>Ga0265798_10007399_pt1 | contig 14201 bp, 11 predicted proteins | sample P3T30metagenome_FD_192430 | JGI IMG/M metagenome (GOLD analysis project Ga0265798, IMG submission 192430) | Plant litter microbial communities from East Loma Ridge, Irvine, California - P3 T30 | ecosystem: Environmental > Terrestrial > Plant litter > Unclassified | place: USA: California...
CCTTTTACATCTTTTTGATAAAAGCTTTTGCCGTGTATGCCGTTCGGGAAACGGTTAAGCGATAGCGGCCGGTCTTTAAGGTAGGGCAATATATAGTCAGCCACCTGGTAGTAATAGTTAAACATATCGCGTTTGGTGTACCCATCTTCCGGCCAGTAAATTTTGCTTAGGTTGGTAAACTTTAAGTTGTGCCCGTTTATTTTTTTAACCTGCGTTTCTTCGGTGGGGTTTAGCAATGTTTTTGTGTTGCCTTTTTTTGGTGCAGCTACCAATTGCCTTTCAGCGGTTTCATTATCCGCTTCGTTTGACAAAAGGCTATTTGTTGGCGATGCGGTTTCCCTAATTACTTCTTTTGCATTTTTATCCGTTCGCATACCTTCAAATGATGGATGACGAAACACCCCGTCATCGGTAACTTCTATAAAGCTAACCTCGCAAACCAGTTCGGGTTTTAGCCAGGTTGCTTTGGCTTTTGGCGGGTTGGGCCGAAAACGCGAAGGCTTATTAATATCGGGTTCGCTTTCAAAAGGAATTTTATCGGTTATGAGCGGGGTAAACAACGCCATCATTTCTTTCTGTTTCTTTGCGGAAAACCCGGTGCCTACTTTGCCCGCATAAACAAACTTCCCTTTTTCGTAAACGCCCAGCAATAGCGAACTGAACTGTTTTGAAGTGCCCTCATTTTTGGTAAAGCCGCCTATAACTACCTCCTGGCGCTGGTTTACCTTAATTTTAAGCCACTCTTTAGATCGGCTGTCCGGCCTGTATGCACTTTCTGTTTTTTTAGCCATAATGCCTTCTAACCCCATTTTTTGTGCCGCTTCAAAAAATTCCAGCCCATTTGCCTCAAATACCTGGCTCAGGCGTATGTTATCGTGGTTAGCAGGAAGGATTTCCTTTAGTATTGCCTGTCTTTCGCTAAGGGGCAATCCCATCAGGTCTTTACCTTCATACCACAACAGGTCAAAAGCATAATATACAAGGTCGCCATCAGCTTCGCTGCGCCAGTTTTGCAGGCGGCTAAAGTCAGCTTTTCCTTCAGAATTTATTACCAATATTTCTCCATCCAGCACAGCATTAATGGTCCAGCTGTTCATTGCTGCGGCAATGGGGTAATATTTTTCAGTAAACGATTTATTATTTCGGGAGTAAATTTCTGCCTTTCCTTTATTAATATAAGCAACTGCGCGGTAACCGTCCCACTTTACCTCATAGCTCCAGCCCGGGGCATCAAAAGGCTCATTAACCAGCGTTGCAAGCATGGGCTTAACCAGGGTAGGCATTTTACTTTTTGTCGCTTTTTTAAGCAATGCGTCGGCCAGCAGTTTAACAGACTTTGTCTCCTTCTTTTTGGTAACTTTTTTAGCCAATGGCTCCTGAGGCTCAGCCGGTGGTTGTCCGTAAATATTGGTACTGGTAGCGGCAACCTGCTCCAGCGTTTTACCCGATATTACCGATTTTTCTTTTTTAGTGATATCCTTATCGGTTGCATATTTATCGTTCAGTTTCATCAGCAGCCAGCCATTTTCGCCACGGCCATGCGCTTTAACCAGGGCAAATTCGCCTTTTAGCTTTTTGCCTTTCATGCTAAATTTAATCTTGCCGCTGTAAAGGCCGTGCAGCAGTTCTTTTTCCTGCTCTTTTTTTGTTTTTGCTTCTGATGCTACAGGCTCATACGTGCCCTCGTCCCAAACAATAACGGTGCCACCGCCATATTCTCCCTGCGGAATGATACCCTCAAAAGTGCGGTAATCATAGGGGTGGTCTTCCACCATCATGGCAAGGCGTTTTATTTCAGGGTCAAGGGAAGGGCCTTTGGGCACAGCCCAGCTTTTTAGCACGCTTTCCATTTCCAGGCGGAAATCATAATGAAGATGCGATGCCGCATGTTTCTGGATAACAAATCGCAGGCTGTTATCATCACTTTTGCCTCCAAAAGGTTCCGGTGTTTTAGACGCATCGCGTTTTTGTTTATATTTTTCTAAAGCCATGATAATTTACTTATTTGCAGCGTAATGCTTTTTACTTTACTTAAAGTTAGCAGGTTAAATCCTGATTGTAAATAGGTTTATCATAACTTTAGCTATCTAAAAACGTCATTAGCTGTCACAAATAACGTTTGACTTCATTTAAAAGCCTCTTAGCGACAGACAAAAGTTTCCCGCAACTTAGAATTTATTCTCCAGAATGTGGTCAGGTGATGCAGGGGCCTGGTCAGGATCTACCACAACCTCTATAACCGCTGGGTTTGAAGATGCAAAAGCCTTTTTTAAAGTAGTGGTAAGTTCGCTCTTTTTACTACACCTGTAACCTTCAGCGCCACAGGCTTCAGCTATTTTTACAAAGTCAATGGGCGTCAGGTCTCCGCCATACAATTCGTTACCCAGCGCTATTTGCTCATAAACATCCTGTGACAGTGCATTGTTCTTAAACACCACCACCTTTATCGGGAGTCCGTAACGGATGGCCGTGGCCATTTCTCCCATGAGCATGGTAAAGCCGCCATCGCCCACCATGGCAATACACTGCCTGCCGGGAAACGCAAGCTGTGCTGCAATAGCGTAGGGCAGGCCGGAACCCATACTGGCCAGATTGCCGGAAACAGCCATTTGCTGTTGTGCCTTTATGTGCCAGTGGCGTGCGGTAAATACGGTATGTGCTCCGGTATCAATAGAAACTGTTGCATCATCGTTAATCAGCCTGCCTACCTCCGCAACCAGGTATTGCGGCCTGACCAACGTGCTGTCGCCTTCCTCTACCTCGCGGATAATTTCTCGCCAGCTATTCATCCCTTTTTGATATTTCTGCAAAAAACTACGGTCTTCTTTATATTTTAATTTAGGCAACAGTGCCTCAATGGTAGCTTTAACATCGCCGGTAAGTCCCATGCTTACAGGATATCTTAACCCGATGCGTTTGGGGTTATGGTCCACCTGTATTGCCTTTGCATCCTTAGAGTAAAACTCCAGATAAGGCATGTTGCTGCCCAGTATAATCAGGGTATCGCATTCCTGCATCCATTCTTTAGAAGGTAGTGTGCCTAAATGGCCTGTTCCACCGGTGGTGTAGGGAGAATCATCGGGTAAAACCGCCTTGCCCAGCAGTGCCTTAGCAACAGGGGCACCAAGCAGTTCGGCCAGCTTTTCAACTTCGGCGCGAGCCCCAAGCGCACCCTGACCTGCAAGTATGCCTATGCGTTTGCCACTGTTTATAAGGTTCGCGGCGGCATCAAGTTCAGCGGAAATAGGTGTTTCGATCCTCGGTGTGAACGCAGCGCTTCCCCTTAGATTTTCACTTCCTTTAGATGGCGCGTCGTTTGATATTTCCATGCTCTGGATATCCTTTGCAACGGTAAGATGTGCCACGCCCGATGCGGTAAGTGCGGCGCGGCAGGCCAGGTCTACAATGGTTTGCGTTTGCTGCGGCCCGGTAATTTCCTGATTATATACAGTAGCTTCCTGCATTAAAGAGAGGGTGTCTATTTCCTGGGTATAGTCAGTACCCTTAAGATCATGAAAGGGTGCGCCGGTAATAGCAAGTACAGGCACGTGGTCTTTATAAGCATCATAAATGCCATTCATAAGATGCACCGCGCCCGGGCCGGATGTTGCAATGCATACGCCCAGTTTCCCGGTATATTTAGCATAACCGCACGCCATAAATGCCGCTGCTTCTTCATGGCGTACCGTAATGAATTTTATATGGTCTTTCTGCTTTCTCAGCGCCTCAATTATAGGGTTAATGCCATCGCCTATGATGCCAAAGATAAATTGTACATCCCAGTCGATTAATTTTTGCACCAAAATATCTGCTGTGGTCTGTGTCTGATTTAAAAGTTGATCCGGCATATAGGTTGTTTTTGAAGTTTATCATTAGTTTATGTAGCCGCATTATTCCCAAACGCTATACAATGGCACTGTTCGCGAAAACGGGACTATTTTTTATAAGGCGCTCTCGGGATGGATATTACCAGCTGACTGCTCGGCCAGTACTGCAATTTTCAAAGCATTGAATGCATTTTCAGGTGTTATGCTCAGCTTGTGGCCGGGGTCTTCTATTTTCGCAATTACATCCATTATAATTGCCTGTAAACAACCTCCATAAACTTCGGGTTTTGTTTCAGTAAGCTCAAACGTGCCGGAGATCATGACGTTAGCATCATAAAACACTCCGCCACTGTATATTAAGCTATCATCCTCCTTCGCTGAACCTCTGACACTTTCAATTGGTTTCACTTCTTCAATTTTCAATCCGGGAATACTATCAAGCTTGGTTTTATTTTCTTCCATTATCAGCGCTTCAATATTGCCTTTCATCGGCATCCAGCCTTCAATTTCTATTTTAGCAAGGTCATACATAAGCCTTATGCTTGTTTGCTCAAAAAAACCAGGGCCTGAAAACGAATGATAATGGCTGGCAATTAATCCTTCATCATACAGCACTGTGGCGGCAACCTGATCCTGCTGACTTTCATTCCTGTTATGCGCACATCCATACACTTTGGTAACCTGCTGTGTGGTCAGCGCGTTTACTATGTCAAAGAAATGTACCCCGTGTTCTATAAATATCCCGCCCGAAATTGCTTTATCCCAAAACCAGTGGTTTGCCGGGAGTTGTTCGTCCTGCGCATAATTAGTAACAACAACATGCCTTAGCTTTCCAAAAGTTTCCTCTTTACTAAGTTGTATTAAAGCCTTGATGATGGGGTTGTACCGCAGCATGTGGTCAATGGTAATAACCATACCGGTTTCCTGCTGTGTAGCAAGTATTTCCTGAGCACCTTCATTTGTTAATGCAATTGGTTTTTCCACTAAAACATGCTTATTATGGCGCATGGCCGCGCAGGCAATTTCCACATGAAAAGCAGGTGGTGTGGCTATGCTTACAATATCCACCTGATCATCTTTAAGCAAATCCTGCCATTTTTTATAATACTTCAGGCCGCCCGATTCCTGATTGTCAAAGCTGCCGTCAGAAATAGCCGATACCTGTACATTTTCCAGCTTGTCCCACCATTGGTGCAAAAACCTGCCAAAGCCGCCATAACCAATAATGCCGATGTTATACTTTCTCATCTAATTCTTATCTTGTAATTGCTAATCCCACTGTAGCTGCACACGGCTGTCGCCATATAACAGATACTCTGTGTATTCATTAGTAGCCCCTTCCTGAGGTTCAATAGTATTTGTCTCGTTTGTTCCTGTAGTACTGATTACTGTTAGCGACGGAACTTTTTTACCTCTTAGCGGAACTACAGCCAGCCTGAAGGTAAGCTTTGCATCTCCGCGTGTAAAAAACGAAAGAGTATTGCCTTCTACTTTAAACTCTGTGGCAGGATATTCATTAAATACCATAAACCCGGCCTCCTTTAATTTATGAAACTGCCTGGGTACAATGCCAAACGCTATACCGGCGCCGTACACTTCCTGGCCTACCTGGCCACTTTGATTCCAGCCGTCCTGAAGGTCTTCCAGTGCTATCCACAGGTTAGGGTCTATTTCGCCGGTTTTTACATCCTCCCTTTCTGCCAGTACTTCACGCGGCAGCCTTGGAGGATAATAATAAGATACCCGGTTGATTACGTACTTTACCATTTCTGCCAGCAATAACCGTACAGAGGGCAAAATTTCATCCATACCGTCAGCCTCTTTTAAAAACGTATGTATCCCGGCATAAACCTCCTGCTCTTCATAAGCTGCTGTGTAAGGCGCATCTTTTAGAGGATAAATAGCAAAAAATGTTGGGTAATGCTGAGCGTTGCCATACTTGCAGTCCCACAGCTGTACATTTTTTAAAATAGAGGCAATACATAAATAGCTAAGTTTTAAGAACAGTTCATCTTTGGTTTCTTTATAAATCCTTAGCAATGCCCCCGCAGAAAATGCCGTATTATTGGCTTGGTAAAAAATATCAAAGCTTAGGCCGTCCAGCTTTTTAGCAGCTTTAACTGCCTCGTCAAAATATTTTTGCTCGCCTGTTATTTGCCAAACCTGAATCATAAGGTGGGCATAAGCACCCGGTACATCTTTTTCGCCGCCCATTCCTTCCTGTGTTTCAGCTTTGATTACTTCAAGGGTGGCCATTTTATAAAATACCGGCCACTCATAGTCAAAATGCTGCGCTACCTTAATAACGTAGTCAATAGAATCCAGCAATAGCTTTTTAGCCATCTTATCGCCATCCATTGCAAGGCGCGACAGGTTGAGAAGCGGATGGTGCAGGTACCAGGAATCCATTACATCCGGCTTTTTTTGCTCTTCGCTCCAGTCCAGCTTCTGCTCCATAGCAGGCAGCCAGCGCACAAGCGTGCCTAACTCTTTGTCATAAAAATTTTCGAGTCCGTTGTGGAGGTTTTCAATTATAGGGGAGTGGTCTTCACCACTCCATTCGTCATAATCCAAAAGCGGTAATAAAACCGCCAGCTGCACCATACTTTCCGGTGGCGACTCATAATCGCTTACATAAGCATTAAGATAAGAATGACCATCTGCAAATTGCCAGCACCCCTTATGGTTCTCAAGGTCGTTGAGGCCTTTGTGCAATATATCCGGCCAGTCGTGGTACTGTGTTTGAGGGCGGGGCACAAGCATATAGATATCAGCCATGTAATTGATGAAATTTTGCGACATCTGGTAATTATCTGCAGGTATTTCATCGCTTAATAACACGTAAGCGTCAGAAATTATATATTCTTCACCTGCTTTTAAAGGCTTGTTCTTATTGGTAACAGGCAGCTTCATACCTACTTCCGGCCATGCGCCGCCCACTAGGTCTCCGGCAGAGGTCTCGGTATCTTCACAGTATTTATTAAGTGCTGTAAGATCCTGGAAGTAAAATACCGATCCTGTTTGTGGCTCTTCCAGGCTAAAGTAAAGCAGCCCTGAGCGTGTACCCACCTGTGTTGCATGTATCGTTCCCTTAGTCTTTTCGGTATTGCCCTCATCGTCAAACAGGGGCATAATATCGCGGGGCCAATAGGGGATAAGCAGGTCGAAAATCGGTGTAACGGTTGTTACATACCTAAATATTGGCTTTTCAGGATCAGGCAGGCTTACGGCCACCTTAATTTGCAGTGTTTCACCTTTAAGGGTAATGGTAAGCGGTTCACCTTCCTGCACATCTTCAACATGTAGCTCATCATTAGCCCCAAATGCTGCCCTAAAAGAGGTTTTACCTCCATTGGGCCAGTGTGCCACAATCCATAAGCAAAATTCTGAAGCAATAATTTCCAGTTTATAATTTTTAAGTGAAAGCTCCTTGAGCTTACGGCCTTTTTTAAGCCTTGACTGAGAAGTAGCTGTCCATGCAGATATAGGTTCCATACTATTTGTTTAAGTTATTAAATCAATTGAAGATGTGGCCTCACTTTAATTTCAACCACATCGCAGCGTTTTGGCTGGTTTAGGCAAAACAATACCGTTGCGGCAATGTCATCGGCCGTAAGCATTTCAAGGTTTTCAACGTTTTCTTTTTTCTTTTCTGTGCTTTCAGCCTGCATATCAGTATCTACCGCACCCGGCTCTATAAGGCTTATTTTTATTCCGAACGGATTAACCTGTTTGCGCAATGAGCTGCTAAACCCTTCAATGCCCGACTTTGTAGCTACATATACTGAGCTGCTTTCTTCACGCACTTCTGCACTCATAGAGCCCACATTTATTATGTGGCCCCCGCCTGAAGATTTCATCCTGTTTACAGCCTCTCCGCTACAGCCCAGGTAGCCCATCAGATTGGTGTCTACAATGCGTTTCCACTCATCATAATTGCCTTCCACAACACTTCCGTAAGGCAGCGCCGCATTGTTTACCAATATATCCAGTTTTTCAAAAGCCTCATCAACTTTCTCAAAAACAGATTTTATCCCTTCTTTTGTAGCAAGGTCGGCCAATATACCGTAAACAGAGCCTTTTGCAGTTTGATTGATGTCGTTAAGCGCATCTTCAAGATGCTGCTCATCAAGGCCTACAATAATTACATCGGCACCTTCACTGGCCAGTAATATGGCGGTAGCCCTTCCTATGCCTGTTGTTCCTCCTGTTACCAGTATACTTTTACCGGCAACGTTTTGCGGTTTAAAATTTGCAGATTTTTCCATAGTAGTTGTTAATACTTTATTTTTTATTATTCATTTCCTCTTATTGCCTGTTCCCATTCGTTAGCGCCACATTTGCCACATTTTGACTGAATGGATTGTACCACATCGCCACAACTTCTGCAGGCGTGTAAATTGCTATCATAATCCATTTCGGCCCTAAAGTCCTTGTCCGAATCCGGTAGTATACAAAGTCCCGCACGTGATTGCCCGTCGGCATACATTATAATCGAGAATACACCTTTTGCTTCAAAATACACCCGCTCTACCATACCCAGGTTTTTTAAGCCTTTAAGGCGAAGAGCAGCAAAAAGGCGCTCGCGTGTAATACGGCTTTTCTTCATTTCTTTAACCAGCAGCCTACCATCAATAACCATAGTAGATATCTGATCTAAAAGAAGTTTTTCCATCTTTGAATTTCTGGAAGTAAGGTAGCCCTGTAGCATTTGCATGCACAGTATAATAAGGATTACCATAGCCGAAGGTAAAATGCCACGCTCCGGGGTATGAATGGCCACACCTACCGAGGCACCCAGTGTAACCAGCGACACCATTTCGCCACGGCTTAGCATGGCTTCCATGCGCCTTCCCATTAACCTGAGCGATACCACTAGTATTATATAAATAAAAGCCATCCTTAAGATTACCTCAAGTATAAACTCAGGAGGTACGTCACCTAAAAAAATGCGGCCCCAGTCATCTATTTTTAAGGCTTTGTTATTCATCTTTTACAAATTCTTTTGAGGGTTTCACCCAATGGTCGTGCCGGCATGTAGGGCATTTCTCTTCTCTATTTTTGGCTACAACCGTACCGCACCATGTACAGGCAAGGTGCTGTTCATCTTTTTTTATAATTTGGTCTACATCATTTACCGGCAGTATAGACAGCCCGGGTTTTACTTTTTTATTTTTATAGATACTCATGGTTCCTGCGGCTTCAATATAAGCCCGCTTTACCTGGCCCAGATGGCGTATGTCTTTTTCGCGTAATAGTTCAAACAATTGCTGCCTTGATATACAATGTTTTTCCAGGCGGCCTATATCAAGCACAGCATCCTTTACCAATATAGTTACAGTGCCCTGCATTTTTTCTTCCCATATTCGGCTTACAAAAAAGCTGCGGGTAAAGCCTCTTTGCAGTACAAGCACCGTTAACAACACTACAACGCCTATTAAAATACCATGTTTAGGGCCGTGCATGGGCATGGCTACAATGGCACCCAGTGTAATAAAAACAGCTCTTTCGGTTATGGTTAAGATGGAGTTAGTACGCTTGCCTAAAAGGCGTACCACAAATACCAGTGCCAGATACAGTATGACACTTCTCATCATCACCTCTAAGAGTATCTCAGGGGGCACATCGCCAAACAATATGCGGTGAATGTCATTTATGTGTATTTCCTCTTTGTTCATTTAGCCTTTACGTTAAATGGTTAAAGCCACAAAAACAGCATGTGTATTCTCTTTATCCTGCGCAGTTTCAAAAGCCTTATTAATTTCTTCTAAAGGAAAACTATGCGTTACCATTTTCTTCGCGTTTAACTTGCCTTTTGATAGCAAATCGAGGCATATTTGCATTTCCGGGTAAATATCCCAAAAAGAGTAGCTTGCACTTGGTATCAGTTGTATCTGGCCCATTTGTATCCGTTGCCATTCTAATGGTATTGAGGTCTTACCCTCATCAAAGCCTCCCACAATAACCACCTTACCGCCTATTCTTGCAAAAGAGGTAGCTTCAGGTAACGTTTGCGGCATTGCGGTGCCCCCGGCACATTCAAAAACAATGTCTGCCCCGCGATAGTTAGTAAACTCCATTAGTCTTACATAAGCATCTTCGTTTTCCGTATTTACTACTACATCGGCTCCAAGCTCTTTTGCCAGTTGTAATGAAGATTCTACTTTATCAAAAATAATTACATCAGCCCCGCTGGCTTTTGCTAATTGTAGTTGTCCTAACCCTATACACCCGGAGCCTATCACGGCCACTTTTTCATTGATTTTTAGCCCGCTCAGCTGCTGGGCGTGCAAACACACCGAAAATGTATCGAGCAGTGCGGCTTCTTCAAAGCTAACATGGTCAGGCAGCTTATAAAACTTTTTGGCAGGTCCTGTTACATAGGTAGCAAATGCCTGAGAAATGGTTTCCATTCGCACAGGGTAAAGGTGGGGGCAAAGGTTATATTGCTGTACCCGGCACCAGTCGCAGGTTTCATCCCCTAGCAGGGTTTCTATAACCACGCGGTCGCCCGGTTTTACATTAATAACATCTTCGCCTACCTCTATAACTTCGCCGGCAAGTTCATGCCCCATTATTTTGCATTCAAGGCTGGGTTCATGCTTTTTCCAGTGCCTAAGGTCAGTGCCACATATACCCGCAACCCTTACCCGGGCAAGTACCCAATCAGGGCGTGGTATTTTAGGGGCATCAACTTCGGTTACGTTAAATTCTCCAGTGGCAGTTTTTAGCGCTGCCATCATTTTGTCTTCCATAGTTATTATTTAAGAAAAATAGCTTTATACTTGTCTTTTATTTACCATCAACAAGCTCAATTATTAAAGCCGCTGCTTTATCTATAGTTTTTAGTACAATTTCTTCCGGTTCACCGGAAAACACTTCCTTATGTAAATATTCCTGCACAGGGGTCTTAATACCAATAAACATAGTGCCTACAGGCTTATCAGGCCCTTCACTGCCGCCGGGAGTTGTAAGTCCGGTAACAGCTACCGTAACCTTTGAGTTAAATAACCTTGATCCGTTTTTAGCAAGTAAATGCGTAACTTCTTTTGATTCGGGCGTACAGGTTTCAATAAGCTGGTGCGGCACCTTAAGTATCTGCTCTTTTACAAATACTTCATAGCAGGATATGCCGCCCCTGAGTATTTTACCCGATTCAGGGGATAAAGAAAATTCAGAACACATGCGCCCAGCAGTGGCGCTCTCTACAAAGGCAATATTGAGTTTATTTTTGGCAAGTGCTGCCGCACATTTTAATACAATTTCTGATGGCATAAATAATTATTTTATTTCCGGTACTTTATCTTATACAGGATGTATAGCGTTTTACATTTATGAGTTATACTTAAAATTGATTATTTTATCTCAAAATGGTATTACAAGATTTTTATATTTATTTATAGGATTTTCAACAGGCAATAAAAATTTAGAGCCCTGCAAGTGCAGGGCTCATAAAACATAGGTCAAGAAAATTATTTATCTTCTTGGTCGTGGCCCTCGGTTTTTACAATTTTATTGTAAATACCAAGAAGCAGGAAAGGCGCAGCCCACTGCCCAACAAACAATGCAGTGTGGTTTTTACCCAGGCATTTTAGGGTAGCCGATGTGGCCATAGAGCCCAATGCTGCCCATAAAAATACATCAGACGGGATTTTAGCCGTTTGATCTTCGATTGTTTTCGCAATTTTTCCTTCTCCGTGGTTGTTTTTTGTTGTGTCCATAATAGTATAATTTACGTTATATTTTTAAAAATGCTTTTTATATATCCTTCTTCATCCTGCATCTGTTCGTTTTGCGCAAAACCCTCCGGTACAGGAGGTGCCAGCTTCGGTTTCTCTCCAAGGGGCTGCGCTTTGTCAAACGTAAATTCTCCCTTACCGTCTATAGATTCGCCTTTTGCCCATCGTCCTGTATTGGCAAGATTTTCTTCATTTCCAACAGCTGTCGATACAAAAGAGTAGCTAAATTGCTGTACTTCTTCACTTTGCGGAAAGCTGTTAGGGATGGGGTGGTTGCCCTTGAGGCCACCAATTTCTTCCAGTACCGCCAGCCACTGGTTTTGGTGCATGGTGTCGCGTGCAATTAAAAAAGCCAGCATGTCTTTCATGCCCTTATCCTGTGTGGCGTTCCACAGCCTGGTGGCTAAAACTCTTCCGGTAGACTCGGCCATTACATTGGCATACATATCGGCAGCAAGGTTACCGCTTCCTACCACCCAAGATCCGTTAAAGGGCACGCCATTGCTATCTGTGGCCATGGCTGAAAGACCGGCAGACAGGTAGTGCCTTGGGTCGGCGCCACCCATTATAGCTTCAATAATCGGGCTGTCGGCTGCCATTTCATCCTTGAGGTCGTTAGGGGCCGTTTCCAGATTTAAGGCCACCGCTGTTGCCAGCATTTCGATATGCCCAATTTCTTCCGTACCGGTCTCTAATAGCATGTCGCGGTACTTGGCCGGGCCGCGTGAACCCCACGCCTGAAAAAGGTATTGCAGGCATACCCTTATTTCTCCCTCAATGCCGCCAATGGCTTGCTGGAGCATCTTTGCAAACATCGGGTCGGGCTTATCTACCCTTACCTGATACTGTAGTTTAGAATCATGATAAAACATAGGCAATAGTTTTAGTTGTTAATATTATAAAATTACCACAGCCTGACGGATAGGGTATTACATAACTTTTCAAAAAACTTGCATCCGGTATGGCTATATAAAAACAATTATATAAGCAAGCTGTAAAACCATGTAAGGTTACCGCGAGTGGTAAAAAGTAATTTTATCCTATACATGGTTTAGAAAATGAAGACAAAAGGAAAACTTATAATTATAGGGGGAAGTGAAGATAAAGGGGTGGCCGCTGCGCATGATAAGGCAGATGGCGACACTGACGTGAACCGCTACTATGATACCGGCATTTTAAAAAGAGTTGTAGATGAATCTTCAAAAAAAGAGAAATCGCGTATCGAAATTGTTACTACGGCCTCTACAGTGCCCGATGAGATAGGCAAGGATTATGCAGATGCTTTTTCTCGCCTTGGCGCTAAAGATAATGGCATCTTGAATATTGAAACACGTGAGCAGGCTTCTGATGAAACAATACTGGCCCGCTTACAGGCTGCTGATGTGGTTATGTTTACCGGTGGCGACCAGATGCGGCTAACGGCTATTTTGGGAGGTACCGCTTTTATAGGCCTTATCAGGCAAAAACTGGATAAAGAAAATTTTGTATATGCCGGCAGTTCGGCCGGGGCAGCTGCAGCGTCAAATATTATGGTGTTTAAAGGCAGCAGTGAAGAAGCACTGTTAAAAGGGAGGGTACGTATAACCGCAGGCCTCGGCCTGATTGACAACGTAATTATAGACACACATTTTGTTACCCGCGGCCGTATAGGAAGGCTGTTTCAGTCTATGGTGGCAAATCCCGGTATTATGGGTATAGGAATGGAAGAAAATGCAGCACTGCTTATTAAGGATAATATTATGGAAGCAATAGGCCCTGAAATGACGCTGCTTGTAGATGGCCGCAGCATAGCCGATACAAACTTTATTTTTGTAGAAGAAGGCGAGGCCATCTCTATAGAAAATATGGTGGTGCATGTAATGAGTAAATACGATACCTATGATTTAAAGGAACACAAGCTTTCTATAGACCATCGTAACAACCGGGATGAAAAGTAAAATAACTTCATATAACACACCAATGGCAATTAAAACATTACTACAATTCATGAGGGGCTTTTTTGCAGCACTTCTCTTATTATGTTTCACAACAGGCTGCAGTACCTGGAAGCTGGGCAAATCGGGACAAAAGAAAATAGCAGGTAAAACCTATGTTATTATCGGGGCTTCCAGTGGCTTTGGCCGCGGCGTGGCCGAAGAACTGGGGCGTTATAAAGCCAATGTGGTACTTGCAGCAAGGCGTACGGAACTGCTTGAGGAAATAGCCGATACCATCCGTAATTCAGGCGGAACGGCCCGGGTTGTTACCTGTGATATAAGTAAGCCCGAAGAGGTGCAGCGTGTTGCAGAAGCTGCCGTAACACAATATGGTAAGGTAGATGTGTGGATTAACATGGCAGGCGTAGGAGCCATTGGCCGTTTTTGGGAAATACCTGCCGAAGACCAGGTGCGGGTTATAGACGTTAACCTCAAAGGCTTTATTTACGGCAGCAGGGCAGCAGTTGATATCTTTATAAAGCAGGGCTACGGTGTTCTTATAAATATGGGTTCGGTAGATAGTGAAACACCGCTTGCTTACCACGCAAGCTATTCTGCATCTAAAGCGGCTGTAAGGAACCTGAGCCTTGCCCTGGGCCAGGAACTTCGGCTTAATGGGTATAAAAAAATCAAGGTGGTTACCATAGAGCCCTGGGCGG
>Ga0265798_10007402_pt1 | contig 14198 bp, 15 predicted proteins | sample P3T30metagenome_FD_192430 | JGI IMG/M metagenome (GOLD analysis project Ga0265798, IMG submission 192430) | Plant litter microbial communities from East Loma Ridge, Irvine, California - P3 T30 | ecosystem: Environmental > Terrestrial > Plant litter > Unclassified | place: USA: California...
TTCGATACTGGCTTGCGGCTACAGCGCTCGCTGCTGGCGCGCCAAGGCTCCGAGCGGCTTATCAAAAACCTGGTGGCAGAGAAGAACATTAGTCGCTACCGCCAAATGAGCCAGCCCAAATTTGTGCAGCAGGTCCGCGCTCTAGGGCCAGGCCTCTACCTAGTGGGGCTCGATTTTCACGTGGCGTTTCTGCGCGTGAGCGAGGGCGGCGCCGTGCAAATGGTGCACGCCTCCTGGATACAGCCGAAGCCGCGCGTAGTGCGCGAAGCCGCCGACTCTAGCCCCGCGCTTGCTTCTAAGTACCGCGTGGTTGGCAAGCTCTCGGCCGACGATACCTTGCTGAAGGCTTGGCTGCTCAGCCAGCCCCTGGCCGTGCACAACCTCTCGGTAAAGTAGCGGCTCGCAGCTCTTTAGCAGCCGCAGCGGTAGTCCGGCGCATTGGCGTAGGCCGGGGCCGGTGTGTCGTCGAGGCGCAAGATGCGGTCGAGCCGCACTTCCTCGCCCGATGCCAGCACGGCGTATTCGGCATGGTCACGCGTCACGAAGGTGCGCAGCGTAGTCGGGCCCTGGCACAACTCGTGCAAGTCGTTAAAATACTGCAAATACACTTGCTGCTTGCGGGTGGCGGCGGCTTCGAGCACGTCGTAGAAGTCGCAGGCTACGGGTTTATAATCGGTCAGCATACCTAGAGATAATAAGTTAGTAGTAGTTTACGCACTCCAGCAGCCGCGCGTTAAATAGTAAGCCATATGACTATCGCCGAGTTTTGGAAGGCCCAAGAGTTTAGCTACCTCACGACTTATTCCTTCAACCGCGGACTAAAGCTTGCCGCCTTGCATGGGGATACAGCTGTAGCTGTTGCGCAAACTAAACTGGCATTGCAGCAAGCGCCCTTTCGGGACCAACGGAAGCTAGAATATCAGCTGCGTAAGCTACAGGGAGATATTAGAAGCAGCATCTATAATAAGAAGCTTGGTATCAATACGCTTGAAACCAACCCAACGGCGGAGCGCGTAGCAGTAATTAAACGAAATACATTAATAGCGAAGCAATTGGGCAACATATTTCAGTCATCGGTTGGTGAGGCAGATTTCTTTATGTGCCCACCAATCTATAGGGATGCTATAGTTTTTTATAATGAGCGAGATATCCCATTAACTGTGCTAAATATTTGCTTGGAATGTTCATTTATGGAAACCAATAGTGGCGTGGTAGTAGAAGCTGATATGCCTGCTTATGAAGCTCTTCGAGAGTTACTTATTCAACTGGGGCACCCAATTGAAAGTGTAGAAGCCGATTTCAGGTAGCCGGCCTAAGCCCTTATTTAACACTGGCTAAGACACTCTTACCCGTGCCCTCATCTTGTAGTAGTGCCCGGGTGCGTGGTAGGCTTTCGGGATAATTGGCTTGTAAAAAAGCCATCATGTGCTCGCGCACAAAACAGCGCAGGTCGAAGAGCGCGCTGGCATTGGCCGCGCTCATCAAGCAGCGGAGCTCTATAGTGCGTTCCTTCGAGTCGGTGACCTGGAGCCCGCACACGCGCTGGTCCCACAGCGGGTTATCCGCTAACAAGCGACTCAGCTCGGTGCGGAGGGCCTCCACAGGTACCGTATAATCGACGTAGAGAAAGGCCGTGCCCAGGAGCTGGGCACTACTGCGCGTCCAGTTTTGAAAAGGCTTCTCAATGAAATAGTTAAGCGGTAGTACCAGGCGGCGCTCGTCCCAGATTTTGAGTACCACGTAGGTAAACGTGATTTCCTCAACCCGGCCCCACTCGCCCTCCACCACTAGTACATCGTCGAGCCGGATGGGCTGCGTAAAAGCCAGCTGAAACCCCGCCAGCAGGTTGCTGATAGAGCGCTGCGCCGCAAAGCCTACGATAACGCTGGCAATGCCGGCCGATGTGAGCAAACCCGTACCTAGGCGACGCACCGTGGCAAAGCTCATGAGCACCAGCCCCACCGCCACGAAGCCGATGAGCCCCACGGCCACACGCTTCACAAATTGCAGCTGGGTGAAGAGCTTACGCGCCCGCAGGTTGTCGCCACTTTCGAGCTGGTAGAAGCGCTGAACGAGGTCTTGCACCACATCCAGCGTTTTGATGAGCCCCCAGGCAAAGGAGAGAATCAGCATGAACTCGACCACCCGGCGCACCACCTCAAACGGTTTGGGCGGCAGCGGCAGCAGCGGCAGCAGCACCGACCAGGCCAGCACCGGAAAGAAAAAGGTGCTAGTCCGGCGTAGGTGTAAAATTAACGACCGGGCCGCTGCCGAGTCCTCGCGGCGGTCATAGGCCCGCAGCCCGACAAAAAGCAGCCATTTTACTACTAGCCCCAGGGCCAAGCCGCCCAGCAACACGCCCAGCACCACAATTCCGTCGGGAAATTGCTCCAGCAATTCAGTTAATTGTTCTCTCATATTACCAAAGTCCCGCGCGGGTAAAGACGACCTTAACGATGGTCAGTGTACCCGGCGCGGCCCCGAAAGGTTGGTAAACGCACCGCTGAGGAGCCCTGCCGCCCCGGCTAGCGCCCTAGGTGGCGCAACGCCAGCAAGCACAGCGCCACCGAGCCCGAAACCCGGATTTCGCCCTGCATAATGCGGTCGGCTACTTCGGCCAGCGGCACCAGCACTACCTCAATATTTTCGGTTTCGTCGAGGTCCTGCTCGGCCACGAGCCGCACCCCGCGAGCCAGAAAAAACGAGATGCTGTTGGTGTCCTTCGTCGGGTTGTCGATGACCTCGAGCAGCGGCTCCAGCGGCGTCTCGGTGTCGTAGCCGGTTTCTTCGCGCAGCTCGCGCCGGGCGGCACCTAGGGGCGAGGTTTCGCCGGCATCGACCACGCCGCCGGGCAGCTCCAGCAAGATTTGGCCCGCCGCATGCTTGTACTGGCGCACAAAAACCACTTGGTCGTCAGCGGTCAGCGGGAAGGTGAGCACCACGTGCGGCCGCACGCTCACAAAGTAGTCGTCGAGCACCTGGCCGCTGGGCAGCTCCACGTGGTCGCGCCGCAGCTTATACCACTGGTGGTCAAATACCAGCTCCGATTTTAGGGTTTTCCAAGGTTCTATCTTAGTTGCCATTAGTAAGTGTGATAAGTCAATGCCAAGCAGCAAAAGGCGCAAGATATGGCCGGGCCGACCCTGGCAGCGCGGGCCTCAGCGCTTGCTGGCGGCTGGTGGCCTAGGTGCCACCTAGGCCGCCCACGGCTACTAAATGCCTGGCAAGGCGCTTTTATCCTTCTTCAAAAGCAGCCAGAGGCCACCCACTGCCAGCACTCCAATGCCCACCGCCACGGCGGCCTTGGGCAGCCGGGCACGAGGCGAGGGGCGGCACTGCGCAATAGCAGCGTCTTGAAAATCGGCGCCGCTGGTGGCGGCCAAAATCAAGCGAATAGTTTCGGCCGGCTGGTCCCACTGCGGCAGGTGGCCGCACTGCGCAAACCAATACAGTCGGGCATCCGGGAATTTTTCGAGCGCTCGCTTCGACTCGCCGGGCCAGCACACGCGGTCTTGCCGGCCCCAGCCAATGACGAGCGGCGCCGAAATAGAAGACCTAGGCGCGCCTTGCTGCTCGTCGCCATACACCAAGTTGGTCAGGGCCTCCTCAAAAGAGGGGGCATTGGCGTAGCTGCGCAGCTCATCGAGTGCCGCCTGGGCCGGCACTCGCCACGGATGGGCCGAAAACTGCGCCAGCAGCAAGGTGCGCGTCACGGCGTTGCCGGTGAGAGCCGGCATCAGGGGTTGCAAGGCTTTCAGCAGCTTCACCGACAGGCCTATACTGTGGTAGAACACCGGCACTTGCCACCCCGCCCAAAACCCGCCGGGGTCGAGCGCCACCACCGCGCCCACTACGCCGCCGCGCCGGGCTAGCTCTAGCACCAGCCGCGCTCCCATTGAGCTGCCTACCACATCGATACCTAGGAGGTCGTGCCGCAGCAAAAAAGTCGTTACCGCGTCGGCCAGCGTGCCCACAGTCACGGGCCCCGTCAGAGGCGGCGTAGCGCCAAAGCCGGGCAAGTCCACCGCCAGCACGTCGCGCTCGGCGGCCAACTCGTCCAGGATGGTTTGCCACGAGCGCCAGCTGCCTCCAATGCCGTGTAGCAGCAAAAGGGGCTTGCCGGCCCCGCGCCGCACGTAGTTCATTTCCATAATTAGTAAAAAAATAAATACCGATGTGTTGGTAAATAAAAAGCTGTTTCCAGCCCCTAATACGTTGTGTGCTCAAAACCAGGCATTCGGCGCGCTGCCAGCGGCACCCGGCAACAGCTGCCACGCCGGCCACTTGGTAGATAAGTCTTACCTTTGTGTCAAAGACCAATCGACTTGTGTAAGTACAATCTGCTTAGTTCGCTAAGTTGCTTCTGTAGGTTCGCTGCTGCTTGCTCTATCACTTTTTATCCTTAGCATCATGCAAACAGGAACCGTAAAATTCTTCAACGAAACCAAAGGCTTCGGCTTCATCAAAGTAGACCAGAGCGGCGAAGATGTCTTCGTGCACGTAACCGACCTCATAAGCGAAATTCGCGAAAATGACAAGGTGCAGTTTGAAATTGCCCAGGGCAAAAAAGGCCCCAACGCCGTGAAAGTATCGCTCGTTTAAGGAATGAGTAGCTGCTTAAGCAATTAGAAAAAGCCTCGCTGGTTCGCCAGCGAGGCTTTTTTGTATAAGGGCGGGAAGCGTTGCCTTGTTTCTTTGTAACCTAGCAAGCCCGCCGCCAGGGCAAGCATCCTGGGCCTGCTGCCTTTTTTAACATCCCTCGTTCGCTATGCCCATCCCCATCTACCAAGTCGACGCGTTTGCGCGCCGCCCGTTTACGGGTAACCCAGCTGCCGTGTGCCCCCTCACCGAGTGGCTGCCTGCCGACACCATGCAGCAGATTGCTGCCGAAAATAACCTCGCTGAAACCGCTTTTTTCATCCCGTTGCCAGCTGGCGACGAGGCCGATTTTCACCTGCGCTGGTTCACGCCCACGTTCGAGATTGACTTGTGCGGGCACGCCACGCTGGCCACCGCCCACGTACTATGGAACGAGCGCGGCTTTGCCAAATCTGAAATCACCTTCTTGAGCCAAAGTGGCCTACTGCGCGTGCGCCGCGAGGAAGACGGCCGCTTGGTGCTCGACTTTCCGAGCCGCCCGCCGCAGCTGCTGGCCATCGAGCAGCATCCCCAGGTGCTGATGCAGTCGCTCGGACCCGGCGCGGCCACGCCGCTGGCCGTGTTGGCCTCCCGCGACCTGGTGGTTGAGTTTGCCCACGCCGACGAGGTGCTGGCGCTGCGGCCCGATTTTGCCGCCCTCATTGACCTAGGCTATATTGGCCTCGTGGCCACTGCGCCGGGCACGGGCGGTGTCGATTTTGTATCGCGCTTTTTCGCCCCCGAAGTGGGCGTGCCCGAAGACCCCGTCACGGGCTCAGCGCACAGCACGCTTATCCCGTTCTGGGCCGAGAAGCTAGGCAAGACCGAGCTGTTTGCCCGCCAGGAGTCGGCGCGGGGCGGCGAGCTATGGTGCCGTCTGCGCGGCGACCGTGTCGATATCGGCGGCTATGCCGTAACCTACCTGCGCGGCGAATTGGCGGTGTAGAACCTAAGGTAGTTCGGGGCGTTCAGCCAGTGGTTGGGCAGCTAAGGTAGGTCGTTGGGCAGCCTAGCGCACAGATTAAGTTGCTACGGGCGTTAACTTTAATTTTGTAAAACAAAATCTGATTGTCACCACGCTCCGTACTTGGGCGCTGATAGCTTCGACCTTCCTTTCCGCCTTGTATGCCTGCTGCTAGTACCCCCCAGCTTACCTGCGTCATCGTCGATGACAATGAAATCAACCGTCTCACCCTAGAGCATCTAGTGGACCTGACGCCCGAGCTTACCCTGGTAGCTTCGCTGCCGGGTGGGGTAGAAGCCCTGCACTACTTTCGGCAAGGCGGCAAGTGCGACCTTCTGCTGCTCGATGTGGAGATGCCCAACCTCTCGGGCCTAGAGCTGGCCAAAATGCTGCCCGCCCCCGCGCCGGCAGTAGTGCTGGTGACCACACACCGCAGCTTCGCGGTAGCCGCATTTGAGCTGCAAGTGGCTGACTACTTGGTAAAGCCCGTCGAGTTTGCGCGCTTTAGCCAGGCAGTGGCGAGGGTGCTAGCGTCTCGCCCCGCGCCCGCGCGCCCCGCCGCCCCCAAGCAGCTTGCCGCCGCCGACTTGTTTGTGAAAGTAGGCACCCGCACCATCAAGGTAGATTTCAACGAAGTGCTTTACATCGAAGCGCTTTCTACCTACTCGGTGCTGGTAACGCCCTCGCACAAACACATTGTGTACCTCACGCTCAAGAACTTGGCCGAGCGCCTGCCGTTCGATAATTTTTTGCGCGTGCACCGCTCCTACATTGTGAACATGCAGCGTATCGAGGCCGTCGAAGACTACATGCTGAAGCTAGGGCCCTACGAGGTGCCAGTTGGCAAGTCGTACCAAGAAGAGTTTCTGCGCAATTTGCAGAGCTTATAAAGTAGTAACAAGCGTACGGGGTACGGAGCGTAATGCGATAGTATTACGCTCCGTACCCCGTACGCTTGTTATGGATTACTCCGCGTTCGCCACCCCCAGTTCCCTAGGTAGGGTATCGAGGGCGCGCTGTACTTGGGCGGTGAGCTGCATCACGGCGGCAGGCAGCAGGGTGTAGGCGGCGGGCTGGGCCTGCTCTAGCAGCAGCACGGCGGCTTCTACCTCACGAATGCCCAGCGACTCGAGGCTGGGCTTAATGTGGTGCACGATTTTGGCGGCTTCGGGCCACTGGGCGGCCGCGGTAGCGTTGGCCAGCTGGGCCAGGCTACCAGGCATATTCTGCAAGAAGGAACGGATAATTTTGATGACAAACGCCTCGCGGCCCCGCGCCAGGGTACGCAGCTTGGTGAGGTCGTAGGCGGGGCTAGGGGGCGGCAGCATGCGCACGAGCGTATTGTATACTTCCTCCTCCTCGAAGGGCTTAGCCAGGCATTCGGCCATGCCAGCGGCCAGGTAGCGGTCGCAGTCGGCCCGGAAGGCATTGGCCGTGAGCGCTACAATGGGGCAGTTGGCCCGTACAGGGTCGGGTAGGGCCCGAATAGCGGCGGTGGCATCGAGCCCGTTGAGGCCGGGCATCTGAATATCCATTAGTATCAGGTCGTAGGGAGCCTCGTCGCGCACGCGGGCCACCCCCACCAGGCCATCTTCGGCTTCTTCTACCTCCACGCCCCAGCCTTCGAGCAGAAGGCGGGCCACGGTGCGGTTTATCTCGTTGTCCTCAATTACGAGTATCCGGCGGCCCCGCAGCGCGCCCGTGTCGTAGGCATCGGCAGCGGGCTCGACCAGGGCGGCCGGCGCCTTGGGCAGGGTAAGCACAAAGGCAAAGGTGCTGCCCTGGCCCGGCGTGCTGCACAGCGTGAGCGCGCCACCTAGCTGCGCCACCAGGGCCCGCGAGATGCTTAGGCCCAAGCCCGTGCCCCCAAAGCGCCGGGTAGTGTCGGCGTATGCTTGAGTAAAGCCTTCAAAAATAAGCTCCTGCTTATCCGGCTCGATGCCGATGCCCGAGTCTTCCACGCTGAAGCGCACTGTAAGCGTTTCGTCGGTTTCGGCTAGCTGCTCGCCCACAACCATAACGCTGCCCCCGGGCTCGGTAAACTTGATAGCGTTGGCCACCAGGTTGAGCAAAATTTGATTCAGGCGCAGCGCATCGCCCAGCACCCAGGGGTGCGAGCAGGTAGTTTGCAGCCGCGTACCCGAAAACCGAATGCCTTTTTCCTGCGCCTGCGCAATAAGCGGCTGCAAAGCCTCGTGCATCGAGTCGCAGATATTAAAGGCGACTTCTTCGAGTTCCAGCTTGCCCGACGTGATTTTAGCCATGTCGAGCACGTCGTTAATAACACCTAGCAGGTGCTGCCCCGAGTGCCGAATGGTGCGCAAAAACTCTTGCTGGCGGGCGGTGAGAGCCGTGCGGCCCAGCTGGGCCGCCATGCCCAGCACCCCATTGAGGGGCGTGCGCATCTCGTGGCTCATATTGGCCAGAAAGTTTTCGCGGGCCAGCACGGCGGCTTCGGCGGCCTGCTTGGCCCGGGTAAGCTGGCACTCGGCCTGGCGGCGGTCGGTGATGTCGGTGCTCACGCCGAGCACCTGGCGGGAGCCATCGGCCCGCACAAGTAGCCGCTTCACCGTGTGGAAGCACAACTCCTGGCCCGAAAGGAGCGTGAGGTGGCTTTCAGTTTCGAGCTGCTCGCCGGTGGCCAATACTTGCGCATTGGTAGCGAGGTAGCTAGCTATCTGCTGGGCTTGGGCAGGAGTGGGCGGCTGGGCCACCGTGGGGTGCATGTGGCTGGTTTGGGCACGCAGCTCAATGGATGCCCGGTTTTCGAATACGAGAGTGCCTTCAGTATCGCGCACGTGCACCGGGTTAGGCATCGTGGCAAGAATCTCATTGATAAACTCCTGCTGCTCTAGTAACTGCTGCTCGGCTAGCACGCGGCCCGTGGTTTCGGCCAGGTACAGCGTGACGCTGCCTGCGGGCGGCAGCGTAGTAACCACACTCAGCTGAAAGTAGCGGGTGCCCACTTGCAGCTGGCCTATCGGCTGCCCGGCCGCGCCAGCCTTGGCGGCGGCCCGCAGGGCTTGGCGCACGCGCACCTGCTCGGCCCGGCTGAGGCCGTGGCGCAGCTCTAGGGCCGCAGGGTTAGCATAAAGCTGCTGGCCCGCCGCATCGTAGCGCAAAACGGGATTAGGATTGTGCTCGAGCAGGTTGACTAGAAGCTGTAAGTCGGCCACCTGGTGGCGCAGGTCGGCTAGCTCAGCAGCCGTAGTTGCTTCGGTTGAAGCAGTAATAAACATAGTAGACTTGTAGAAAAGGACAGTAGATAATAGATAGTACTTGTAAAGGGTAATAGAGACAGCACCGGGGTGCTTGGTTGTTGGAAGGTGTTACACAACACAGCGTTTTTTCAAAATAAAAAAGGGGCTGTGCCGAGTAGTAGAAGGGCAGGGTATAGTAATAACTAATGAGGTGCGGCTAGCGGCCCAGCACAATGCGTACTGGCGCTGGGTTTTGGCCGTCGATGTCGAAGCGGGTGCTCCCTAGGCCCACGTACTCGGCCTGCAGGTGCTGGGTAGTAGCAGCAGGCACTTGCAGCTGAAACGTGCCGCGAGCATCGGTGACCGCGATGAGGCGGCGGTTGGTAACCGGAAATACGCACACGCCGGGCTGAGGCAAGCCATTGGCACCCAAGATAGTGCCCGTGAGCATGGTAAGCTGGCTGCCTTCGGCCGAAGTGCTGGGGCTGCCGCTACCTGGTAGATTGGCCGCCTGGGCTGGTTCTGCTATCAAAGAAGCTATGCTAAGAAGGGCAACGAGCGGGCGGGCAAAGGTGAACATACTAATAGAGCGTAAGCGGCAGAAGGTAGCAAAAAGGCAGGTAGGTTTTAGCACTGTAAAACTAGTAAGCTGCGCTTGTGCCGTATTACTGTATTATGTCAAGCCGGTCCTTTTCTCGCCGAGCGTTCCCTTTTGCTTAGCCAGCACTTGCCCCCAAACAACCTAGGGCCGCAGTACCAAGCTACCGTAGTACTAGGTTATTTGGGGCGAGCCGCCTTTTTAGTTGTGGTGGCAGCCAGGGCGCGCCCTGGGTTGTCTTCCAAGAACTTACCCCAGCTCTTGGCGCCCGCCTTCACGTTGTTGCCCTGCTGGTAGTGGTGGCACAGTGCCACAGCCAGCGCATCGGTGGCGTCCAGAAACTTAGGGGCTTCTTCAACGGGCGGCAGCTCGAGCGTTTGGCGTAGCATGCGCGCCACTTGCTCTTTGTCGGCCGAGCCCGAGCCCGTGACGGCCTGCTTGACCTTGGTGGGAGCGTACTCCACAAAAGGAATATCCCTGGATAGGCACGCCGCAATGGCCACGCCCTGCGCGCGGCCCAGCTTGAGCATGCTCTGCACGTTGACACCGTAGAAGGGGGCCTCGATGGCCAACTCATCGGGCAAGAACTCGTCGATGAGCTCCAGCATGCGGGTGAAAATCCGCTTTAGCTTTACGGCATGGTTCGTCCCGAGCGCCTTCATATTGATAACGTCGTATTGCAGCACCCGCACGTGTTGCCCGCGCACTTCAATGACGGCGTAGCCCATAATCTGGGTGCCGGGGTCGACGCCCATGATGACCTTCTCAGCCGGGGGCAGCCGAACGAGGGGAGCAGTAGGAGGGAGGGTGCGGGAAACGGGCATCTTTCCCAAAGTTACGCCCCCGGCGGCCCGCCCCGGCCACCCGCCCGCGGCAAAGCCTGGGTAACGCTGGGCAAAATCGGTATTACGCTACTGACCCTAGGGCTGCTGTACCACTCCGTTTTTGCTGAGCCCGACACGGCCGTGGCCTGGCGCCGGCTGGTGGCCGCTACCCTCCGCGGCGAAGGGCGCGGCCCGGTGCTGGCCGCCCTAGCGCTGGTGCCGCTCAACTGGGGCCTGGAGGCCTGGAAGTGGCAGCGTCTGGCCCGCCACCTCGAGCCGCGCCACTCTTACGGCCGCAGCCTGCGGGCTGTGCTAGTAGGCCTTACCCTAGGCTTTGCCACGCCCAACCGCGTGGGCGACTACGCGGCCCGCATCCTGGAGCTGCACGCCCGGCGTCGCCTCGATGCGGTGGGGGCAGTGTTTTTGGGGCGCTATGCCCAGCTGGTGGCCACGGTGCTGGCGGGCGGAGTAGGGCTGCTGTACTTTCTGCTGCGGTTTTACCTGGCTGGCTACCCGGCGGCGCAGGTTGGCGTGGTGCTGGCTTTTGGGCTGGGTGGCGCGCTGACCCTGCTGCCGCTCTACCGCTCGCGGCTGCTGCTGGCCCTGCTGGTGCTGGTGAAACCGCTGCGCCGCTTTCGGCGCTACCTGGCCATTATGCCTACCTATGCGGCTGGCACGCTGCACGCGGTGTTAGGCATTTCCGGGTTGCGCTATATGGTGTTTTGCGGGCAGTTTTTACTGCTGCTGCACGCCTACGGCACGCGGGCGCCCCTAGGGCCAGCGCTGGCGGCTGTGGCGGGCACCTTCCTGTTTAAGTCGCTGGTGCCTTCGCTCAATGCCCTGGCCGATGTAGGTGTTCGCGAGCTGTCAGCCACGCACCTGTTTGCGCTGCTGGGCCAGCCGGTGCTGCCAGTGCTCAGCGCCAGTCTTAGCCTGTGGGTTATTAATATTGCGCTGCCCAGCGCCCTAGGGCTGCTGTGGCTGCCCAGCCTGCGCGTGCTGCGCGAACAACGTGGCCGCTAGTATGGACTTTGCCCTAGGTACCATACTGCTAGTAGTGCCGCTGCTATACGCCTTGGTTTGGGTATGGCTGCAGCAGGGCCTGCTGCGGGAACTCAAAAAGGCCCTATGTACTCATAATGGACTGCCATTAGGTACAAAACATGGTGTTTGTACTCATAACATACCTTTGGGCGACCTAGGCGTAAATAGCTCCGGTAGTGCTGCCAAAGAAGACGCGCGAGACATAGCATTTTTAGCAGCGCCAACGTCCCTTGCGGCGCCTGACTCCCCGGCCTCTAGTGTGGCCGCCGAAGCTAGGCCAAACCTGCTGTTTTCCGTGCTGGTGGCGGCCCGGAATGAAGCCGCTAGCCTGCCGCACCTGCTGCAAGCATTGCGTAGTCAGCACCTGCCCGCGGCCTGCTTCGAGGTGTTGATTGCCGACGACCACTCGACCGATGACACGGCCGCTTTGGTAGCGGCGGCCGCGGCCGAGGCACCTAGGGCCGTGCGCCTAGTGCAATTGCCACCTGGCCTATCTGGTAAAAAAGCGGCTCTGGCCACTGCCGAGGCCGAGGCCCGCGCCCCGTGGGTGGTGTGCACCGATGCCGACTGCTGCCCCGGCCCTAGCTGGCTGCTGGCTTATGCCAACCTGCTGGCCAGTCAGCCCGACCTGCACTTTGTGAGCGGGCCAGTGCGCCTCACGCCGGGCGGGGCCTGGTTTGATGGCGTGTTGGGGCTGGAGTTTGCGGGCTTGGTGGGGGTGGGGGGGGCGTGCATTGCCCGCGGCCGGCCCACCATGTGCAACGGCGCCAACCTGGCTTTCCGCCGCCGCACTTTCCACGAAGTAGGCGGCTACGCCGACAACCAAGGCCTAGCCAGCGGTGACGACGAATTCTTGCTGCATAAGATGCACCTGCGCTATCCGTCTGGCGTGCGCTTCCTGGCCGATGCCCGCGCTGTGGTCGATACGCCCGCACCCGCCACGCTGCGCACCCTACTGCGGCAGCGCGTGCGCTGGGCCAGCAAGTGGCCGCACTACCGCACTAGCGCTCCGCAGCAGCTAGCACTGCTGGTGCTTGGGGCCAATGTGAGCCTGGCGCTGGGCCTAGGGCTGGCCCTGGCCTGGCCGGCGCTCGGGCCGTGGGTAGCGGCCGGCTGGGTGCTCAAGCTCGGGGCCGATGCCTGGTTGCTGGGGCCGGTGCTGGCGCTGCTGCGGCGGCCTAGGTGGCTGTGGTGGCTGCTGCCACTACAACTGCTCTATGCGCCCTACGCGCTGGCCGTGGGCCTGGCCGGGCAGCGCGGCGGCTACCGCTGGAAAGGCCGCCAAGTGCGATAAATGCAAATTTAGCGTCTTTACTTATACTTGCTTTGTGGCGGGCAGGCAACGCCGCGCCGCCGCTACCTTTGCCCACCTCGCCTGCGCCTACTTTATTACCGATGACCGACGCCGAATTTGACTTGCTCGACGAGCTGTACTTCGTTACTCCCTTCCGGGTGCTCCTGGAAAAAACCGGCCTGCCCGCCGCCGAACTGCAAGCCCAGCTGAGCAGCTTGCTCGAGCAGGGCTTGGTGCGCTACTACTGGCCCGACCCCGATACGGAACTGGCCTACGAGCCGACCTCTTTTGGTGCCCTAGGGCGCGACGCCAGCTACCTGGCTTCCAAGGAGGGTCTGCTTCAGCACAATACCCGCTAGGCTGTGGCTGCCGCGCCTGCCATCGCCCCCGCCGCGCCCGACACAGCCGTGGTGGTGCCGCCCGCCCCGGCTCGCTCGCCGGGCTACTACGTGCGCCAGCGCCTGTGGGCCAACCGCCCCGCCGTGGCGGGGCTGGGCTTCATTGTGGTGTGCGCGGTGGTGGCACTGCTAGGCTACTGGATTTTGCCCGACCCCTCGCCCAACGCCAACAATGGCCTCGTGCAGCTGCAAAAGCAGCCGCCTGGTTTCACTACTACCCTCCGCCAGGTGCCCGATGCCAGTGCCCCGCCGCCCGGCAACTTCCTGCAGGTATGGCTGCATGGCCGCCCGGCACAGGTGAAGGACGAGCTGGTGACGAGCAGTGAACAACAAGCAACAACTACGGAGCAGCGAACCATCACGCGCACGTACTGGTTGGGTACCGACAAAGCCGGGCGCGACGAGCTGAGCCGCCTGCTGCTGGGCACGCGCATCTCGCTGGGCATCGGGCTAGTGGCAGTGTTGATTTCGCTAGCCCTAGGGGTCGTGGTAGGGGCGCTGGCTGGCTACTTCGGCGGCTGGCTCGATAGCGTGCTGCTGGGGTTGATGACCGTGGTGTGGAGCATTCCGGGCATTATGCTGGTAATTGCCATCTCGCTGGCGTTAGATAGCAAGGGCGTGTGGGTCAGCTTTGTAGCGGTGGGCCTCACGATGTGGGTCGACGTGGCCCGCGTGGTGCGCGGCCAAGTACTGGGGCTGCGCTCGGCCACGTTTATTGAGGCCGGGCGCGTGCTAGGCTTGCCTACCAGCCGGCTCATTTTTGTGCACCTGCTACCCAATCTGCGCGGGCCACTCATCGTGCTGGCTACCAGTAATTTTGCCGCGGCCATTCTGCTGGAGGCGGGCCTAAGCTTTCTGGGGCTTGGAGTACAGCCGCCGGCTCCTAGCTGGGGCCTCATGGTGAAGGAGGGCTATGACCTGCTCGGGACCCAGGCAGGCCTGTGGCTGACGCTGCTGCCGGGGCTAGCCATCAGCTTACTGGTACTAAGCTTTAACCTGCTAGGCAATGGCCTGCGCGATGCGTTCGACCCCAAGACCCAATTGAGCTAAACGGTGGCCGTGAGGCCGCTGTGCCGTATTTTTGCACTCCTTATTGCTTCCTTCAATCAGTTTCTACCTAAGCCTTCCTGATTAATTTGATTCTTCTTTAGTCGTCGGTTTCCCTCGTTACCTCCTTTACTTATGCCGCAAACTGCCGCCCTAGCTAGCCTCGAAAAGCAGCTCTTTTTTAAGGAGCG
>Ga0265798_10007405_pt1 | contig 14194 bp, 14 predicted proteins | sample P3T30metagenome_FD_192430 | JGI IMG/M metagenome (GOLD analysis project Ga0265798, IMG submission 192430) | Plant litter microbial communities from East Loma Ridge, Irvine, California - P3 T30 | ecosystem: Environmental > Terrestrial > Plant litter > Unclassified | place: USA: California...
GCCGGAGCCCGGTGCGGACGCCCCCACCCCGCCCGCCGACGCCCCGGAGCCCGGCACGGACGCCCCCACCCCGCCCGCCGACGCGCCCGAGCCCGGCACGGACGCCCCCACCCCGCCCAGCGACGCCCCGATCGCCCCCGCCGAGGACGCCCCCACCGGCAGCTGATCGCGCTCGCGGCGGCGCTCGTCGCCGCGACGGGCCCCACCGGCCCGACCCGACCCGACGACCGCGGGAGGCGCGGTGTCCGCCCGACGGACCCCGCGCCTCCCGCGGTCGTCGCCGTCTGCGCCCGGGAGGGCGAGTGTCCCCGGATCGTCGCCCCAGGCGCCGTCGGGCGACGACTCGTGGACGCGCGTCGCGCGCTAGCCTCGCGCCATGGCCGCCCTCGCCGACAAGCCCGCCCTGCACCTGACCGAGCCGCAGTGGGTGCATCACCTCGAGACGGTCGCGCACGTCGACGGCGTGCGCCTGCTGCTGCGCAAGAAGGGACGAGACGTCCCCGGCATGACCTGGTCGGAGGCGCTCGACGTCGCCCTCTGCTTCGGCTGGATCGACGGGCAGGGGCAGCGGGTCGACGACGACTTCATGTTGACGGCGTTCCAGCCGCGGAGGCGGGCGAGCGTCTGGTCGCAGGTGAACCGCGAGCACGTGGCGCGGCTGGTCGACGAGGGCCGGATGCGCGCCGAGGGCCTCGCCGAGGTCGAGCGCGCGAAGGCCGACGGACGGTGGGAGGCGGCCTACCGTCAGAAGGACGCGGTCGCCCCGCCCGACCTCCGGGCCGCGCTGGACGCCGACCCGGTCGCCGCGGCGTTCTGGGAGTCGACGAGCAAGACGGAGAAGTTCCGGGTGTACTTCCGCCTGGCGGCGCTGAAGCGCCCCGAGACGCGGGCCGCGCGCATCGCCGACGTGGTCGCCGCCGCCGCCCGCGGCGAGCACCACTACCGCTAGCCCCGCCCCCGGCCAACGAGTGTCCACGGATCGTCGTCCGCGGACGCTGGGTCCGACGATCCGTGGACACTCGATGCCCTCGGGCGACACGCTGGGGGCAACTTCGTAACAAATTGTTTGTAAGTATTGCCTGACGGCCCTCGTCATGGTTACAGTCGCCTCGCGGCCGCCTGACGGTCGGACCCCGCCGCTCACCACGGCGCGGTGACGCTCTTCCCTCCTGCTCCATCACGACGGCGTGTTGAAAGGCGACGAGAATGACGAAGAAGTCCAGGTACCTGACCGCAGCGGCGGTCTTCATGGGGGCGAGCGCCCTCGTGCTCAGCGGCTGCAGCAGCAGCGGCGGCGGCAGCGACGACGGCGACTCCGTCCCCGCGGCCGAGTCGGGCGAGGTGACGTGGTGGGGCTACACGCCCGACACTCCCGTCGCCGAGCGCTACATCGCCGAGTTCAACAAGGAGCACCCCGACATCGAGGTCACCTACAAGAACTTCGAGAACGTCGACTACCGCACCACGCTCACGCCCGCCCTCGACTCCGGCGAGGGCCCCGACGTCTTCGTCCTCTCGCCCGCCGGCGGCACCCCCGACCTCTGGGGTCCCTACGCGATCGACCTGTCGTCGCTCGCGGAGGACCAGCTCGGGGCCGACTGGGAGTCGAAGTACGGCGAGGGCTACGTCGACCAGCTGCGCGACTCGGACGGCCGCCTGGTCTCCGCGCCGCTCGGCGGCATGGCGGCCGGCTACCTCTGGGTCGACCAGGACGTCCTCGACGAGGCCGGCGCCGAGGTGCCGGTCGACTACGACTCGTGGGTCGACACGTGCAAGGCGGTCGCCGCGATCGGCAAGACCTGCTTCACCATGGGCGCCGGCGGCGCCGACACCTTCCCGAGCGAGATGTTCCACTCGATCGCCAACTCCGTCGACCCCGACTTCTTCATCGCCGCGGCGACGGGCGAGGCGAACTGGGACGACCCGGCGGGCGTCGAGACGCTCCAGATCATCTCCGACATGCGCGACGACGGCATCATCGCCCCCGACGCCCTCGACGGCACGCAGTACCCCCTCGCGAACGAGCAGTTCATGAAGGGCGACGCCGCCATGGTGCAGATGGGCTTCTGGTACACCCAGTACTCGGGTGCCGAGTCGTGCAAGGCCTCCATGGAGGCCGCCGGCGTCAGCGACCCGACCTGCTTCACCCAGCTCCCGGCCGCGTTCCCGGACGTCGCCGGGAAGGGCAACGGGTCCGAGTACTTCGGAGAGGCCGACTACGGGCTCGCCATCAACGCCGACTCGCCGGACATCGGGGCGGCGAAGACCTTCGTGTCGTGGATGTCGATGACCGAGGCGGGGCAGCAGAACGTGGCGAACGCCCTCGACCTCATCCCGGCGCTGCAGGGCGTGGCACCCGACTGGTCGTCGATCTCCCTCGTCGACGACGCCGTCCAGCGACCCGCGATCGAGCAGCTCATCACCGACAGCTCGTCGACGACGCAGACCCGGCAGTACCAGACCTCGGAGGCGACGCTCGACGCGATCGTGCTCGCCATCCAGCGGGTCCTCGACCCCACGTCCGACGCGTCGATCGACGAGATCGCAGCCGAGCTGCAGGACTCGGCGGAGCCCAGCGACGTCGGCAGCGACTGAGCGGGCGGGTCGTCTCATCGTGACCGTGACCGTTCCCCGGGAGGCGGCGCCCGTCGCCTCCCGGCCCCCCGCTCCTCGCCCCGAGGCGCCCCGCCGCCGGCGTTCGCGCCTGGTGCCCGGCGGCCTCGTCTGGATCCTGCCCGGCTTCGTCATCTCCGTCGGGCTGATCTACTACAGCATCGTGTACTCCGGCTACCTGTCGTTCTTCGACTGGGCCGGGGGTCGATCGCGCATGACCGCGGTGGGCCTCGACAACTACGTCGAGGCGCTCACCGACCGCACCTTCTGGACGGCGGTGCGCAACACCGGCGTCTACTTCGTCGCCGTCTTCGTGGTGCAGGTCGTGGGCGGCATGCTCTTCGCCGCCGCGATGCACTCGAAGATCTTCCTGGCGAACGTCTACAAGGTCATCGTCGTCATCCCGGTCGTCGTCGCCCCGGCGACCCTGGCCCCGGCGCAGATCCAGGTCTGGCAGACCGACGGGACGGTCAACCGCATCCTCGAGGCCGTCGGCCTGGGCTCGCTGGCCCAGGGCTGGATCGGCCAGTCGACCACGTCGCTGCTCGTGGTGACGCTCGTCGGCTGCTGGGGCTCGATCGGCTTCGGGTTCATCCTCTACTACGCGGGCATGGCGCAGGTCGACCCCGAGATGCTCGAGGCCGCGCGCATCGACGGCGCCGGCAACCTCCGGCTGCTGTTCTCGGTCGTCATGCCGAACCTCAAGCCCGTGACGGTGTCGCTCGCGATCCTCAACTTCATCACGGCGCTCAAGCTCTTCGACAACGTCTGGCTCATCACGCAGGGCGGGCCGGCGCACTCGTCGGAGTTCCTCGGCACGATGATCTACGCCGAGACGGCGGGATCGTCGCGCAACCTCGGCTACGCCGCGGCGCTGTCGATCATCCTGCTGGTCATCGCGGTCTCGGTCTCGCTGGTGATCCAGCGACGCAGCCGCGAACGGACCCCGCTCGTCGAGGAGGTACCGGATGTTTGAGACCCGGTCGCTGAGGGCGAAGCTCCTCCTGCAGCTCGTGGTCACCGTCGCGATGGTGCCGTTCGTCATCCCGATCTACGCCATGGTGTCGCGGTCGTTCGCCGGCTCCGGCTGGGGGAACTACGCGGCCGTCCTGGCCGTGCCGGGCTTCGCCCGCTTCTTCCTCAACTCGGCGATCGTCGCCGGCGGCTCGATCGTGATCATCTACCTGGCGACGCTCGCGGCCGCGTTCGGCTTCTCGAAGCTCCGCGTGCGCAGCAAGGAGGTCTACTTCTGGCTCATGATGGCGGCGCTCACCCTCCCCGAGGTGGTGCTGATCGCCCCCCTCTACGCCACGGCCGTGCGCCTCGACCTGCTGGGCACGTTCTGGGCGGTGATCCTCCCCATCGCGGCCCTGCAGATACCGTTCACCGTCCTCATCACCCGGGGATACGTCGACGGCATCCCCGACACCCTGTTCGAGGCGGCGCGGCTCGACGGCGCGGGCTCCTGGCGCATGTTCTGGTCCATCCTCGTGCCGCTCGCCCGACCGATGGCCGTGGCGCTCATCGTGCTCGTGCTCATCAACGCGTGGAACGCCTACCTGCTGCCGAAGGTCTTCCTCGTCAACGACGACATGGGCGTCGTGACGCTCCTGCCCGAGTTCTTCCGTCGTCAGTACAATGACGACACCCCGAAGATCCTCGCCGCGGCCGTCGTGACGGCCATCCCGACGATCGTCGCCTACATCGCCCTGCAGAAGCAGTTCGAGCGAGGCATGGCGGCCGGGGCGATCAAGTGACGCCGTGCTGGGAGGACCCCCGATGACCACCGTCCGCCGGCTCGGGCCCTCGTCGCAGAACACCCGCAGCGCCGTGCTCGACCTCGTCCGGTCGAGCGGCACCGTCAGCCGCATCGAGCTCGCCGAGCTGTCGGGCCTCACCCCGACGTCGATCACCCGCATCGTGAAGTCGCTCATCGAGGACCGCCTCGTGGTCGAGACCGGCTACGGGGACGCCACGGGCGGGAAGCGGCGCAGCCTCCTCGAGCTCAACCCCGACGCCCGGTACGCCGTGGGCGTGTCCCTCGACGACGCCCGGCTGACCTACGTCGTCGCGGATCTCGGCGGCCGGGTGATCGGCCACCACGTCTCGGCCGGCATCGGGCAGACGGCCCCGAGCGCCGTCGTCGCTCGCATCGCGGACGAGCTCGAGGCGCTGCTCGCCGAGCTGGCGATCCCGACGGCCGACGTCGTCGGCGTGGGCGTGGCGGGGGCCGGCCTCGACCTGGGGGCCGGTGCGGAGCGCATGTCCCTCACGACCGACGACTGGGACTCCTTCGCGGTGCAGGAGGCGCTCGGGTCGCGCGTGGGCCTGCCCGTGGTCCGTGACAACGACGCCGCCTGCGCCGCCCTCGGCCAGTTCTGGGCCGGGCGCATGTCGGCGGGGGACGACTTCGCGACGCTCTACATGTCGAACGGCTTCGGCCTGGGCCTCGTCACCGGTGGCGCGGTCGCCCGGGGCGCCTCGTCGAACGTCGGCGAGATCGGCCACATGGTCGTCGAGTTCGAGGGCCGGGAGTGCTGGTGCGGTTCGCGCGGCTGCCTCGAGACGGTCGCCGGCCCCCGGGCCATGGTCGCCGAGGCGATGGCCGACCCGGTGCTGCGGGCCGAGCTCGAGCTCTCCGGCGACGACGGCCACCTCCGGCACGACTTCGACGCGATCGCCCGCGCGGCGGCCCGGGGCGACGAGCGCTGCGCCGCCGTCGTCACGCGGTCGGCGCGCTACGTCGCCGCCGTGATGCTCTCGGTCGTGAACCTGCTCGACCTGGGCCGCGTCTACCTGGCCGGCCCCGGGTTCGCCGACGCCGGCGACATCTACGTGCGGGAGATCGAGGAGCAGAGCTCCCGGCTCGCCCGCACCCGGAGCATCCACGAGGTCGAGGTGACGCTCGCCGACCCGGGCCTCGACGCGGCCGCGGTCGGTGCCGCGTCGCTGGCCCTCCAGCACGTCCTCACCCCGCACGCCCGCGCGGGCCGCGCCGAGGCCGTCCTCCCCGCCTGACCGGGTCTGCGTGATGCCGTGCCGACGGCTGTCCCGACTCCCTAACTGAACGTCATCAAGTAAGTCGAGGTCGATCCGCGGCCTCCGACGCCCCACCGAGAGGAGTGGCCCATGGCCATCCGTTCCGTCCTGATCAACGTCGCCGACATCTCCCGCTCGGTCGACTTCTACCGCCGCCACCTCGGGGTGGAGGTCGTCGAGGTCGACGACGACACCGCCGTGCTCGACGCCGTGACGGCCGAGCTGCGGCTGGTCCGCGTCCCGCAGCCCGAGGCGTCGACCTTCGACCCCGACGACCTGCAGGCCGGCTTCCGCCACGTCGGCTTCCGGGTCGCGGACCTCGACGCCCTCGTCGACCGGCTCCACGCCGACGCGGTGCCCTTCCAGCTCGAGCCGATCCACGCCGAGGGGGACGTGCGCATCACGTTCTTCTACGACCCCGACGGCACGCTGCTCGAGCTCGTCGAGGGCCCGTTGCAGTACCACGAGGTGCACGACCGGGAGGCCGTCGAGCGGGACTGGGCGCTGGGCGACCCCGAGCGCCCCCGGTTCGACCACGTCGCCGAGACCGTGCACGACCTCGAGGCGACGGCCACGTACCTCGGCGAGGTCGGCTTCGACCTCATGGCCGGCATCCATCAGCCGAGCGACCCTCGTGGCTTCGAGATCGCGTACTTCCGCGACGGCGACACGTCGCTCGAGGTCTTCACCTACGCCGAGGCCGACAAGCGCCGTCGCGAGCCGCAGCTCACGGCCCCCGGCTTCCTCGCGGTGGAGTTCGAGGGGTCGACCCCGTCGGACGCCGTCCGTGTCGGGAGCGCCGCCGGCCTCGACCTGCACGTCGACCCCGACGGGCTCGTTCACGCCGTCACGGCGGCCTGACGTGCGCTGGGACCTCGTCCCCCTGGGGCGGACGGGGCTGCGCGTCAGCCCCGTCACCGCGGGCGGGGCGCCACTCGGCAGCATGCCGGAGAACTTCGGCTACAGCGTGGCCGAGCGCGACGCCGTCGACCTCGTGCGGGCGCTGTTCGACAGCGACATCCGCACGATCGACACGGCGAACGGCTACTCGGACGGCCGCAGCGAGGAACGCATCGGCCGCGCGATCGCCGAGCACGGCGGCCTGCCCGACGACGTGCTGGTCATGACGAAGGTCGACCCGAGCGGGGCCGACTACAGCGGCGACCGCGTGCGACGCTCGCTCGACGAGAGCCGTCGTCGGCTCGGCGTCGACCCGCTGCCCCTCGTGCAGCTCCACGACCCCGAGTTCCACGACCTCGACCGGATGACGAGCGCCGGAGGCGCGGTGGAGGCCCTCGTGGACGCCCGCGACCGCGGCGAGATCGGCCACCTGGGCCTCGCGGGGGGCGACGTCCGGCAGATGGCCCGGTACCTCGAGCTCGGGGTCTTCGAGGTGCTGCTCGTGCACAACCGATGGACGCTCGTCGACCGCAGCGCGGGCGACCTCATCGCGCGCGCCGGCGAGCTGGGGGTGGCCGTCCTCAACGCCGCGGTGCTCGGCGGCGGCGTCCTGGCCGACACGACCGGCCGCGTCGACTCCTACGGCTATCGTCCCGCCCTCCCGGCGACGCTCGACGCGATCGTCCGCATGCGCGAGGTCTGCGCCGCGTGGGGCACCGACCTCGCGACCGCCGCGGTCCGCTTCTCGACGCGCGACCCGCGCATCGCCTCGACGATCGTCGGCATCAGCAAGCTCGAGCGCATCGAGGCCACCGTCGCGGCGGCCACCGTCGACCTGCCGGCGCCGTTCTGGGACGAGCTCGAGGCGCTCCTGCCCGCCCGCGAGAACTGGCTCGACGCCGACGACCCGCGCTGACGCCACCCTGCCCGCCGACCGTCCCTCCCACCCCCTCCGATCATCACGCCGCACGACGACCCTCCCCGCTCCGCCCGCCACGACCAGAGACCAGGTACGACCATGCCCCTCGTCCGCATCGACATGCACGAGCACCTCCGCGACCTCCGTCCCCGCATGAGCGAGGCGGTCCACAGCGCCCTCGTCGAGGGGTGGGAGATGCCCGCCGACGACCTCTTCCAGATCTTCACGCTGCACGCGCAGGGCGACCTGTTCTACAGCCGCACGTTCCCCGACGCCGACCGCACCGACATCGTCTTCGTGCAGGTGCTCGCCTTCACCGGCTACAGCGCGGAGGTCAAGCAGCGCGGCGCGGCCCTCCTCGTCGACCGGCTCGCCGCGCTCGGCATCAAGCGCGACGACGTGCTCGTGGCGCTGAGCGAGAACGGCGACGGCGACTGGCTCGCGCCGTCGGGAGACCCCTCGTGAGCGTCCGCCGCGACGACTTCCCGTCGTCCTTCACCTGGGGCACCGCGACCGCGGCCTACCAGATCGAGGGGGCGGTGGCCGAGGGCGGCCGCGGCCCGAGCATCTGGGACGCCTTCGTCCGGAGGCCCGGGGCGATCGCCGACGGCACCACGGGCGACGTGGCCGACGACCACGTCCACCGCGTCGGCGAGGACGTCGCGCTCATGGCCGACCTCGGCGTCGACGCGTACCGCTTCTCGATCTCGTGGCCGCGCATCCAGCCCGAGGGGACGGGGCCGGCGCTCCGCGACGGGATCGGCTTCTACCGCGACCTCGCCGAGCGCCTGCTCGCGGTCGGCGTGACGCCGTGGGCGACGCTCTACCACTGGGACCTGCCCCAGGCCCTCGAGGAGCGGGGCGGTTGGCTCGAGCGCGACACGGCCCACCGCTTCGCCGAGTACGCGGGCCTCGTCACGGAGGAGCTCGCCGACGTCGTCCCGAACTGGATCACCCTCAACGAGCCCTGGTGCTCCGCCTTCCTCGGCTACGCGAGCGGCGTCCACGCCCCCGGGCGCCAGGAGGGCAGCCGGGCCGCCCGGGCGGCCCACCACCTGCTGCTCGGGCACGGCCTGGCCGTGCCCGTCGTCCGTGAGGCAGCGCCGGAGGCGGTGGTCGGCATCACCCTGAACCTCTACTCGGTCCGACCCGCCAGCGACGCGGCCGCCGACGTCGACGCCGCACGTCGCATCGACGGGCTCGGCAACCGGCTCTTCCTCGACCCCGTCCTGACGGGGTCGTACCCGGAGGACGTGCTCGACGACCTGGGGGAGGCCCCGTGGTTCGCGGAGAACGCCCTCGCCGACCTGCCGACGATCGCCGCGCCGATCGACTTCCTCGGCGTGAACTACTACAGCCGGCACACGACACGGGCGGGCGAGCCCGACGGGCGGCCGAGCGCGAACCCCGGCAGCGAGTCGGTCGAGTTCGTCGAGACGGGCGCCCCGGTCACGCAGATGGGGTGGGAGATCCACCCCGACGGCCTGCTCGACGTCCTGGAGCAGGCCGCCGTCGCGGCCCCGGGGCTGCCGCTCGTCGTGACCGAGAACGGCTCCGCGTACGAGGACCACGTCGGCGACGACGGGTCGGTCGACGATCCCGAGAGGCTGGCGTACCTGCGGCAGCACGTCGAGGCGTGCGCCGAGGCCGTCCGGCGAGGGCTGCCCCTCACCGGCTACTTCGCCTGGACGCTGATGGACAACTTCGAGTGGGCCTGGGGCCACAGTCGTCGGTTCGGGCTCGTCCACGTCGACTACGGGACGCAGGCGCGGACGCCGAAGTCGAGCGGCCTCTGGTTCAGGAGCTTCCTGCGGTCCGAGCTCGACTGACCCCCTCTCACGCCCGGCCCGGGCGAGCGGGTGTCCATGGATCGTCGGCCGCGGAGGCGGGGCCCGACCATTCGTGGACACTCGCGCCCCGCCCGACACTCGCGCGGGGGCGCGCGGCGGCCCTAGGTTCGTCGCATGCCCGACTCCGCCGCTCGCGTCCCGCGCCTCCTCGTCCCGCCCACCGACGTCGCGGCGCGCGCCCGCGCCGTGGCCGTCGCCCACGCCTCCCCGGCCCTCGTCGCCCACAGCGAGCGCTCGTGGGTGCTCGCCGCCGACCTCGGTCGCCGCGAGGGCCTCGTCGTCGACGAGGAGCTGCTCTACGTCGCGTCGCTGCTCCACGACCTCGGGCTCGCGCCCTCGTTCGACGCCCACGCGACCTCGTTCGAACGGGCCGGCGGCGACGTCGCGCGCGTCTTCGCGGCGGGCGCCGGCTGGGACGACGACCGGCAGCGCCGCGTCGGCGACGTGATCGTCCGGCACATGTGGCCGGCCGTGTCGGCGGAGCTCGACGTCGAGGGGCACCTGCTCGAGCGGGCGACGAGCCTCGACGTCAGCGGCGTCGGGGCGGCGGACTGGCCGGCCGACCTGCTCGACGAGCTCGTGACCCAGCGGCCGCGCGACGGGTTCGCCGCCGAGTTCGCGACGGCGATCTCGGCGCAGGCCCACCGGAAGCCGGGCTCCGAGGCGGGCCGGGCCGTCCGCTCGGGCATGACGCGGCGGCTGGCGGCCAACCCCCTCGACGACCGGGGCTGAGCAGGGGGCCGCCCCGCGCCTCCGGCGGGCGGTGCTCCACGACGTCGGGGACGCGGTGGTCGGGCGGCAGGAATGCCGTGCGCCCGATCCCGGTTGGCTCCCGTAGCATGATGCAAACGCATGGAAATGGAGCGCACCACATGGCACACCCCCTGGAGTTCGGACTCGACACCTTCGGCGACGTCACGGAGCGCCCCGCCGGCGTCGACGGAGCCGGCGAGCTCGTCTCGCACGCGCAGTCGATCCGCGACCTCGTCGAGCAGGCCGTGCTCGCCGACCAGGTCGGCCTCGACTTCATCGGGGTCGGCGAGCACCACCGCGTCGACTTCGCGGTGAGCGCGCCCGAGGTCGTCCTCGCCGCGATCGCCGCCCGCACCGAGCGGATCCGCATGGGCTCGGCCGTGACGGTGCTCAGCTCCGATGACCCGGTGCGCGTCTACGAGCGCTTCGCGACGGTCGACGCGCTGTCGAACGGCCGCGCCGAGGTCATCCTGGGCCGCGGCTCGTTCACCGAGTCGTTCCCCCTCTTCGGCCTCGACCTGCAGGACTACGAGGTGCTCTTCGAGGAGAAGATCCAGCTCTTCGCCGAGCTGCTCAAGGACGAGCCCGTCACCTGGCAGGGCACGAAGCGCGGCGCGCTCAGCGACCAGTGGGTGTACCCGCGGCCCGAGAGCGGCACGCTGAAGACCTGGGTCGGCGTCGGCGGCTCGCCGCAGTCGGTGATCCGTGCGGCGCACTACGGGCTGCCCCTCTTCCTCGCGATCATCGGCGGACAGCCCGCCCAGTTCGCGCCCTACGCCGACCTCTACCGCCGTGCCCTCGGCGAGTTCGGCAAGGAGTCGCAGCCCATCGCGATGCACTCGCCCGGCTTCGTCCTCGAGACGGACGACGAGGCGAAGGAGGCGCTGTTCCCCTACCAGGAGGCGCAGACGAACCAGCTCGGTCGCGAACGCGGCTGGCCCCCCTACTCCCGCGCCCAGTACGAGTCGAGCGCCGGCCCGGACGGCGCCCTCTACGTCGGCGCCCCCGAGACGGTCGCGGCGAAGATCGCCGCGAACATGGCCCTGCTCGGCGCCTCGCGCTTCGACATGCGCTACAGCATGGGCCGCCTGCCGCACGCGCAGATGATGCGCAGCATCGAGCTCTACGGCACGAAGGTGGTGCCGCTGGTCCGCGAGATGCTGGCCTAGTGGCCTAGTGGCCTAGTGGCCTAGTGGCCTAGTGGCCTAGCGGCCTCGCGCCTCCGCGCCGACCGCCGACACCCGCAGGAAGTCGAGCCCGGCCGCGGCGGGCGACCCCTCGGCGGCCGTGTACGCGACGATCTTGAGCTCGCTGCCCGGCACGGTGAACACGTCGCAGTCGAGCTCGAGCGCCCCGACCAGCGGGTGGTCCATGACCTTCCGCGCCGACTCGTGCACGCCGACGGCGCCCCGGGCCCACAGCTCCGCGAACTCGGGCTCGTCGGCGACGAGGCCGTCGACGAGCGCCCGGAGGCGCGGGTCGGCCGGGTGGTCCACCAGCGTGCGGCGCAGGTCGGCGACGAGCGCCTCGCGGAACCGGGAGCCGCCCGCCCCGTCGAGGTGACGGGTGCGGATGGCGGCGCCCGCGCCTCCGTCGGTCCGTCCGCCGGCCTCGCGGCGGGCGTCCCGGAACGCCCGCACGACGATGTTCCGTTCGTCGGCGGGCCAGCCCTCGGGGTCGCCGAGCAGGCTGCCCCAGAGCGGGCTCCAGGTCAGCAGGTCCCAGGAGGCGCTGAACACCGCGATCGGCGTCTCGCGCAGCCGGGCCACCAGGCGCTGCACCCCGGGCGGGATGTGTCGCGAGACGACGGCCGTCGTCGGGGGGAGGAGTCCGGCGCTCCGGAACAGGTGGTCGCGCTCGGCGTCGTCGAGCTGAAGGGCCCGGGCGAGCGCCGTGGCGACCTGGTCGGAGGGGTGCCGGGCGCGACCCTGCTCGAGCCGGACGACGTAGTCGACCGAGAGGCCGGCGAGGGCGGCGAGCTCCTCACGACGGAGCCCGACGGCCCGCCGGCGACCGCCCACGGGCAGGGCCGCGTCGGCGGGGGAGAGGCGTGCGCGCCAGGTCGAGAGCATCCGGCCGAGCTCGGCGTCCTGTGCGGGCATGTGCCCATCCTCGCCTCTCGGCGGCGAGCCTGCCTGGTACTGCGAGTCCTCCTGCCCGACCGGGCCACGCGCGGCGCCGCGGCAGCGCGCAGACTCGGGCCATGACCACGACACTCATCACCGGATCCAACAAGGGCCTCGGCCACGAGACCGCCCGCCGCCTGCTCGCCGAGGGGCACACCGTCTGGGTGGCCGCTCGCGACGCGACGCGCGGTCAGCAGGCCGCCGACGAGCTGGGCGCCCGTTTCGTGCAGCTCGACGTCACCGACGACGCCTCCGTCGCCGCGGCCGCGGCCCACGTCGGCGAGCACGGCGGCCTCGACGTCCTCGTCAACAACGCGGGCATCACGGGCTCGCACTCCGACCCGGCCGACCTCACCGGCGCCGACGCGCTCGAGGTGCTCGACACGAACGTGGCGGGGATCGTGCGGACGACGCAGGCGTTCCTGCCGCTGCTGCGCGCCTCCGCGGCGCCGGCGATCGTCAACGTGACGAGCGGGCTCGGCTCGTTCGCCGCGGTGCACGACGCCGACCGCGTCGAGTCGACCGTCGTGGCGCCGCTGTACACGGCGTCGAAGTCGGCCGTCACCATGCTCACGGTGCAGTACGCGAAGGCCCTGCCGGGCATCCGCGTCAACGCCGCCGACCCCGGCTACACGGCGACCGACCTCAACGGCAACAGCGGCCACCAGACCGTGACCGAGGGCACCGACGCGATCGTCGAGCTGGCGACGCAGGGCGCCGACGGCCCCACGGGCACGTTCATCGACCGCGACGGGGTCGCGCCCTTCTAGGCCCGTGCGTGCGTGGGTGCGGGGGTGCGGAGATGCGGGCGGGCGGTCGAGCGGGCGGGCGGTCGAGCGGGCGGTCGAGCGGGCGCGCGTATGCCGGTACCCGTGTCGGTGCCGGGCCTGGTCTCCCCCCTCTCCCCCCCGCGAGCAGGACGCCTCTGCCACGCCGATCTCCGCCGGGTGATGCCGTCCCTCACGAGCTATTTCGCTTCCAGGCGAAGCGTCCCGCCCGGGCGCCATGGGCAGGTGCGCGCTTCGCTTCCAGGCGAAGCATGGCGCCGGGCCGTGATCGGCACGTGTTCGCTTCGCCTTCAGGCGAAGCATGGCGCCGGGCCGTGATCGGAACGTGTTCGCTTCGCCCGGGGACGGCACCTCCTGCCGGTCGTCAGCCGCGCGTGCTCGCTTCGCTTGCAGGCGAAGCCTCGCGCCGGGCCGTGTGAGGTCGTGCGCGGAGCTCCGCGACCTCAGCTTCCTTCGCCTCGAGGCGAAGCATCCAGCAGGTCGCTGGCCTCGCTGCGTGCGTACTTCGCCCGAAGGCGAAATAGCGAGAACGCGAGCACGCTTCCTGGTCCTGGTCCTGGTGCTGGTGCTGGCGACTGACACGGTAGGCGGCGCTGGCAACGTCGCGGGCGACCGGCGCGGGTGCTGACGACTGGCGCTGGCGACGGACGTGGGGCGCGGGGCCCGGGAACGCACCGGCCGTCAGGGCGGCACGCGGCGCAGGTCAGCGCGAGCCGGCGTCCGTCGTCGAGGTCGAGTGCTGCGCTGCTGCGTCCGACGGACCCGAGGAGGCGCCGTGCGGCCCCGCCACCCCGACGACGGCCGCGACGGCGACGCCGAGCACCACGATCCCGAGCTGCGTACGGGCGATCGTTCCTGCCACGGGTGGTCCTCTCGGTCGGGGGCGTCTCGTGACGTCCGGGTCCGATCCAAGCCGGACCGCGCCTCCTGCACGACCCCCAGAGCGAGCGCCCCTCGCACGGGGCGCGCCCGCGGCGCACCGTCAGGCCGACGTCACACCGTCAGACCGGCCGTACACCGTCGGGCCCGACGGTGCGACGCCGGTCCGACGGTGCAGCACCGGGCCGCGGCGAGCGGCGCCGCGGCGGGCTCAGGAGCGCCGGTCGCTCCGCGCCAGCGCCGAGAGCTGCTCGTTGTAGGCGTCGAGCTCGGCGTCGCCGTCGCGGTCGGCCTGGCGGTCCTTGCGCTTGGCCTCGCGGCTGTCGC
>Ga0265798_10007409_pt1 | contig 14189 bp, 12 predicted proteins | sample P3T30metagenome_FD_192430 | JGI IMG/M metagenome (GOLD analysis project Ga0265798, IMG submission 192430) | Plant litter microbial communities from East Loma Ridge, Irvine, California - P3 T30 | ecosystem: Environmental > Terrestrial > Plant litter > Unclassified | place: USA: California...
GATGGCCGACCGCCGCTGGCTGGACAATACCTCGTATTTTAGCTTTTTTAACAAAGATTTTAAATATACCTCTAACAATCCCTTTACCCCAGATGTAAATACGCCCCTGTTTGAAAGAAACCAATCGTTCAAAGTAAATGTGCGTACCAGCTACAACTTTAGCAATAAATACGTTACTTACCCTACCGGGCGTTATTATTTGCCTTCGAAATACCCTACGCTGGCGCTGTCCTACACAAAGGGAATAAAGAACGTTTTTGGCTCTGATGTAGATTACGACTTGCTTACTACCAGTCTTTCTAAAGAAGAGATTGGCCTGGGACTATTAGGAAACCTGTCCTTTTACATAGGTGCCGGTAAATTTTTAAACAACAATAAGGTGTATTACACAGATTATAAGCACTTTTTAGGAAACGAAATTGTGCTTTATAAACGCGCTGTAAATGCGTTTTTGATGTTGGATTACTACGATGCCAGTACATCAAAACAATATTTAGAAGGACACCTGGAGCAAAACTTTGGCGGTATACTGCTCAGCAAAATACCGCTCATCCGCAAATTTAAATTACAGGAATTGGTTGAAGTAAATTACCTCACCACCCCTGCTTTTAAAAATTATACCGAATTAGGTGTTGGCTTTAAGTATTTAGCCTTCAGAGCACTATATGGCTGGTCGTTTAACAGTGGCACCAACGCAAAATCGGCGTTTAGGATAGATATAGGGTTTTAATAGTGTTATTGTAACTTTATAATGGAGGGTGATTTTACGCCATGTTTTAAGCGTCTAAAATCATATCTTAGCACCCTTTTAACTATATAAGATGGAAATGTTTCACGGAACGGGAGTAGCTATGGTAACTCCGTTTGATGCCCAGGGCCAGGTAGATTATGCCGGCCTGGAGAACCTGATCAATTACCTGATAGATGGCGGAGTTAATTATCTGGTATCATTAGGTACAACCGGCGAGAGTGCTACACTCAATAAGGAAGAAAAAAAGAAGATATGGGCTTTCACAGCCGAAAAGGTAAATAAGCGTGTAAACTTGGTTGCAGGCATAGGTGGTAACAACACCTCAGAAGTAGTTGAAGCTGTAAAAGAATTCGACATTACCGGTTATGATGCTATCTTATCGGCAAGCCCACACTACAACAAACCTATACAAGAGGGTATATATCAGCATTATAAAGCCATTGCCGAGGCTGCACCGCTACCCGTAATTTTATACAACGTGCCTGGCCGCACAGGTAGTAACATGAGTGCCGAAACTACGGTACGTTTGGCGAAGGACTTTAAGAATATCATCGGCATCAAGGAGGCATCCGGCAATTTTGACCAGTTTAACCAAATTATGCGCGATAAACCTGCTGATTTTCTGTTTATATCAGGCGATGACCCCGTAACGCTACCCATGATGGCCATGGGTGCGGTGGGTGTAATATCGGTAGTAGGAAATGCATTACCGAGACAGTTTTCTGACATGATACGAACTTGCACGACTGGCGACTTCAAGGCTGCGCACACCGCTCATTATCAATTAATTGAATTTACGCGCTTAATGTTTTTCGAAGGCAGCCCGGGTGGTGTAAAAACCGCTTTAAAGCAATTAGGTGTTTGCGGTGATGCATTGCGTTTGCCGCTGGTACAGGTAAGCGAAGGCACGGCTACAAAGATTGATACTGAACTCAAAAAGATCACAAGCGGTCAATAACAATATTTCACGAAGTAAATGAAGCCTGGCCTAATCCGCCGGGCTTTTGTGGTTTTAGAGCATCACGAAACTTCATATAGTTAGAGAACCTTTGCATATTTCTTCAAAAAATTACATATTTCCTCAAAAAACCGCATGTGCTTTTTGGCCAGCTAAATTAAGGCGAGTTGCTGCCTCTCAATTGTAAAGTCGGGCATCATTTCTAACCGGGTGAGATCATAAAACAAAAAAAGCCAGCTCCAAACGAACCGGCTTTTTTTATAGAAATACTAAGTAAAGATTACTGCTTATTTCTCTGCTTTGTTTTTAGACTCTTGAACCTCTAAACGGATAGCTTGAGCTAAGTTTTTTAAGTCCTGCATACCTTTACGTACACGGGTTCCGGCAGCACTGTTGCCTTTAGCATAAAATTTGTCTGCGTCACCTTCTAATGATGCAATAAGTTCTTTTACTTGGTTAAATTTGTCCATTTTAAATACTCCTTTAAAGATTGAGGTTTATTGTTTTAACTAAAGCTAATCTAATGCGTTTTTCGAATAAAAAAAAATTTACCCTTCGAAAAATGAGGTTTAAATGTGTTTTAAGCACTTTATCATTTAAGTGAGCTTTTTTATTTAATTATACTATTAATAATCGCTTATTAATTAAATATTATCAATAATCGCCCATTATGCGTTTTGAATAATTTATTAAATAAAACAATCCCATAGGTAAATTTGTTCAACAGGACGTTCAAATTCATCGTAATCCTCACATTTCTTCTTAATATCTTCTTGAATGCAATTATAGATATTAAATAACTATAGGCTGGGTGCCGCATTAGATATAACAAGTGTAAACATCAAATGAGGGGCGCGAATCGCTATTCATCAGTAGGTTAGCGTTCGGCTATTATTAAAAAGCTTAGTCAATAAAGTCAGTGTTATGCCGGTAGCCTTCGCTTACCGGTATTACCTCGTTACCAACCCTAATGCTGTTTTTTTTAATCACGTTTACGGATCTTTTATTGACTAAGTAAGAACGGTGCACCCTTAAAAACTGCGGCGACGGTAACAACTTATTCAGGTATTTCATGGTCATGTGGGTTAAATAATTGCCGTTGGCGGTGCACAATAAAATATAGTCTTTCACCGATTGTGCGTACAGCAAATCATGATGATCTATTTTAATTAACCGGCCCGACACTTTGAAATAAGTGTAAGTTTTTTCTTCCACCGTTTCGGGCTGATGATTTTTCAATAGCTTACTCACGCTTTTGTTAAAACGCTCAAAAGTAATAGGTTTAAGCAGGTAGTCCACCGCATCCAGCTCAAAACCGGTTACCGCATAATCGGCAAAAGCTGTAGTAAATATAACGGCGGGCGGGTTCTTTAACGATCGTATAAAATCATGACCGTTGATACCCGGCATTTTGATATCCATAAATATCAGATCAACCTGCTCCTGATGCATCAGCCTGAATGCTTCGATCGCATTACTGCATTTGCCCTGTAAGTGTAGTTGTGGTATTTGTTCTATATAATTTTGGAGTACCTCCTGCGCCAGCGGCTCATCGTCAACTATTATGCATCTAATCATAGCGTTTGCAGGGTTAGCGTAACTTCATAGCAATGCTCGCGGTCATTTACCTCAAGCTGATGTTTGGCCGGATACAGGATATTTAATCTCTTTGATACATTTTGCAGCCCAATACCGGTTTCCTGATGTGCTGATGAACCCGGTTTGCTGTTCTTTATATTCAATATCAATTCTTGTACGGTTTGGCATATAACCACTTGAACGTATCCACCAGCTGTTTCCTGTTCCAGGCCATGTTTAAAAGCATTTTCAATAAAGGGCAATAGCAGCAGCGGTTCAATTTTACTGTATGGCTCTATGCCCTGCACATCCAGTTGTATTTGCTTGTTTTGCTGATGGCGTATTTTTTCTACCTCTATATAGTTTATGATAAAACTTACTTCCCTGCTCAGCAACACGGTCTTTTGATCGGCTTCATATAAAATATAGCGCATCATCTCGCCGAGTTTAGCAACTATAGGCGCTGTTTGTGCCGATTGCTTTAGTGCAAGCGAATATATATTATTAAGCGTATTAAAAAAGAAATGAGGATGGATCTGCGCTTTAAGGTAATTAAGCTCGGAGAGCAGCTGCTGCTGTTTAAGTGCCTCCATTTGAGTATCCTGGGTAAGCGAGCGCACTAAATAAGCCAAGCCCGTAAGCGGCAGAATAACCCGCGAAATAGGATAATTAAAGGTAAAAACAATGCGCGTTTGAAGTAGGCTTTCTACAGCTTCCTTTTGCAAGCGGGCCGATATAAAACTGCTGTGAGCTATAAGCCAGTTACCTATAAATTTATCAACCAGCTTACTTATGATAACCATTCCAACACTACTCAAAATAACACCGGCCAAGCTTCGCTTAAATACAAACCTCTTTAAAAAATACCAGTAATAAATAGCATTACACACGAACGACAACATGCCTGTAATAAAACGGTAACCTGCATCATGGACAAAATATAAAATATTATGCTCTTCGTAAGCACTGTATTCCAAATCGCTGATCAGGGTAATTCCGAAAGATATAAAGAGCAGGAACGACAGTTCTATCCAAAAATACTTTCGATCGTTATCTATAGCGGGGGCCAACATGCCGGCAATTTAAGCATATTGATGTACGCACGTGAGCAACCTGTTAGCTATTTAGACGAAACCCCTGTTTTTTTAGATAAAAAGGGCGCACGAAGCACCTGTCGAAATTAAAGATGTGCCTGTCTAATTATAAAAAATGCTTTAAATGCAGTACTTACTTTTGGATTTAAACACTAATCGACATGAAGTTTTCACTAAGTATTTTCACCGTATTGTTACTTGCAGCAGCGGCATTTTCATTTACTGCACCTGGGTATAAAATTACAGGCACCATTACCGGTTTGCCAGACAGCACCTGGCTTTATTTGCGCACAGCAAATCCCGATGTTGATATAGATTCGTGCCGTATCATCAACGAAAAGTTTAGCATGACCGGACGAATAACAGAAAAGGCCAGAAAGATGTATCTGCACACGGCCAGATATACCAATTACGTGGGCTTTTGGTTAGAGAACGCCCCGATTAATGTAAACCTGAAAGCCGGCGAGTTTAAAAAAGGGATCATTACCGGTTCTGCAACAGAAAATGAAGACAAGAGCCATAATTTGACATTGGCACCAGTGAACATCAAAACCGACAGTTTAACAGCCGCATTAAGCCATACAAAAGATACTGCGGCCCGAAAGAAACTAATTGCCGAAATGAAAGAGCTTGAGGAACAGGCTAAACAAATAGACATTGACTATGTAAAAACGCACCCTAACTCAATAATTGCAGTCAATATATTAAACATTTATTCGCCCGTGTGGGGCAGGCAAACCTCAAAAACATTGTACCATGGCCTAACCGCCGCAATGAAAGCAACCAGCTTTGGTAAAGACATCAATAAGTTTATTATTCTGAATAAGGACATTAAAATAGGCGATAAATTTGCCGACTTTAAGCAGCTGAATACATTGGGTAAACCTGTTAAACTATCTAACATAAAGGGCAAGTATATACTGCTCGATTTTTGGGCGTCGTGGTGCGGACCCTGCCTTGCCGAAAATCCTAATTTAGTAAAAACTTATGCTCGGTTTAAAGATGAAGGCTTTACTATTTTGGGCGTATCATTAGATGATAACAAGGGCCGGTGGATAAAAGCTATAGCAGATGGTAAGTTGACCTGGGAACAGGTATCTGACCTAAAGGGCGACAAAAATGAAGCCGCTTTAATCTATGGAATTACGGGAATACCTGATAACTTTTTAATTGATGACAAAGGTACCATTATAGCCAGGAATTTGCGCGGCAATAAATTAGATGAAAAGCTTAGCCAGCTGCTACCGTAATGCAATGTCTCACAAAAAAGAAAGTCTCCTTTAAAAGAAGACTTTCTTTTTAAATATATACCAATGTATTGTTAGGCCAGGGCCATGTTACTTTCTTTATAAACACCCTCTTTTAGCTTTTGAGCTACTTCGCTGTAAGCGTCGAGGGTACGTTGTACGTCTTCAAGTGAGTGCGTGGCGGTTGGTATCAACCGCAGTACAATTAATCCTTTAGGAATAACCGGGTAAACTACAATAGAGCAAAAGATGCCGTAATTTTCGCGCAGATCGCGGGTTAAGCTGGTGGCCTCGTATAAATCGCCTTTCAGGAAAACGGGGGTTACCATGGTATTGGTGTTACCTATATCAAAACCACGTTCTTTTAAGCCTTGTTGCAAAGTACGGGCTATGGTCCAAAGTTTTTCGCGAAGCTGAGGCTGTGTTTTAAGCAATTCAAAACGCTTATGTAAACCCATTACCATTGGCATAGGCAATGCCTTAGCAAACGTTTGCGAACGCATGTTATAGCGCAGGTAAGCAACAATATCTTGCTTGGCAGCCACAAAAGCACCAATACCAGCCATTGATTTGGCAAAAGTACCAAAGTACACGTCTACTCCTTCAATACAGTCTTGCTCTTCGTGAGTGCCTGCACCGGTAGGGCCCATGGTACCAAAACCATGTGCGTCATCTATCAGTAAGCGGAAGTTATATTTGTCTTTTAGGGCTACGATTTCTTTTAACTTACCTTGTGCACCCGACATACCGAAAACGCCCTCGGTAATAACCAAGATACCGCCACCGGTTTGCTCGGTAAGCTTAGTAGCACGTTCCAACTGCTTCTCAAAGCTTTCCATATCATTGTGTTGGTAAACATAGCGCTTACCCATGTGCAGGCGCACACCATCAATAATACAAGCATGCGATTCGGCATCGTACACAATTACGTCGTTACGGTCTACCAGCGTATCAATAATGCTCACCATACCCTGGTAACCATAGTTAAGCAGGAAGCCTGCTTCCATGCCTACAAACTCGGCCAGGCCTTGCTCTAAGGATTCGTGGTGTTTGGTGTTACCAGACATCATGCGGGCTCCCATAGGGTAAGCCATACCATAATCGGCAGCGGCCTGGGCATCTGCTTTACGCACTTCAGGGTGATTAGCTAAACCCAGGTAATTGTTCAGGCTCCAAACCAAATGTTCTTTGCCGTTAAACATCATATGGGCCGATATCTCCCCTTCCAGCTTAGGAAAAGAAAAATAACCGTGCGACCATTTTTGGTGCATCCCTATCGGGCCACCTAAATTTTTCGATATCTTGTCAAATAAATCCAATTGCTTTCTAAATCTTTAAATATCTACACAAATATAGTGCTAAAAATGGAGCCCAGCAATCGATATAACTTTTTATGATAGGTTATAACGTAAGGATTAATGGCTTCACTATTTAAGCACTCCGTTACTTGCTTCAGACCAAAGCAGGTACTTGTTTAGGCACTGCTAACGTAGTACGGCATTAACACCGAACGCTGGCCCAAAATAACGACTAACCTTAATGCTACACTATCAACTCACCGAATAATGGCGCGTTGGTTTGAGCTCGCAGTTTGTCATCTTAATTAGTCAGATATCGTGTCTTGACTACGTTTCTTTATTTCGTTTTCAATTGCAGTTATAGAGACAAAGGCGGGCAAAAGCGTAATTGAGCACCCTGATGCCACTGCAATTAAGGCATAATTCTTAGTTTTTATAGCCGTGTAAAAGAGTGCAAAGCACGCTAATATCATAGGTATGGCAATTCCCAAAAGCATACCCTTTAATTTCCGTTTTTTCTCTGTTAATTCATCGATAGAAAGGTTCTTCAGATCGTCGTTCTTCTTCATACTCCGGTGTGCTCAAGATTTAAATTAATTGAAGTTCAATTTACGAAAATTTGCCACTTGTTGTCTTGATCCCGAAATTAAATCAGTGTTGTTTACAAGCGTAACTGCACCTTGATGACAGCACATTGTACATACCACGCCAGCTAAAGGGATTATACTCATTCAGATAAAAATTCGTCAAATTGAAAGAGATGACTCGCCCGTAGAGAAAGACCCGGATTTAAAGGAGTGCATATCTGTACATAGAATTATGCAGCTTTCAGATAATGCTATGCTCAGTAGGAATATGCTGTAATAAACAGGGAAAGGCCGCTTGCACGGGCCTTTCCCTGATAGAAAACCGCTTACGACTCGATAACGGTTTTAGTAGTCACCGTAGTGGTGCTTTTGCTGTTTATAGTATTTACATGGCGCCATTCGGATTTAGCCTGGTTGGCCGTGAAGGAGGCCATTACGTAGCCCCTGCGCGAGGCATCCATATATTGCAGATCTTCGATGAGCAGGGCGTTTGCTTGCTCGAACGCAGCTACCGTAGCAGGGTCGGTTCCAAAAATGGCTTCAAAACCGGGCGATGACACCGAGGCGGTGGCAAACTCGGCACCGGCGCGGCGGCCGTTAATGTCGGTAAGGTCGGAGTACCATGCATTATGGGTATCGCCCGCCAGCGAGATGAGTTTTTTGCCATTGGCGGCGGCGTAAACAGCTTCGCGCTCTACCGGGTAACCATCCCAGGCATCAAGGTTGTAAGGCAGTACGGTTTGTACCCTTGCCTTTTCGGCAGCAGTTAACGTAGGGTCGTTTTGCAGCATGCGGCCTTTAATGGTAGCCAGTTGCGTAACCAGTGTATTGTATTGGGTAAGCAAAGCCGGTGTGGCAGTGCCTCCAGCAATTTGGGCAGTCAATAACAGTAATTCGGCCGGCATATACATTTTGCCCATGAGCACCTGGTTGCCCAGTACCTGCCATTTTACGGTACTGCTGCTCAGCTTAGTGGTAAGCCAGCTCTTTTGTTCGGCACCTAAAATGCTGCGCTGCGGGTTTTGCCATGCGGCTAAAAACGCATTGCTATTAATGCCGGTTTGCGTGAGGTAATCAGTATAACTCAGTTGCTTATCGCGGCCAACAATACGGGTATCGAGCATAATGAGGTTCACGAGGCCTGCTATTTCGAAGTTGCGGTAGATTTTCGCGTTATCCTGCACGCGGGCGGGCAGGTATTCGTGCCATACCTGTATGGCGCTTAGTTTACGGGTGGCAAAATCGCCCTCGTTGGCCTGGTGGTTTTCGGCGCCGTCTTTATAGGCATCGTTGGCTACCTCGTGGTCGTCCCAAACACAAATAAAGGGTTTTAGCTGGTGCGCCTTTTGCAGTTGCTCATCGCTGCGGTACTGGCGGTAGCGTTCGCGGTAGTCGGCAAGTTTCAGTATTTCGCCCGCTGGTTTATGCGCGCGGTTGAGGGCTGCGGTAGCAGTGTTGGTTCCATAACCACCGGCCCCGTATTCATAAATATAATCGCCCAAGTGCACTAACACATCTGCGTCAGACTCGGCAACGGCACCATATACGTTAAATAAACCGGCCTGAAAATTAGCGCAGGAGACAACGGCCATTTTAATTTCGGTGGCCTGCCCGGCAGCAGGCATGGTTTTGGTTTGGCCCGTTACCGAAACCGCGTTGGTGGTTTCGCTGCGGAAGCGGTAATAGTATTTGGTGTTGGAGGTTAGGTTACTTACATCTACATGCACCGTGTTATCGCTGTTGCTGTCTACTTCTACCGACTGGCTTACCACCAGGCTGGTAAAGTTTTGGTCTTTGGCTACATCAAGCAAAATCACCGGTTTGCCTGTCTCCTGGCTGGCCGGTGTGTAGCGGGTCCACAAGATCACCTTATCGGTAGATGGGTCAAAACTGGCCACGCCCTCGTTAAAGCCCTGTCCGGCGTAATTTACACCATCATCATCTTTACCGCAACCCACCAAGGCCGATGGCAGGATGATGGCCCCGGCCCCGGCAATAACCGAGTTACGTATAAACCTTCTGCGACTTAATCTCTGGAGTATATTTTCGTTATCCATATGGGAGTTTGTTTCTGCCAAGCTATGCATTGCAGGTTTCCCCTATGTAAACTCCATGTGATTGTTCGATTAATTCAGGATGACTTTGTATACTATCAAACGAACAAAAAAGAAAGGGGAGCGACATGCTCGTATCAGTAAGAATGAGGGGTTGTGCTGTCGGTATATCACAGTTAGCGGTATTCGTTGAACCTATAACGAGTCCCCTGCCAAGAAAGTCTTTTAGCTATAGTCGTGAGGGTCTTTAGGTAAAAAGACACCTTTGCCGTCGTAAGTAAAATCGATTTGAGTAAACCAATCTTTTGCTTTTTTAAATGAGAATGTTACAGTAATCGTTCTGTATGTGCCAACATTAACTGCGTTTTGAAGTAGTTTTTTAACTATATCTTTCGAAACAAGCTTCAAATTATCGCGATCATAGGATTGTTGTAGCCCGTTATATTCTAATGTAATATCATACCAATCGTGTAAATCTACAGGTTTACACACCAGCCCACGCTGTGCGGAAACTTCGCGACTCACCTTACAGTTACAGTCTTGCGCTATATTTCTGAAACATAATGTCTCTTTAGCTGATAACGGCGGTTGCTGAGGTTTCGCCATACAAGCGCTTAAGAGGAACAGGATAATTAAGTATTTCTTAAACACAATTTGACAGTAACGGGTAAGTAAACTGTAAGCTTAGTAAAGATTATCATAAGTTACGGTACGCTGAACTTGCGGTAGCGGGATAAGGTTTTGTTGCGATATACTGGGCCTTTGCCAGCAACGCAGGGTCCTATACCAGAGACCCTGCGGAGACGAAAAGGGGGTTTTCAATAGTCGGCAATAAAAAATAGTTTGTTCTTATTCTTTATTGCCGATTCACAAATTTCGAGAATAGCACTATATTCTTGTTGCGCATTCAAATCCTCCGGGAGGTTGATCGATTGCATGTGGCCGTAAAATTCTTCAAGGCGATCAATCTCCACCTCTCCATTCCAAGAATCACCCCAAACGTCGTCTCCATAATCATCCGACCAGCAATATTTGTAAATGATACTTTCTTTTGGTAGCGTCTTAAAATCAGGATATAAATTTAAGATCATTCCGAAATATCCCGACCAAAACTCAACTTCAAACACCAATTCGCCGGATTCTGTACGCTCCCTAAAGTAAGCCTCTCGAATTTGCGTAATTGAAATTTTCTGAAATTCGGACACAAGATCTATTTTTCTCATTTTTTATCATATTACTTAACTATGCATTAACCCGAACGAACCACCTTCTGTATTTACCGTTTGTAGTTATGTCTCTATAAAACAATAACCCCACAAAAAAAGGCCCCTACTCGCGTAAGGGCCTTCAATATAAGTCTATTATGATTAATCTACGTTATCATGCAAAAACGAATTGTTCTTGCGGATCTCCGTCGTACCGTCGTTTTCAGACAACGAAAACTTAGAGATCGAACTTTCGTTGCTGGCCGGGGTTTGCTGCAGGGAAATTTCCTTGCGTTTGTAGGCCGGTACATTTTCCAGTTCCTGAATGTTACCGTTGCGCAGCTTCATGCTCAGGTCTTTTAACCGCATAATGCGCTCGCGCGATTTACGCAGTTGCTCTTCTATCGACTCGTTGGTTTTGTTATCATCAGCATTAACCGGTTCTGGCTCGGGCTGTGGTTGTACCTGGGCTTGTGGCTGCGGGGCAGGGGCTGGCTGCTGTAGCGGCTGCTCAAAACTCATAACCGTTTCGGTTACTTTGAACACCAGGCCATCCGGTTCGTGTTCGGTTTCAGGCTCTGCTTCAGGCTCGTCCATCATCAGGCTGTGCCTTACCACATTGCTGTTAGTTTCTTCATCGGCCTGTGCCAAAATGTCGAACAAACCGTTTTGCTTTTGTGCCGAGGTAACCACTTTAGAAGTTACATCTTCTTTAACCGATGGTTTTACAAATTCGTTAACGGGCTTTACCAATGGCGCGTTTTCGGGCATCAGCATCGAAATTACTTTCTTATTGCTGGTTTCCTTTTCGCGCTCATCTTTGGTTTGAAAACCGGTAGCGATGATGGTTACCGATATTTTATTACCCAGGCTTTCGTCAATACAGTTACCCCAGATCAAGTCAGCCGCTAAACCGGCTTCTTCCTGTATGTAATCGGTAATAATGCTTACCTCATCCATGGTCACTTCCTGTTCGGTACCAGAGCTGATATTTAACAGGATATAACGGGCACCTTCAATTTGGTTGTCTTTCAACAACGGAGAAGATAAAGCACCTTCCACCGCTTTTGAAGCACGGGTTTCGCCTTCGGCAGCAAAGCTACCCATAATGGCTACACCGCTGTCTTTCATCACGGTACGCACATCCTTAAAATCCACGTTGATGTAACCCGGATGTGTAATGATCTCGGCAATACCTTTGGCAGCCGTGGTCAAAATATCATCGGCCTGGGCAAATGCCGAGCCTAAGGTTAAATTACCAAAGATCTGGCGCATCTTATCGTTAGAGATCACCAGGAACGAGTCCACATATTTTTTAAGTTCTTCCAAACCTTCCTCGGCCTGCATTTTACGACGCTTGCCCTCGAAAGAGAACGGCGTAGTAATGATACCTACGGTAAGAATATCCATTTCGCGAGCCGCTTTAGCAATAATAGGGCTTGCACCGGTACCGGTACCACCACCCATACCTGCCGTGATGAACAGCATTTTGGTATTGCTGCCCAGCATCTGCTTCACATCCTCAATGTTTTCTATAGCCGAGTTTTTACCTACCTCAGGGATAGAACCCGCACCCATACCTTCGGTTAAGCTGGCTCCTAATTGTACCTTGTTAGGGATAGGGCTAAGCTCAAGCGCCTGCGCATCTGTGTTACAAATGATGAAATCGACACCGGTAATACCTTGCTTGTACATATGGTTTACCGCGTTGCCGCCGCCACCGCCAACACCAACTACCTTGATGATGGACGATTTTTCTTTTAACATCTCAAACTGCATGATACTTATTTTCAGGGATATGTGAATCGATGGATATTTAATTTTACGCTATGTAATATTAAGACTTTTTTAGCTGATATTTTATCAATTTTTCGCAATTGTTAATAAAATAAAGCCCCTCCCATACCTCCCCGGCAGGGAGGGCTTTTTAATATTATTTGAAAGTCTCCCCCTCCCGGGGGGAGATTTAGAGGGGGGCTTCTATTTCAAAAAGTCTTCGTCTTTAATGTCGTCTTTAATGAATTTTTTACCGGTTTCTAAAATTTTACCCAACAAGCCAAACTTGCGCTCGTCGGTGTATTTTGCTTTCTCAGTTTTGGCGGCAGGCTGTTGCGCGGCACCAAGGCTATTGTACTCCATTTTTTGAATACCTTTTATTAACAAACCTATACCGGTAGCAAATGTTGGGCTTTGCAGCTCTTCATAAGTACCTTTTGGCAATACCTCGTTTTTAGCCAGGTGCTCGTTAGGGTAACCAATGCGGCAATCTAAACCTGTTACATATTCTACCAGTTGCGATAAGTGCTTCAACTGCGCGCCACCACCGGTAATAACGATACCGGCAATCAGTTTCTTTTCGTAACCTGATGATTTAATTTCGTAGTATACGTGCTCAATAATTTCTTCGATACGGGCCTGGATAATATACGCCAGGTTCTTTACCGAAATTTCTTTAGCATCGCGGCCACGCAAGCCCGGTACACATACAATTTCGTTCTCTTTGTTCTCATCTGCCAAAGCCGAACCAAATCTTACTTTCAGTTGCTCGGCTATGTTGCGCATAACCGAACAGCCTTCGCGGATATCCTCAGTAATGCTGTTACCACCAAAAGGAATAACTGCCGTATGGCGGATAATGCCTTCATGGAATATGGCAACATCGGTAGTACCGCCACCAATATCAACCAAAACAACACCGGCTTCTTTTTCCTCATCGCTCAATACCGATTCTGACGAAGCTAAAGGCTCCAGGATCAATTCCTGGCTTTCCAACTGCGCTTTAGTTACACATTTTACAATGTTTTTGATAGCCGTAACCTGGCCTGATATGATATGGAAATTTGCCTCAAGCCTAACACCCGACATCCCGATCGGATCTTTAATGCCCGGCTCATTATCCACCGTAAATTCTTGTGGTAACACATGAATGATCTCCTCGCCCGGAGGCATCACCAGGTTATACATATCTTCGATCAGCTTATCAATATCCTTGCGGCCAATCTCGGTGTTCAAATCACGACGGGTTATTAAGCCGCGGTGCTGTAAACTTTTTATATGCTGACCGGCAATGCCGACGTTCACAATACGTATTTCTACGTTTGATTGCGAACCTGCCACATCAACGGCCTGTAATATACCTTGCACAGTTTTATCTATATTGGATACCATACCACGGGTAACACCAGCCGATTCGGCCTTACCAATTCCTAACACTTCTATCTTTCCGTTCTTGCTCCTGCGGCCAACAATAACACAAATTTTTGTGGTACCAATGTCCAGTCCAACTACTATTGGAGAGCTTTTTTCCTGCGGTATGCTTTTTTCCATAACTATTTAAAATTGGGATGATGTATCTTTTAACGCTTGTTTCTTTATTGCTGTATCTGGTTTTGCGGGTACACGCTGCTTTATAGCAGC
>Ga0265798_10007411_pt1 | contig 14188 bp, 19 predicted proteins | sample P3T30metagenome_FD_192430 | JGI IMG/M metagenome (GOLD analysis project Ga0265798, IMG submission 192430) | Plant litter microbial communities from East Loma Ridge, Irvine, California - P3 T30 | ecosystem: Environmental > Terrestrial > Plant litter > Unclassified | place: USA: California...
CATTCATCGGATACTTCTGGCTACCACACAGCGTGGAGACGGCATGGTTCCTCACACCTGAAGAGCGTCGATATGCGTCTTCGCGTGTGGTGAGAGACAGAGACATACAGAACGCGCCGGCAGCAGTTCAAGAAGATGATCGCGAAGCGGAAGAAACCTACGATGAGGAGTCGCGCGGTCTTCTCGACTCATCCAAGCACTCGATCACCTCAGCCACGCCATCGCGACAGCTGGTGGACGATCGTGGTCTAAGCCCTCACGACGTCCTTTCATCAGTGTTCAACACGAAGATATGGCACATCCTCGCCTGTAACGTTCTATCTGCCATCCCAGTCTATGCCTTCTCCGTCTTCCTCCCGCTTGTATTGGCACCTTTGACGAAGAAGGCGAATCCTGCACTCATCAACTTGCTCACTGCACCGCCACACATTTGCGGGGCCATAGTACTGTACTTCGCAGCTAGCTACAGCGACAAACATCGCATACGCCTCAAGCCTATACTGCTTGGCCTGTTCATCATGGTAGCCGGATTGGTAATCGTGGTGCTGTTGCCATCCTCATGGGCGATACCTCGCTACATCGCTCTCAACATCCTCCTCTCTGGTACCTACGTCGCCTCTCCGCTCACTGTGGCATGGATCTCCGGTAACACGCCGTCACCTGGCAAGCGCGCATTGCTGCTTGGTATCAATGGCTGGGGTAACCTCGCTGGAGTCATCTCAGCGATCCTGTTTCGACCAAAATATGCTGCGGGTGGCTACATCGTGCCTTTTTGGTGGACACTTGCTTCTGTCGCATTGGCCGCTCTCGGCTACGTGCTCTTCCTAAGACGCTTGAAAGTCGAGAATGCGGCGCGACAGAACATCTTGCGCAAGTGGAGCGAAGACGACGTCGAGGCAGAAAGAACTCACGGCAGAGGCCCGGTGCCGCAGCAACAACGGTGGCTTAGGCAAGCCATCGGCATGACGAGGTCGCATACCAAGCTTGCGTGGCTCGCGGATTGGCTTGAGAAGGCTGCGCGATTTAGCAGGGAGGGCGACGATAGGCTTACGTTCGTCTACGGACTGTGAGGCGCAAACTGCTGTGCGACACCGCAAAACATTATCCTATGAACATCAGGCTTGGCACCATCCCATAACCAAGTGAGAAGCTCGCGACCTGCATGTCTGTCAGCTTTTAGGTGCGAGTGGGGCGTTGGGCTGTCGAGATGCTGTACAGCCTCAGCCTTGCAACTTGACAGCCGCCACCTTTTTGCCAGCTGGAAAGCGGTTGACCGATAGCAAACCGAACCGATTCACTTCAATCTTTCCTAATCTCACCACGGCCTTCGACCAACACAAGATAGAAGACGCTCCGAGTCTGACATCAAGCAAACAGAGAAGATCTCATACATCGTATCGCGGGCGCGCAGCTTGTACTCAGCCTTGGACAAGGCGGCAGACGAGATGGCGAACACAACTATGTCCAATGGCACACAATACCACATCTGGAAGCCAGAGCCTCTGGTTCGCGGCACGTTTTCCATACTCTCATCTTCTCTTTTGACGATGATCCTGTGCGTCTGGACGGCGGTCCACCTGAACATCCCTGCGCATGAAACGGACGAGGTGAAGGCGCAAACCTGGCGAATCGCACCGCAAACCTGGCGGAAGTTGCTCTGGATGCTTACAGCAATCTTTGCCCCAGAATGGGTGAGTCTGATCACTGTGCCGCACGTTGGCCAACATTGATTCAATCCAAGGTTGTATTCACTGCCTTCTGTCAGCATTTAGCGGCAAATGACATAGGGAGAACGATGAGGAAGGCTTTCGGTCAACCAGAATCTCCAAGTCTCATCAAGACGTTACCGAGAAAATCCAATCTCGTCTTGCGATGGTTCTCTGATAACCTGGATTGGATCAAGACCAAGACAGGGCTCATCGAACAAGCCAGGCAACCTATTCAGCAGGAGGATGTGGAGCTCACGGATATGGGCTCTGTGGATGTTGAGCCTGTCGGTGTGGATCTTGATTCTGAATCTAAGAGATACCCTTGGACACGGGCGCACTCCCTATACGCCACGATGGGCGGCTTCGTCGTCGATACTCGAGATCTGGGCCTGGACTACCTTCCCGACGGGCGACAGAGGATGACCCTGACACTGGAAGGTCTCAAGTTCATCGCCGACCAGACCCCCGCGCTTCTCCCGGATCTACCCGAATCTGCGATAGTAGACAAGAGCAAGGCGAATGCGTTCACGAAGCTTGTGACATGCGGACAAGCGCTATGGTTCGTTGTACAGTGTGCAACACGGTCGGCCCAAGGCCTTTCTATCTCGCTGCTCGAGATCAACACGGCTGTGCACGCTATATGCACGTTGATCATGTATTTTATTTTCTGGTGGCACAAGCCTCTTGATGTTGAAGAGCCAACCATTCTCACGCATGCAGACACACATCCAGTTTTCGCACTCATAGTTGTTGCTCAGACGTATCGAAACGTTCGTGTCTCACTCATGGACTTGGAGGACGATAACGCTCTTGACCCAGTTCCCGACTCTGGAACAGCGATCCGCCACCCCAAATTGAACCATATCCTGCTCAAGCTATCGAGAGACCTGGAATTTGGGTCGCCAATTTACGTCGTATATCATGGGTTTGCTATCCTCACGCGCAGGTCTATGTGGGATGCCAATGTCGACGATTTTACCGAATCAGACTTCGAATGCTTGAAGCTCGCTTCAAAAGCTTTTACAAATCAGCCGTCCACTAAAACCATGCGTCACGGAGGTAAACACATAGGAGAAGGCCACTACTTGGCTGTACGTACGCGCAATCGGCCCAATCTGGATTGGGACGCGGAGAAATCCTGGCTAATCGGATTTTGTCTTGCTGGTCTCTTCTACGGCGGTGTACATCTTCTAGTTTGGAACCGGTCTTTTCGCAATGAGACGGAGAATTTGCTGTGGAAAATAAGCAACTTAACCATTCTGTTATCAGGCATCCCATTGGTGGTTCTGGTATGCTATTACGGTTTGCCTGACAAAATTCTCGAACGTCTCCCTAAATGGGTTCTTTCTGTGTGGCGAAAATTCGGCCATTCATTCTTTTTGGTGTTTACGCTGTTTTACGTTTCATGCAGGATGTTCATCATCGTAGAATGTTTTCTGGATGTCTTTCATCTCCCAGACTCGGCTTTCGAAGTTCCAAGATGGTCGCAGTACTTTCCGCATATCGGATGATTCAGCACGATTAATGTACGAGTGGGCAAGATGTATCTGCTTCTAGATCGCACGACCTCCACATGTACCATACACACATCTACAATTTCTTGTCTTTACAATAGGCGTATCACAGCCTAAACCATGTTTCTCTTCCACGTCGCAGGACCTGTGGCGCAACTCGGGGACATGCCTTGTACTTTAGGGAATTTAACCAAGATGTTTACGTGGTCGGCGTCGTTGCGCGAGCGGTATGTGCGTTTCCCGTCGTGTTCAGCGCCGACGTTGCATGCCCGCGTAACAACCTTTAGCCCTAAAGTTATGCGCGGGCACCCGTCCCGCAATCCTCTAATGTCTACAATCTCCCAAACCCTCTCATGATATCTCTCTCGGTACTCGGCAGCAGTTTACGCCTCATGAGCGGTGTAATTCAGCCAGCAGTTTCACCCTGCTTTTCACAACACGCAAAATCCTATTCGACGAAACCAAGACATCGGCAACGCTTGCACTCACACAAATCTCTCCTCGGTCTTAACGCTCAACTCGTTCACGACCGTCATGCCTTGTGCGCCTGGAAGCGCCTGAACCTGCATGTCACAGACCTGCCGCCTAGATCAGCCGTTTAACCGCAGGTTCTTCAGTGTTTTACATATTTCCAAGGTCCCGAGGTCCCCAAGGCCGCATGTTTGAGAAGGCAGCAAGTGTTTCAAGTGCCAGGCAACGCTTCGGTTTCGCTTGTCGACTCGGGTTTGACGGCACGCTTGCGGTTGGATAGTGTGGCGTTGGGTTGTGATGGGATGGGACACGCTTTTGCACGCCACAACCATGGTGCGAGGCTATTGCAGAAGTTGATTGTAAGTATACTGCATCTCGTGAGACTAGAATAACGGTACACCGGTTCCTCCTCGGCCATACTCCCTGCGCACAAGAATCATTGTTTTGCCAGCTTGCGATCCCTCAGTTTGCCAGACCCGCCAGGGCCCGACCACCCGGCCAAAGGTTTGAGATGTGCATGATCGACTGCCTGCGACTTGCCTCAGGATCACCGTCCCTGGATACCTTTTATGGAAAGAGCGAAATAGGTATCAATGCTATGTACTCAGAAGCAGAAGCCTCTCACAGCAGTATAAAGCAAGCATCTACGCCGACCCATAGTTTGCTTCTCAAGCCAGTCTTCCAATTCACATCTACATTTACTTTATTCACTACCCGCTGTGCGGATCAATTCAATTTCACTCATCCATCACCAACTTCGAATAATCAACTCTTAATACCCCGAAGCCAAACCAACAAACTTCACTACTTCGAAAAACCAACCGCCAAAATGCAGTTCTCCATCACAGCCCTCCTCTTCGGCCTCGTCGCCGTCTCCTCCGCCGCCATCGCCGACGTCGAAAACGTCCGCAACACCCCCCGCAGCGTGCTTGAGAACAGGCAGGCTGCCAACGGCGCATGCTGTATCCCCGAGCAGTCTCTCAAGCAGGATGCTTGCACTGTTAACGGTGCGGCTGGAAAGTGTGTGCCTGGAGGACCTGCTGCTTGTACGTATATCCGAGACCCTAATACCCTAAGACCCAGACGAGTTCTTTTTCGAGAGAGGGTGTATGAGAGAGAGAGACATATACTGACGCAAACAACAGGCAACGGCGCACTCAACTGCGTAGCAAACGACCAACTCGTGTGCGACAACAACGTCCAGGAGCGTTCTGGCAACTTGTGCCGTTTCCAGGCTGCCAACGGCAAGATTCAGGATGGTGCTCAGCAGATTAACAGTTTGGCTCAGGCTAAGGTTAACTAAGAGAGTGAATGATGGGGGTTGTGTGAAGGGTTGATGGGTGAATCTTTATAGCTAGGTGGATAGATAAATGTATTTGTGGATTGAAGAATTGTCTTGCGTGACTGGATGTTTGGAGTGATGTGGTAAATGCCAAGTCGCAGGTTGGAGCGGATGGCAGTGTGCTCACTAAAAGTTATTACGTCTTAGCTCTTTTGAAGCACATGGCTTCTATCGTATATTGGTTATTTTTAGTGTTTCGGTACACACGTACATATGCCTGAAGTCAGTTCAGAGACTCGCGCTCTGCAAGCCCCAGAGCACGTGTTACTATAAGCAGATATTTCTCTTCTGATGCGAAGCTCTTTCTTCTTAAAAGATATACTGCTCAAGCTCAGATGTATTGATCAATTCATATATTCGTGTATCATACCCCGTATATCTTCATCTGCCCGATAGGCCATAATTCATATCACATCCATCTACCGTCCCCACCCCGCAAACCGTCCAATCTCCTTAACCTCCCTCCTGCCGACAACACCCGCCGCAACAGCACACACCGCACCGACACCAACGAGCAGCGCGCGCGCCAAGTTCAGACTAGCCCACTTGTCCATCAATTCCTTGACTGTCTCGCCTTCCTTGGCAAACTGCTCGACGTGCTTGTCGCGCAGGGAAGCATTGGCGAGTTCGTCTTTCTTCGCCATGAGTTTGTTGTTTGTGGGGCCGAGGACGAGGATCGTGAAGGGGACGATGGAGGGAAGGAGGAGGGTGGCGAGGGCGTTTAGGCGGAAGGGGGTGGAGGTGCGGTCTTCTGTTGGGTTGTTAGTTATACATTATTAGTGGGTGGCTTGGGATTGAAGTGGCGGCATAGGTGTTGGAAGAGAGATAGAGATGGGACGAAACGTACGGTGATAAGCCAAATACCCCGTAGCCAGCGCCGAGATGGCAGCCAGAGGACGTGCAATTGCGCCGCCACGTGTGAAGATTGTGTACCATTGCTTTACGGCGAGGGGTGCGGGGGCCTGCATGGCGGCGGGGATGCCGACGACGGAGAGGGAGACGTTGGAGCCTGGTATACTTGTCAGTATCAATCCTCTTAACGGTATATCTTCCCGTTGACCGCGATTGAGTTAGTCATTGGACGCCAGAGTGTCTTACCAACCAGGAATACACTGCCTGTAATGCCCACCGCCTGCGCGATTGCCAGCGCCGTGGGCGTCTTTTGCGTGAGGATATCCATTGCGTATGTGTAGATGAAGATGAAGATGCTTCGATTGAGGTAGTTGAAGCAAAGTATTTGACTTGTCAAAGCGGTGGCCTGACTAACAGAATGAAGGTCGTGGTCGGCGTGATAGCTCGGAGACGCGCTGCAGGGCTTGGCCGTCAGGCTTCCCAGGTTCCCCGCGGATCCCGATCGCGTCGACTGAAGCTCCGCACTCCGATGCTTGCCATAGGTCAACCATGTAGCTCCGACTTCTTGCTTTTGCTGTCGACATCATCACGGGGGGCTGGATGTGGCTTCTTTGTTGCACAAATCTTAATGTAGTTATATTCCTATTCCTAATTGTTGTGCCTGGGTGAGACGCGTCGCTTATCGCCGTGAAACTGTAGAAGCATCATCAACGAGCGCTCGACGTACATAAGACTAGCTTCTCTCAAGCTTCTCGCCGATAATCTTGCTTTTGATCTTCGAGACTTAACAAATTTGCTATAATCCCGTCGTGCTCAATTTACACCAGGACTTACATACCTAGGTGGAACGGCATCCGCGTCGCAACCTGTGCCTCATCGCAGCCCTCACCACCATCTAATCAGCTATCACACCAATCCACCAGCCATGTTCTGTACGTCCCATCACCCCTATTCAACACTACCTTCCTAACAAACCCCAGCTCTAAACACAACCGCAACCCTCCACCACGTAACGCACCTCCCCCGCTCCGTCTCCTTCGCGACAGCCGTCTCCCACCTCCACAACCACGTCCTCCTCATCCGCCTCGACCCCGAATACGCCTCGCACGAAGACCTGCCCAGTGACCCCTCCACCCCAGACGCAAAATGCTACCGCATAACGGACCACATGAACGCGCTCCCCGCCGGTCTCTGGGACACAACCGTCAAATTCGACGCACACATGACTGATCTCGATGACGGCGTATTATGGACGATCAAGGCGCCACTGGGGCTCACACAGCAGACTACGTGGAGGTGTTTGAAGACGGAGGGGTTGAGTGAGGGGGATAGAGAGGGTGCTGAGGGATGCGAGTGGAGTCTTGTGGAGGATGTGGAGATTAGGGCGAATAGGATGTTGGTGGGAACGGTCAAGGCGAAGTGTGAGGAGAATTGGCCGGGGGCGCATGGCAAGTTTTTGAAGTATTGTACGGGGGAGACGGCGGCATAGTGGGATATGGATGGGAGGGGGGCTGTATCCGGGTCTACAATTTGCTGGAGTATCGTGACTTGGGCCTGGGGGATGGATATCCTGAGTACAGCGCAAGTCTGCATCACTAGGTTTGCAACAATTCTAGATGCAAACACTATCCCAGGTCTTTACGCTAAGATCAACGAACTCTTGTTGTCGAACCTAATAGACAGACAGCTACAACATGCTTGGTGCAATCCTCACCCGCCTCTCAGGAAACATGGAGAAGCCCGGCTGAATGGTCCATGTGCCGTTGGGCCCAAGGACGTATTTTGCCTGGCGTCTGGGGCGAAAAGTTCCAAGGCGGAGCCTCTGCATCTAGAAGACATCCAGATTGGCGGAATTTGTACCAGTGGCGGGTCGTGGATGTCGGCTAGACGCAAAAAGGCTGCTGCTGGTTGACCCTGCATAACACCAACTGCAGGCTGGAGACCTGACCCTGAATGCCGATGCCAGCTCCCTCTTCATATCTTGAATCTGAAGAAAACGTCCATCTCGCAAGATGAGTGAGATGCCTGTAATCCAAGGCTCTTATCAGCTCACGCGACACTGCTTCAACGGTCAAGCGACCAATGTCTCTCTTCGGAGGTGCGCTGGTGACATCGGAGGCCGCACGTGGCGCGCCCCCAATCGGGCCTTCCGGATCTACGCGATAGCAACGATAAGACATTGGACGACAGCAACTCGCTGCACATGAAAGAGCTGCACGTCGCTGCTGCTGGCATCCTTCGCGTCACTTGGTCGCACACCATAAGCATCGCACCCAGATGCCCTCAAGTGATGCCCGCTCGCCTTGTCAGCCAACGGCCAAGAACCCTTCTTGAACCGAAAGGCTATTGATCGGCCTCTGGCTCGCCGCATAACACGGGCCATATCCCCGCCTTTCTAGACTGCACTGAACTGCGCGTTCCGCCATCCGCTCAGCTATCAAAAACCGCGCACCCAACCACCGGGTCAACGTCAGCTCCTCTTACGTTCGTTCCCTTTCGCTGGTACGGGACTGTTCCCACCTTCTCATCCTGCCATCTTGCTCCAGTAGACGTGACGATATCCTCCCTCGGTCTTCGACTTCTTTGATCCTCTACATTCCCCGCCCCGTCCCGCTTATCGCCGAGCACGCGTACCGCACAGCCACGCTTCACCATGGAGCCTTTGTCCATCGACTCGGTGGTTGTCGACCACAGCGAAATGCGTCCCGCGCCAGGAACCCCGCCATCAGACGCCATCATGATTGAGCAGCCAAAGCTCAAGGGCAGACAGCGCCTTCTCATGGGCTTACAACGGATGGGCTCGTCCTCGAGTCTGGCGAACTTGGGTAGACCCCGCTCTCACAGTCTGAGAAGCGGTGGAAAGGCATCCATGTCTTGCGTCTCCCTCGCATCGCCTGGCTCGCCGTACGGGAACTCGTTTGGCAGCTCCTACTCCTCCGAACTGTCGAATGGCTTCTCTACAGCTCCTACCTCCGTCGCCAACAGCCCACCTGGCACGCCCTTCTGGGACGAAAGGACTCGTCTGCGGATGAAAACACCAGATATTCCATCCTCGGTGCCTCTTCCCTCCGCCCGACGACCATACACTCGAGACGGCATTGAAGCCGAAAACGATTACTTCTCGCGACCCGTTCACAAGGTCCAGAAACGGGCAAACTTCAACTTCTGGAGTGATATGCCCACGGAGATTCGCATGCAGATCCTGAGATACCTCGAGCCAAAGGAGGTTGTGCGTTGTTCGCGCGTCTCCAAGTCATGGCATACAATGTGCTTTGATGGTCAACTGTGGAGCGATCTCGACACGAGCAAGTTCTACCGCGACATCTCTGCCAACGCTTTGGTCAACATCATCACATCGGCAGGACCGTTCGTGAAAGATCTGAATCTCAGAGGCTGTGTGCAGCTGAGAGAACACTGGGGCAAGGATGGCTTCATTGAGTCCTGTCAGAACCTGGAGAACTTCTCGCTCCAGGGCTGCCGAATCGACCGGACATCTATTCACTGCTTCTTGCTCCAGAACAGTCGCCTTGTCCATGTCAACCTCTCGGGTCTTGCGGGAGCGACGAACGCCGCTATGAAAATCCTTGCTGCACATTGCCCGAAAGTCGAAGTCTTGAACATTTCATGGTGCAACAACATCGACAACCGAGGACTGAAGAAGGTTGTTGAGGGATGCACGAAGCTGCGCGATCTCAGGGCAGGTGAGGTGCGAGGTTGGGACGATGTCGAGCTGATGGTCGCACTTTTCAAGCGCAATACTCTTGAAAGGCTCGACCTGAAGAACTGTGACAGTCTCAACGACGAAGCACTGGCTGCTTTGATTGAGGGCGTGGACGAGGAGGTCGATGTCCTTACCGATCGCCCAATCGTCCCACCGAGGAATCTCAAGCACCTGAACCTTACGCGCTGCCGCAGCATCACGGATGCTGGCCTGAAGACATTGGTACACAACGTCCCGTATCTAGAAGGTCTTCAGGTATCAAAATGTGGTGGCTTGACCGACGATGCCTTGACCAGCTTACTCCCCACCGTTCCCGTTCTCACCCATCTAGACATCGAAGAAATCGACAACCTAACAAACGACGTCCTAAAGACTCTATCCGAGTCCGCCTGCGCCCCCCACCTCCGCCACCTCTGCATCTCGTACTGCGAAAACCTCGGCGACGTCGGCATGCTCCCCGTCCTAAAAGCCTGCACCAGTCTCGCCTCCCTCGAAATGGACAACACACGCATCTCCGACCTCGTCCTCGCCGAAGCCGCCTCCGGCCTGCGCAACCGCAACCGCCTTGCCCGCGGCCTCACAAGCTCCGAACGCCCCGAAGTAGGCCTCCGCATCGAAGCCTACGACTGCGCAAACGTAACCTGGACCGGCGTCCGCGAAGTCCTATCAAGGAACGCAGAGATCACAAGACCGAATTCACGGTCCGCGAGTAAAGTCGCGACCTACCCAAGTGAAATCATCAAGTTGAAGTGCTTCCACAATTGGCAGCCGACTGTTGAGGAGCATACTAAACGTGTTCTGAGGGGTGACTTTGCGGCTGCGGCGAGGCTGGAGAGGAAGTGGGCGGATTGGATGATGTTGAATGAGGAGGCGGGGGTTGGTGGGGCGGGTGCGAGACGCAGGAGGAGAAGGGCGAGAGAGGCGCAGATGATGCATGCGGATGAGGAGGAGGCTGGGGCTGGGGCTACGGGTGGGGGCGGGAGGAGACGCCGCGCAAGAAGTGGCCCTGGCGGGTGTGCTGTTATGTGATTGTGGTTTGATGGGGTTGGGTGGGTTTTGGTGTTGAGTGCATCTCCACCGCAGGCTTGTGGCGTTTTCTTTTGAGATGGTAGTTGGCCCCAGGTTTGTGGGCTGATGCTGTGGTCGCGGGTTATGGTATGAGTATGATGAACATGTGTCTATGATTTTGTTTTACGAGCGTGAACATTAGATCTCAACGAAGTTTTGGCCTGGGATGTTTGGAGTCCGGGGCTCGTCACGATTTTATGTCTATAGATGAGCATGTGCTGCATACAATACGGAGCTCCAACATATCTTCATACTTGTTCAATACATCGATTTCCATGCGATCATGTCGCACCCCAATGGGTTGTGTAATGCAGAGAGCAGCTCCCGCACGTGAGCGCGCGACTAGCTCGAACTGGCGGAGGCGCGTTCAAGGTTGTTTGCTAGGTAGCTGCATTACATCATTTTTCGACCCATGTCCATCCCACAAACATCATCATCTCCCCACGAGCTAGCAAGGTTGCCGGCTGCCATTGAAAATCACATTGGTATCGAGTAATAATCATGTGCTCTTTGCCCCTAGATGACAGAACGGGTCTGGAGGCTTTTCGCATTGCGGGTCTACCGCCGGACTTCTACTATATCCCGAACTTCATAAGTCACGAGGAGGAAGCGTCAATACTGCAGAAGGTATGTGTTCTTCCCAACTCCCATCTTAGTCTACAGATTGGGATATTGCTTCGCACATGGGACGTTTACTTACCCCGCCTTACTCCATGCGTTGCATTCAATCTCCACACCCTCAAACTATACCTTTCCCCAACTCCCCTGCAAGTTGACTAACATACCCTCTTTCATATAGATCCCCGCCCAAAGATGGACACACCTCACCCACCGCCGCCTCCAAGCCCTTCCCTCAACACTCACATCCAACAACACGCTGCTCGCCGCCCCTCTACCGACTTACCTCACCACATCCATTTTACCCCGCTTCAAAGACTTGGGTATCTTCCAGCACACGCCACACGGTCAACCTAACCATGTCCTTGTCAATGAGTATAAACCCGGTGAGGGCATTATGCCGCACGAAGACGGTGGAACGTACGCTGAGGTCGTTGCGACGGTTAGTCTGGGAGGGGGGTTATGTCTGGATGTGATGGGGAAGAGTGGGGATGAGGGAGAGGGAGAAGAGGGGAAAGGGATGAAAGGTGGCGAAGATGAAGAACGCCCCCAGGCTCTGAACGCAGACGCAGACGGAGAAGAGCAGGAAACCAAAGAAAAGATACTCACTCTCCCAACCCGCATCTTCCAAGAACCCCGCTCCCTACTCATCACCACGGGGCGTGCGTACAGAGATCTCATGCATGGTATTGCGCCGATCGAGGTTGATGAAGATCTGAATGCTGAGACAGTTGCGAATTGGGGGTTGTTGAGTGAAGAAGGGAGAAGGGCGGTTGAAGAGAACGGGGGCAGGAATGTGAGGGGAACGAGGGTGAGTTTGACGTATAGGGATGTCATCAAGGTTAGTAAGGCTGCGAGTCGGGTTTTAGGTGGGATGGGAAGACGGTAGGATGGATGAAGAAGAGATGTGAATGGAAGGTTGGATGTTTGAACGTGTTCATGATCTTCTCTGATAACAAACGAAATGTCAACTACACTTATATACACCCCTCCCCCTTAGTGCACACCCGCTTGCAACACACCCACCCCAAGCCTTCACTCAGCAAGCACCCTACTGCTGACCCTTAGCCGGCCTATAATGTCCCGCCAACTCCACATCCTCAGTACTCCTATCGCTCTCCCTCCTCTCCTCCTGCACCTTATCCGTCCTCTGCGCGTTCTTCGCGCGAACCGCCTTTTTCCTCCTAGCCTCACCCACAACCATCGCCGCAACCCACACCAACCACATAACCGCCGCAATAACACCATACGCAATGGCTCCATCGCGCGAGTTATCCGCGAGCAACAATCCCAATCCACCGTTGATCATACCAAGGGTAATAGCAATACGCCCAACCCAGATATGCGCATAAGATGTGAGAGTGCGACGCTGCGTCTTCTTGAATAAGATGTGGTGCAGGGTTCCGAGGAAGGGCATGAAGAAGACGAGGCAGAAAACGAGGATACCGATGATGGCGTGGTAGCTGCTGATGTAGTGACCACCGCTGATGGGGAGCGCGAGCCAGATACCCATTCCGAATGCGGCGATGTACACCATGTAAGCGAGGATCTGGAAACCAGCGTGCAGCCACACGATGCCTGGGAAGGACGCCAAGCGGATGGCGATGGCACCTGATGGGAAGAGGATGACGAAGGCAAGGGATGCGAGGACGCCGTGCGCGATTAACATGGTGCGTTTCTTGGAGGGGCTGACGGAGGCGCCGGAGCTGATGGTTTGGACGGAGTTTCCGCCTGTGGCGCCGCCGTTGGGGAGGGTGTCGCAGTAGGGGAGGTCGTCGTTGTCGTCCTTGCCGCCCTTGTCGGGAGAGGGGGAGCGCTTGTCTCCTGGGGGGCCATTGGGGCGCGATGTAGGACGAGAGGTTGGGCGGCCGTAGTTGTCGTCATCGTCGTCGTCGTTGTTGCTGCTGGTTTGGCTTGGCCTGGCGTTACCTGTGCCTGCGGCGCCGGAGGGGCGCTGGCGGCAGTTGGTTGGTGTTGCGCCTGTTGTGCCAGTTGGGGAGGTGTTGACGAGTGGGTTTACACTTGAACCGCCCTTTGCTTGGGCGAACTGCCAGTCGAAGACACCCTGGTTGGAGTGCTGGTCGATTTGCGCAGAGGTGGAGTCGTCGTTCTTAGGTCCGCCGGAGGATTGGTAGGCGAAGATCCAGCTTCCGCTGTTTCTGGTGAAGTCCATGGTGCCGCCAGACCAGGAGTTGCAGTTTGAGCCTGGGTCACGTGTTAGTTCGTGTTCATGTCGTGGTGATTATCAGTCTTACATCTCACGTTCGCGGTCATCACACCGTTCGAAACACCAGATCCTTCAAGCAGAGTGACTTGAGCCGCATCATTGGGGCTTGGGGGCTGGTAGCTGCTAGTCGATCGCGGAGATAATGTAACATTGTTTCCAGATCCTGAAGTGTACACAACGAAGATGTTGGAGTTGGGCATGCCGCTGCCTTGGCCGAGCGCAACCCACTCATAGTTGCTTGGGGCTGATATCTGGAAGAAGATGTCTCCCGATCCGGATGATGCTGTGCGCTCGGGGATGTTGAGGCCATAGCATACACCGGTAGAAGGGCAGACACTGGCTACTTGCGCTGTGGCTTGGGAGGCTAGACAGGGTTAGCACCGTGGTAAGATGGGGCTGTTGTTGGGGGCTTACCCAAAGCCAAGAGGCCCATGACCGAACTTGTTGTGCGCTTCATCTCTTGTGCTCTGAAACTGAAAGGTTGTTGAATGATGCTGAGCACTCGAAGTTGCCAAAGGGCTCGATGATTAAGGCTAGTCGACAGCGCCTAGCTGAAAGCGTGGCTTGATGGCGTCGTCTCTAGAGGCGATCACGAAGCTATTGATCTGAGTTCAAGTAGCCAAACCAATAGGAGAAGATGTCTTGAGGTGAGTAAGGGATATGCAG
>Ga0265798_10007412_pt1 | contig 14188 bp, 13 predicted proteins | sample P3T30metagenome_FD_192430 | JGI IMG/M metagenome (GOLD analysis project Ga0265798, IMG submission 192430) | Plant litter microbial communities from East Loma Ridge, Irvine, California - P3 T30 | ecosystem: Environmental > Terrestrial > Plant litter > Unclassified | place: USA: California...
AGTGTCACACTTGCAAGAACTTGTTCCATGGCGTTTGTCTGTTCAAGTGGTTCAAGAGTAGTGATGCCTCGAGCTGTCCACTCTGCAGAACTAGCTTCAACTATGCATAGACTAGAGGGATCGATCAAGTGTGGTGGAATACAACATCGTCGGCAAGAGGTAGATACAACCAAAAAAATAATTTTCGGAGTCAGTTTCCATGATAGAAGGTTGTGGTGTTCCTGCGTATAAGAACCTCGGCTGTACCTGAATCTACCCCACACCTGCGCTACAGTATACCGAGCTGAAGCTAACAGTCGCGCAAGCTTACTCATGCTTCGCATCTGTAAACTAACTCATCTTCACGCGTATCTTCATACTGCATCTTAACAATCAACAATCTTTTACCACCCGACCAACACCATGCCACCCACCGCCCCCCAACCCACGCTAGAGTTCAACTACGACATCTCCTGCCCTTTCGCCTACATAGCCTCGACCCGCGTCCAATCCCTTGCCCAACGCACTTCCTCAACTCTAATCTACAAACCCGTCCTCCTAGGCGCCATCTACCGCGCAACATCCGCCCCGCAAGGCGCTGGCGGCTCCGCCTCTGATGTCTTCAACTCCGCCAAAAAGGCCGTCACAGCACAGGGTATGCAGCGCACACTCCGCAGATACAACATCAGATACAATCCACCGCCCCAGCATCCGCGCAAAACAGTCAATGCACTACGTTTACTGTACTGTGTGAAAGATCAGGAGAAGAGGAAGCTGCTTACGGATAGGCTGTTCCAGGCCTATTGGGTAGACGGCCAAGATGTAAATTCTAACACGACGCTTTTACAGATTGCGAGGGAGTGTGGGGTGCAAGGGCTGGGAGAAGAGTGTTTTGCTGATGTGAACGCGAGGAAAGAATTGGAAAAGAGTACGGAAACTGCGATCCAGAGAGGTGCTTTTGGTGTTCCTGGGTTCTGGATCCCGGATGCAGTGTGGACGGGGATTGATGGCGAGGAGAAGAAAGGGAGATTCTTTTGGGGACAGGATCGCATGCATTTTGTTGAGGCGACGTTGGTTGCGCTTTCATCTTCTTCTTCTTCTTCTTCGGCTGGTAAAGGGTGGAGTGGTGTCCCTGGACTCAAGAGCTTGATGCCGCGTTGCATCCCTACGAACACCCCTCACGGTCGTGTCAAGCTCGAGTTTTGGTTCGATTTCAGCAGTCCGTGGGCATTTCTAGGGTACACGCAACTGGAAAGACTGAAGACCACTTTTGGATCCGGACTGGAGGTTGTCATGAAACCATTCTTGCTGGGCATATTATTCAGAGAGATCGGCGCGCCGAATCTACCAGGGTCGGCGGTTAGTCCGGCAAAGGCGGAATGGTCGAGACAGGATCACGCGGACTGGACGGAGTACTGGAACGCTGTTAGTGCGCAAGATGGTGGTCGACTGGTCAAGTTCCATTGGGCCGATACGTTCCCTATTCGGACGCCGACTGTGTTGAGGGTTGCTATTGTAGCGCCGGAGACGACAAAGCTATTGTGTGAGTCGCGCTTTCGTTCTTCCTTAGTACGCCTTCTACATGCCATGCAACATGCTAATCATGCACAGTCGAAGCGTGCTGGTCGTACAACCAAAACGTCTCGGACGATTCTGTCCTCCGCAGTGTTCTTGACGAAGGCGGTTTCAATGGTGCTGACCTCATTGCGCGCGCGAACGAGCCCGATGTCAAAGCCAAACTACGAGCTTTGACTGCGGAGGCTAAGAACTTGGGTCTTTGCGGCGTACCTACGTATCGTGTGTTGAGGCAAACAGATGCAGGCGAATGGAAAGCAGTTGGCGGGTTGGTGTGGGGACAGGATGAGATCAACGTCGTAGAGGATCTGATTGCTGGGTGGAATCCAGAGAGTTCGAGTGAGGTTGCCGAGGTGGCAAAGGTAGAGAAGGGATCGAGTGCGAAGTTGTGAACACGGCATATTGGCTGTCCCAGGGAAACGAAAGTATCGCAGCCTTCACAGCTTACTGGCCCGATTCATGGCTTACGAGACATCAATGCATGGAGAGATCAGTTTGTGGACAAGTTGGTGACAATCAAATTATTGTAGTGTTGTACCATGGTTCATAAGATAGGTACATACACATGTCGTTAAACAAAAGCAAGCCGTTACGCCAAAACCATGCGCCTTTCCTGGGTATCAAAAGTGGAAGTGTATCTATCTTTCCGGGGTATTCGTTCGTTTCTCGTGTCGAGTTGCAGGGTATGCGCCGTAGTATACGCTCAAGAGCATTCATAATGTAGATGTGGAAGGGTCGACAAGCTCACACGGACAAGTCAATGTCACCGTAGGCACGGCGCTTCCTCCTCTTACTCGCAAGTTGGGGGCTCCAGATGCCGCTGAAGAGGTCCTCGCATTCGTCTTCGTCCTGCGAATCGAACTCGATGTCATCTTCCTTCTTGTCCAGCACCATGCCGTTGTCTTCCTCTTCTACGCTCTCGTCCCACTCTGCACCCTTGACGACTCTCTTCGTCTCCAATATGAATTTGCCGACCTTGTACTTCTGAGTCTCTTCGGCAGCGTCGACATACTTCCATCCAAGGACGCTACCACAGCTGCGACAACTAATATCGGAAACGGTATGCGCACCCGTGACGAGCTGACGAGCGTGGGCTTTGTGCGTCAAGGTGTTTGGTAGGTCGCCCGCCTTCCAGCCTGTCGCTGACATGTCACCACCAGCAAACGCGCTGGATGCCGATGGAGGTCCTACAAGGTATGCGCGACCATGACGCCCAGTGAACCCTTTGCTTATTATGGCTGACGTGGGGATGAGGTCGGCAAGGCACTTCTGGCAGCGCAGGTGTGAGTTTGGTTGGGACGTCAAGAAAGAGGTCGGCTGGGGTGGAGACGAGGACGGAGATGTGGAGGCGGTCGAGGTGCTGATGGCAGAGCTTCGGCGGCGGCGGAAGGGAAGGCTAGGGAATAGGTAGAGAGGGAATGGTTGCGTTGGCGAGCTCGGCATGGTGTACGAGGGTTGATCGGAATATTAGTGGTGGTATAGTGATGCGACTTTCGCCTGGCGCTATGGGAAGAAAGGGTCTTCGAGGCCTTCGGACGGCTAATCTATGAGGTCTCGCTTCTTGCAGCTTGGTGGAGATGGTGACGTGAGGATGGTGTAGTTGTGCCGCCTGATGAACGTCCGGCCGGTGTTGGCTCGAGTAGGGTGAAGAAAGTAACTACGCGTTTCGCCAGTGAGCGGAGACGAGGCTCTTTATCCTTGAGCTCGAGATAAGTAAGACGCTCCAGGGGGAGGCTGCCCGCCCTTTGAGGCGTGTCGACGCGAAGGAGCAGATGACGCGCCGAAGACGGATGCGGAAATGTCGCGATAAGCGACAAGGAGCGCCACAGCCGAGGAAGCGGGGTGGCGGGGCAAAACAGATGTCGCACCTCAGGCTCTTGACATCGACGGGGGAGACAAACTGATGCGTTCAAACTCTTGGATGTAGTATTTAGCAGATATCAAAGGTGTTAACAAGAAGACACAGAGTGATTATGGCGATGAGTATCACGTTCTTGCGATCATCATCCGGCGAAGGTTGCAGCCAATACTTGTGCGACACCAGATCATGCGACCCTCAAACCCGGGCGTGTCGTCACGAGGTGCGCTGGCGTTCTCCGATTGTGCCCGGGCAGTACTCCCACTACATTTGGTCTATTGCATCCTTGCAGTATCCTTGCCATGATTTACAGATGCTAGTATCTCCTTTGACTGGCCTAATCACCAGCAAACGCACCGTCGGCACTCTTGGTGTGAGGGCCCCATTTCATCGACGCCTTATGACCGTCTACCATATGGCAACCAACATGCTTCATGCTGCGATTCCATCGTTCTCATACGGTTCCAAGCTTTGGTACCAGGATGCCAACGACTATTGACGAACTCAAGACTCGGTACAGCTTCCCAGCTTCGTAGGCGCGATTGCCATGATCAACATGGTTCCTGGCTTGTACCTGGGCTTCGGCGCTTTCTAAACAAGTTTGAAATCACCAGGCTACAACGACCGAACAATCGCGACCCCAAAATGCAGTGTGTAGCCGGCGAAGACCATGCGACCTAAAGCCAAGCCATCGCCCCGTTGAGGAGCAGTACTCGGTGCAAGACAGAATACCAAGACAGCTGAATGCGGCTGTAGAAGTCGTTGCGTTCACCTTTTCTCATCCTTGCGCTGGCGCCTCATGCGTTTTCCCCTGTTGTCCACATTGTGAGACGATGCGTCGGCTTACCAGTCTCGTCTTGGGCTGTCATACGAAGATGTGCACCTATCTTGATCAATACTCGTCTCATGAGAGTTACCCCAAAGTTTGCACAGTAGCCTACGTTGATGGCAACACGACTTGGCGATCGGGTGTTATACCAGAGTGCTCACATGGAATTTTGCATACCACAGAGGCTGCTTTGCTACATTGGCTCGACAACTATGTGGTTTCATCACTCCACTCACGAGTGGGTATTTCTTTGACGGATTCTTTCATGTTTCGACCATCTTACGGTGCCATCAAACCACAAGTTTGCTATATCGCTGACTGCTCGATCAACAAAAGGTACAGAATAGCAATCCACACCCTATACATCTGCCTCTCCACGCGCCTCAACCAAGCTGTCGTGCTGGGCCAATAGTCAACGAACACGATGGATCTCGCCGCGCAGGAAGCCTTCGAAGAACATATCGGACTGTTGCGGCGTTCAGCGTTGGTCATCAATCAGGTACTGTTCAAAGTCTTACAGCACGTTGGACTGCAACTTTTCGATCTTGATTCAGTACACACGGCAGAAGCTCAACCGTTGCTCACATTCGTGGTTAGTAAAGTCACCATGCCAAATGAATGCAATGCATGTACTGACTTCGTACACCTATATCTAGGCTAACCATGTCTGCTTAGACAATCTAGATCAAGGGGTAGCGTCTAATTTATCATCTGAATTGAGAACGGAGATTGCTTCTCTCTGCCACGCAGGGCCATTATCGACGTTGGAAAGAACCAGAGACTATTATCAAGCCTACACTACAGACGCCGCACTATTCGCTCGGACATTGACGTATCACGCCGAAGGTCAGCCCTTTTTCAGGCTTATTGACCCTCCCCGTTTCAGTTTAGACCTCGACACATACGTGGAGTCCATCGCAAATCCCTACCTCGCGGCCCGAATACTATGGCTAGAGCAATGTCAAGCTAAAGGCCAAAAGTTGTATCCAACCGAAGGGCGTTACCATGAGCTTACATTGGAGTATGAAAATTTATGCAAGGGCCTAAGCGGTCAGATGCACAAAGAGTACCTTGATGAGAACGACAGTCGAAGCTATACGTGTTTGAAGTGGTACCAATTCACCGGTATGGTTTCATACTTGACCTGCTGTCGGTATAAGCAAGCAGAGTTCATTAGTGAGTTGGATGCAAGGCTGGATAAGCGAAGCGTTGCTCTCAGCGAAACTTTCTCCTATGCCGGGGACGACAACGAGGCCAGAGAAGGCGAAAACGATCATGGTGCTGATGAAGACAACGACAATATGGAGGACACTGTACCATCCGACTCCCAGGATAACGACTCTGACTCCGACACGAGCAGTGAGGTCTCACCAAGTAAACGACCACCAATCTACCCAGCGGTATCGGACTTCACCACGCCGTGTACCCAAGAGGCAATGGCAGCGAGTGATGCGGCCGATCGCCGCTGTTATGCCTGTTATTACGACTACGGGGTGTCTTTCTCGCATTCGAATAGAACTGAGCCAGCTATCCGTACTCCCTGCGGCCATGTTCACGGTACCATCTGTCTCGAGGATCATCTGAAGACAGGCAAAGCCACTTGTCCCGTATGTCGTGAGAGACTGTTCGGTTTTGACCAGCGCCTTGATTTCCATGAAAGCGGCATGTATGTTCGTCTGGTGCAGGCTATGGATGGGATCGCCAAGCTAGATCCGGCTATCGATCGCTATCTGTTGGAGGGTCAGAAAGAGACACATAACTTCGACTTTGCGAAACTTCTCAAAGACCTCTTCAGCCTTTGTTCGCGTATTATTACTTGTCGGTCTGAACTACGAGAAGCGATTCCTGTTGAAATCTCATTCGAAGAGGTTCAAATTGGCTTATGGAAGACGTGGGATTGTAACGAGTTGTACGTGAGACCGACATGTCTTCTGGATTATAGATCGTAAGTAAGCAACGATACTGGTCTACATAAAGTATATTAGACCGTTCAAATATAGTTTGCAGGAGACCACAGTTCGCTTGCGAGCCAAGAGTCAGGTTTCCATGACCTCATAACTATACACATTGCGACCATTCACCCTAACCCTCCTCTTCATAGTCACACCAGAAGACTCATCATCACGAAACAATAACAAATGTGTCTCATAGGAAGTGAGACTATTATGATTACTAATTAAAGGAAGCTAATTTTTTTCAGGGTAAATCCATTACAAGGCACATGCTGAATGATCTGCACCATTGCACACTCTCGTCTTAGTTTCCTAGAACTCTCATAGGGTTCCGAATCTTCTGCCTAACCGACCCGTTCCTCTTTGTGCATGTTGTCGCCAGAGTTCTGAGCGGGCTTCCATCATAGCAATACGCTCGTTCATCGCCATGACTCTAACTTGCGCATCTGCAAGCGCGTCTGGCTCGATTTCTGTCAAGGCATCAGTCTGCACAGTGATAGCCAAGTGACGACTGCCCCACATGATCCCTTCCAAGAAGTCGCGGATGAGCAAACCTGATCGTCTCAGTGTACCCGTGGAATAGTAATGAAGCCTGTCGTCGAGGTCTATCTGGTCGACTGCTACCGAAAGCCGGAGACCCGAAGGTTGAATGCCAATGTCATGTTGCAACCCAGATTTTGCACATATCGAGTCCACGTCTTCCAGCTGTTCTGCGAGGTCCATGATATTTTGAAACACCTGGTATCTGGTTTCGATGCCTTCCCACCAATCCAAACTTGGTCTTCTGAGTCTTATGGCAACCGTCGAGTTGTATCCGTCGATACATAAATATGGGATATCTTTTAGAAATCGAAGCAACGGGTGCAAGTCATTCCACTGGAAACAGAGGTGAAACGTGTGACATTTGCCGCAATGGAGGGACCCCATTTTGGGCATTATGGTATTGCGTTCATGATCCCGATATTTAGAATGATTAATCATGAAGCATGCGGTTTGGTAGAAATCCAATTTCTGGAGCCAACCACTTTGATTGTCGAAGGTATTGCCATCTGCCGTATCAGGTCCGACCAATGATCCCAAGCGTTGGTCAAATTCATGACCGATTTTAAGGAGTAACTCTCCAAGTGGCGGCCCGTCGAAGGAAGTTGCTGCGGCAATCGCCTGGTTTAGAGGCTTGAAGTGCGGATTATCTCCCGGCTTCACCAGTGTGGCGCGCTTGTAAAGAGCTGGCTGGAGCTCGCTTAGATTTCTGACACAGTCGTGCCATCTTGTGCAAACCTGTTTTACATGCAGTAGATCGAATATGCTGAGATGTATGAAGATCGCGCCCAGAAGTTCAGGTGTTGTCGTAACTTGCTGTGCAGTCGAGCGCGACTCGACGTTAGGGTATACCATGGTGAGGACAGAGTCGGTGAAGAAGGGACAAGGGTGACAATTGAGGTAAGCGACGGTTTATACGCAGCGGGTGAACGCCTTACACGTAATACTAACGAAGGGTTGGAGACTCGCTTGTAATACGCGTCGACTAGCGCTTAGTCAGATGTTAGATAGAACAATTGACCCATTATACTCGCCAGATGAAATAGGCAGTCACATACCAGCTAACAAGCTTTAGGTCACGAATCGGCCATGGTCAGGTCAAGCGAAGTCTGGAATGTGCATCTCTCGGCCTCATGCTCAGCCAACAGACTGAACGACATGTCACAAGCCTCTGACAATTTAATGCACGACACCAGGGAAATTATGATGAGCGCACGTAGTAGTGTATGGGATGTCGAGAGGGAGTTGCGGTGGTTGCCCAGGTCAAAGTCCGTCCCGTTTGAGCTAACCCAAATTGCGCTAGTGCCAGGTTCAGGAGGCAGCTACGTCACCACTGCCGCCCAAGCAGCCTCATGCAACACCACCTGGACATTTGTGGCCCATCCTCGCACGCGATTACCACGAGCAGCAATCGCACTGATCCTCCTCTAGGTCGTCGCATGGGCACGGAAACCAACAACGTGTCACACCTTCCACACGATCTTCAAGCATCTTCGGTAGATGCTGCAGGCACTGCTGGCTAACAGTGGGGGAGAGGCTAAGGCGAAGAGTACGCTGATTTGCTAGAGATGATAGCGATGGATTGGGGCCAAATCAGTAAAGATATGGAAGAAAGGATACAAACTGGGCATGCACGAACATAACAAGAGAGGGCATGAACGTATTTGTATTTGATCAAGTGAGAACAGATTGCGTTTACTTCATACAAAGCAGACGCTCGTGTTTGCCGTTATGACGCGGATCTCGAAATCTCAGTGAAAACGAACTTGGTTGGGCCATGCGACACCAGACTCTGGTGTACCGAGACGAACGCTCAAGATTGAAAGAAAGAAGATCGTGATCCATGACGCGAGAGTTCCTGCTTCTAGATACAGTATCAGTCGCTGCGATCTCTGGGCGCTTTCGTTACCTCAACCACGAGCTGCTTGGTCTTCGTCCATATAACCTTCCTGCAAGCAGGGTAACTCCTCCTGTGCCTCGTCGTACAGCTGGGCGATATAGGCCTTGTCCTCCTTCCATGTCACAGCATATATTCCACTTGTGAAATAAAACTCGTTAACAGTCAGTACCTTAGCGCGACCGCGTGTAAAGGTCAGATCACAAAATCGCCGAAGAGCGCGTAGCATTTGCCCCAACTTGATGCCATCTTGATCGCGAACAATGGTATTCCCCAGACCCACGGGGTCTGGACCTTCGACGCAAGTCAGAATGAGCCTCGTGCACACGGGCGCCATAAAATAATGTTGAAGGATACCGCGTTGCTTTGCGGTTTCGTAAGCGTCGCTCACAGCCCTGGCAAACAACGCTAGAATGTACACATTATTGCGGCCAGCCATCCGACCCTCGATTTCGTCCAATGCAGGCCCCATTCGGTAGTCTGCACTTCCGAAATTCCCAAGAGCGAATCGAAAGAGCAGTTCTGAACCATAGCCTCGACCGCAGATTTCGTGGTTGTGTAGGAAGCGGAGAGCTGGATGCAAGCCCGAGGCAGCGTATGGAGGGTGAAGACGCCGGCAACTGTCGCACCTGAACGCATGTTGCTGAGGCGTTAGAATGAAGACAGTTTGAAGGGAAAAGGTGTAGTTAGGTTTCTCGAACGGATACCATAGACGTTCCCATTGCTGCTCTCGCGCCGCGGCTGCGGTCACCTTATCCTCGCCTGCCTCGATTGCGTCATAAAAATCCCATTCCATGCAACGAATCCCCTCTAGGGCCCATTCCACCTCCTGGTAGCTCAGCTTGATAGGATACGTGGACATGATCTGTGGCAAATCTGGGTAATGCGGGTCTTCGTCATGTGGAATTGGGGTGGGAAGCTGCCACAAGCGGCGTTGGATGCTGGGTGTTCCGTCGACGATGGTCTTTAAGGCCTTCGAAGTTGCCCGAACATGAATTAGATCGCGAATATCCGGCAAAAGGTTCAGGATGTTTTCCGTGAGCTCTGGTATGGCCAACGCAGTTTGCGCAATTGATTGTTGTGATGTTTCTTCGAGCTGTAGGTCCATAGCCATGGTGTTATCATGTGCTGTAAAGGGGACTTCGGGAGGGTTGGACAATGACTTAGAAGTTCTTACTGCGCTCCAAGGATGTTTTAACATGCTAAGGAGGAACAGAAGTTAGGGGCATTTTCCCTTTGAGCTGACAGCAGCCCATCGTGCCCCGACCAGTATTTCACTGTGCATACACCCCCCCAAAGGTGAAAGCGCTAGAGTCAAGTGTGCGCATTCTTGAACGAGTGTTTATTGCCTACAGTGTATTTAAAAACTGTACAGCGCTGATTGTTCCGTCTCTCTGATCAGAATGAAGCGAATGACATGATCAGACAGATTTATGTACAAGCGGTAAACGATCAGGCTGCGTAGAGCCAGGAGCAGAGAGACAGTGAAATCAACCCCGAAGCTCATCATGCGTCCTGATAAACTCAAGCAGGCTGCGCGAAAGTGCTGCCGATGGGCCCGAACTTAATGTTCGAGAAGACGACTTGCGCGTTTGGGTTGGCAGCCTCAACATCGGCTGGCACACCGCTGTTGATGTCGCACTCGCCGCGAGCGACACCAGGCTGCTCCGGATCCTTGTCAGTAGGATAGCTGCTGTCAAGCCAAAGCATATTGGCGTAGTGGTCGTCCCAGAGACTCATGACGAGTACCATGCCCAGGTTCATACCCCTACCCATGGACTCCATGCCACCGAACTCGTTGAAGGGGTAGACTTCCTCCTGGAAGACTTCCTTCTGCGTGTTGCACCATTCTTGGGTGATCGAGTTGCCTGTCTGCGCGATTGTCAGGATGGAGGTCATTGGGCTTGGTGATGTGAGCACATACCATGCCAGGGACTGTGGGCTCCGGGTTGGCGATGACTTTGCCGTTCTGCACATAGAAGCGCTTAATTTCGCTGAGCGATCCTCCAGATCCCAAGAACTGTGTGACGACTGTCACCTTCTTTGATGTGTCTACACCAGACTTACCCTTGCCATAAAAGTCCCTCGCGCCGACACGATATGGGTTGAAGTCGCAACCATTCGCGTCGCAGGAGCCGGCATAGCGATCGAGCGAATATGTTCCACCACATGTATCGTCCGTGCAAACTGAGTAGCCTTCAGGCTGACAAGAGTGTGGGGTCACAGCCGTGGAGACTGAGTTTGCCTCCCAGATGTCCATCTCAGTGCTGCGTTGTGTCAGAATGGGCCAGACCGAGCAGACTGGCGTACTCACCAGCATGCACCATTCCTGCCAATACCCGCATTGGGGTCAGATTCGGATGCTTGCCAACCTTCAGCATTGGCTTTGCCATCGATGTACTTCAGGTCTCGAGCACATTGAGCGTCACAGTAACCTGGGATATATCAGTTCATGCTCTATAAATAGCTAGTCCTGTGATTTACCAGTTCCGTACTTTGCACCGGGCGCACCGTGGCCCTTCTGGGGCATGGAAACGAAATACAATGCTCCATTGAGTCCACATGGCAACTGCGAGTTGTCGACGTCGAAGGTGAATTCGTTTCCGATAAGGTTGAACATCTAAACAGCAAACAGCAATGATCAGCGTCTGTGTCATACTTAGATCTGGTGCGCTGCCTACCTCATAGTTGTTTGCATCTTTCATGAGGTACGTGCGAGAGCCTATGTTGGTGGAGTATTGGTTCTTGGTAACGAACTTGAGCGTAAGAGCATTGCCAGAAGTCGTAATACCGTAGGTACCGCGGTAGTCTGAGCCTTCGATAGCACAGTTCTTGGTACATGCGGCGTTCGTCGCACACGCCGTAGTGTTCCACTCGTTTCCGTCGAAGCAATTGGTGTAGCCTCCAACGGAATGAAGCCAACGCCAATTAGCATCAATGACAATCTCACCGTTGACGTTGGTGCAACTGTTGCCACCGCTGCCTGTGCAGCGCTGCCAGGTCATCTTTGGGTGAGTTTCGGACTGCTCCGTTCCAATGACCCAGGCGGATGCGCGGGAGGCGCAAACACCCAGAAACACCGCAAGGTTCGAAGTCGACAACATGATGAAAGGGAAGACTGTGAGCTGAATGAAGGATGTGGGATATCACACCGTTATTGGAGTACATGATGCTGCCAACTTATAGGATCGTTTCACGGCTTCATTCCTGGCCATGCTTGTGTGCAAAGTACACGATGTATATTGCCCAGTGTCCAGAAGCCCGACAATGAGCTCATGCAATATGAGGAACTGATCATGCGATAATCTCTGACGGATTGATGGACATCTGGTCCGCCTTGGGAGTGAACTCATTGATGGACGCGATCAGGCTGTCGCTTCGTCGCACGTCTAAGTTTCCAAAATGGTATCCCAATCATGTGCAGCTTGGCGTAGCGCGCCTCGTATGGATATTTCAACGTTGCCAAGTGATTGTACTTCGGTATATGAGGTCAAGAGCCGTGGCGCTAAAGGTGCAGTGCGGGGTTAGCTTGCGAGCAACGAATTAAAGGTAGTGGTTCAACCCATCGCGAACGTACCGATAGCTAAGCATTCTTGGTGTCTTTCCCCGGACAATTTGTATTCTTGGATCTCGCAAGGGCAATTTAAGGATGCACAGATGGCCAGGGTGTATCGTGCATGCTGCAACGCGTAGAAGGCGGGGTCGCGAATGGAGAGTAATCAACTCAATCACTGCGTCCATCCAATTGGCGGACTACTCGTTGGCATCGAGACCACGGGGTCCTATATTACCTGGGATGCTCACGTGTGTGGCAAGCCTGAGAGAAGGTTCTCTCGCCATGTGGAGATGCAGTTCGGAGCCACCTGGGTGCCGCGTCGTCACAGGAGGAAGGGTATAAAGTGCCGAGGGCTTGGGCTCGAATGTTCCATATGGATTTCAGACAATTATCGATCACCGTGTCATGTGTTTCGTCCCTTCAAGTCTGCCATATCCCATCTGCCAGCTACAGTTCACTACGTGTGCCATGAAGGCTCACTGAATTGAGCAGTCTTCCGCGACTTGATCAAGTGTCGGCGTTGCCAGATATGTCCATCGAGGTAATCATCGTGACCGAAGGTTACATTCATGACAGCGTGCGATTATTGTCGACACTGCATGCCTGTAGCGTAGGGCTGAAAGTCATGCGACCGGTTCCGAGCGTAGACGCATGCTACAGTGTGTCCCTAGTGGAGTGCATTGTTCAACCCATTGGGCGGGGGCAGTTGAAGCCCGAGCACGTCTACATCGCCTGCGACTCGAGCTCTAGTGTGTTTGAAGCAAGTGTTCTTCTTGTAAGCATCGCGCTAGACCGTGGATAGATGACAGTGGGCATACTGCCGAGATGGCTTATCGTGCGGACGGATGCGACGCGTCGGAAGAGGGGAAGACCTGGGATGAACGTGAGTAGGTAGCCGAGGTATTGTACAAGGACTCGCGATTGTTCTGCCAGCAGGCATGTATTCGGGTGAATCGTTGCGCGATGTCGGAAGGGTCGTGATACTATCCTGTCGCGTCTGTTGGTGCCACAGGTGCGGATCTGCGCCTTGGCATCGCGCGCGTCATAGTTCTCACATTCTTCCCGAGGTCTTTCAATCTCGCAGAGATACACCAAGAATGACCTCTATTCGCGCACAGCAAACATTCCAGAAACGTGGGTTTTCAGCTCTGCATGTAAAACAACACCTGCGGAACGCGCCTGGAGATGCCGACGAGATATGAGTAGAAGACTACCTAGGTAGGTACTGGAAGCTGCCCAAGTATCAACCCATCAACTTCTAATCTACATCTACATCCGTGTCAGAGTTCACCCGCGGGATAAGGACCAATTCTTATCATGATCAAGCTAAAGCGCGATCAGGCTCATCGCCTTTCGTGTGGCACACAATCTCCAATGGTTGCAACTTCGTAGACATACCATCACCCTCTGCTCGAGCCTGGCATGTCACCACAATTCTTCAAGTGCATGTTCACACCTCAGAACCATGCCAGATCTCCATCCTTCTCCGTTCTCCTCATGTTGATCCCGGCCTCGAACCTTGCCCGGCCGTCTCACGTTTCAATAGCAGACATCGTTATTGGCCGCTCGGCCAGCTAGACCTAACCCAAAGCAGCAGGCACACCATGCATCGCGCCCCTAACGATAATGTCGCGTAGTTTTGTGGATTTTTCCTCGAAACATCGGAGCCCCGAAGGGCTTTAACGACATGGACTGCATATGCACATGGATCAGCGGGAAGTCTAGGTTCAGCCCATTGCTTGGAGACATGTTGGGATATAAGACCGCCTCGAAGACCATGTTCATGGAGTCAGGCCGCCCTCATCGATCTTGACAACGTCCGACACAAGATGAAAACTTTCACGCGATGCCTCGTATGGGCGAGTGTGATCACACCGTTCGTCGCAGCCCAGAACGTCAACGTTACACTCGTCGCAGCCGCTACTGGATTCGAGGGCGATAATACCAACTTTGTCTACGGAAAATCGCCTTTACTGGTCATCAATGATGGAAGTGCTGCCGA
>Ga0265798_10007413_pt1 | contig 14188 bp, 11 predicted proteins | sample P3T30metagenome_FD_192430 | JGI IMG/M metagenome (GOLD analysis project Ga0265798, IMG submission 192430) | Plant litter microbial communities from East Loma Ridge, Irvine, California - P3 T30 | ecosystem: Environmental > Terrestrial > Plant litter > Unclassified | place: USA: California...
GGTGCAGCACGTGCGTGTCGGCGATGCCGGTCGGCACCTCGGGCGGGGTACCGGCCGAGACGTACCGTTGCCACACGATGCGCTGCTGCTGGATGCGCTGCAGGGCGCCGTGCAGGTCGGCGATGTGCACCCCGGGACGGACGTACTCGCGGGCGAGCTTCTTCAGGCGCCGGCGGTTGGCGCTCGACATGTCGGGGGCCTCGCGCTTCGGGGCCGTGGCGGCGACGAGCTCGGCGACCGACCGGTCGAAGACGACGGGCATGAACTTGTCGAGGGTGTCGCGGATCTCGGTCAGCAGGCGCAGGTACACGCCCAGTTCGGCCACGCTCTCGTAGGGCCGCATGCGCGTGCTGCCGATGACCTCGTCGGCACGGGCGATCAGGCGCGGCAGGTCGCGGTGGTGCAGGTTCTTGGCGAGCTGGTGCGCGTCACCCGCACCCACGCTCTCGGTGAAGCGCGCGCCGTACCAGGGCGAGTCGCCGGGGCCGTACTTGAACTCGCCCAGGTTGGCGGCACCGACCATGGTCTCGGCGACGCGACCGCGGCCGTCGACCATGGCCGCGATGCTGCGACGGCTGAGCCGAGCGGTGGTCGCCGGGGCGGCAGGCAGCAGGGCCAGCCGGGAGAGCTCGGTGAGGCAGTCGAGCACCGAGACGCCGAGCTCGGGGTCGCGCCGGCTGAGGGCGCCACGGTAGTCGACGAGCACCTTGCGCAGGCGGACGAGCGCGTCGTCGACCTCGCCCATCTGGGGGTGGGTCGCCTTCTCGTTGCGCGTGATCGAACGGATCACGTCGCGGCGCAGCGTGGTGGGTGCGACCGCCACGCCGGGCAGGCCGATGTCGGCCAGGCGACTCGTGATGCCGCGCAGGGTCGCGCGGCGCGCGCTGACCACGAGGACGCGCTTGTTCTGCGAGACGAGGCGGCCGACGGCGTTGACGATCGTCTGCGTGCCCCCGGTGCCCGGCAGGGTCTTGACGACGACCGAGTTGCCGGCGGCGATCTGCGCCACGACGTTCTCTTGCTCGGGGTCGGCGTCGAGCAGCAGCGTGTCGGTCTCGGGGCTGCGCTCGTCTTGTGGGGTCGCCGTCGTCGGACGGTAAGCCTCTTCGACCTGGCGGATCGCCATCGGGTTGCCGGCGAGGGCGTCGAGCACGGGGTGACCGAGCTCGCGGGCGTCGAGGGCCATCTCAGTCGACACCTCGGCGAAGGTCGAGACGACGAGGCGGGGCTGGACCGTGAACCACTCGAGGTGCGCGGTGAGGCCCCGCAGCCGGTCGATGACCGGGTTCGGGGTGAACGACCCCTCTCGGCTGGCGAGCGAGACGAACGACTCGGCGTCGAGCGAGATGCCGAACTGGTCGTGCAGCGCGTCGACCAGGGCGGGGTTGAGGAACGGCTCGCCGAGCAGCTTGACCTCGAAGTCGCGGCCGTGCCGCCGGATGGCCAGCGGACGCAGCAAGACGGGGGCACGGAAGTCCTCACCGGCGAACGACCAGGCGGCGATGCCGATCGCGAGGTGCACGGCGTCGATGCCGCGCACGGTGCTGAGCTCGAGGCCCTTGGCGGCGATCTCACCGGCGGCGGCCCGGGCCGTACGCAGGGCGAGGTCGTCGCGGATAAGGCTCGACAGCAGGGTCGTCTTGCCCGTGATGAACTGCGCGAGGCCGCCGGGGTGCGTCGTGCTGAGCTCGATGCGCGAGCGCTGCGAGTCACCGAAGTGCAGCAGGGTCGACCGACCGCCCACACGCTGCAAGGACTCTCGCCAGGTGCCCCACACGGGCTCGGCCACGTTGCCGAGGGACTGGCTCGGGTGACCGAGGCTGACGGCGTGCGGTGTGATCACGCCCGTGGGCGCGCCGGTCGGGACGGCGACGGAGTCGTTCTCGTCGTCGTCGTTGTCATGCTGTCTGTCGGCTCGCCACACCCTGCCACCTTAAGCGGTCCGTCCCGACGATTCGCGGAGGACGACCGATTCGACCGCGAGTCGCCACGGCACCGGGCCTGCCCCCTGCGCGACACCTGCCGTCGATCGGCCAGAGTGTTACACGAGGTGTCATCATGCGCGACACAGCCGGTTATGTGAGTCGACGTCACACTCATGCATCCGTACGTCATGGTGCAGTACGGTCATCACGGGGGGCAAATCATCGAACTGACACGAACACGTGTCTCGACATCAGGAGCACGCATGCCTTTCGAACAGAAGTACAGCGACGAGACCCGAGAGAAATCCCTGGCACGCGTGCTCGAGCGCCGCGAGGCCGAGCCGGGCAACCGCGCGATCATCCGCGAGACGGCCGCCGAGTTCGAGGTCGGCGAGCAGTCGCTGCGCGGGTGGATCCGCGCTCACGAGCGCTCGCTCGCCCCGACGCCCGCCCCGGACGACGCGGTCGAGAAAGAACTGGACGTCACCTCGGACGCCGACGAGGCCGGCAGCTCGGCGGCCACCCCGCGTCGCGGTCGCCCCCCGGGTTCCGGATCGGCCGCGACCACCGACCGCATCGCCGAGCTCGAGGCCGAGGTCGCCAAGCTGCGTCGCGACCGCGAGGCACTGAAGGGCGCCCTGGCGGTGCTGCTGACCGACTGACCGGCGACGAGAGCGCCCGGCCCCGCGACTGCCATCCGGGACCGGGCGCTCTCGTGTGCCCGGCACGTTCCTGCTGCCGGGCAGAGCCGACGCGGCCGCCCGGTCTCGGAGGGGGGACGAGACTCACGGGCGACCGCGTCGACTCGACAAGTATGACACTTTGCATTTCACATGTCAAAAGATCAGCAGCGACCCGGGCAGGAGGCGCGGGGTCGGCCCTATGCTGTCGCCACGCGGAACGCGCGAACCACCTCGGACAAGGGAGCACCATGGCCGGCAAGTTCATCGTCACGCGTGACGCGGCGGGCGGGTACCGCTTCGCACTCACCACGGCAGGCGGCGAGGTCATCGCGACGTCCGAGGCCTACCGACAGAAGGGGGCGGCGATGAACGCCATCGACACGCTACGGGTCACGGCCGTCGACGCGGTCGTCGACGACCGCGTCGACGAGGTCGACCCCCGCCACGCCGACTGACGCCGCGGTCCCCCCGGGTCGCACGGGCGACGCGACGCCGCTGCACGTGAGGTTTTCTCGACGTCGAGGGATCATCCGTCCGCGGCGGGTCCGGTCCCCTAGCGTGAGGTCATGACCTCGGCTCCCTCTCCGTACGGGGCCGTGCTGGGTGACGCGCTCCGGGGACTGCACCCGCGCCTCCTGCCCTACTTCGAGGCGATCCCGACCGGGTCGACCGGCCACGGTCGGGGCACGTTCTCGGTCGTCGGAACTCCCCGCCGCTGGCTCTGGCCGGTGCTGTGGGTGCTCGGGCGCCAGGGACTGCTGTTCGCCGTCGACCGACGCGACGTGCCGTTCACGGTGCGCAACACCCCGGGCGTCGACGCCACGGGAGCGGTGACCGTCCGGGCCGTGCGCACGTTCCGTTTCGCCGACGGGCACCGCGACATGGTCGACGCCGTCACCGCCACACCGCGTGGGCTCGTCGATCGCCTCGGCCACCGGGGCCGCTGGCTCGCCGACCTGTCGGCCTCGGTCGACGACGGAGCCCTGACGATGAGGTCGACCCGGCTCGCCCTGCGCGTCGGCCGGGCCCGGGTGCCCCTCCCCCGCGCGATCTCGCCGGTCGTCTCGCTGCACGAGTCGTACGACGAGTCCGTGGGCCGCCAACGCGTGTCGGTGCTGCTCGACCTGCCCCTCGTGGGGCGGATGTACGAGTACACGGGCCACTTCGACTACGAGGTCGTCGCCGACGGTCCACCCGACCTGCCGGACCTGCCCGACGGCCCACGGCCCGACCGCCGCCACGGCCACGACGACGACCACGACCACGACCCCGACGTCACCCCGCCGACCCGCAGAGGACCCCGCCCATGACCGACCACATCGTCCTCGCCGGCGCCAGCGGCTTCATCGGGCGGCACCTGGCGGCGGCCTTCCGCGCCGAGGGCGCCCGGGTCAGCCTGATCGGCCGAAAGGGGCCCGACGCGGCCTGGGGCGACACCGCGGCGATCACCGAACTGCTCGACGGCGCCGACCTGGTGGTGAACCTCGCCGGCAAGAGCGTGAACTGCCGGTACACGCCCGCGAACCGTGCCGAGATCGTGCGGTCGCGCGTGGCGACCACCCGCGAGCTGAAGGAGGCGGTGCTCGCGTGCACCGCGCCTCCTCGGGTGTGGATGAACTCGGCGACCGCGACGATCTACCGGCACGCCGAGGACCGCCCGCAGACCGAGTCGACGGGCGAGATCGGCCAGGGGTTCTCGGTGGACGTCGCGACGGCGTGGGAGGACGAGTTCTTCGCGGGCGAGCTGCCGGGCACACGCCGCGTCGCCCTGCGCATGGCCATCGTGCTCGGTGACGGCAGCGCCCTCGTGCCGCTGATGAACCTGGCACGGGCCGGGCTCGGCGGGCCGCAGCTGGACGGTCCGTGGCCGGCGACCCGGGCGCGACTCGCGGCGGGCACCCACCACCGTGAGGGGCGGGGCGGGGGGCGCCAGAAGTTCAGCTGGATCCACGTCGACGACGTGCTGGGCGCGATCCGCCACGCCCGCGAGGACGAGTCGATCGAGGGCGTGCTCAACCTGTCGTCGCCGAACCCGAGCGACAACCGCACCATGATGCGCACGCTCCGCCGCGTGCTGGGCGTGCCGTTCGGGCTGCCGGCCACACGGTGGATGCTCGAGCTCGGCACCGCGGCCCTGCGCACCGAGACCGAACTCGTGCTCAAGAGCCGGTGGGTGCTGCCCGAACGACTGGTCGCCGGCGGGTACGACTTCGTGCACCCGCATCTCGACGAGACGCTGAAGAGCATCGTCGCCGGGAGGCGCGGCGCCGCCTGAGCCTGCGTGACGTCGGGTGACCCGGGGGCCGCGCCGCGCCTCCTTCGCTCGGGGGCTAGCCGTCGTCGAAGTGCGGGCCGGGAGCGACTGGAGGCGGTCAGCGGCCGTAGGTGAGACGGCGCAGCAGCCACTCCGCCGGGCCGGCGCGCCCTGCCCGGTCGAGGGCGACCGCCACCCCGACGGTCACGAGCCAGACGCCGACGGCGATCAGGCTGACCCGCAGGGTGCCCGCCCCCACACCGAGTCCGAGGGCCCACGGGGCGAGCAACGGCACGAACAGCACCGACTGCAGCAGGTAGCAGGTCAGCGACCGCTGTCCCACCGCGGCGAGCGCCCTCACGACGGGGCCGGTGACGACGCGCGGGCCGTGCCGGCCGGGCGCGAGGTGCGAGCCGTCCCGCCCGTCGACCGTGCGGCCGGTCGGGGACGAGGAGGCGCGGCTGCGGTTCGCCACGAACCACCCGACCGCGCCGAAGAAGCCCAGGGCACCGGCGACGCCGCTGACCCCGTGCAGGACGCCGAGCAGGAAGAGCGCCCACCACGGCGGCTGCCAGACCTGGACGGCCGCGAGCACGAGGGGCACGGCGCCGAGGACGCCGACGGGGAGGCCGACGAGCGTGAGGCGGCGGAACAGTGCCTCGTGGTCGAGCGGGCGCTCGAGCACCTGACGACGGCCCAGCAGGGTGCCGATCACGGCGAGGGGCACGAAGGTCGCCGCGACGAACGGCGCCCCGAAGACCAGGGCGACCAGGGCGACCAGTCGCCAGAGCAGCGCACCGACGAAGGTGCCCTGGTCGACGCCGGGAAGGCCGGCGTCCAGCGACCCCTGGGGCAGCCCGTCGATGCCGGCCGTCACGACGAAGACGATCGCGAGCGACCACCCCAGCACCTTCAGGGTCGAGTCCCGGGCGGCGAAGAGCAGGGCGAGGACGACGCCGAGGCAGCCGTAGCTCAGCAGGATGTCGCCCTCGAACAGCAGCACGATGTGGACCGCACCGAAGACCGCCAACCACAGGCTGCGCCGGAGCAGCAGGGCCCGCGCCCGGACGTACGGCACTCCCCCGGCCGCTTGGCGCCGGATCAGCACGGTGAACCCGTAGGCGAAGAGGATCGTGAACAGCGGGAAGGCACGGTTGTCGACGAAGAGGCCGACGAGCACGTCGGCGACGCGGTCGCCCGCGGTGCCGTCGACCGGCCGGGCCAGCGGGCCGAGGTCGCGGCCGCCGATGTAGTACACGCAGTTCGCGAGGGCGATGCCGAGCAGGGCGAGGCCCCGGGCCAGGTCGGGGGCGAGCAGGCGCTCCGCGGACCGGGTCGGGCCGCTGTACGGGACGGGGGCCGGTCCGACGGCCAGCGCGGGCGGGGCGGAGGACGGCAGGGGTTCGGACGCAGGACTCACCCTGTCGAGGGTGCCTGACCGAGCCGGCCCGCGCCTCCTTCGCTCGACGGACCCTGCCCGGGCGGTGCGGTGCGGTGCCGGGGCGGGCCCGGGTGCCGAACCCGACGACGCCCATCCGACACGCCGCGCCACGGGCGAGGTGAGCGGCGTGTCCCCGCACGACTGTCGCGAAGTGCACAGGTGGGGGCGGGGGCGGCGCGGGGCGGGGTCAGCGCAGGACGGAGCTGAGCAGCAGGCTGGTCTCGCTGTTGACGACGCCCTCGACGCTGCGGACGCGGGCGAGCACGCGGTCGAACTCGCCGAGCGACGAGGTGCGCAGCTCGGCGACGAGGTCCCACCCGCCGTTCGTGGTGTGCAGCGAGACCACCTCGGGGAACCCCCGCAGCTGCCGGATCACGTGGTCGGTCGACCGACCCTCGATCTCGATGAAGCCGACGGCGCGGATCAGGTCGGGGTCGTCGGCCTCGCGCACGCGCACGGTGTAGCCGAGCACCGTGCCCGACGCCTCGAGCTTGTCGAGCCTCGACGTGACCGTCGCCCGCGTGACGCCCAGCCGCCGGGCGAGCGACGCCGCCGACTCGCGCGCGTCGACCCGCAGGGCGGCGAGGAGGCGCCGGTCGAGTTCGTCGAGATCGGCCATGGTCCGAAACGTACAGCAGCACCGAGCGATCCGCCGCATCGACCGAGCGAAAAGGCGCTGTCTGGTGATTGTGACGGCACATCGCCCGGTCCTAGCGTGGGGACACCCGGACGCGACGACCGATCCGGGCCGAGCAGGAGGAGGTCGCCGTGGTGCGCTTCGTGGACGTGCAGAACATGATCCGATGGGTCACCGACCGGGGCGTGGGCCCCATCACCGGTGGCATGGTGACCGCGCTCGAACGCGACTTCGCCCGCTGGCCCGCCTTCGACAAGTCGCCCCGGGTCGCGTCGCACAGCCCCATCGGCGTGATCGAGCTGATGCCGGCCAGCGACAGCGAGACCTACGGCTTCAAGTACGTCAACGGCCACCCCTCGAACCCCGGCCGCGGCTACCAGACCGTCACCGCGTTCGGCGTCCTGGCCGACGTCGACACCGGCTACCCGACTTTCTTGGCCGAGATGACGATCCTCACCGCGTTGCGCACGGCCGCCACGAGCGCGATGGCCGCGAAGCGCCTCGCCCGGGCCGACTCGCGCGTGCTGGCCCTGATCGGAGCCGGCTCGCAGGCGGAGTTCCAGGCGTTGGCGATGCGCGCCTCCCTGGGGCTCGAGACCGTGCGGGTGTTCGACGTCGACCCGCGGGCGACCGAGAAGTTCGTGCGCAACCTCGCGCCGCTCGGCTTCGACATCACGGTCTGCGCGAGCCCCGGCGAGGCCGCCGACGGCGCCGACGTGATCACCACCTGCACGGCCGACAAGCAGAACGCGATCGTGCTGCCCGACGAAGCCGTGCGACCCGGCGTGCACGTCAACGCGATCGGCGGCGACTGCCCCGGCAAGACCGAGCTCGACCCGGCCACCCTGCGCCGCGCCGACGTGTTCGTCGAGTACCCCGAGCAGACCCGCGTCGAGGGCGAGATCCAGCACCAGGCCGCCGACTTCGCCGTCACCGAGCTGTGGCAGGTCGTCGCCGGCCGGCGGCCCGGGCGCACGAGCGACGACCAGATCACGATCTTCGACTCGGTCGGCTTCGCCATCGAGGACGTCTGCGCGCTCAAGTACCTGCGCGACGACGTCGTCGGCACCGACTACGCCGTCGACATCGACCTGGTCGCCGACCCCGACGACCCGAAGGACCTGTTCGGCCTCGTCGCCGCCCGCCACCCCGTCGGCGCCTGAACCGACCGGACCTCGCCCAGCCCGTCGTGACCACCGTCGCTCCGCCGCCCCGCGCCTCCTCGTCCGCGGGCCGTGCCGTCGACGCGACGGCGGGCGCCCCCTCGTCCCGCGCCTCCTCGCTCACCCGAAGCGTCGAGGAGGCGCGGGCGTCCACCCAGTCGCCCGCCGCGGTCGTCATGGTGCGCCCGCACCACTTCACGCCAAACCCGCAGACCGCCGCCGACAACGCGTTCCAGACCGACCCCGCCGACGTCGACGCGTCACGCGCCGAGATCGCGGCACGGGCGTTCGACGAGGTCACCCGGGCCGCCGAGACGCTGCGGTCGGCCGGGGTCACGGTGCACCTCGTCGACGACGACCGCACCGACCGACCCGACGGGGTGTTCCCGAACAACTGGTTCTCGACCCACGACGACGGGCGCGTGGTGCTCTACCCGATGCACTCGCCGAACCGGTGCCACGAGCGCCGGGCCGACGTGGTCGAGCTGCTGGGCGCGGCCTACGGCGTGACCGGGGTGCTCGACCGGTCGGGCCTCGAGGGCTCGGGGCGGGTCGTCGAGGGCACCGGAGCGCTCGTCTTCGACCACGTCGACCGGGTCGCCTACGTCGCCCGCTCGCACCGCGCCGACCCGGCCGCCGTCGCCCTCGTCTGCGCCGACCTGGGCTACGAACCCCTCGCCTTCACGGCGACCGACGCCGACGGCGTGCCGATCTACCACACCAACGTCATGATGAGCGTGGCCTCGCGCTTCGCCCTCGTCGGCCTCGAGTCGATCGCCTCGGTGAGCGAACGGAGGCGCGTGGCCGGACGCCTCGCGGCCTCGGGACGCGAGGTGGTCGCCCTCGAGCGCGCCCAGCTGGTCGAGTTCGCCGGCAACGCGCTCGAGCTGGGCGGTGCCGACGGGCCCGTGCTCGCCGTGTCGTCGCGGGGTTGGGCCTCGCTCACGCCGTCGCAGCGGCGCGTCGTCTCGCGGCACGCACGACCGCTGCCGCTCGACGTGCCGACGATCGAGCTCGCGGGTGGCTCGGTGCGCTGCATGCTGGCCGGGGTGCACCTGCCGCGACGCTGAACCGGGGGTGACCCGCGCCTCCTCGGCGGTGCCGTCGTTGCAGGCACTGCAGCTTCACAGAAGGGTCACGGCGCCTTGAAGGCATGCCCCCAGCGGCTTTCCCCGTACGGTCGATGCAAGAGCACGCTCTCTCGTCCGGCCGCCCGCCGCGACGACCGGACCCGCCTCATCAGCCCGAACCACCCGGAGCACCCCCGTGGACGTCTCACTGACCACCTGGCTCATCACGATCGCGATCACCATCGCGTTCTTCGTGTTCGAGTTCTTCACCCACGTGCGCAAGCCGCACGAGCCCACGATCGGCGAGTCCGCTCGCTGGTCGGCGTTCTACATCGGCCTCGCGCTGCTGTTCGGCGTCGGCATCGGCTTCGTCAGCGGGTGGGGCTTCGGAGGCGAGTACTTCGCCGGTTACCTGACCGAGAAGGCCCTCTCGATCGACAACCTGTTCGTCTTCTTGCTGATCATGACCGGCTTCGCCGTGCCACGCATGTACCAGCAGAAGGTGCTGATGATCGGCATCGTCATCGCGCTGATCATGCGCGCGGGCTTCATCGCCGCCGGCGCCGCCCTGATCGAGAACTTCTCGTGGGTCTTCTACCTCTTCGGCGCCCTGCTCTTCGTGCTGGCCTACCAGCAGATCAAGGGCGACCACGGTGGCAACGCCGCCGACAACGCCTTCGTCAAGATCGCCCGCCGCGTGCTGCCCGTCGACGACGAGTTCCACGAGGACAAGTTCACCGTGAAGAAGGGTGGCAAGCGCTTCGTCACGCCGCTGCTGCTCTGCGTCATCGCCATCGGCTTCGTGGACCTCGTGTTCGCACTCGACTCGATCCCCGCGATCTACGGCCTGACCAACGAGGCGTACATCGTCTTCACCGCCAACGCCTTCGCCCTGATGGGCCTGCGCCAGCTGTACTTCTTGATCGGCGGCCTGCTCGAGCGCCTCGTCTACCTGTCGCAGGGGCTCGCGATCATCCTCGCCTTCATCGGTGTCAAGCTGGTGTTCCACGCCCTGCACGTCAACGAGGTGCCCTTCATCAACGGCGGCGAGCCGCTGCTCTGGGTGCCCGAGATCCCGATCTGGTTCTCGCTGCTGTTCATCGGCGCGACGATCACCGTCGCCACGGTGGCCAGCCTCGCCAAGACCCGCGGCGACGCCGCCAAGTCGAAGCGCGACGAGGTCGACGGCGAGAAGGTCACGGTCGCCAAGGACTCGGACGACCCGACCCGCCACTAGGGCCCAGGGGCCGGGCCGGGCCCCGCCGGGCCCGGGCCCGGGCCCGGGCCCGGCCCCGCCGAGATGTCACGACTTGCCGCTCAGGTACCGAGCTGAGCGGCAATTCGCGTCATCTCGGCGTGCGACTAGGCCACCTCGAGCCGGGCGCGCAGGGCGGCCAGCTCGTGGCGCAGCTCGCCCGGCAGGGTCGACCCGAACCGGTCGAAGAACTCGGCGGTGAGGTCGCACTCGGCGAGCCAGGCGTCGGTGGGCACCGCGAACGACTCGGCCAGCGCCTCCTCGGTGAGGTCGAGCCCGTCGAGGTCGAGGGCACCCGGGGCGGGCGCGAGCCCGAGCGGTGTCTCGACGGCGTCGGCCGTGCCGGCGAGCCGACCGGCGATCCAGGCGATGACCCGCGAGTTCTCGCCGAAGCCCGGCCAGAGGAACGACCCGTCGGCTCCCTTGCGGAACCAGTTGACCTGGAACACCCGCGGTGCTCGCTCACCCAGACCCTCGCCCATCCGCAGCCAGTGCGCGAAGTAGTCGCCCATGTCGTAGCCGCAGAACGGCAGCATGGCGAACGGGTCGCGCCGCAGCTCGCCGACGACCCCCTCGGCCGCCGCCGTCTGCTCGGACGCGACCGTCGCCCCGACGAAGACGCCGTGCCGCCACGAGCGCGCCTCGGTGACGAGCGGCACGTTGGTCGCCCGTCGCCCGCCGAAGACGATCGCGTCGAGCGGCACGCCGTCGACGGCGTCCCAGTCGGGGCAGAGCGAGGGGCACTGCTCGGCCGGGGCCGTGAACCGCGAGTTCGGGTGGGCGGCGGGGGTCGAGGAGGCGCGGGTCCAGTCGTCGCCCTGCCAGTCGGTCAGGTGCTCGGGCGCCTCGTCGGTCAGGCCCTCCCACCAGACGTCGCCGTCGTCGGTCAGTGCCACGTTGGTGAAGATCGTGTTCGCGTGCAGGGTGCGGACGGCGATCGGGTTCGACGACTCGCCCGTGCCGGGCGCGACCCCGAAGAAGCCGGTCTCGGGGTTCATCGCCCACAGGCGCCCGTCGGCGCCGGGCTTCATCCAGGTGATGTCGTCGCCGAGGGTCTCGACCCGCCAACCGGGCAGGGTCGGCTGCATCATCGCGAGGTTCGTCTTGCCGCAGGCCGACGGGAACGCCGCCGCGACGTGGAACGCCCGACCCTCGGGGCTCGTGACCCGGATCAGCAGCATGTGCTCGGCGAGCCAGCCCTCGTCGCGGCCCGTCGCCGAGGCGATGCGCAGCGCGAAGCACTTCTTCGCCAGCAACGCGTTGCCGCCGTAGCCCGAGCCGAACGACCAGATCTCGCGCGTCTCGGGGAACTGGGTGATGTACTTCGTCTCGTTGCACGGCCAGGCGACGTCGTCGCGCGTCTCGCCGTCCGCGTCTCGCAGGGGGTGGCCGACGCTGTGCACGCCGCGGACGAACGGCACGTCGCCGTCGGCCCCGCCGAACGCCGCGAGGGGCTCGGAGCCGACGCGGGCCATGATGCGCAGGTTGAGCACGGCGTAGCCCGAGTCGGTCAGCTGCACGCCGAGCTGCGAGAGCGGGCCACCGACCGGGCCCATGCTGAACGGCACGACGAACATCGTGCGACCGCGCATCGCCCCCGCGAACCACGGCCGCAGCTCGCGCCGCATGGCCCCGGCCTCCCGCCAGTTGTTGGTCGGCCCCGCTCCGGCGGGGTCGGTGGTGCAGATGAAGGTGCGGTCCTCGACGCGGGCGACGTCGCCGGGGTCGGTGCGGGCGAGGTAGCTGCCGGGACGCAGGTCGGGGTTCAGCGGGATCAGGGCCCCGCTCGCGACGAGGTCGGCGGTCAGGCGTGCGGCCTCGGCGTCCGAGCCGTCGATCCACTGCACGCCGTCGGGCTCGAGCAGCTCGACCTGCTCGGCGACCCAGTCGACGAGCGCGTGGGGAGCCCACGACGGGGCGGGCACGTGACGGCGCCGCGCGGCACGCGCCCAGCCGGTGGGCGGTGCGGTCGGCCCGGCCGAGGCGTCGGCCGAGCCCGAGGGGGCCCGGGTCGCGTCGGAAGCAGCCGAGGAGGCGCGGGTCGCGTCGCCGAGGACGCCGCGGTCGAGGGGTCGGGTGGTGATCATCGCGTGGCCTCCAGGGTGGGGTCGAGCAGGTCGTGGGTCGGTGCGGTCAGCGGGGCGGGTGCGGTCAGCGGGGCGGGTGCGATCAGTGGGGCGGGTGCGATCCGCGGGGCGGGTACGGCCCTGTCGGTCGAGCCGGCGGCGGCGCGGGCCGGGCGGGGCAGGGACGGGGGCGTGCCTCCGGCCAGGTGCTCGAGCAGGCGGACGACCTGGCAGCTGTAGCCGAACTCGTTGTCGTACCAGACGTAGAGCACGACCCGGTCGCTCGAGCCGCCGCCGCTTCCGCCGCCCGACACCACCGTGGCGAGCCCGTCCACGACACCCGCGTGGCGCGAACCGACGAAGTCCGTCGACGCGACCTCGGGCGACTCGACGTAGTCGATCTGCCGGCGCAGGGGCGAGTCGAGCGAGGCCCGACGCAGGTGCGCATTGAGCTCTTCCCGGTCGACGGGCGTCCCCAGTTGCAGGTTCAGCACCGCGACCGAGACGTCGGCCGTGGGCACCCGAATCGCACTGCCGGTCAGGCGCCCGGCCAACTGCGGCAGCGCCTTCGCGACGGCCTTCGCCGCGCCCGTCTCGGTCAGCACCATGTTGAGCGACGCCGACCGCCCCCGTCGATCGCCGGGGTGGAAGTTGTCGGTCAGGTTCTGGTCGTTCGTCACCGCGTGCACGGTCTCGACGTGCCCCGACTCGACTCCCCAGCGATCGTCGAGCGCGGCCAGCACCGGCGTGATCGCGTTCGTCGTGCAGGACGCCGCGGCGACCACGAGCTCGTCGCCCACGGTGTCGTGGTTGACGCCGAACACGACGTTCGGGATCGCGCCCGCGCCGGGGGCCGTGAGCAGCACGCGGGACGCGCCCCGCGCCTCCAGGTGTCGTCGCAGCGACGGCTCGTCGCGCCACCGACCGGTGTTGTCGACGACGATCGCGTCGCGGATGCCGTAACGCTCGTAGTCGACCGTCGCGGGGTCGTCCGAGTAGATCACCTGGATCGTCGTGCCGTTGGCGACGATCGTGTCGGTGCTCTCGTCGACGACGATGGTTCCCGCGAACGGGCCGTGGATCGAGTCGCGCCGCAGCAGGCTGGCCCGCTTGACGAGGTCGTCCGCCGAGCCACGACGCACGACGACCGCCCGGAGCCTCGCGCCTCCCCGCTCGCCGGCGTGCTCGATCAGCAGTCGCGCGACGAGGCGGCCGATGCGGCCGAAGCCGTAGAGCACGACGTCGCGGGGCGGGGGGCCGCCGTCGCCCCGACGACCGACGATCTCGGCGAGCTCGCCCCGGACGACCTCGGCCAGCGACCGGCCGTGCCCGCCGTCGCGGTGCCGGGCGCTCAGCCGGGCCAGGTCGATCGACGCCGGCCCGAGGTCGAGGCCGTCGAGCAGCTGCAGCACCGTCAGGGTCTGCGCCGGGTCGAGCTCGTGGTCGTCGAGCTGGCGGGCGAAGCGGTGCCGCTTGAGCACGCCGACCGGCGACTGGTCGAGCAGGCTGCGCCCGTGGATCGACACGACCACGCCGTCACGCCGCCAGAGCCGGCCGATCAGGGGGATCATCGCCTCGGCGAGCGCCAGGCGCTCGGCCCACCCGGCCTGGCGGGCGTCGTACCGGGCGGTGGTGGAGGTCGCTGCCATCGTCTCTTCTCTCGTCGTCGAAAGGGCTGTTTCTCCACGATGGAC
>Ga0265798_10007416_pt1 | contig 14184 bp, 12 predicted proteins | sample P3T30metagenome_FD_192430 | JGI IMG/M metagenome (GOLD analysis project Ga0265798, IMG submission 192430) | Plant litter microbial communities from East Loma Ridge, Irvine, California - P3 T30 | ecosystem: Environmental > Terrestrial > Plant litter > Unclassified | place: USA: California...
GGGATATGTGTTTTTTCGCGAGATTCCGGACATGTTTACATGGGGAGGAATGCTGCTGATTCTGATGGCCGGCGTGCTGGTTCTCCGTGATCAGCGAGCTTCTGACCGGTAGCAGCCTTCAACGACTGGCAGCGGTCGGCCAAAGCTGCCAGTCGCCAGCAGGTAGAACAACCCTGACAAGTACTAATTTGTGCTTGCCAGGCAACGTTGTGCTTGTCGAGCCTTCTCCCTAGCACAACGTTGCAGTGCACATCAGAACGAATACTTCAGCGAAAGCACTGCATTTCTCGGTTCGCCATACACGCCGTTTTCGGTCACTGAAGCGAAGTATTTCTTGTCGAGCAGGTTGCTGACGTTCAAGGTTGCGGAAAGCTGCCTGCTGATGTCGTAACGGGTCATGGCATCCAGTACTACATAGCTTTTCTGCTCTGGAAAGCCCTCTCCCTCGAAGCCAAATCGACTCTTCCAGTTGAAGCCGCCACCTAGGGTGAACTTGTCCAGGGGGCCGGTAAGACGGTAGGTTGTGAACCCCTTGAGTGAATGGCGAGGAATTCGGCTCATGGCCCGCTTACCCTGAGCATCTTCGCTCACGCTGTAGGCGTAGCCGCCGAAGACGTTCCAGCCCTCGGTGAGTTCGCCGTTAGCCTCTAATTCCACGCCCTCGGTGGTGATGCCTTGCAGGGTTCGATAGAAACCAGTCGTGCCGTCGAGCTCCGCGACGTTGTCTTGCTCGCTTCTGAAAAGTGCCAGGCTGGCGTTGATTCGAGCCTCGTCGAACCCGGCCTTGATGCCCACTTCATAGGCAGTGCCTTCCTCCGGGTCCAGTGGCGCATTGTTGATGTCACGTACAGCGGCGCCCTGGGGGTTGAAGATTTGCGTATAGCTGCCATAAAGCGCCCACACATCATTCAGGTCGTAGACCAGGCCGGCGAAAGGCACTACTACGCCACTTTCCTTTTTACTTTGTTTGCTGCGCAAACCTGTCACTCGCTTGGTTTCCGAGTCGCGCCGCCAATCCATGACACGTGAGCCAAGTATCAAGTGGGTGGCGTCGGTCAGGTTGAAACGCGAGGTCAGGTAGGCGCTGTACTGAGTCTCTTCGGTATCGGTTTTACCGGTCATGTCGAAGTTCGGGCGATTCGCGCCGCTGCCGTCCCATTCCCATATATCGCCGAGCGTACCGTCGTAGGTGCTGTTCCAGCTGTACAGCCAATTATAGTTCTCGGACTTCATGTCTTTATGAGATACAGCCATGCCAGTGACCAGCTCATGCTCTCGCCCGAACAACGAGAATGGGCCGGTCAGGTAGCCATCGAATGCACTGGTCCGACTAGGTTGCACCCACTTTGCCGCGGTAGTACTGCTGCCGAGTCCGGTCGCGGGATCAATCTGGCCATACTGGTAGTAGGACACCGCGTTTTGTTCGTACTGCGTATGGCTGAGCTCCATCTTGCCAGTCCAGCCATTGTCGAATTGGTGATCCATTGCGACGAACAGATTGCTTTGTTGGAGATCGTAAAATGACCAGTCCGGCGCATTGTTGTACGAGCGCGGCAGGTTGATCTTGGCGCCATTGGCATAGTAGAGCGGTACGCCGCTGCGCATTGGCGCCTCGTTATCGTTGCGCTGATGGCTCAGACCGATGCTGAGCATGGTCGAGTCGCTGAGGTCGAACTCGGTAACGTTGTAGAACAGGCTGGTTCGGCTTTCGTAGCGATCCAGCCAGCTGTTCTGGTCCTGATGGTCGAGTACCAGGCGACTGCGGATATTGCCGGCCTCGGTGAGTGGCCCGGATATATCGACCCCCAGCCCGTAATGATCCCAACTGCCGACCTCTGCGCTGATACTGGCCTGGCGCTCGAGGGTCGGGCGCTTGCGGATCATGTTGATGGACGCGCCAGGGCTACCCACGCCACCCATCAGGCCAGTGGCACCGCGCACGATTTCGACTCGGTCATATAAGGCCGTCGAGGTTTGCAGGCTGTACATCCCGCTTTCTCTCGGCAGACCATCGAGCATGTAGTTTGAAACGCTGAAGCCTCGTGAGTAGGGCTGATCCAGGTCTGTACCGATGCCTTGATTGAACGTGCTGATGCCGACCGAGGCTTCCAGAACGTCGGTGATAGTGGAGAGTTTCTGGTCATCCATGCGCTGGCGTGTAACCACGCTCACCGATTGAGGCGTTTCCTTCGCGCTCAATCCCAGCTTGGTTGCCGTGCTGGTCGGGCTTGTCATGGTGTAAGAGCCGGTACTTTCCGTGTTCGTCTCCAGCCCCGAGCCGGTAATGCTGGTCGCACCGAGTTCCAGCGTGCTGGCCGCTTCCTGCCTGGTCAGCACATAACGTTTCTCGCCTGCCTGTCGAGTCTGCAAGCCGCTGCCTTGCAGGAGCTGGCTGAAGCCCTGTTGCAACTCGTAATCGCCGCGCAGACCTGGCGACTGCAATCCGCTGGTTTCGCCACTACTGAAACTGATGGTCACGCCGCTGGCGGCCGCGAACTGGCTGAGCGCGGCGGCCAAGCTCCCCGCCGGGATGTTGTAGGCGAGCGGTTCGGCCCAGGCGGTCGTAGTCGCCAGCAACGAGCCGGAGAGGCTCAGCGCCAGCGTCGCGTGGCGGATGCTACGGCCTAGAAGGGAAGGGTGTGCGGGCATCAATGGGTTCCTGTTCGAGTTGGCATTAGCGAGCGTCTCTGCGCGCGTTGAGTGTGGAGCCGAAGCAGGAATGGAAATCTGTTACCCCCCAAGGCAGAAAAATTCTGCCGGGGCAAAGATGATGTTGCCGGGTCGTCCACGGCTCGGATGTCGCGATGGGTTATGGATGAATGACTGGCCTGGGTATGGCTCAACCTCAGGCGACGTTGCTGTCATCGTGTGTGGCCGGGGGCTAAGCGCAGCGATACGCAGTGTCTTGCTTACGCATCCCGCGGCTCGACCCGCACCCAGTAGCGGGTCAGGCGACGGACCCTTACAGGCAGAGAATCTTCCAGGTTAGCGAGGGCCGCATCGCTGTCATCCAGGTTGAAGGCACCGGACAGGCGCAGATCGGCGATCTGCTCGGCGCAACCGAGGTGGCCGGGGCGATGGCGTGATAGTTCGGCGATGACATCGGCCAAGCGCCAGTCTACGGTGACCAGCATGCCGCGCGTCCAGGCCTGGGCGTCTGCTGCCATCGGCAGCAGCGGGCCGAGCCGATCAGCAGCGAAATTCAGGCTCTGCCCGGCGTCTACGCGCATGACCTGTTGCGGCGCCCTTTCGGGGCGTACTTCGACCGCGTGGGCGGCGACCGTGACGCAGCTCACTCCCGCTTCCTGGCGTACGCTGAACCGTGTGCCGAGGGCGAGGATGCGTCCCTCGGCAGTCAGCACACTTAGCGGGCGCCGGTCATGGGCGGTTTCCACGAGGATTTCACCGTGGCGCAGGTGGATCAGGCGCTCGCCGGCATCGAAGCGGATATCCACTTGCGTATCGGTGTTGAGGTCGAGGCGGCTGCCGTCGGCCAGGGTCAACTGACGGCGCTGGCCAACGCGGGTGAAGTAGTCGGTACTCCATGGCGATACCCAGTAGCCTTGCCAGCCGACGACGCCTACTCCGAGCAACAGAGCCAAGGCTTTGATGGCGCTGCGGCGATCCTGGCGGGCTGTTTCAAGTGTCATGGCGGCGCCGCCGGGCGCCTGCGCCATGCGCTGCTGCAGTTGCTCCAGGCGTGCCCACGCCTGCGCGTGGCGGATGTCCGCGACTAGCCAGGCCTGCCAGCTGGCACGGGTGGCATCGCTGACGTGGCTGTCGTGCAGGCGCACGTACCAGTCCACCGCCTCGGCGAGAATGGCTTTCATGCGTCGTCGAACAGCAGGCAGTGCATCAGCGCCCGAGCCAAGTGTTTGCGCACCGTGCTCACCGAGACGCCGACGCGCTCGGCAGCCTTTTCGTAGGTCAGACCGTCCAGTTGCACGGCGAGGAAAATTGCCCGCGTGCGTACGCCCAGCCCATCGAGCAGGCGGTCGATTGCCAGCAGACTGTCGAGAATCAGCACGCGGGTTTCGGGGGAGGGCGCGTGGATTTCCGGGCGTAGCGCCAGCGCTTCGAGGTAGGCCTGCTCCAGGCTGCGGCGGCGGTACAGATCGATGACCAAGCCACGGGCGATGGTTGCCAAGTAATGACGCGGCTCATTGAGCGTATCGGCCGTACGCGCCAGCAGCACGCGAATGAAGGTGTCCTGCGCCAGGTCGGCGACATCGGCGGAATCGTTCAGGCGATGCCGAAGCCATCCGCGCAACCAGCCGTGATGCTGGCGGTAGAGCGCGTCCAGCCCTGCATGGCACTCCGTATTGGGGCGCACCGTGGACATCCCGCCTCCTTGGGGTAGCTGCGAATATAAATCTTTCTCAATTCTACGGTGCGCGGCGGTGAGTTGGAATAGGTGTTATACCGTTGCTCTGCCAATCGCATTTGTACTGAGTTAGCTAGCTTCCAGCTCCAGTTGTAGGGGGATGTGGAACGAACAGCTGTCTCGCCAAAGTTTGACCAATGGCGTGACAGGCCGCTTCTTGTCGAGCAGCCGGTAGCAATGGGCAGAACCGGTCAAAAAGCGCCACTCAAGATCAATAGCAGATGCGCATTCATAATCCTGCGGCGTCAGGCGGCGCATCATTGAGGGCCGCTAGGGCGTTTGAGACGCGCCTGATTTGCACAGGTTAGAAACGTCTCGATTATCTGGCTGCGGCGTTCGGCGAGGCAGTAAAGGTACGTCTCTGTATGCACGGGATCCCCTTCGATACGAATGGCTTTGAGGTTCGCGCCTGGGATGTACTCGGCTTCGGACACGACTCCAAGGCCTATGCCTCGAGCGACCGCTTCACGTAGCGCCTCTCGACTGCCGATTTCCATGACCATACGCGGCGTCACGTCCCGTTCGGCCAGCGCTCGCTCAAATGCCAGACGTGTCGTCGAGCCTTGCTCGCGGCGTAACATCGGCTGCCCCTGTAGGTCTTCCAGACGCACGACATCACGCTGCGCCAGCGGATGTTGATGATGGGCAAACACGATTATCCGGTGCCGGGCATATAGGGTGGAGTGGAACGACGGATCTTCATGCAGGCCAGCGAGAACCCCGATGTCTGTCACGTAGTTTTCCAGGTCCGCCAATACCGAGGCCGAGTTACCCACACGGATCGACAGCTCTACCTGAGGGAACTCGCGACGATAAGCATCGACCATTTCGATGACGTGAAACGGGCCAACCGCCCCCAGTCGCAACTGCCCCCTGACCATTGCCCCAGAGTCACGTAATAAGCCATGCGCTTCGGCTTCAAGGGCCATCAGCTGTTGAGCAATGGGTAGCAGTTGGCGGCCAACCGTCGACAGCTCAGCGCGTCGTCCGCGGCGATGGAACAGTTCCAGGTTATGCAAACGCTCCAATGCCTGGATCTGAGTGGTCACGGTCGGTTGGCTAAGCCCCAGTGATCTCGCCCCTGCGCTGAAGCTTCCCTGACGGGCAACGGCAAGAAACGCGCGAAGCTTGCTGTTCGACATCCATAGATTCCTTCAATAGTTTTGCGAGAAAACCAATATTGAATCGATGGCATGACGGTCACATTACAAAAATAAGGTAAGCGGCATACCCAACCACAACTCGGATATGCCATGAAAACTCTTCGTAAGCTGTTTTGCGCTGCCAGTGTGTCCTTACCCCTATTGATCAGCGGTGAAGTATCTGCCGAGACCGCGCTGAGGATTGGCCTGATTCCCTCCGAGGATTCTCAATCGATGATTGAGAGTAGCCAGCAGGTGCTTGATCAGCTGCAGGCGAAGCTGGGCATGCCCGTCAAGCCGTTCGTGGCCACTGACTACAACGGTGTGATTGAAGCGTTGCGCTCCAAGAAGCTGGATGTTGCCTACCTGGGGCCATTTTCCTACGTGCTCGCCAGCCAGGTCGCCGATGTGGAGGCGTTTGCCGTGGCAGTAACCAAAAAAACCGGGAAAAGTGCCTATCGCAGCCTGATCGTGGCCCGCGCCGACAGCGGCCTGGAGTCACTGGCTGACCTGAAGGGGCATACGTTCGCTTTCGTCGATCCAAGTTCGACGTCCGGCCACCTCTTTCCCAAAGCCGGTATCGAAAAGGCTGGTTATCAGCCGGACGAGCTGTTCTCCCGAGTGATCTTTTCTGGCTCACACGATGCGAGCATCCTGGCTGTGGCCAATGGCAAGGTGGATGCTGCCGCTGTAGCTGACCGCATTCTGGCAACCGCGACGACGCAGGGCGAAGTTAAACCGGACGAGTTACGCGTGGTCTGGAGCTCATCGGACATTCCCGAATCCCCGATGGTTTGGCGCAAGGATCTGGATCCGGCGCTAAAGCAGAAGCTGGCTGCTGCACTGGCTGAGGTCAAGGATATTCCCTGGGGCGATCAGGGCATGCTCAACGGTTTTCAGCCAACCCAAGACGGCGCGTACGACGTGGTTCGTGAGACCGCCAAGGTACTCGATCTCGATCTGAGCAAAATGAAATGATCAGGGTCCATCAGCTCACCAAGCACTACGGGGATAACCCTGTGCTGAGAGGCATCGACCTGCAGATCGGAGCCGGTGAGTTCGTCGTGGTCCTTGGGCAATCCGGTGCGGGCAAGTCCACTCTGCTGCGTTGCATGAATCGCCTGGCTCAGGCAGATGGCGGCGAGCTTCGCATCGCCGGGGTCGACGCGATGCAGGCTCGTGATGAGCGCGCGCTGCGTCGTCAGGTGGCGATGATCTTCCAGCATCACAATGTGGTACCGCGCCTCTCGGTGTTGAAAAACGTACTCACTGGACGCCTGGGATCGCTGTCGACGTTGGCCTCGATACTCCAGTTGTTTAGTCGAGCGGACGTGGAGCTAGCGCAACAATGTCTGCGCCGAGTAGAGCTACTGCACAAAGCTGAAGCGCGCACCGACTCACTGTCGGGTGGGCAGATGCAGAGGGTCGGGATCGCACGCGCGCTCGCCCAGCAACCCAGGGTCATTCTTGCTGACGAGCCAGTTGCCAGTCTTGATCCAAAAACGGCGCGGCTGGTCATGCAGTACCTGCGTGATGCCAGTCGCGAACTCGGCATCACCGTGGTGTGCAACCTGCACCAAGTGGATTTCGCAAGAGAGTTTGGCGATCGAATCATCGGCCTTGCTCATGGTCGCCTCGTTTATGACGGTGACGCGAGCGGCCTCGATCAACCCACGCTAAATCGTATCTATCCAGCGACAGGCGCAGATGACAGTGCGATCGACACTGAATGCTCGTCGCAGCTGCATTACAGCAATAGCTTGGGAGGCTGACATGCGCACCGAAAATTACTGCTGGATGGTTAAAACCCCGGGCAGCCTGCGCGGCTGGGCTTCAACTGCCTCGCTGGTGCTGATACTGATCGTCGTTCTGCACTGGAGCGCGAATGGCGCTCAGCTCAGTTGGGGCGAGTTAGCGGCCGGCCTTCCGCAAATCGGCGATTTTCTTTCTCGATCAGTACCACCGAACCTGGATATCTTGCCCAAGTTGATAGCCCCGGCTCTGGAAACGTTGCAGATCGCAATCTGGGGCACACTCCTGGGCATCCTCTTCGCCGTGCCTCTGGCCTTTCTTGCCGCTCGTAACCTGCAAAGCAACCGCTGGCTGTATCAAGGAACGCGTCAAGCGCTCAACGTCATTCGCAGCATCAACGAGCTGATCCTCGCTCTGGTGTTTGTCTCTGCCGTGGGCTTGGGACCGTTTCCCGGCGTACTGGCTCTTGCCGTCCATGGCGTCGGCATGCTCGGCAAGTTTTTCGCCGAGAGCATCGAGGAGATTGATCAGGGCCCTCTGGAGGCACTTAGAGCCACTGGCGCTCGGCCGCTGCAGGTCATCGTGTTCGGTGTCATACCTCAGGTCATTACAGCCTGGATTGCTGTGATCCTCTATCGCTTCGAGGTCAACCTGCGGTCGGCGACCGTGCTGGGCATGGTCGGTGCGGGTGGTCTCGGGTTCGAACTGGTGAGCAGTATCAAGCTGTTCAAATACCAGGAGACGGCCACCTGCATCATCGTGATCACAGTAATGGTGATCGCCGCCGACATGGTCTCGAACCGCTTGCGTGCCTCGATTCAGCAAGGCGGCAGGCACTAACGACATCATGCTCATCACCGCGCTTCAGCCGGCCGTTTACGCCATACCCGACTTGATCTAGCAGAGAATCCCAGTGGTAACGCATATCCATTCAACGCCAAACGATATCGGCCTGACCGATGCAGAACTCGTATCAATCGATTTGAGCTCATCTGTTGCGCCAGCGAACATGGCCGCACCTTCACATAACAAGGGGAACGCCATGCTTGCCCACTTCCATAATCCGGTTGCCACCTATTTTGGCGGCGGTAGCTTGAGCCACATCGCCGCACTCACTGAGGGGCAGACGGTTGCCCTGGTGACTTTCCCGGAAGCTCGCGGCCTGGGCGTGATCGACAAGATCCAGGCTCTGCTGGGCGAGCGCCTCGTTCATATCGTGGAAGACGTGCAGCCCAACCCGGATGTCTCGCAGCTGAGCGCTACTTACGAGCGTTTCTGGGCGCAGGCCGGTGATTGTGAAACGGTACTGGCCGTAGGTGGCGGCAGTGCCATCGATACCGCCAAGGCGTTGATCGTCGGCACGGCGAGCGGGCGCTTCGATGAGTTGCTGACCCTGCTGGGCAGTGGCAAGCCGTTTACCCCGGCGCGCTGCAAGGCACTGATTGCTGCGCCTACAACTGCCGGTACCGGCAGTGAAGTGACGCCATGGGCGACCATTTGGGACGCGGGGCAGCAAAAGAAATATTCACTGCACTTGGAGTGCACCTGGCCCAAAGCGGCAATCATCGATCCGGATCTGATGCTGACGGTACCGGCGGGCGTGACTGTCTCCACCGGCCTCGATGCACTGTCACACGCGCTGGAGTCGATCTGGAACGTCAACGCTAACCCGATCTCCGACACCTTTGCGGTCTCTGCCATCGAAGACATCCTGGACTGCTTACCCCGGCTGCGTCAGGACCTGTCCAGCCGCGAGCTTCGTTCGCGAATGGCCTTGGCAGCGCTGAAAGCGGGGATGGCATTCTCCAACACCAAAACCGCGCTCGCCCATTCCATTTCCTATGAGATGACGCTGCGTCATGGCCTGCCTCATGGCATCGCATGCTCCTTTACGCTTCCCCATGTGCTGGGGCTGGCCTGGGGCCGAGATGCCGCCCGGGACCAAACGTTACAGCGCGTCTTTGGAAGTAACCTGGCCGAGGCCCAAGAACGCTTGAGAAGCTTTCTGCATCGCCTGGATGTGAAAACCGAGTTCACCGACTACGGGGTTACGGAGGCTGAGGCGCAGGAAATGATCACTTCCGCCATGCAGGGCGCTCGCGGCAAGAATTTCATCGGCTCGCGGGCTGCCTGATACGTCGCTTACCCAAACGAGGGCGACTATTCAGGCCGCCTATTTCCTGTTGCACCGAATAAGAGTGCCGCTCTTCAGCCACCTGGTTGTGGGCGTAACAAAAAGGAAAACATGATGAATCGTGAGCATGCTCTGCCTGGTCTCGCTGTATCCGCTGCCCCATCCTTTCGCTTGGCTCAGTGGCGAATGCTGCTGGCGGCGATGTTCTGCTACCTGTTTTTCTACACCGGTCGGCAAACGTTCGGTTTCGCCATTCCCGGCATGCAGGCCGAGTTCGGCCTGAGCAAGGAGACCCTGGGCTGGGTTTCAGCCGCGATGTTGTGGGCTTACGCCATTGGCCAGGCTATCAACGGAAATCTGGCGGATAAGTTTGGCGGACGCCGCATCATGACGCTGGGGGCCATTCTCTCCTGCGCCGCCAACTGGGTGACCAGTTTCGCCAGCGGCATCGTCAGCCTCATCCTACCGTGGGGCGTTAATGGCTACTTCCAGGCGCTTGGCTGGGCGCCAGGCAGCCGTCTGCTTTCGAATTGGTGGGGGGTGTCGGAGCGCGGCAAGGTATACGGTTTCTACGTGTTCGCGGCAGGTTGTGCTTCGATTCTTTCTTATGTCACATCGGTCGTCGTGCTGGAGGTACTACACCTCGACTGGCGCTGGATTTTCCGCCTGCCAGTGCTGCTAATGCTGGCCGGCGGTATCTTGTTTTACTTCATCGCCCGAGAGCGCCCGCAGGACATGGGCTTCGAGCCGCTTACCGACACCGGCGTGGCAAACGCCGATGACAAATCGCAAGAGGCCTCGGATGAAGTCGAAAGCTCGGCTCAGCGCTACAAAGCGGTTCTGAAGAACACGCGTCTCATCATCGCTGCCGTTTCTCTCGGGTTTCAGAATGCGGCGCGGTATGGCTTGATCGTCTGGGTGCCGGTGCATTTCCTGGGTGCTGACTGGAAAAGCGGCGACAGCTGGATCGACCCGAAGTGGATCACTGTCGCGCTGCCGGTTGGGATGGCGGTAGGTGCGCTCAGCAATGGTTGGGTGTCCGACAAGTTATTCGGCTCCAAGCGCTACCTGGCCATCATGCTTTACATGTTCCTCGGCGCAGCCACCAGCTTATGGATGTGGAGCCTGCCTGCACATAGCACGGTTGGCTTGATCGCGTTGTTCCTCTGCGGTTTCTTCGTCTACGGCCCCGCATCCAGTTTTTGGGCGCTGTGCCCTGATCTGGTTGGTGCCAAGCGCGCAGGCACCGCTACCGGGGTTATGAATTTCTCCTCTTACCTGTTTGCCGGCCTGGCTGAGCCATTGATCGGCAGCATGTTGGACAGCACGGGCAACACGTCACTGATATTCGTAGTGGTCGCTTCTGCCTGTATCTGCAGTGCAATGGTCGCATTGTTCGTGCGGCGCTGACCTAGGCTTAACCTGCAGAGCTCACGGAATCGGTAATCGCCATGTACCAGTACCACAAATGGTTGCGCTCCTTTCACGCAGTTGCTCGCAATGGCAGCTTCACGCTTGCTGCAGAGTATCTGAGCGTGGGGCAGCCTACCGTCAGTGAGCAGGTGAGTGCCTTGGAAAATGTGTTCTCCGTCGAGCTCTTCCATCGCCGCGGCCGTTCCATCGAGATGACGACGGCCGGTCGCCAGCTCTATGCGATCACCCAGGGCCTGTTCGGTCAGGAGGATGAAGCTGTGCAACTGCTGCAGAGCTTCCGCCAACGCAAGGCAGGTTTGTTGAGGCTTGGCGCAGTTTCGCCGCCAATCGCCATGAGCCTGACTTACGCCCTGATGCAGCAGTACCCGGATGTGGAGTTGGAAACCTCTTTTTCATCCGAGCGGGAGACGCTGGAACGGCTTTACAACTTTGATATCGATGTGGCGATCCTGGCGCTCTCGGAGTTCGATCATCGCCTGCACACACGGCTGTATCGGCGTTACCCGATTGTAGGCGTGGTGCGTGAGGATCATCCCTGGGCAGGGCTGGAGGAGGTTCGCATTGAGCAGATTCGCGGCGAGCGGGTGGTGTTACGGGAGCAGGGGTCACGCACTCGGCAGTTAGTGGTGGAGGCCTGTCATCGAGCCGGTATCGAGCTCGACTGCGCCATGCAGCTCAATAGCCGCGAGGCGATCGTACATGCCATCGCTCAGGGAATTGGCATCGGTTTCGTATCGGCGGTGGAATACGCCGAAACACCCGGTACCCGGCCGGTCACCTTTGTCGATCATCCGTTTCACATCGACTATCACCTGTGTTGCCTGGCCATTCGTCGTAACCGACCGATGATTGTCGAACTGTTCGAGAACAGCACACCGCCACCGACCTGAATGTCATCGATTTATCACTCAGCCCGCCAACGCAATGGGGGGCGGGACTTTTTCACTCGTAATTTGGAGATGCACCATGAACTACAAACAACCTACACAACTGCAAGCGGCCATTCTCGATTGGGCAGGTACCGTCGTTGATTTTGGCTCCTTCGCGCCCACGCAAATCTTTGTCGAGGCGTTCGGCGAGTTCGGGGTCGAGGTATCCCTTGAAGAGGCCCGCGGTCCCATGGGCATGGGCAAGTGGGATCACATCCGAACCCTGTGCGACATACCAGCGGTTGCCGAGCGCTACCGTGCAAAATTTGGCCGTACGCCTACGGATGCTGACGTTACAGCAATTTATGAGCGCTTCATGCCGCTGCAGATTAACAAAATAGGCCTTCATTCGGCGTTGATCCCGGGCGCGCTGGATGCCATCAGCACGTTGCGTGAAAAAGGTTTGAAGATCGGCACCTGCTCGGGCTACCCGGCTGTGGTAATGGAGAAGGTGGTGGAGCTGGCTCGCGGGAACGGTTATGAGCCGGATCACGTCGTGGCCACCGATGAGGTACCAAATGGCCGTCCGTATCCGGCTCAGTCACTGGCCAACGTGATCGCGCTTGGCATCAGCGATGTTGCGGCTTGCGTGAAAGTCGATGATACCTGGCCTGGCATTTTGGAAGGTCGCAGCGCCGGCATGTGGACGGTGGCGCTGACCTGTTCGGGTAATGCGCTAGGGATGACCTACGAGCAGTACAAGAGCATGCCTCAGGATAAGCTGGATCAGGAGCGCATCCGTATCGGTCGTATGCTTGAGGGCTCGCGCCCGCACTATTTGATCGACACCATCGCTGAGCTGCCGGCAGTGATCGATGACATCAATGCACGACTGGCGAGAGGCGAAGTGCCTCAGAACACCTGAGCCCCTGTTCGCTAGAGGGCAGCCGGCATCGCTGGTTGTCCCATCAGGTCGCGCCGCCGCGATCGAACAACAATAAGAGGTGATCAACATGATTTATGCCAAACCTGGTACCGCAGGCGCCGTCGTCACCCTTAAACCGCGCTACGGCAATTACATCGGCGGCGAGTTCGTCGCGCCGGTCTCTGGCCAGTACTTCACCGACACCAGCCCGGTGGATGCGTCGGTGATCGGTGAGTTTCCCCGTTCCGACGCCAAGGACATCGACAAGGCCCTGGACGCTGCCCATGCCGCCGCCGACGACTGGGGCAAAACCTCCGTGCAGGACCGTGCGCTGGTACTGCTGAAAATCGCCGACCGCATCGAAGCCAACCTTGAACTGCTCGCCGTGGCGGAAACCTGGGACAACGGCAAGGCCGTGCGCGAAACCCTGAATGCCGACGTGCCGCTGGCCGCCGATCACTTCCGTTACTTCGCTGGCTGCAGCCGCGCTCAGGAAGGCAGCGCCGCAGAGATCAACGAACACACCGCGTCCTATCATTTCCACGAACCGCTGGGTGTGGTCGGGCAGATCATCCCCTGGAACTTCCCGCTGCTGATGGCCGCCTGGAAGTTGGCCCCGGCCCTGGCGGCCGGCAACTGCGTGGTGCTCAAGCCCGCCGAGCAGACGCCGCTGTCGATCAGCGTGTTCGCCGAACTGGTCGGCGACCTGCTGCCGCCGGGCGTGCTCAATATCGTCCAGGGCTTTGGCCGTGAGGCCGGCGAGGCCCTGGCCACCAGCACGCGCATCGCCAAGATCGCCTTTACCGGCTCCACCCCGGTGGGCTCGCACATCATGAAATGCGCCGCCGCCAATATCATCCCGAGCACCGTGGAGCTGGGCGGCAAATCGCCGAACGTGTTCTTCGAGGACATCATGCAGGCCGAGCCGGCGTTCATCGAGAAGGCCGCCGAAGGCCTGGTGCTGGCGTTCTTCAATCAGGGCGAGGTGTGCACCTGCCCGTCCCGTGCGCTGGTGCAGGAGTCGATCTTCGAGCCATTCATGGTTGAGGTGATGAAGAAGATCAGGGTCATCAAGCGCGGCAACCCGCTGGATACCGAAACCATGGTCGGTGCCCAGGCCTCGCAGCAGCAATACGACAAGATCCTCAGCTACCTGGAAATCGCGCAGCAGGAAGGTGCCGAGCTGCTCACCGGCGGCGCCACCGAGAAACTCGAAGGCGACCTGGCCAGCGGTTATTACATCCAACCGACCCTGCTCAAGGGCACCAACAAGATGCGCGTATTCCAGGAGGAGATCTTCGGCCCAGTGGTCGGCGTGACCACCTTCAAGGACGAAGCCGAAGCACTGGCCATCGCCAATGACACCGAATTCGGCCTGGGCGCCGGCGTGTGGACGCGCGACATCAACCGCGCCTACCGCATGGGCCGTGGCATCAAGGCCGGCCGCGTATGGACCAACTGTTACCACCTGTACCCGGCGCACGCTGCCTTTGGCGGCTACAAAAAGTCCGGGGTCGGGCGCGAAACCCACAAGATGATGCTCG
>Ga0265798_10007417_pt1 | contig 14183 bp, 6 predicted proteins | sample P3T30metagenome_FD_192430 | JGI IMG/M metagenome (GOLD analysis project Ga0265798, IMG submission 192430) | Plant litter microbial communities from East Loma Ridge, Irvine, California - P3 T30 | ecosystem: Environmental > Terrestrial > Plant litter > Unclassified | place: USA: California...
ACCAAGTCACCACGCGAGAGAACATCGGTAGTAGTGATACCGCTGCGAATCTACCTCGCTTGTCGGTGGTATCTCTGGCCCCGGTTCGTGAAACATCACTACTTGGTCGTCTTGACAGCTAAACCGGACAAATCGGATCTCGATTGGGCGGTGTAGAAGTGCGAAATAGCCATTGTAACTCGTGGAGTAGTACGTCTTTCGGATGCTGATCAGACTCTGTCCGTAACCAGGGCAACTTGCCCTCATAGAGCTTGCGCTGTCCGAGAGGCACACTCGAGGGTGAGCAGGCGGTGACTCTGGGCTCAGGAAGTTCCGATCTGCGTACACCTGCATTACTTATAGTCATGTTCCAAGCACGTTTCAGCAAGGCTATGTACTCTTCAACAACGACGGCTTTTTTGAGCTGATACCTCAGATTACATTGTCAACAGTGCTGGCAACAACAGGAAGCACCATGGCTCGAGGATGTGGCTACAACCAGCGGATGATGTTCTTATTGAAGCGGTTCAGCCAGAACTTATTCTTCTGCTTTGCTTCAAGTCGGTGGCATACAGCTTCGATGAGATCAGAATTGAGCATGTTGAACGGGTTCAGCAGAGCCTCGACCTCAGGACGCGACCTGCGATACGAGGGTAGCTTGCAAGGCGTTCTGCGATCTCGCATAGTCCACTTACACAGATCACCTTTTGTATCCTTTGCCACTCTCTCTTCTTCACCACTCGCAAACCTGACGGACATCTCAAGCGTCTATCGCCAGAAGATGAGGCCAGGCCTGACGATACCAGCTCCAACAGACACCCGAGAATACCAAAGACTCCAAGGGACGATAGTACTGCAAAAGAATCCCAAGCCGTCTGCCACTCGAGGGAGGAGGAGGCCCTGAGGTGGCAGAGAGTGTCGGTGAGCGGATTGCGAAATTCTCGGTCAAAGGTGATGATGAGTGGTTGAGGTCGAGGGGCCGCGGTCGCCAGACGTCCAGGCAAACATTACAACCTCTCCCAGGCACGTCCAGACCGAAATGCAGCTAGGCGCGATAGCAGTAGCACCTTCAGCATTGCCGTTGCAGTCAAGGCCACCCAATAGATCGCATCGTATATCATCGTGTTGCGACCGACGGCCGCCCGGCGCCTGCATCGAGAAGGGTGCAGATGATGTCGAAGCTTCTTCCACCTGGCGCGATTCGAGTATGTATCGTTCACTGTGAGGTTAACGTCCTCCACGTCTGTGACGGTCTGGGCTGGGACATCGTTATGGATGATGCTGGTAGTCTGCAGTTTCGTATGCTTGTGTGCGACGGCACCTTGCTCAGTTGCCCCCATGTCCTGGGAGTGGGGAATGAACGGCAATGTACGTCTTTGGATCAAGTTGATTGGCAACATCCAAAGACAGCTACCGCAGCCAAGGGGATCGAGCGACCTTGATGACGGCAGGGGCTTCCACCTCTATGATCGGCAACCGAACGGATCGTCGTGTTCGGGCGAGCGTTGGTTTTTCGAGAGATAAAAGGAATGGATGTTTCCGAGACGTTGGAAGTAAGTTGGCGAGGTAACCTCGGGCAGATCTGACCAACCCTCTCAACCATCCCTCGATAATGTGAGAACATATCCGACGATAGCAGCTCCAAGACGATCATGATAACCAAGTGGAAGCACCTAGCGTGAGTCCGGCTGCTGCTGCCAGCCCGGGCCGTCAGAGGAAGCCGTGTTGACATGTCGAATCTGAGAAAGAGAGAGCGCGAGAAACTTGCTTGTTAGTTGAAAGTTAGTCGGTAAACCCTGGCGAATGTAGAAGATCACGTCTCCTTCAGGGATGGCTCAGCGAAAGTACCATCATGGGCGTCGATAGTAACCCCAACAAACAGCCATCCAAGCAAACCAAAAGACCTCCGAAACAGCGTTGGTAAAGCCTTTCCAGCACACATGGCGAGCAGAGCTTTCACCCGGCCAAGGAGTTCTCTGAAGTCCACTGCAAGTCCGAGGTGAGTACATGTAGATTCACATGCCATCTCTGTTCCTCATCACATGTAATGACTTTCCCCCGATTCTTCACCCACCCCATCCCTATCTTTTCTCTCGTTCCCTTTTCCTCTCCTCCTCTTCTTCCCTTACTCCTAGGATCGGCGAAGAAGCGACAAGACGTCGCTGCCGCCGCGATCCGCCGCCACATGCAGTCGCTGGCGGCTTGGTCGGCCTTGGAGGCGGCGTCGAAGGAGTCTGAAGACGTTGACTCAGTGCGGTTGACGGTGTTCCCATCGACTTCGGTTCAAAATAGGGATAGTTGAGTTGGTAGGATGTTGCGGTCGTTGAAGTGAGATTTTGGGATCATGGTCAGGTAACATACATGGCTACGAGAACTCTGACTCGCTGTTGCATTAGGTATCTGGTGTTGTAAAATTCCATTTATTCCTACCATTGCAATGCTTGTACCATATCAAACCCATCACCTATTCCACTAGGAAGAAAGCGGAAATGGGACCACAGCAACCCACCCATCGATCCATGCAACCATCTAAACCGGAACATCACCATCCCAGTTGACCTTAAGACCTGTAAGAAATGTCAGTAAAAAAGTCCAACCAAACAAGCCCAGATCATAAGATCAAAGAAGAAAAGAAAAGGGGTACCAAACTTACTCGCCGGGAAAGGAAAGAACATATCCCAATCCTCCATCATATAAACATGGAACCCCCAGCCCTCGGGCAGCACCTTACTATCCCCCGGCACAAACTCCTTCGTCAGCTTCTTGACCGAGCTCGGCACGCTCTGGCGGCCCACGCTGACCGTCGCGGGCCGCAGGTTCTCCAGCTGGAAGAACTTCCTGAGCATAGTCGTGCAAGCCACCCTCACAATCGGCAGCCCGAGACACTGGTGCGGGCCGTGGCCGAGGTGGATGTAAGACTCCATGGGCCGGGTGGGGTCGACGGCGTTGGGGTTGGGGAAAGCGGCGGGGTCGCGCGAGGCGGCTTTGAGGTTGACAGCGATCTTGTCGCCTTCCTTGAAGTCGTGGGAGCGCTTGCCGTCGACGACTGTGGTGGGGCGGGCGACGCGGCGGTAGAGGGCGGTTTCGCCGGCGAGGCGGGAGAATTCCATGAAGTAGTGGGTGAGCTTGTCGAAGTCTTCCGGGGCGTCGGATTTGGCGAGGGCTTGCAGGGCGGGGATGTGCTCTTTGCCTTCGGTGAAGATGTAGTCGAGGGACTGGCCGAGGAGTTGGCCTTGGGTGGCGACCATGCTGCCGGCGGTCTCCATGATGTTGCCCCAGACGAGGGAGTCGATGTCTTTGTCTTTTTTAAGAAGGTGCGAGATCATGTGCACGCCGTAGTCTTTCAGTGAGGAGTTGGTGGTGGGGCGGATGGCTTTGAGCATGTTTTCGGCGAAGGAGCCGCCTTTTTGAATGGCGGATACTTGGAGTTTGACCACTTGGCCGAGTTGCTGGACGACGTCGCGGGCTTGTTGGCGGAGCGGGAAGGACTTGGCTGGATCGACGTCGAAAAAGATGCAGATGAAGATGGCGGCCATGATCAGGTATAGCTGATGTTCGGTGAATATTCCAGTGGGGTGCTCTTCCGTCTTGAGGGGCAGGTTGAAGAGCTCAGCAGAGAAGTGGACGTGAGCAAGATTGCCAACATCACGAATGAGGTCAACCTGGTTGAAACCTCCCAACTTGTAGCTCTTTTGCTGCAACAGCTTCGTGGTGATGTCCTCGTAGAAGGCTTTGACTTCTTGCAACCACTTTTCGTCACCCTTCGGCTTCACCACTCGTGAAGACTCGCCTTGGTAAAGCGCGTTCTCCATGAGCTTCCTCGAGTCCGCGTTGGCTGGCTCGTCGCCGGCAAGCATGAAGTCCTTGGCTTCCGGGCCCATCAGGAACTCCATCGCCTTGCCCCACGTCACTTTAAACGTGTCCTGGTCGTTCATGATCTTCACTGCAGCATCGTAACTGAAGATCATCTCAGGGTGAGGGATCGGAGTGGGGCGTTCAAAGCTGTACTTGTGGTCAATCTTGCGGTCTTGCAGAATCCTCTTCATCTCTGAAGGAATTGTGAAAGGATAATGGACGTAGACGCTGTTGTGTTCGAAATTGTGAGGCAATGTGCGGAGGAAGAGCTTGTACAACACGCGACCGTTATCAATCGTGTTGTCGGATTGGCACTCGGTGTAACCCCAGTTGGTGTACTGGGCCGGTGTGAAAGCGGTGGTGTAGAATCGATCGCCACGAACGAGTGCGGTGGCGTCTGACAGTACACCTCGAGACACAGTGTAAGACGGGCAGAGGCCAGATCCGGGCATCATCGGGTCCTTTGCATCCTCGACAACAAGTCCAGGGTACAGCTCGACATTGTCAGGGGTATCATACAACGATTTGAGGACTTCGGCCACTTCTGGGTTTGCAGTGATGTCGCTGAACTTCTTGTGGCGGCGCAGGCCGAAGTGTTCACGAAGCTCATTCAGTGTAGACAATTGCCATGTTCTAGCCTGTTGAATCCCGAGGATCTCAATCGCGCGCAAGCAGATGGGCACTTGTTGAGGTCCCATGGCGTTGGCGCAGTCGTCAATGCTTGAAGTCAGGAACTCTGCGATCTCGTCGTCCTTGAAGTTGCCCTTGTACGGACCTTCCTGAATACGGGTCATTGTCTCCGACTCAAGAGCCGGGAAGGGGCGCTCGTTGGGCTCCAGAGATTGGAGGTGCTCTTCAGCCTTCTTGAGCGTCTTCATGATCTCGTACTGGGGGACCTCCGACATTGAGGTCTTGCCAGCCCACATCTGTGCGGACAACTGCTCAGTCCATTTCTCATCACGGACAGATATCGATGCATGCCAGCGGTAGATCAAATTGAACTCGGCCGAGACCTGGTTGCCGGTAGCTTGAGGAGGGCCGTCTTTGATGTCTTTGCGTGGGTCGAGCTGCCAGTTGGAATCGGTGTGATGGAGGTTGAGGATCGTGCCGACGTAGTCCACCAAGATGATATTGACATACAAGCCACAAGTGACAAGACGCGCAGTCTGGAAGAGGTCGTCATCTCTCTTGTTCAGCCCTTTCTCTCCGTAGCGATCAACAGTTTTCTCACTCGGGGTGAAGCGGCCGTTCTCGTTGATTGCGGCCAACTGCTCAGCAACGTAATTGTGGTAGCGATTAAACATGATCAAAAGGCAGCCAACTCCAGGCGGGAACGAAAGAAGACGAGTTTCAGAAAAGCAATCTGGCTTGATCTTTCCGTCTTGGAACGTCCTCATCCTCTTTTGATCATGCCAGTTGCTGCCGTACAAGGGCGCCAAGTCAAGGTACGAAGAAGTGTCGGAGAACCTGTAGTCGGTGTGGCTGGTTTTGAAGCAATCGTGAATAATGATCGAAGCGAGGTAGAAGAGCATGCTTGAGATTCTGTTGGGGTGAGGCTTCGCTTCTTTGCGCGCCATCAAAGTGTCGAATAGTACACCAGGATCGGGCATGTTTCCTGGCTGTAGTGTCTTTGGGTTGACGGTCCGAGCGTAAGGCATGCCTGCGGCGCCGATGGTAGGGTTTTGGTAGCAGTTGTTTCTGCCATCGGGTTGTCGGAACTCGAACTCTTCACCCATGAGAGTCTCAGGGGGGTGACTCAAGTCATCCCAGAGAGTGGTAATCAGGGTATCAGTGATCTTGTTGCTGACAACATCGTCGGGCAGTTTTGCCGCAATCTGAATAATGTACTCCATGAGGTACTTCTTGTCGTCGATGTTTTCTCCGCCACGCATTCCTTCGCTGGCTTTCAGCACATTGACGAGACTCCCCCAGCCCGCGGTCGTGACATCTTTGAGAGCAGTCGCGAACGTTTCTCCAAGACCGGCTATGTGTTCGTCGGTCAATGCCGTGCCGTCACCAGTCTCGGTTGGCAAAGGCTCTCGGCTGGCCTTGAGCAAATTCCTCAGGCTCTGGATGGAAGTACTGATCGTCTGCTTCACCTCGTCAAGTTTGGAAAGGTCAGATTCTGGCGTTCCGCCGGTGTGGCCATTGTTGGTCGCTTGTGAACCGCTCATATTGGTACTGTGTCTAATTGTTAGTTTGACGTTTGAAACCCGGTTGAATGACAATCGTGAAAGACTTCATCAGCCGCGAGTCGTCCAAATCTGTTCGAAGCTTGTGAGGAAGTAATCCGATGACGGCCAGAAGAGCATTCTTGGTTTCGTGTAGCGCTGCTTTGAGACTCTCCATCGAACTTTTGTATTTTGGGACTTTGTCGCCGTCGTGGATAGAGTCGCTCGTAGATGTTGATCCGGAGTCCGGTGCACGAATACTCCCGAATGCCTGCCTTGTCGCTTGCCATTGGTCTTGTAATTGCTGGGGCCATGGTGGATGCGGCTTGGTAGGAGGAGCATTGCGCAGAGCGTGGACCGCCACGACATGGCTCATCGTGCTCGAGGAAGCGAATCGTATGTGTATGGCATCTGAAGCCACGTGTGCAGAGGTACCGAGAGCCAGATTCCAAGCAAGACTGCCTCGTGTCTTGGGAGGAAGGAGTAGTTGCCTCGGCACCACATCGCCTTCCCTAGATATTTGCAAAATGGAATCAACGTACATTTATTTTCCCCGAGGATCAGTGTTGGGTATATGCACAGATGCTGAGCAATTTGTACAGGGAAAGTGACAGGGTGTATTGTATACGAAATAATACAAGAGCAAGCAGAGTTGTGAGTGTGAGTGTTAGGTGTACTGTAGAGAAGCACAAAAAGATAACGACAAACCTTCAAGCAGCGACAGGCAGAATATGCGCCTCTTATACTCTGACGGTGGGCATGCAGCGACTAAACGGGCTCGGGTTGATCGAGGCAACAATTCCAGTAGGCAGCTCGTCCAGTCAGGCTAGCGATATTCAGCCAGCCGCAGCTGAAGTCGATGCGACCAGTCAGAGATCGAACGGCAGCACCGCAACGCGCCGTAACCCTGTGCAGGAAGTGCAGGTGCCTGGGCGGGACAGGCGAGCATGGCATATCATCCCCCAAAAGGAAGCAGATGGTATGGGGCGGTGGGTAGGGCGAAGCACTCCCAATCGGCGTAGTGGCAGGAAGCGAAGCAGGGGTGCAGTAGTGGTGGTGGCTTAGGGTGTTGCTGCAGCAGCAAATACTACGGCATGGACGATGTTGGCGGATTGAGCATGCTTGCGTTCTCGTGAGTGTGTGGTGTGGTGTGAGATGCGGTGAGTTGTGTTATGCCAACGTGCACACTGTGCCTGTGCAGGTCAGAGTATGCCACCATGTTGGTAACACGGCATTTTCGAAGGAGGAGCCGAGGCAAGCGGTATAGTTAGTAGGCTGCATGCATTAATGGTAATGATAATTAACGCGTCAGTGCGGTATACGTATACTTATTTCCTGATCGGCGCATGATCGGACGATCAAGGCGTATGCTCTTTGATATCAAGACCGCCTCATACGGCTATACCGTTGTCGACGCTGCCTGGCGTCGGTCAAATCCGTGCAGTAGTCACGCTATGCATGTGAAGATGATCACAGTAGCGTACGGAAACGGGAGCAGTACTGCCGGATATGTAGGATGTAGTCAGGGCAAAGGATCTCACATCAGCCTTGGGCGGGCCCGTTGAGTTGAGTAATGAGTGAAGTACAGACTCCCATTGGTGATCCACGAGCCGACATTTCCAGTAGTGGCCTCTCTGGTGTCGTGCGCTGAACAAAACAATGTTTGAAACGTGTTCTTGCAAAGACTCGCTTGTGAGCGTGTCGGACTTTTATCGCTTGCATTGAAGCTCCAGCCCCCACCAAGCCAAAGTTGTTGTCGTTAGCGGACAACACAGCCTCAAGCCAGCCTTGAACCAAGTTAACTATCCTTTCGCGAACAAGACGCAGCAACATTGAGACATGGCTTCCAAACCAGTCACGCTCAAGGTGCAGCCGAGAGGTAAGCGAACCAACACGGCCTGAGGAATCATTGCATCCATATCCTAACACCACTTCACAGGCAAGCCGATCCCTAACCTGCCCAAGGAGACCAAAATCTACATCCAAGGCAGCACCGCCGACTTGTACGAACGCATTGCAGCAGAGTCCAAGTTCTCTATTCATCGCCTGCGAATCACCTTGCCCAAAGGTGCCTCCATTCCCAATGACAAGAGCGTGACTGTCGCCAGCACTGAGCTGCAAGATGGAGACACAATCCAAGTCAAGGACCTAGGTATGCCTCAAGCACCACGAGACGACAATCAAACCCTCACTAACAACACACGTCCAGGTCCTCAAATCGCCTGGCGCACCGTCTTCATCATCGAATACCTCGGCCCTCTTCTCATCCACCCGCTAATCTACTACCTGCGACCCTACATCTACACCCTGCCAGCCTTCGACGCCGGCCCTTCCACCCTGCAAACCCTCTCCCTCGCCATGATAGTCCTGCACTTCCTCAAGCGCGAGCTGGAAACCCTCTTCGTCCACCGCTTCTCCCTCGCCACCATGCCCTTCCTCAACGTCTTCAAAAACTCGGCCCACTATTGGCTCTTCTCCGGCGTGCTGATCGCTTACTTCACCTACTCGCCCACCTCCCCGACCGCGGAACCCAACCCAAACCCCCTCCTGACCTACGCCGCGATCGCGCTGTACATTTTCGGCGAGCTGGCCAATCTTTCCACCCACTTGTCGCTGCGCTCTCTTCGTAGACCGGGCAGCACTGAGCGCGGCGTTCCGAGGGGTCTCGGGTTTGGCGTTGTGACTTGTCCGAATTACACTTTCGAGTCGCTGGCTTGGGTTGCGATTTTGATGGTCAACAGGCATTGGAGCACTGCTTTGTTTATTGCGATTGCGGTGGGCCAGATGGCGGTCTGGGCGAAGAAGAAGGAGCGCAGGTATAGGAAGGAGTTGGGCGGCAAGTACAAGGCGAAGAAGTATGCTATGGTGCCGGGGATTTGGTAGAGGGGGTTGAATGTCGTGTGGAAGGAATAAGAGCCGGGGAAAAGATGGTCTTGAACATATAGCCGGTGGTGTTTGTAATACCATGGCAGGCCATGTAGTGTGTGAGAGACGAGGCCACCGCGTCGAAAGAAAGAAATGACATAACATAGTATTGACGCAGAAGCGTGTTTATACACAAAATAACATGACCGCTTACATCGATCTCCAAGCATAGTCCAGTCCAGTCCAGCCTCCCAACTCCCCGAACTACTCATCCTCACCCCATGGTCAACACCCCATCAAACCCCCACCCCACTCCTCCTCTTCTTCCTCCCACTCCCACTCCCACTCCCTTCCCCACCACCAAAACCCCCCCTCAAACTCTCCCTCCCCAAACTCCTCCTCCCACCCCCCTCACCCCCCAAACTCCCCCTCCCACCCTCCCTCTCCTTTCCTTTCCCCGCGCTGCCAGTAGTACTACACTTCCGCCTCCCCTCGCCACCCAACGGAACTTCCAACCCCGCAGCCGCGAGATGCGCGTGGAAGTAATTCGCAGGATTGTGCGGCGCCGTGTCGGCCGGCCAGTCTTGCAGCGCCGCGCGGTCGGCGTCCGTGAAGCCCGAGAGGACGGACTGGAAGTGGAGGCGGGTTTGGGGGAGGGACTGTCGTGGGTTAGTTTTTGATTGTCAGTGCGTGTATCGCTAGAGAGAGGGACATGTCTTCTTGATCGATTCTTTTAAGGCACTCGGGAAAAAGGGGGGGGGGGTCGTGAATTTGCAAGGGGATTGTGGATTTTGGAAGGATTTCTTTTGGACTTTCACTTCCACTTTTTGACTTTTCTTTCTTGGGGATGCTTTGGGTTCTTAACTCACCTCGTTACGAGCCAGAGCGTGCCAGGCTAGTTGTTCGTAGGATTGAAGGATTTCGGCGGCGAGGTTGCGGGTGTTGAAGGAGATGTGCGTTTCTGGGGAGCGGGGGCGTGGGGCTGCTTTTGGTGGGTTTGTCGATGTTGAGGGAGTTTTTGATGTTGAGGGTTTTGGTTTGGGTGTTGCTGTTGATGGTGGTGGCGGGCGGGATGACATTGTGATGGTGGTTTGTGACTTCTTGTTTCTTCGCTCGTTGTTACTTGGAAGCTTGGTTCTTGCTGGCTGGAGGTTCTTTTCGTGAATAGTCCGTGTCAATTCTACTGTAATCTGAGATGGTTGTAGAGTCTCTGGTGATCAAGGATGGGGTTGGATGGTGAATATTTGGTGGGGTTGTGGTTGTACGGGCGAGGTGAAGAGGAGTTGCGGATGTTTGCATGTGATTGTATCGGGACTCGGCGGTCTAGTATGACAAGACGAGAGTGATGTGATGGAATTGGACAGTCTAGACCGACAATTGCTTGTAGGTGCTTTCTCTTACATGTGTGTGTGTGAGTACTTTAGGAAAGAAGGTGTGTCTAGGGCAAAAGTGATGGATCATCTCTCTCGACGATCGTTGGTGTTTGAGAAATCACATCAAGGATGGAGAAGACGAGCCAGATTGACATACTTTTTATCATGGCCCAGGTAATAACTTAGGATTGTCTGAAGGGGCGTATAGCCTAGGATATTCAAGCAAAGAGTTCACTCAGCGTCCGGCTCGCTCTTTCGTAAAGACATGTCAGCTACAAGTATATCGATAGGCGTTGGTATTGAACCCTTCATGTATAGCGGCCGTGAAAATGAATAAATAAGGGATGCCAAGATCACGATCGCGAATGGTCTTGCGAGATGCCATCTTTCCACCTACCTTTGCTCTGACCAAGTACTGTAACGAATGGAACTCCTTTGTTGACTCCTTTACCATCATCCCGGCAAGCCTCAATTCGCCATTCAGCACTGTACACGCGTCGCAGCTCTCGCCCTCCCGCTGCTCAAACCATCGCAACATTTGCTCGGACGATACGAGCACTTTCAATTGTATGAGTACCTCGACCTCATAATAATCGGCCTTGTGCCATTTTCACCTCTCGACAAGAAACATGCCGAAATACTGGAACCCCTGTTCATTCCTGCCACGCCGCCTCCAAATCGTCGCATCCCTCACCGGATTCGTCCTCTTCTGCATCTTGTTCCTGGGAACTTCTTCCAGCGACCAATACGACCCTTACCTCAAAGATGTTCCCTACGGCGACAAACTCCAGTCCGGGACTCATCACGCCATAGAAGCCGCGCATCAGGCCGTCGACAATCTCCCAACGCTTCCCAAGAATGTGCCCGCTGCGCCCGATTGGATGAACCCTTTCAAAGTGCCCGCCCACGCACCCCCTGAGCAAGCAAACAGCACGAGCGGAGATACAAGATGGTACAGCAGTTGGAAATGGCAAAATCCGTTCAGCAGTTCGGTCACATTCGAAGAAGGGAGGAGCGTGCTGCCGCTGGAGGCTAACAGGCCGCCCATTTACACCTACTTTGACATATCGGCCAGCAAGAAAGATGAGAAGAGACAAGCAGCTGAGAAGGAATTGTTGGAGGTCTGGCGGAGGGCTTGGTGGGCGAAAGGGTTGAAGCCTGTCGTTCTAGGCCCAGCAGAAGCAAAGGCCAACCCTCACTACAGGAGTCTTGCCGGTCTGGAGTTGGAAAAGGAGATGGAGACTGAGCTGCTCCGGTGGTTGGCTTGGGGACAAATGGGCACTGGAATATTGTGCAACTGGCTGGCTGTGCCAATGGGTACTTACGACGAGCCTCTGGTATCTTTCATGCGGAGGGGAGAATATCCCAAATTGACCCGTTATGGCGATCTGGGCAATGGTCTCTTTGTTGGCAGCAAGGACCAAATTGAAGCTACGATCAAGACCGCTCTCTCGCATCCGGACATCCTCAAGAAGAAATCGCTCATGGACGCCGCCCCGAAAGCTTTCACCGTGGACAAAAATCACGATGGCATCGCGTTTTACAGTCCCTCTGTGATCAAATCACAGTACAGCAAAGTCCAAGCAAAGTTGTCAGAAGATGCCACTCACGCAGAAGGCCTCCACATGCTCGCTCAAGTCATCAACGCCCACCTCCACAGGACCTGGCATGCCTCCTTCCCCTTGGGTGTCGCAGTCCTCAAGCCTCTTCCCCAACACACATCTACGCTGATCGCCCCGGCCGTTGACCTAGCCCGCAACCTCACGCAATGCCCAGACACTCCGGAGATCTCCTCTTGCCCACCCAACACACGTAACTGCGCGCCATGCGTCTCGACATCCCCCATGCGAATCTCCACCCCACCAGTCTTCAGAAACAAGACCGAAATCTTCACCATCGCCACAGTCCCGCACCCCTACACCCTCCTAGCCCTAATCCACTCCACCCCCACCCTCGACACCCCCTTCATCCGCCGCAAAACCGACCGCGACTCCTGGATCCTCTCCGCCACAAAAGAGCTCCTAGGCACCGGCATCTCCAGCTTCGCCCGCCTGGCAACCCTCAAAAACGCAGTGGCATCCGACTACTCCGCCCCGCACACCCTCTGGCTGACCGCCGAAGACTACTCCGCCCCGACTCTCACCGAAGAGCAAACCGAAGCCCTAGACTGGACCTTCGGCTTCACCATCCCGCGCTCCCCGCCCTCCAACGGCCGCTCCGAAACCCCCGTGCCCGGCCCCGAGCGCCGCCCGCCCCCTCCGAAGCAAGACTTTGAAGGCCCGGAGCCGTCGGAGAAGGAGCTCGAGCAGGAGAAGTTGCTGCTTGCCGCGGCGCGGTTGGCGCTCGAGGGCAAGACGCCCGATGGCAAGGGCCGGGGGTTCATGTCTAAGAAGGGCGACGGGCCGGATGTTGTTGCCGTCAGGGCTGTGGTCGAGGCGTGGAATCTGGCCGACACCGAGGTTTGGCGGTTTGTGAGGGCGTTTGGGGCGAGGAAGGCGATGGAGCGGGCGAAGTGGGAGGAGGAGGAGGAGAGGTTTTTGAAACAGGGGGTGGTGGGGAGGTGGGTTGATAAGGTTATCTAAAACGTTCAGGGGGGTTCTTTTTGTTGGGTTTTTTAGATGGGAGTGCTTTTTTTCTTTGGGTGTTTTGAGCGATGGCGTTTTTCTTGTAAGAGACAGGAAGGCTTGTACAAGGATTTGTTTTGTATAGGGTCGGGTTTGTATAACTATGCTCGCAGATTACATGTACTGGATATATCAGACTTTTTCGTAAGAAAGACACAAGATCTACACATCTGAGTTCCGTCTGTCAAGGCTGAAAGTACCCAACATCAGTGTGCAAGGTTTCGTTAAAATACAACGACCACCGGCCCTCCGCGAAAAACCCACCAAATCCAAACAAACCACAACCCCTCCAACAAAGCCGGCCACTAACGGACGACCAGAACTCAGAGGTCAGTGGAAAGTCATCGAAAGATACCAATGCTCCTTCGAGAAACTTTCTTGGCCAGGTCTCGAAAAAGAAAAAACACAGAACAAGATGTTTGAAGGTGAGATGGATGAATATCAGCGGCACCAAGAAGACCGACTCCGCGAAATCGCCTCTTTTGACGAACCAAAGGGATTGATGGGGCGGCGGACGCTAATGGGTGTACAGGAATCAGGGATAAGGGTAGAGGAGGGGGACTGGAGGATTCGATGGGTTCGTGGTTGAGGCCTCCGGGTGAGATATTGTGGTAGCAAATGAGACATCTTGGGAGGGTCTGGTCGAAAGGGTCTGGGATGATGTCAAGACGAGCTCATAGATCTTTTTGGGGGTAGATCGGGGCGTGTGAGTGGTTCGCTAAGATTAAGGTAGACGGCTGCTTTGGGTTTGATGGTTGGGGGATCATCCGGTAATTATTGTTGATCTGAGAGAAGAAATTGAAAGTGTTGTCTTCACATGTACAGACGAGGAAACTGTGAAAGAGGAAGTGAAGCCGTCAGAGGACGTGCCAAGAACGCTGACCTCACATCAAACGCCGCCGACAGAACGTGGACCAAGGGACCTTTGGAGACAGCCCATTCGACATTTATCCACATTCGATATCTCTTACCACACGGTAACTTCTGACATTCACCACTTTCGCTGTACGAGACATTCGCGAACACCAACACTCTGGAATACTGAACAAGCCAACCACAAGCACCCGTCCATCGCTCCCAAGCACCCACCACTGTCGCAAGACATCCCACCAACACACACCCCTCTCTACCACGCACAAACACACACACCCACACACCATGGCAACCCGCGCCGCCCACAAACGCCTAACCCGCGAATACGCCGCCCTCTCGCGCTCGCCCCCCGAATTCATCACCGCCCACCCCTCGGAATCCAACATCCTCGAATGGCACTACATCCTCACCGGCCCGCCCGGCACCCCCTACGAAAACGGCCA
>Ga0265798_10007419_pt1 | contig 14180 bp, 7 predicted proteins | sample P3T30metagenome_FD_192430 | JGI IMG/M metagenome (GOLD analysis project Ga0265798, IMG submission 192430) | Plant litter microbial communities from East Loma Ridge, Irvine, California - P3 T30 | ecosystem: Environmental > Terrestrial > Plant litter > Unclassified | place: USA: California...
GCCGGCGAGTGGTTCAAGGAAAACGGCGGCCTGCTGCGCAAGAACGGCGACCGCTTCCGCCAGATGGTGCTGTCGAAAGGCGGCACCCAGGATGCGGTCGAGATGTACCGCGCCTTCCGCGGCCGCGACCCGGTCATCGAGCCGCTGCTCGAGCGCCGTGGCCTGAACTGATTCGTTGTAACGATGGAGAGGGCGGTTCGCCGCTCTCCCTGGCAGTACCCTTTTTCACCAACCAGAGCAAGAGACCATGAACCGTCCTCACATCATGCTGGTCGCCGCCGCAAGCGTCGCCGCCGCCAACTTCGCGATCGCAGCACCGACCGCACCGGGCAACAAGCTGGAAGCGTCGAACCCGTTCGCGCGCGAGAGCACCCTGCCGTTCAACTACCCGGCCTGGGACAAGATCCGCAACGAGCACTTCGCCCCGGCCTACGCCGAAGGCATGCGCCAGCAGGCCGCCGAGATCGAGGCGATCGCCAACAACAAGGCCGCACCGACGTTCGAGAACACCATCGTCGCGATGGAAAAGGGCGGCCGTCTGCTCAATCGCGTGAGTGGCGCCTTCGGCACCCTGTCCGGTTCGTACACCAACGACACCCTGATCGCGCTGGGCAAGGACCTGGCGCCGAAGCTGTCGCAGCACGGCGATGCGATCCGCCTGAACGACAAGCTGTTCAAGCGCATCGAGACCCTGTACAACAAGCGCGCCAGCCTGAAGCTGGACGCCGAATCGACCTACCTGCTGGAACGCTACTACGACGACTTCGTGCGCGCCGGCGCCAAGCTCTCCGCCGCCGACAAGGCCAAACTGAAGGACTTCAACAGCCAGCTGGCCGCGCTGCAGACCCAGTTCGCCCAGAACGTGCTGAAGGAATCGAATGCGTCGGCACTGGTGGTCGACAGCCGCGCCGAGCTGGCCGGCATGAGCGACAAGGCGATTGACGCCGCCGCGACGGAAGCCAAGAAACGTGGCCTGGACGGCAAGTTCGTGATCCCGGTCGTGAACACCACCCAGCAGGCCAGCCTGGCGGTGCTGACCAACCGCACCACGCGCGAAAAGCTGCTGGCCGCGTCGATGTCGCGCGGCAGCCGCGGTGGTGAGTTCGACAACCGTGACGTGGTCCTGAAGATCACCAGGCTGCGCGCCGAACGCGCCCAGCTGCTGGGCCACCCGAATTTCGCCTCGTACCACCTGGAAGACCAGACCGCGCAGACCACCACCGCCGTCAACAGCCTGCTGGCCGAACTGGCCAAGCCGGCCGTAAACAACGCCAAGAAAGAAGCGGCCGAGATCCAGAAGATGATCGACGCCGAGAAGGGTGGCTTCCAGGCCGCCGCCCACGACTGGGCCTTCTACAGCGACAAGGTGCGCGCCCAGCGCTACGCTTTTGACGCCGGCCAGCTGCGTCCTTACTTTGAACTGAACCGCGTGCTGGTCGACGGCGTCTTCTTCGCCGCCACCAAGGAATACGGCATCACCTTCAAGGAACGCAAGGACCTGCCGGGCTACAACGAAGACGTGCGCATGTTCGACGTGTTCGACGTCGACGGCAAGCAGTTGGCGATCTTCACGTTCGATCCGTACGCGCGCTCGAACAAGCGCGGCGGCGCCTGGGCCAACGCCTGGGTCGCACAGAGCTCGCTGCTGGGCACCAAGCCGGTCATCGCCAACAACCTGAATATTCCGAAGCCGGCCGCCGGCGAGCCGACCCTGCTCACCTACGACGAAGTGCGCACCACCTTCCACGAATTCGGCCACGCGCTGCACGGCATGTTTTCAAACGTGAAGTACCCGCGCTTCTCGGGCTCGCGCGTGCCGCGCGACTACGTCGAGTTCCCGTCGCAGGTGAACGAGATGTGGATGGCATGGCCTGAAGTTCTGGCCAACTACGCCAAGCACTACGAAACCGGTGCGCCGATGCCGAAAGAGCTGCTCGATAAAGTGCAGGCGTCGCAGCAGTTCAACGAAGGCTTCCGCACCACCGAGTACCTGGCCGCCGCGCTGCTGGACCAGGCCTGGCACCAGCTGACCCCGGAGCAGATCCCGACCGACGTGCTGGCGTTCGAAGCTGAAGCGCTGAAAAAGGCCGGCGTCGACTTCGCCCTGGTGCCGCCGCGCTACCGCACCACCTACTTCTCGCACACCTTCGCGGGCGGCTACTCGGCCGGCTATTATGGCTACCTGTGGGCCGAGAAGCTGGATGCCGACACCGTCAACTGGTTCAAGGAAAACGGCGGCCTGACCCGCAAGAACGGCGACCACTTCCGCAAGACCCTGCTGTCGCGCGGCGGCACGCTCGATGCGATGCAGATGTACCGCAATTTCCGCGGCAAGGACGCGGTGATTCAGCCGCTGCTGGAGCGTCGTGGCCTGACCGGCAACTGATGTAGTTTGCTGCGCCGGCCATGGTGACATGACCGGCGCAGTTTGCAGTACCGTTCCACACCTACACACCTGCTGAGCAGCCGTGTTCTGCCTTCCTCCGCCCATGTCGTACAATCAAATCGACCCACCACCGGAGGAAACGATGCAACCCGAACAAGATGCCGACCTGAAGGCCCGCCTCAAAGCCCTGCACCGCCACCTGCAGGAAACCGGCGGCGAAACCGACGCCGAACTCGAAATGCTGCTGCGCCAGCTCGACGGCGATATCGAGAAAGTCCTGGAGCGCCGCGCGCAAGCCCAGCTCGACGACAATACCTATGGCCTGGGCTCGCGCTCGCAGGAACTGGCCGCCCGCTTCGCCGCCCGTCACCCGCGCGTCGAGTCCGGTTTGCGTGAACTTGGCAATATCCTCTCGAACATGGGCATCTAAGCCAGTCGGGAAATAGCCACAAGTCATTGATAGTTAAGCCATTTTCTGGGGGCGGCGATGCCGCGAAAATGGTTTTCCGGTACAATGCCGGCCAATGAACTCCCCCACCAATCTCTTCGCGAGCGTTCCCAAGCGCTCCAGCCGCGCTGCCGTTGCGCCTTTCCTGCCGATGACCCGCGCCGAAATGGACGCGCTCGGCTGGGATTCGTGCGACATCATTCTGATCACCGGCGACGCCTACATCGACCACCCCAGCTTCGGCATGGCGCTGGTCGGCCGCCTGCTGGAAGCGCAGGGCTACCGCGTCGGCATCATCAGCCAGCCGGACTGGACCTCGGTGGAGCCGTTCCGCGCGCTCGGTAAACCGAACCTGTACTGGGGGATCACCGCCGGCAACATGGACTCGATGGTCAACCGCTACACGGCCGACCGCAAGATCCGTTCCGATGACGCCTATACGCCGGACGCCGCGCCGAACAAGCGTCCCGATCGCGCCGTGACCGTGTATTGCCAGCGCGCCCGCGAAGCGTTCCCGGGCGTACCGGTGATCGCCGGCAGCATCGAGGCCTCGCTGCGCCGCATCGCCCACTACGATTACTGGTCGGATAAAGTGCGCCGCTCGGTGCTGTTCGAATCGAAGGCCGACCTGGTCATCTTCGGCAATGCCGAACGCGCACTGGTGGACGTCACGCGCCGCATCGCCGCGGGCGAGAACATCAAGGACATCCGCGACCTGCGCGGCACCGCCTTCCTGGTGCCGCAGGGCTGGCTGCCCGACGAAGAATGGTCGGTGCACAATTCCACCCGCGTGGACGTCCCGGGCCGCATCGACAAGCAGCCCAATCCCTATGCAATGGCGCTGGAAGACCCGAAAGCCTGCGCGCTGGACAATGCCGCGCCGGAACCGGTCGCCAAGCCGGTGGTCATCATGACGCGCGAACAGCGTCAGGCGGCCGCACGCGAAAAGGCGGCCAAGACCGTGGTGCGCCTGCCGTCGTTCGAGACGGTCAGCGAAGACCCGGTGATGTATGCGCACGCTTCGCGCGTATTCCACCTGGAATCGAACCCGGGCAATGCGCGCGCGCTGGTGCAGGCGCACGGCGACCGCGATGTCTGGCTCAATCCGCCACCGTTGCCGCTGGCGATGGACGAGATGGACAACGTCTACGACCTGAACTATGCCCGCGCGCCGCACCCTAGCTATGGCAAGGCGCATATCCCGGCCTGGGAAATGATCCGCTATTCGGTCAATATCATGCGCGGCTGCTTCGGCGGCTGCACCTTCTGCTCGATCACCGAGCACGAAGGCCGCATCATCCAGAGCCGCTCGGAGCCGTCGATCCTGCGCGAGATCGAGCTGATCCGCGACACGACCAAGAACTTCGCCGGCACCATTACCGACCTCGGTGGTCCGACCGCGAACATGTACCGCCTGGCATGTAAAGAGAAGAAGATCGAGGAAAGCTGCCGCCGCCTGTCGTGCGTGTATCCGACCATCTGCTCGAACCTGGGCACCGATCACAGCAAGCTGATCTCGCTGTACCGCAAGGCGCGCGCCATCCCCGGCATCAAGAAGATCCTGATCGGTTCCGGCCTGCGCTACGACCTGGCGGTGCGTTCGCCTGAGTACGTCAAGGAACTGGTCACCCACCACGTGGGCGGCCTGCTGAAGATTGCGCCGGAGCACACCGAGCAGGGCACGCTGTCCAAGATGATGAAGCCGGGCATCGGCGCGTATGACGAGTTCAAGCGCATGTTCGAGAAGTTCTCGCTGGAAGCGGGCAAGAAGCAGTACCTGATTCCGTACTTCATCGCGGCGCACCCGGGTTGCACCGACGAGGACATGCTGAACCTGGCGCTGTGGCTGAAGAAGAACAACTTCAAGCTGGACCAGGTACAGACCTTCACGCCGACGCCAATGGCCATGGCGACCACGATGTATCACTCGCGCAAGAACCCGCTGGCCAAGGTGACTGAGGATTCGGAAGTCGTCGAGACCGCGCGCAGCGGCAAGGTGCGCAAGGCGTACAAGGCTTTCCTGCGCTATCACGATCCGGCCAACTGGCCGATCCTGCGCGAGACGCTGACCAAGATGGGCCGTGGCGATCTGATCGGTAATGGCGAACGACACTTGATTCCGGCATGGCATCCGTCGGAAGAGACCGGTCAGCCGGTGGCGCAGCGTACGCGCGCGGTGCCCGGCAATGTGCCGATGTCGGAGCGCGAGATTGCCAAGCGCGGTCCGGCTGCTGCACGTCCGGGCGTGCGCGGCGCTGGAAATCGCCCGGGACGAGCGCCGGCGCCGGCTGCTGCCGTGCTTGCATCGAGCGCGGCGCGGCCATCAATCCTGGCCACGATCAAGAGCAAACCCAAGATCGTGCGCAAATAAGTCACGCAATAGCATGGGTGAAACCGGGGCTGGTCCCCGGTTTTTTTTCGTCCATCGCCCGACGCGCGCAGACATCATGAAAAAGAAGCTGGGTGGCGTCGCTCGTATGCCACTTTCAGTTGATTCAGTAGCTTGTTATTGATAGTAGGTGTTGATGCTACACTAAAACTATTAGCTGCGATATCAAAAGGGTTGGAGAATCATGAGCTCCCAAACTGCGCTGGCATCGGCAATCATCGAACAACTTGCCGGTATCTTTACCCAGAACCGCCGCGTGCTGCGTTTGTCGACGCCATTGGGCGCGCACATGCTGCTGGCTGAAACGCTGCGTGGTGAAGAAGCCATCGACCGCGCATTTCGTTTTCAGATGTCGGCGCTGGCACTCGATGCCGCGATAGCGCTCAAGTCCCTGATCGGCAAACCGGTACTGGTCGAACTGCAGACAGCAGGCATGTCGGAACAGCCGCGCCATGTTCATGGCCACGTCACCGGCGCCGAATTGACCGGCGCGAATGGCGGCTTTGCCCGATACCAGTTGACCATCGAACCATGGACCGCCTTTCTCGACCTGGGGCGCGACAGCCGCGTTTTCCAGGACATGAATGTATTCGATATCCTCGATGCGGTATTCAAATCGTATGATGGCAAGGGCCAGCTCGCCCCGGCCTGGCGCTTCGATATTCGCGATCGCAGCGTGTATCCGCAACGCAGCCTGGTGACCCAATACCAGGAAAGCGACCTGGCGTTTGCCGAACGGCTCATGAATGAAGAAGGCCTGTTTTTCTTTTTCGAGCATCAGGGCGACCGCGACGGCGCCAGTTTGGGCAGCCACACTCTCGTCATTGCCGATCATAACGACGCTTTCACGTCCAACCGTCAGAGCGTAGTACGCTTCACCCAGCCGGGTACGGTCATGCAAGAAGACAGTCTTGACCGCTGGCGATTCGAAGTGCGCCAGCAGACCAATTCGATCGAGCTGGTCAGCTGGGACTACCGCGCCGGCCAACAGCGCAGCGTGTCCAGCGGCGGCAACGAGGCCAACCTGCTGGTCAGCCGCGACAGCCCGGGGGCGTACGCCTATTCGAGTACCGCGCAAGGCCAACGCATAGCCGACAACCAATTGCAGGGCCTGCAGGCGCAGAAGGAAATGTTCACGGGGGCCGGCACGGTGCGCACCTTTATTCCGGGCACCACCTTCACCCTGCACGACCACGGCACCTACAGCGATGACCAGATGAGCTTTGCGATCCTGCGCGTGACGCACCTTGCGCATAATAATCTCGACGCCGATACCGGTATGGCGCTCCAGCACCTGCTGGGAGACAACGGGCTCGACCGATTAATCCAGGCCGAGCTGGCCTCGAGCCTGCATTCGACCGGACGTGAGGCCGGCAAACGTCCGGTGTACCGCAATCGTATCGACGCCATCCGCTGCAGCGTGCCGTACCGGCCTAGCCGGACTGGCGCCGACGGCCATGTCTTGCACCCGAGCCCGTCTGTACGCGGCCAGCAGACCGCGATCGTGGTGGGGCCGGCCGGCGCGTCGATCCACACCGACCGCGATCACCGCATCAAAATCCAGTTTCACTGGCAGCGCGGCCAGGCCAGTCACAGCCGCCTGCCCCATCCACTGCCGGATGGCCACCGTGGCGCCACGGCGGACGACCAGGTCGGCACCTGGGTGCGGGTGGCAACCCCGCTGGCGCCGGTGGCCGGCAGCAATTGGGGTAGTCACGCGCTGCCGCGCGTCGGCCAGGAAGTGCTGGTCGATTTTCTTGACGGACAGATTGATCGGCCAGTGGTGATTGGCGTCTTGTACAACGGACAGGGCCAACCGGATGCCCAGCACAACCAGGTCAGCCAGGGCGCCGGCGCCGCCACCGGCAATGCGCCGGCGTGGTTCGCCGGCACCAGTGGCGCACACGCGCATCCGGCGACGCTTTCGGGTATCAAGACCCAATCGATGGCAGCCAGCAAAAGCGGCGTTGGCGCCTACAACCAGCTGGTCTTCGATGATAGCCCCGGCCAGGCACGAATTGCATTGCAACGCCATGCGGCGTTGCATGACGGCTCGGCCGAACTGAACCTGGGGCACCTGCGCCACCAGAGCGACAATCAGCGGTTCGGGGCGGCTGGATTCGGGGCGGAGCTGAAAACCGGGTACAGCGCGGCCTTGCGCGCAGGGCAGGGCTTGTTGCTGTCGAGCGAAGCGCAAGGATCGGCGGCCGGTGCCCAGCTCGATACGCGTGCGGCCCAGGACCAGATCGAGGCCAGCCATCGCCTGCAGCTGGAACTGGCCGGCCTGGCGCGCAGGCACAAGGCGCTGCTCAAAGACGAGCCAGAGACCGAGCGCCTGGCAGCGCTGGCGCAGCTGGCCAATAGTGGCGGCGTGATCGACAGCGAGGATGGCGAGGGCAGCGCCGCAGCGACGCAGGGACCGGCCACGGGCAGTCGCGCTGCCGCATTCAGCGAGCCGCAATTGCAGCTGTCGGCCGTGGGCGGTATCGCGGCCACGACCCCTGCCGATGCAATATTGGCTGCCCAAAAAACCAGCAGCCTCAGCGCCGGGCAAGACATCGATCTCGCTGCCCAGGGCAACCATTTTTTTGCCGTCAAGCATGGCATTGGCGTGTTCACATATGGAAAAGCAAACGGCGGCGACAAGCCGAATCAGGAAACCGGCATCAAGCTGCACGCATCCAGTGGCAAGGTCAGCATGGAGAGCCAGACCGATGTCACCGGCATCACGGCAGACAAGGCCATCACGGTGGCCAGCGTGACCAAGGGCGTGATGGTCCAGGCAAAGACCCATGTGCGCCTGAACGCGCAAGGGGCCCAGCTCAAGCTGGAGGGCGGCAATATCGAGCTTCACGGACCCGGCGTCATGGCATTCAAGGCCAGCATGAAAGAGTTGACCGGCCCTCAGAGTACCGATGCCAGCGCGAGTTTGCCGACCCCGGCAAGATTGCGTGATTGCGCGCAAAAGCTTGGCGCGGCAGCAGGATCGGGCAGCGCCCTGGTGAATTTATGAGGCGTTCGATGAGAGGCCGTTAAGCATGTCCGAGAACAACGATCCTGAACAAGCCGCCCGGTTGCGCGACAGGCTGGTCAACGATGCCATCGCCTGCCTGCGCACCGCCTTGGCCGGGGCGGGGCGGCAGGGCTTGCGCGTGCTGGTCGATCCGGCATTGCACGATCCGGTGCGGCCCTTGCTCGAGAAGCATGACTTGCCGGTAACGCGCCTGATCCTGCCCTACGGCGATGTGAGTGCGGATCTGCAGCCTTACCTGGTGTCGGTCGACGACGAGCAGGCGCGCGAGCGCTTTGTCAACGCCACCATCGACATCGCCGTCCAGGAGAGCCTGGCCGCGCGCAATGCCTGGCCCGCGGCGCGCGCCGTCTGCGCCTGGCTGGTGATGGACGATGCCGAGATCGACGCCCTCGTGCAGGGCTTCAAGGCGAACGCCGTTGTTGCCGTGCCCGGCAATGCAAGCCAGCGCAGGCTGCTGCGCTTCTGGGACCCGCGCGTGTTGCCGCAACTGGCACGCATCGTTGGCAAGCAAGCCTGGCGGCACTGGCTTCCAGTCGATGCAACCTGGCTCTCGATCGACGGTTGGGGCCAGATGACAAGGACCGATTTCGCGCCGCCGCCGGCAACGCCAGGGAATGGCGCGCGTCTCGATGGCGAGCCCTGGCGCGCGCTCGAACGCATCGCGGACGTCAACCACAGCATGGTGATGGGCAACCTCTGGCAACGGCCACCCGATGCGCGCGTGTATGCGCATCTCGACGGCCTGCTGGTCCACGCTGCCGAGCTGGGTTGCGCACAGGCGCTCGACCGGGTCACATATGCGGTGCTGGCCGACGCGATGCGCTTGCCGCTCGAGCAGCATCCCGACATCGCGGCCATGCTGGCGCGGACCCGGCGCGAGAATGTCTCGTTCTCCGATCTGCTGTCGCTGCTTGATCCGTCGGACTGGGAGCGCATCGGCGCAGACCTGCAGCGTCATGCCGGGTCCAGGCCCTCATCTCTTCTTGCCCAAGAATCATCATGAACCAGGCTGTCCTTGTAAACAAGATCCGTCAATCCACGACGCAGCCAACCGGCAGCGATTGCCAGGCCTGCCCGACCGCCGGGTTGCCGATCCTGCCGGTGCGCTATGCGGTGGTGCCGAAGGCACTGCCGGGCTATGCCCTGCCGGCCAGTTGCAGCAATCCCTTGCTCGATGGCGAGGATGGCCCGAAGGTCGTCATCCAGCAGTCCAGGTATGCACTGCGCACCCTGCGCGCCGGTTTCCTGTATCTGCACTACAAAAATCCGGGCAGCGGCGCCTGGATCTGGCAATGCTTCATGATTTCGCCAAATGGCGCGCTGCGCGAAATCCCGATCGGCAGCGCCGCGCCGGTGGTGCCAAGCGAGCCGGCCTGCACCAGTGCAGTCCATAACATCAATTCGAGCATCATCGCCCTCAAGCATCCCGAGAAGATCGACAAAGCCTATATCGGATACAGCGAGCATTTCTGGTCGAGCCACACCCGCAAGCAGCACGAGAAAAACCAGAAATCGCGCTTGACCGCATTCAGTCCGGCGGCCTGGATGCTTGGTCAGGCGCAGCAGAATGCGGCGCCAATCGAGACGGTGGGGCACACCGTCGTCGAATATTCGACGGTGAATCTCGAGCGCCATTTCAAGACCAGTTTCTTCGATTACAGGGGCCGCTCGGGGCAGGCCCCGGGCTTGAAATCGCGTATGGAAAAGATCAATCCCGGGAGGGGGATGATCCTGGCGGTGCCGGACCCGATTGGCTGTATCAGCGAACTCAATTCATCGCGCATGCATGCCAAGGCCGACTACCAGAAATATGTGCTCGACAAAGACAATGCATGGAGGCTTTCGTGCGCCGCGCAGATCGACGGCTTGCGCAGCTATGTCGAAGCACAAACCAAGGAAACGCTCAAGGACGCCAAGCCAAAGTACATCAGCAGCGGCGGTGGCATGGTGCCTGGCACTCCTATCGAACTGAGCAGGGACGACCAGATACAGGGCGAAACCAGAAGCGCGCTGGGCCGGCTTGAAAAACACTATAGCGAAAGCAGCAGGAAAGCATTTTTAAAAACGTTCGACGAAAAATGCGCTGCTTTCCAGGCGCGTGTGCTGGCGCTCGACAAGGATTACGTGGCGTGGAAGGAAAGTACCACGCTGGCACTCGTCATCGCTGACTATGACAAGGTGCCGCATTTTTCCTGCGCTCCGGCCACTGAAGTACACAGCCGGATCCTGGCCGGCGGTGTCATATCCGCGGCCAGCCTGAAGTCGTGGGAAACCCTTCTCAAGAGGGAGGCAACCGACCTCAAGAATTACGCGGTGGCCGGCATTCTGTTCAACCAGCAGAAATGGCAATCCAGTTTCAAGAGCGCGGACGAAAAGAATATCGTTGAACATATTTGGGGCGACAACCACGGCAAGCTGTTCGACGTCGGCAAGAACGTTGCCGAAGCGGATATCTCGGAACATCGAACGCTGGCATATAACCAGGGCATCAACAAGGCCGCGGAGTGGGCGGCCGATCTGCTCGTCACGATCAATGGCGCGATCATGGCCGTCATTACCGATGCCGCGAAGCGCGCGGGCAAAGCCGCAGATGACGCGGCTGCCAGGACGATCGCCCAGCTCGAGACCATGCAAGTAAAGTTGGGCTTGGCGTACAGCCATTTGCATGCGGGGACCAGCGTGATCCTGGTGCAAATCGATCTGACGGTCGATGACTGGCACCACATCATGTCATCCCAGTTGCGCAAGTCGATGGAGAACGTGTCCAAGCAGGTCAGCAAGTCGTTCGCCGCCATGGCGCTGGCAGCCGAGTTGCGCATCCCGATGAGTAGTGGGGCTTCCGGCAAATTGGTGTCATTTACGTTCTGGATGAGTGGCAGCGTCGACGACCTGACCAGGATCATCGCCTCGATCGGTATCGGCGTCGGTGACGGCGCCGCTGGCGCCACCAAGGCCGCTGCCAAAGGCGCGGGCGCGGTCGTGAATGCTGCGGGGAAGGTCGGCACCACGGCCGCCAGAGGCGTGGCCGGGGGCATGGCTGCCGGAATGCGCACGATTCGGGTGATCGGCCATACTTTCCCCAAAGGCGCTGCGATCCTGGCAAAAATCCCGGCACAGGTTTCAGCGACCAGCGCCGGACGCTTTGCCACGCAGCTGTCGCGCAACAGCGTGAAAGCCTTGTCCGCCGCAGACGTCAAACTGGCCGGGCCGGCCCTGGCATTCCAGCTGTTCGCGCTGCGCAAGTCGATGGACGATTTCGATAACAGCGTCGGTTTCAAGCACCAGGATGCGGCGTGGGCAATCGCCTCGAGTGCGATGGGGGTTACCAGTGCGGCGGTCGATTTGGCCGGCAAGGCCTGGAAAGCGGCCAGGCCGGGAGCCAGTGTGCTGGGCGCCAGGGTCACCGCCGCGATCATTATCAAGGGCGCCGGCTTTCTTGGCGCCGGCGCTTCCGCCGTCGATTGCGTGCAAGCCATCATCAGGGTCAATACCATGGCCAAGCGTGGTGACAAGGACGCGGCATTGATCCATGGCGGCATCGCCCTGGCGGCGGCAGGAGCCACCTATGCCGGCGTGGCGATGGCATTGGGCAGCAGCGCATTTTTCGGGCCGGTGGGCATCTTGATCGCCTGCATCGGCATCGGCTTGTTCCTGACCTATCTCGCGTTCTTCGCGGAAGACACCGCGATCGGTATCTGGCTCGACCGCTGCAAATTCGGCAATGCCGACCGGCCCGAAGGCCCGTTTGCAAACCGCCAGCATGAGATGGACGGACTCGAGCTCGTCGCCAGGAAAATCGTTGTCGAGATCGAGTGGCTGGATAAGCCATTCAGTTCGCTGCGTTTCAATACCGACGAAATCGCAATTTCAGTCAAGCGCAACACCGGCGCGAGCGATGCGATGCTGTTGGGGTTATTGATAGAAGGGAAGTCAGGTACGCGCCAGGTATTCATTCGCCAACATGGCTTCGGGACCGGCACGGCAAGGGCCGAATCCACATGGCCGCAAAAGATCGCGAGAGCCAGGCATGCCAACGGTTTCGTCGGAAAGGATTTCGAAGCGAAGCGCCTGCACGGTGAAAGCGGCATCAAGCCGCTCAAGGAAAACGAGCAGGCCATCACTGCATGGGAAGAAGTAGTGGAACTCGATCCCGAAAAATTCGATCGCGCCACGATCTGGCTGCGGTACTTTCCAGATAAGAACAACGAGCTTGCATATTATGACGATGAACTCATGGTCGCAGACGATAGCAACGATTTAAGAGATCGAAACAAGCAGGAGAAACTTCGTGTCCAACAATAACGGCGATATCATGCATTCTTCAGTTGCTGCCGCCACTTCGCCATCCGAACATGCGCACCGTGCTCAGACCTATGCGTGGGCGCCGAACGAATGGACCAGCGAACCCGGGGCCAACTGCGCTGCGCTGCAGCCAGCCGGATCGGGGGTCGTAAAAACCTTGCCCCCGGCTGAGACCAGTGTCTTTCGCGAGGGCTTGCCCCCGCTGCAGGACGAGGTAAAGACATTCAATGCGGTGTACCTCGAAATCACAGGTGGACTGAAAAACAACAAGTGGCTTGCGATTATCCCCGGCATCGTAGGGTTGCCGGCAACGGTTATTGGCACTGGCGTTCTGCTCTGGATGATGTTCGGGCAGGGCGATTTTTCCGAGGATATTGGCATCAAACTGCTGATCCTGGCGATGGTGCCATTGCTGTTGATGATGGCGTACTCGATCTTCAGCATTGCGGTATTCAGCCCCGCAGACGAGCCGATCCGGTTTTGCCGCCGCGACCGCAAGATCTATCGTTATCAAACGCGGCGCTGGCGCTGGCTGGGCATGGATGTCTACCATCCCGCCAACAAGCCAATCATCAAAGTCCACGATTGGGACCATTGCCGGGCCGAGGTGGTGCGTAAATTGATCGCCTCGGGCAGTTCGGCGCGGCGTGATTGTTTCCTCGAACTGGCGGTGCTCGACCCGGCCACCCATACCGTGACCGAGCGCTTCCGTGTCGGCGATCGCGACGTGTACAGCGATTTCACGCAGCGCATTTTTCTGTGGGAGACCATTCGCCGCTACATGCAGGAAGGCCCTGACACCATTCCATTGCCGGCGCTGCAGGCGCACCGTGAGACGTTCGACGATTGCATCGAGGAATTCAATCCGTTCTCGCTTCCCGCCAAATCGAGTCCGGGCACGCAGCGGGTTGTCAGCTATTTTTTCGCCGCGCTGTTGTGGGTAGCGATCGTGCCTTATCTGTTGATGATCGTATCGCGCTGGCTCGCTTTCAAGATATCGCGTGCGGTCCAATGGGGCGACCTGGAGCACACGGCATTCAAGCTTGCACCAGACGACCCTGCCTTGCAGCGTACGCAACAGCCCGAAGAAGCGGCGCCGCAGCTGTGGGCAACTGAGCTCAAACGTCGCCAGCGTGCCAAGTGGTTGTGGCTGGCATCCTTGCTGGGGCAGGTGGTGTGGTTGTGGTGGTTCTTCTCGGCGCCGAGCTACTACCAGTGACGGCAGCTTCAAGTTGCAGGGCGCTCGAAGCGGGGCTTGCGCAAGCAATAGTCGTTTGCTATAGTCTCGCTCCTCCAACGCAGACGTCGTCTTATAGATGAGCGAAGCGAAGGAAAAAAGGGAGTTGACGAGATCGTAGTAAAGCCTCATAATCTCTCTTCTCTGCTGCTGACGAACACAACGATTCGCAACGATGCAGCAAAGCAGTACCGAACCCTCGGCGGGAGCCGCGTTCTTTAAAAATTAACAGTCGATAAGTGTGGGCGTTTGATGAAGGTGCCAGTTGACTAGTTCAGCTGATTACTTAAATTATCAAATGTTCACAAAAAAGAAATACGTTGTCTCAGCAATGAGATAACGGTCAGTATTTTGAGTGAGCGACCCCTGCAGCAATGCAGGGTG
>Ga0265798_10007420_pt1 | contig 14180 bp, 14 predicted proteins | sample P3T30metagenome_FD_192430 | JGI IMG/M metagenome (GOLD analysis project Ga0265798, IMG submission 192430) | Plant litter microbial communities from East Loma Ridge, Irvine, California - P3 T30 | ecosystem: Environmental > Terrestrial > Plant litter > Unclassified | place: USA: California...
TTGTATTCTGGCCTCTCACACAATTCCGTGGCGCTGTCAAATGAAAGGCCGACAGCAAGCATACCGCCATCTTGTCCTTGTGGCCCATGAGCCAGGTGGGAGTGAAGACCGCGGTAGTATGCGACACGAATAGCGTCCTCGGCTGTGATCATGCCAGCCGCATACGCAGCAGCCGTTTCACCAGACGAGTGTCCGACGACACATCGCCACTTGATACCGCTGGCATGTAATAGATCGACGAGACCGATCTGACAAGCCAGCGACAATGGTTGGGCGATGGCGGCTACTGCTACGCGCGAGTTCTCTCCTTGTGCAAGAAGCTCCTCCTTCAGAGACCAGGACGGAGCGTCTTTGCCTAGAGCCACGAGTGCAAGTTCACAACGGGCGATGGACTCGCGGAACAAAGGGCTATGGAGGATGAGGTTGCGACCCATGGATGGCCATTGCGCGCCTTGGCCGGTGAATATGCCTAATATGGCAGGGCCGTCTTCACCAAGCGAAGCGTATGGATCACCTTCGTTTGCACTAGCAGTTGATGTTGTGTTGGAGGCCACATTGTTCTCTGTGACAAAAGTGTCCATGTAGGCAAGTAGCTTCTTGCGCGTTGCGCCGGAGAAAAAGGTACGATTTGCATTGAAATGTGTACGTCGGAATTGCAGAGTCCACGTCAGGTCTGCGAGGTCGACCTGCGCGTTGTTGCGTATATAGTTTGCATAAGCTGCGACGGACCGAACGAGAGAAGTTTGCGAGTTTGCCGAAAGCAGCAGGGGTCCAACAAACCGCTCCTCGTCGTCGTGCCGTTGCCGGTGCTGCTCTTCTTGCACATGTTGCGGGGGCGTCTCAAGAATCACGTGAGCATTAGTACCTCCGAATCCGAAGCTGTTGACACTAGCACGCAAAGGCGAGCCAGCTGGCACAGAAGGCCAGTCACAAGGCTCGGTTGGGATTTGAAGATTGTCATACAATGATCCTATGGCTGGGTTGAGCTCGCAAAAGTGCATGTTGGGGGGGATGGTGCGGTGTTGCATGGCCAAAGACGCCTTGAGCAGACCAGCCAAACCTGCGCAGCCTTCAAGATGTCCAACAACGGTCTTGATGGAGCCGACGAGTAGTTTGCCGGGGGGTGCGGTGTCGATGCGGTCGTGAGGAAAAAAGGCATCTCGTATGCCTCGAGCCTCGACTGGGTCGCCTGCGCGCGTGCCGGTTCCATGTGCCTCGAAGAAGTGGCAGCGATGTGCGACAGGATCGAGACCAGCATTTTCATATGCTCTCTTGATGAGCGCCGTCTGTGCTGCCGCACTTGGGGCGGTGATGCCGGCGGTGCGTCCGTCTTGATTCACAGCCGTGGCTCGTATGATGGACTCGACATGATCGGCGTCAGCGGTAGCGCGGTCGAGTGTCTTGAGCACAACGGCGGCAAAACCCTCACCGCGGGCATAGCCATCTGCGGATGCATCCCACATGCGAGACCGGGAGGTGGGAGACAGCATGTGTAGCTTGGCTTCGGAGACATAGCTAGTCGTGTCGAGCAGGAGATTGGCTCCAACGACAATGGCCATGTCACTTTCGCCAGAGCGGAGACTGTGCATGGCCTGGTGCAGGGCTACGAGCGAACTCGAGCAGGCCGTGTCAATGGTCATGGATGCGCCCTTGGTGTCGAGGAAGTAGGAGATGCGATTTGAGAGAATGGCCTGGTGGGTGCCGATACCACTATGGGTAGGAATGGTTTCGATGTCGCGGGCTTGGATGTCGCCATAGTCGTGGTTCATCAGACCGGCGTAGACTGAAGTCATCGAGTTCTGCATCTGCTCGAGCGGACATCCAGCCGACTCGAGGGCCTCGTAGACGGTTTCAAGGACTAGGCGCTGTTGCGGGTCCATGCCGTCGGCTTCTTGGGGGTTGATGCGGAAAAAGGCGGCATCGAAGAGGCGGATGTCGTCGGAAAGGAGGTAGCCCTTGTTGGGCACGTCGGTGCTGCCGTGATACTCGCCATTCTGATGGTAGAATGACCACAGGTTCAACCTGTCGGCGGGCATGTCGCTGAGGACATCACTAGGGTTCTTGAGCAGTGCCCACAGCTTCGAGGGCGAGTCTGCACCGCCCGGCAGACGACATGCGGACCCAATGATGGCGACTGGTTGCGACATGGTGTGTTGAAGGTGGAACAGCAGAGCAAGGGAGGAGCAGGTTGAATTGCGACGAGTGATGAGCCGGCACCACGACGACTGCTGGCCGGATTATGTTGTATGGTGTGGTGCTGAGGTATGCCTCGTTGGTTGCCGGAGCTGGCCATGCTGCTTACTCTCGCCATTGCGGACATGGTGAAGGGCGAGCGTGTAGACGGGAGGCCGTGGGGAGCGCGCGACACACAGCGAGCGGCCTGGTGGCGGGACGGGACGGGCCTGACGACGGGGAGAGGCTAGTGACGGGGAGGGCGTCAATGACGGGGAAGGTGCGGGGCGGAGGTAGCGGAAGGGACCAGGAGCCAAGGGATGCACTATCTCCGCAGAGCAGTGCGAGGGTGAGACGGGGAGTTGAAGGGGGGGGGGCTAAGCTGGGATTGGTGGTGAAAAGAGGACATGGGACATTGTGCGTGAACAGGATCTGCCATCCATCCTCCATCGCCAGCACAGCCATTCGGCGAGGCAATTCGGTTCGCCACTATGGCCGCGCACGCACTTCCGGCAACGCAGCGGGCTCTCAAGGTGGCTGGGGCGAACAAGGTAGCGGTGCAGATGGCATGTCCTCTGCCGACGCTGCAAGACGACGAGGTGCTGGTGCGGGTGCGGTGCGCGTCAATCAACCCAGTGGACGCCAAGATGCTGGACCTGGCGCCCCACGTTGGCGCGACGGCGGGGTGCGAGTTTGCGGGCGATGTCGTGACCGTGGGGGCCGGGGTGCGCAATCCAGCCATGGCCGTGGGCGTAGCCGTGTTTGGCTGTGTGTGCGGGAATCATCCTGAGCGGGCTGACAACGGAGCGTATGCAGACTACGTCGCTGTCGCCGGCGACCTGGTGTACTTGCTGCCCTCGCACCTGACGTACGCTGAGGGAGCCAGCCTCGGGGCCGCCATGCCTACTGTGGGCATGGCGCTATACTCTACCTGGCCGCTGCACACTCCCCAGACTCGTCCCCAGACGCCTCCCCAGAGCCTCCGCGCTGATGGAAGCACCACCACCACCACCACCACCAGTAGCACCACCACCAACCAGACCAGGCTGGCTGCAGCCGTCGAGGCGGCGGATAGGGCGGCGGCAGCGACCACGACCACGACCACGACTAATGCCGGGCTTGCTGCCGGCGCTGCAGCCACCACCGCCACCACCACCACTGCTACTGCTGCGAACTACAACCACTACGTGCTCGTGTACGGAGCGAGCACAACCTGCGGAGCCTTGGCCCTGCAGATGCTTCGCTACTCGGGCATGGTCCCTGTCGCCGTTTGCTCACCATCCAACTTCGCAATGGTCACGGCCCGGGGCGCCGATGCTGCGTTTGACTACCATGACCCTGCCTGCGCCGACAACATACGCCGCCACACTCACAGCTCGCTGGGGTACGTGCTGGACTGCATCGGCGACGTCGCATCGATGAAGATATGCTATGCCGCCATGGGGGCGGCCGGCGGTCGGTACATGGCCCTCAACCCCTTCCCCCTCCGCGCTCACTCGCGGCGCGACGTGAAGCCGGATTACGTGCTCGTCTACACCATCTTTGGCAAGGAAATGAAATTGCCTCGCCCGTTTGGGCGGCCTGCACGTCCCAAGGATCGTGCCTTTGCAGAAGCATGGTACCGCTCCACCCAGTCGTTGGTAGATACACCTGCCGCCATTATCCCACACCCAATTCGCCATGGCTCAGGTCTCGCCGACATCCTGCCCGGCCTCGACTGCATGCGCCAGGCAAGCATCACCGGCATCAAGCTCGTGTATCAAATCAATGACACGCCATGCTGACACTCGCTGATCCTGCTGCTCACACCTCGCATCTAGTCTGGAGTCCATCGTCTCCTTCCAGCGCCCGACGCCGCCCGCCTTGTTTAGGCGTCCGTCAGCCACAATGTGTCCATCCATGCACCACTACCCTTCCCCAATCAAGCATCATTGCTAAAATTCAGACAACGTGGGTTCTTTGCTGCATGCTGCATACATGTGGTACCACCACTGCCGCCTTGTGTGGCGCTGCTTTCTTTCCTGCTCCCCTTGGGCTCATCAGTGTTGGTTGTTGTGTAGTCTTATACTATGTACAAATGTGAAAACTGCCTCGCCGTCGATAACAAATCCCCCGTTCAAAGCTGCTCGAGTGCGGGCATCACCCTTCTTGGTGGTTCTTCTTTCCTTCCCCCCCCTCCTTCTAACCCTCACCCTCTCTCTTGGTGCCACCCTTATATGACCATGCCCGCCGCATCCACACATGCTGGAGCCTCGTGCAACACACGGGGCAACTCCACGGAACCGTCGCGGAAGAGGCGGAGGCAGGCTGTCGTATGCACTGAATGCCGCCGTCGCAAGATTGCCTGTGACCGGAACGTACCGTGTGCTCAGTGCGTGCAGTCCAAGTCGACCTGCACCTTCTATAACTCGTACAACTCATACTCAGATGGCGACCAGGCTCGTAGCGTCCCCGACGGCCACCTGGCGTCGCGGCCTGACTCCACCCCCGCTATTGGCCAGACGGCCTATGCTAGCCAAACGAGCCCCCAGCTGTCTCTGGCGCTCATGACAGACGACCAGAACCCGTTCACGTGCACAACAAGGCCGTCGCCAACAACCATATCTACCGATTCAGCCTTGCTCACGCGGATCAATGGTACCGCCACTATGGATATCCCGCCCTTCACCATGGCAATGTACCCCGATCCGGACCATGTGCAGTTTCAAACTTCTCTCTTCACCGACATGCCCGACATCAATGGCACAACAGACATGCCAGACTTGATGCCCATCTCCATCGACTCGCCAGTCCGCAGCCCCTCCTCTACCCTTACCGACTCCGGAACCGTCTTCCACAAGTCACGGGTCTACGGCCCGAGCCACTGGATGTCACTACTCGGCAAGGTAAGATGAATCACAACGAGGTCCAAAGGAGAGCACACAATCAACCCCCCGCCTCCGATGGTCTACTGCTCACATGTGTCGGATCCAATCGCTAAACAGTTGAACAGCACAATCTCTTTGACGACATCAAAGGCACTCTATTCACCGGCGAGGCAAACACGTCATTGTTGAAATGTAAGAGGCTTGCACGAGCGATCAAGTCCAGCAGTCGACCTACTCCCCAGCTTCTCTCGCGACCTCTGTCCGACCTGATGCCAAACAAGGAGACTGCAGATCGGCTGGTACAGCTGTACTTGCGGACCTTTGAATCCGTCTTCAGCATCATGCATGTCCCCACTTTCCAGCAAGAGTACGTAGAGCACTGGAACAATCCGCAGGCTACAAAAGACTCTTTTCTCCTCCAACTTCTCCTCATCATGGCGATCGGTACATGTTTCTGCCCAACAGCATCAGCTGCAGGGGCGACCAAAACACGCTCCAAACTACGCGATCAATCTCTGCAGTGGATTCATGCCGCCCACGCAAAACTGACATCGCCCATGGTTAAGCAGGATCTCAGTCTTTGCGGCATTCAGAATCACTGTCTATTACTTTTAGCACTCATGACAGACACGCAGGCTGTTGGTGGGGATCTGGCTTGGATTGCCATAGGCTCGCTGATGCAAAGGGCCATGGCCATTGGCCTTCACGTTAAGCCTAGCCAGTTGCCCGTGAGCGCTTTGGAGGCAGAGACACGGCGAAGAATCTGGGGGACGATACTAGAACTGTCGGTGCAATCAAGTCTAGACTCGGGGACATATCCAATCGTCCCACAAGGGGCTCTCGACAACTTTGAGGCCCCCTCCAATCTTGACGACTCGCAGCTTACGGCATCCACGCAGGCGCAGCCTGTTCCACAGCCGACAACCACATATACCAGGTCTTCCATACAATGCGCTCTTCTCAAATCACTCCCGATTCGTTTCAAGATTGCAGAAGCATTAAATCAGCCGCTATATAAGCTCACCTATGATGATGTCCGATCCATGGGAGCAGAGCTGACTGCGCACCTACGTGAGACGTCGCAGCTGATCAGGTCGTTTCATTTTAATCGACCTTCACCCTTCCAGATCCATCTTCAGGATTTGTTGGCACGCCGTTTTCTTTTTACCCTGCATGTGCAGTTTGTGCACCGGGCACCCAGCAACACCAACTACCACTTTTCCAGGACAGCATGTCTCGAGTCTGCACTACTCCTGCTTGGCCCTCCCTATAGCCGCAACGCAGACGACATCAGTTATTCAAACGATGGCGGCGACACATCCTCTTCCCTTGGCGATTATCAAAACCTGCGCTTGCATGGCGACGGGCTATTCAAGAATATTCTGCTGGCAGCTGTCATGGCTGTTTGTGCCGAACTCTTGATCCAGCTTCGAGAAGACTCGTCCCCGGCCGCATCTTCTCTGCTGCGTATGCCCCTCCTCCAAGCTATTCGCGATACCGCTTCTATAATGTGTCGTCGCATTCAAAGGGGAGAAACCAGTATCAAAGCTTTTATTTTTGTTAGTTGCGTGCTTGCCAAAATCGATGCCTCCAAAAATTGTAATTCACCGCAGCAGAAGAACCATATCGACCAGGCTGTTGCCGATACAGCCAAACACGTCCTCGGTGTTTGCGCCAAATTCTTGACATCAAGGATTGGTGGCGTGGCTAGCCCATCTTCTTCTGTTCCTGATGAAAATTCTGCGTCAAAGGAGCAAATCATTGATCTAGAGCAGTGGCTGCCATTGGGGGATAGGGATGAGAGTGGTGAATTGGGATTTCAAAACAATCCGTCTACGAATACACAGAGTGATCATACCAACGACATGAATACGTGGCTGAACGACAACACCAGCATCTGGAACTTCCCTGCTTGGGGAAATGAACCAATGTTCATCTGAAACGCAATAACATTAGTCTAGCATTGTAAAAGCTCAGGCTAGATGTGCTGCGGAGGCATGTACAAAGTTAGAAAATGGGATATCAAATTTCCCAAGATATTCAATCATTAAGATCCAAGAAGCAGGAACACATAAGTCTTTGGTCCAAGAGTTTTTAAGACCGTTCAATTTCCTAATTCTGCTTCTTACATGTACCTTGCCAATTCCCTTCTTATCCACTTCCGAACACCTCAAAGACCTCTTTTGAACTACCCTACTTACGAACCACAAAAGCCAAAAGTCCATTTTTTACACTGAACCCCTTCTCCACTTTTTCAATCTTATACTTGCCCACCACTTCGAACGCGACCAACTTCATCAGCACATCCACCATGTGCCTCCCCAAACACTCACTCGCTTTCACAGACATGACTCTGTATCTCACGTACCCGTACCGATAATCGTTCGGTGTCATCGAAACGAAGCGCTCAGGGCGGAACGTGCCAGCGTCGGAACCCCAGGTTAGCGGGTTGGTGTTGAGGCGCCGGATGTCGATGACAATGGGCGTCCCGGCAGGCAACCTATATCGGCCAATGACCTTGGGAATAGAGATGCATTCTGGAGGTGAGAAGCCTGGGGGGGGCGATGATGTATGTGGTCAGCGAAAATGAGTATGACGAGGAGGGGAGTTTATGGCATACCAAGCGCGGGATGAAGGCGTACAACTTCCATACACAGATAGTTTAGCAGCGTACTACTCGAACTAATATAGCTATTCAGTTGAAAATCCGCTTTTGCCGTCATAGAAGTGATTTCTTCATAGAGTCTTTGTTGAAAATTGCCATCCTGTGCCAATTGTTCAAACATGAAGACGAGGATTGCGCCTGTAATGCCGATATTGGTGAATATCATCTCGTCAATGGTCTGAAGATACTGTGCTTTTGTTAGAACTGTTTTTTTTATCACAGTGATCATGTCATTGTACTTGATCCATAGTCATCCCGCCTTCAACGTCAACGCCTTTGAACACGTGTTGTGCTGGGATTATCAATTGTTTCTATACTTCATGTCAACTTCTCATTGATTTTAAGTACCTGCATGTGCGGTACGAACCTCTTTCGTACTGTTCAGAATATCGAGGTTGAACGCTTTCCAGTCCGCGAGGTATCGGTCTAAATGACGCTTTGACGGTGTAGGAAGTGCATTGAACCACGGGGACATCTGCCATTTACCCATGGCGGTATACGCCAACGCTTGAGCTTGCATACCACTAAGGCGAACTAATTCCTTGTGCCTCTGTAGCAAATGTAAGCAGTTCATGATACAATAGTTAGAAGTAGCTCCCGTACCTGATCTGTGTACGCATCGCCGTAGAAGCTTAACGGAATAGCCCGCAACGGAATAATCTTGCAAGCTTGCTCAGTGTTCAAGACAAGTCTTCCCACACCTGAAGAAAGAGCGTCGTTCTGGAGATCCTTGAGCCATTGGCTGACTTCAGTTTTAAAAATGGGTATCATGGTCATGCTGGTGGCGTGGGTATAGGCTGGATCAAAGTACCGGCGAACTGTTCGCCATGGTTGGTTGTAGAGAGCGCCCGCGCATTGTCCGAGGATACTATACAATGAATATCTGTTAGAGCTTTATCACTTGTGAGAGGTTGCTGAAAAGGACTAACCGATTAAAGTAGTCGCCAAAATTGAGATCTGCAGGGTGCCAATGATCTATCAATCTCATGTCAACACCTAAACGTATAGCCAGACCAAAACCATGGCTTACCATTGAGATCCTGACGAAGGAACTCGCGCACATGTTCCGGCGTGTGAATGACGACTTCGCTGTATTTCCCATTTTTCAGCACATAGGGCTCGTCCTGCGCGAGCCTTTCTCCCTGTTTGGATATATGTTCCCTGTTGTTGTTTCGGTCAGACTCTATATGCTACAGGTTGATTTCCGGATAACATACGAGTGGAATATGATGGCTGACCGAGAATAGTTTGGTGTCTTCAATTCTTTGATCGGAACGCCATCAATGTCATATGCTTTGATCTTCTACAGAATGATTAGATTTGGAAAAAGGGGGAAAATCGAGCACAGTATCGTGCTTATTGAAACGGTGCTCACCGGACCGTTGCGCCATTTCGCAAAACTCCTCAAAAGCACAACCACAATAGCGCACGCAAAAGCGTTCAGATAATGTTGTTTGAAGAAGTTGTTCATTTGTTCCAGGCTTTGATTTAATAAGTTAGCCAATGTAGAATTTGGGTATATCATTGCCACAATTGTCGACCTTAGTCTTCTGAGAGGATGTGCAACGTCTGGCCCTACGTGAGCTTGCAGCAATGGAACCGAGAACTTTCCGGCGTGGTTCTAGAAAGTTTCGTATCTATCGTGTCACAATGTGCTCTGAGCTATGCCTAAAGGTCCGGGGTGATTCATCATTCGACGGATATACTGCCATGCCGACACGGACACACGCGAATTCCCAGCGCAGGAAAAAGTGGAGCCGGACATATTCCGCTTGACTGAATATTGACTTGGAAAATCAAATGGGCAACATGATCCGAAGGTAAACATGACGCCATAACCCTGTTCCGGATGAATGTTCGACAGTGGTGGTGGTATAGAACAAACTCGGCTATGCGCATAAGCGGAGTTGTTCTTATCTCCCCGTTTCAGCTGTTAAATCCCCGTATGATCATCCTCATGTGCCTTTACTAACATTTCCGCACTCGTTGGAATCTTTGGATAGTCTGCTATCATTCTGCGAAAGGCGTGATTGTGACATTGAAAAGCAGACCGTCACTTGTGTTTGACATTACATCTTCATACTGATTACCAACTACCTGGCCATTCATTAATCCAGTTGGCCGATTGAGATGTCCGATATTGCCATCAATTTCGCGTCCAAGTGGACTCTCGCGCTCCAATTCGCTTTGGTGTGCTTCGTCGGTCAAGCAATAGTATTGCGAGCATCACGCGCTTGGTATGAGTGGCAACGAGGATGCAGCGCCATCCCTCGGTACCCGCAAAAGGTTCCCTACATGGGATTTGACATCGCCTTTGGCATGGCCAAATCGCTGAAAAATCACACCTTCCTTCTCTGGCTGCGCAACCTCCACGACGGGTTCCCTGGCAAGTCAAAAACATTCACGATTGATTTCCTCGGTAGACACGTTATACACACTATCGAGCCCGAGAACATGAAACATCTGTCTTCGATTGTTTGGCAGGATTTTGGCGTCGAACCTTTGCGTCGTCAGTCTGGAGCTTCCATGCCCTTTGCGGATAAGGGTGTCAACACCACCGATGGCCACGATTGGGCTTTTAGTCGGTTTCTCATCAAGCCGTACTTCCTTCGTGAAGCATTCTCTGACACCAATCGACTCAAGGAGCACACAGATAATCTTTTGAGCTTGATACCACTTGACGAATCTACTTTTGACATGCAGATTTTGCTGCAGCGTTGGGTCTGTGTGCCTGTGTGGACTGGCTCAAAAGTAACCATGACTAACTATATGGCCAGTTCCTCGATACGTCCAGCCATTTTTTGTTCGGCGAGTCAATCAATTGTCTTTTGTACCCAGAAAGAGCCGAGATTGCCTGGGCAATGACAGACGTACTACGCGGCTTACGTCTTCGCCTACAGATGAGCAAATGGCTTTGGCTTGGAAGATGGAGGACGTGGAACGGTGCTATAAAAATTGTCCACGAGTTTATCGATCGCCAAATTGACAGAGCATACCAGGAGAAAGCTGAGAAGCTGATAAGACAGAACTCCAGCAACGATCAATTGAAGGATGAGTCAGAGAGGACTGATTTACTCTGGAACATGGTTGGCAATCTCCCGGAGGATCGTGAGCGACTTCGATCCGAGATGCTACTCTTGTTCGTTCCAAATAACGATACGACTTCCATATTCATCAGCAATGTCTTCTGGAATCTCGCTCGCTTGCCCAAAGTATACGCAAAGGTTCGGGAAGAAGTTCTTGCTGTTGGAAAGGATACGCCGCTCACATACGAAATCCTGCGTACCTTGAAGTATCTCGAGGCTGTCCTAAATGAGAGTAAGATTGTCTTATTTACTGCGTCCATTTGGTTGGGATGTACACTAACACACACCTTTAGCACATCGACTCTATCCCAATGGCGTCATGCAAGTACGTTACTGTCTCAAGGACACGACTCTGCCTCTCGGCGGTGGTAAGGATGGCAAAAGCCCAATCTATGTGAAAAAAGGCGATGTAGTGCAAGTGAATAAGAGTGTCATGCATCGCGATAAGGAAGTGTGGGGCGAGGATGCGGACGATTTTGTCCCAGAGCGATGGATCGGCCTTCGCCCATATTGGACATTTGTTCCCTTTGGAGGCGGACCGAGACGTTGCCCAGCTCAGCTTCTTGTCACTACCGAGGCTAGTTACGTTCTCGCAAGGTTCTGTCGGCAGTTCAGAACGTTAGAAAATCGCGATAAGAACGGCTACATTCCTATCATGCGAGCTGGACCAGTCAATACGAATGGTGTCAAGATAGCTGTTACTAAAGCTTAGGTGGTTAATTGGAGCTGGATGAGGGATTATATTCGCTGTCAATTACTATGCGCATTAAGCTACCTCCCCCCCTCAGCTCTCCATAAAATAGCCCCCTCCCACCATGGATGCGCCATGACCTGGTTTGTTGTTGACCTGGCCGCCAGGTCAGGTTTCGTCATTCCAGATATCATCTTCTGTGCCTCAGAACCCAGCTCCTGTCCCCACACTTCGAAGCTTATTTCGGGCTGGTCTTGCACCGCCAACTCTGCCAGTTGAGATGCTGATTTGAGAGCCTTTGTCCACTTATTGCTAGCGATCTCGTTGAGAACACCTTCATTCACTGACCCATAGTAAGATAGGTGTCGCGTTAATATTTCTTGCTCTGGACTATGCGAAGCTTGACGAGGTCCTGGTGATCGTCGATGAGTAGCATTTCCCCAGCCCCGAGGATATATATGCACTGCGCGAACGCTTAGCATAGGTTTCTTCGATGATACCAAAGAATATGGCATGGAGTAACTTACAACCAGTCCGAATGAGTAAACATTTGATCCCTTGGACAATCCTCTCCCGGTCTGTCCTTCCGGACTGCGCCACATGGCGTTTCCTACTGCATGAGTGGTCTGAAGCACCGCTCCCGTTTCAAGCTTAAAAGCGATGTTGAAGTCACCCAAAGCGACGTTGGTAATTTTTTATCACCATATTCATCGCAAGTCCAGTTGACCAGTATATTATCCGGCTTGACATCTGACAAGATTGATTGTCAGTTAGGATTTCGTGATAGAAGATCGAATCCGGACTGGTGATAGTACCAACATGGATACAGTCCTTGCTATGTAATTCTTTTTTGGCTTCTCCTGTCTACCGCAAGATATTCTTCCGTACTGCATTAGAGATATCTGAATCCTCCCGGAGCAGTCGAAGCAGGTATTTTGGTAGTAAGGATAGATTAGGATGTTTTCGTCCTCGATGAGATCAACATGTATGCGAAGCCGACGAGACTCAGAAAAATCGGCTGCAAGGCGTAAAGACAAGTCATAGAATGGCTTGGACTCGCGCTTGAAGACGAAAGACTGGTTGTAAGATATAAAATGACTTCTGTTGAGCGAAACCCTAAATGAGGCATATGTACAACATACTTGGCTTTGAACATGTTTGATCTAGAATCTTTACGCTCCTAGAGCACCTCGCGCTGAACATATACACGACCAGATTTGCCTACGATCGGGGATGCCATTCTGATGACTTTACGTGAAATTAGGGATGTATGACAAGCTAGACGATTTAGAAGCATGTGGGAATACTTGGACAACAAGAATATTAAGGAAAGAAGTAGTCTCGAGAGTCAGATGTTCTTCGTAGTGATTATAGAATCGTGTTTGTCAGCGGTTGTGCTGACAATGATGCACTCGTCCTTGCGGGCTAGATCAGCATACATACGCCGCGTCAGTGCCCTAATTAATTTCCTGCAAAATTTATTGTTCTCTGGACGCTTAGTACTACCGGTAGATTTTTGTACTGCTGGATCAGAGCCTAGATTACATGGCTGTACACGCGCTCTAGTGGCAAGAGGCAGCCAACGTTAAGTGACTACAGCAGATGCGGCAAGGCAGTATTTGTAGCGGCAAGGTATTGTCATCCTTATAGAGGACTTAAAATTCAAGTCAGTGGTGGCGTGCATGGCCATTAAAGGATACGTAGCCTACGTGCGCTGACCACCCGAGTCCTCATCTGAGATGCTCTATTTAGCCTTGGTCTGCTCTACCAGATCAACCCCGCTTTTGATCAACCCATAATTCTCACACATTGGTCTCTGTCTATAGTAAGCTCAATTTAAACGCGTCTTGAGAGAGTCTATACTCCTACCAAGCTTACCTGGTCACTTCTAGCCAATTTGCCGCGCGCCCTGCGCAGAGACAAAATCGGTGACATCGGGTGAAATGTCCAAGTCTATCTAAATACAAATTGTAAGCTTTGTGTAATTAGTCGTAAAGCTCAAAAACAATACGTTTGGCTCTACAAATACCGCTATATGCAGGTGATATCAACAATAAAGAGACCTTAAAAGTGTATTGAAAGCTAGCAATGATTCAATGAAACGATAAACGATTTACAGATATTGGGTGTAACTATAGAGAAAATATACATAGATTTTGCAAGATAGGTAAGCTACGATGAAACAACTTTTTAAAAAACTGGCTTAAATGAGGTCAGAGGGTCTGGCACGAGAAAAAGGTGCTCCACAAGATACTCTTACGGCAAAAGAACAAGCTCTATATATCTTAGGTTCCAGGGCACAAGCAAATCAAAAGTATAGGGCAACAGTAATCGAATTTGAAAGGAACTGGATCGCAAGAAGGAGAAAACTTGCGCGATATTTGATTAATCGTCATTTCGTGGGGAAATCTTCGTAAACAACAAAACAAATCCTAGGTCCCGCGACACAATGAACACCTGCACTAGAGACTCCTTTTGCTCGTAACCTTTTATTGCAGTAAAACCCCTTCTGCTCAGCAGCACGCTGCTTAGAATGCCAAGGTCGTAACTTCTGACTATGTTCAGCTGGTACAAGTTTCTAACGTAGACTATCGGGCGAGGCGGCCCAGACAGCTCCTTAATATCCCATGCATGAGCTTTGCCCACAGAATCAGACGCAGGCGGGAAGGGGGTGGGGGGGGGGGGGGGGGGGGGGGGGG
>Ga0265798_10007421_pt1 | contig 14180 bp, 12 predicted proteins | sample P3T30metagenome_FD_192430 | JGI IMG/M metagenome (GOLD analysis project Ga0265798, IMG submission 192430) | Plant litter microbial communities from East Loma Ridge, Irvine, California - P3 T30 | ecosystem: Environmental > Terrestrial > Plant litter > Unclassified | place: USA: California...
GCCTCACGCAGGAAGCTGCGCCGGTTCATGAGTCCGGTTAGCGGATCGCTGTCGGCCAGCAGCCGCGCGCGTAGCTCCTGCTCGCGCGCCTGATCGCAATCCTCGTTCAGTTGCTTGATCCGCCACGCGATCGCCAGCGCGCTGCACCCGGCTTCCAGCGCCATCGCGATCAGCGTCGAATTGTCGATCCAGAAGCTCCAGTCGAGCAGGTTCAGCGCCTGCAGCACGCGTGCGGTGGCGGTGAGCAGCGGCAGCCCCCAGGCGAAGGCGAAGACGCGTGCATAGCGATCCTCGGCATGCCAGCCGCGCCACAACAACGGCAGCGTGAGCAGCAGCGTGGCGAAGAAGGCGAGCGTCATCACCCGGTCGAGCAGCCGCGCCAGATGCGGCATGAACAGCACATAGGCGAGCGAGGCGGCGAGCAGCGCGGCAATGGCGGTATCGATCGCGGGGCGCAGCCAGCCGCGGGTCACTCGCGGCGCGAAGAAGCGCCGCGCGAACAGCATCGCGCTGCACAGGGTCGCGGCGAGCAGCAGCACGTTGATCCGCAGCCGCAGATTGTTGTCGAGCCCGGCGACCTGCCCCAACAGCCCCGAGCTGCTCGCGGCATAGCCGATCAGGAACACCACCATCGCGCAATAGGGCAGGTGGAAGCGCTGCCGCAGCGCTGCCCCCAGCGCGATGTTGAAGATCAGCAGCGCGCCGGCTAACCCGACGAAGCCGGCGTAAAAGGCAGTCAGTTGCAAGGCGTGGCGCTGCGCCACGTCGGGCGAGAGCAATTGCGGCTGCAAGACCAGCCCGCGCAGGTTTGCGGCGCCGCGGACGTGCCACAGCAACTGGACGGGCGGCGCGGCGGCAGCGGGCAGCGGCATCTCGAAGGCGGCGCCGAGTTGCAGAAAGCGCCATGCATTCGCGCTGCTGAAGCCGACCGAGCGCAGCGTGCCATCGGCGTAGCGGACGTAGAGCGTGACGCGCTCCTGCCACAGGCTGCCCGATCGCACGACGATGTCGGGGCCGACCGCGGGCAGGGGCGACGAGCGGACCCAGTAATCGCCGGGCGGCGCGCTACGTTGCGTATGCGTGCAGTCGAACCCGCCGCCGCTCCCGAACAATCGCTCCGGCCGATCGCCGGCCGACGCGGCGCGGAAGCAGGTGCGCAGGACCAGGTCGGTGCTGGCCGATGCCGTCGGCGCCAGCAGCAGCGCGCTAAGGATCACGACCCAAGCCGCTACAACCCGACTGATGATCCTCCCCGCCATGCGGCAAAGCTAAAAAAGAATAGCAAACAGAAGGTTAACGCACGCCGAAAAATCGTAAACGCCGCCACTCCGGTGTAGCGGGTCGGACCGGCGGCAATCGGAGCGATTTCCGCGCGACGCGCACGGCCGCAGGCGTCGCAGGAAAGGTTAACGGGTCGGGCGCGGTCACGCCCGACCCGTCGCCCGGTCAGTCGGCAGCGGCCGGCGCCGCCTTGCCCTTCTTGCCCGACTTCTTGGGTGCGGCGGGCTCGATCGCGAAGGTCAGCGCATTGTCCTTCAGATTGACGGTGACCTCGCCGCCATGGACCAGCTTGCCGAACAGCAACTCCTCGGCGAGCGGCTGCTTGATCTTCTCCTGGATCAGCCGGCCCATCGGGCGCGCGCCATAGAGCTTGTCATAGCCCTTCTCGGTCAGCCACTTCTTCGACTCATCGCTCAGCTTGATATGCACGTCGCGGTCGGCGAGCTGCAGTTCGAGCTGGAGGATGAACTTGTCGACGACGCGCGCCACCACCTCGGTCGGCAGATACCCGAACGGCACAATCGCATCGAGCCGATTGCGGAACTCCGGCGTGAACATCTTCTGCACCGCCTGCTCGTCCTCGCCCTCGCGGGTGAGATTGCCGAAGCCGACCGTCTCGCGCGCCATGTCCGACGCGCCCGCGTTGGTCGTCATGATGAGGATGACGTTGCGGAAGTCGACGGTCTTGCCGTGCTGGTCGGTCAGGCGGCCGTTGTCCATGACCTGCAACAGAATGTTGAACAGGTCTGGATGCGCCTTCTCGATCTCGTCGAGCAGCAGCACGCAATGCGGGTTCTGGTCGACCGCATCGGTCAGCAGCCCGCCCTGATCGAAGCCGACATAGCCCGGTGGCGCACCGATCAGCCGGCTGACCGAATGGCGCTCCATATATTCGCTCATGTCGAAGCGCTGGAGCGGAATGCCGAGGATCGTCGACAATTGCTTGGCGACCTCGGTCTTGCCGACGCCAGTCGGGCCGGTGAACAGGTAGTTGCCGATCGGCTTCTCTGGTTCGCGCAACCCCGCGCGCGCCAGCTTGATCGCCGACGACAGCTTCTCGATCGCCACATTCTGTCCGAACACGACCCGCTTCAGATCGGTTTCGAGCGTTTCGAGCTGCTTCTTGTCGTCGCTCGACACGCTCTTCGGCGGGATGCGCGCCATCGTCGCGATCACCGCCTCGATCTCCTTGGCGGTGATCGTCTTCTTGCGCTTGTTCGGCGCCACCAGCATCTGCATCGCGCCGACCTCGTCGATCACGTCGATCGCCTTGTCGGGCAGCTTGCGGTCGTTGATGTAGCGTGCCGACAGCTCGACCGCCGACTTGATCGCCTCGGGCGTGTACTTGACCGAGTGATGCTCCTCGAACGCCGAACGCAGCCCGGCGAGGATCTTGATCGTGTCCTCGATCGTCGTCTCGTTGACGTCGATCTTCTGAAAGCGCCGCAGCAAGGCGCGGTCCTTCTCGAAGTGGTTGCGGAACTCCTTGTAGGTGGTCGAGCCGATGCAGCGGATCGTGCCGCCCGACAAGGCCGGCTTGAGCAGGTTCGACGCATCCATCGCGCCGCCGCTGGTCGCGCCAGCACCGATCACGGTATGGATCTCGTCGATGAACAGCACCGCGTCGGGCAGCTTTTCCAGCTCGTTGACGACCGCCTTCAGCCGCTCCTCGAAGTCGCCGCGATAGCGGGTGCCGGCGAGCAGCGCGCCCATGTCGAGCGAATAGATCACCGCGGGCTTGAGGACGTCGGGCACGTCGCCCTCGACGATCTTGCGCGCCAGCCCCTCGGCGATCGCGGTCTTGCCGACGCCGGGATCACCGACGTACAGCGGATTGTTCTTCGAACGGCGGCACAGGATCTGGACGGTGCGATCGACCTCGGCCGAACGCCCGATCAGCGGGTCGACCTTGCCGATCTTGGCCTTTTCGTTGAGGTCGACCGTGAACTGCTTGAGCGCGCTCTCGCCCTTCTTGCCCGGCGCCTCGGCCTTTTCCTTCTTCTCTTCCTCGGGCGCACCCTTGGCGCTGGTCGCCTCGGGGGTGGCTGCGCCCTTGCCGACGCCGTGGCTGATGAAGCTCACCGCATCCAGACGGCTCATGTCCTGCTGCTGGAGGAAATAGACTGCATAGCTCTCGCGTTCGGAGAAGAGCGCGACCAGCACGTTGGCGCCGGTCACCTCGTCGCGGCCCGACGACTGGACGTGCAGGATCGCACGCTGCACGACGCGCTGGAACCCGCTGGTAGGGGAGGGATCGGTCGCGGCATCGACCTTGAGCGCGCCCAGCTCGGTGTCGAGATAGTGCGCGACGGTGGTTTTCAGGTCGCCCAGCTCGACGCCGCACGCGGACATCACCTGTCCGGCATGTTCGTCGTCGATCAGCGCGAGCAGCAGATGTTCGAGCGTCGCATATTCGTGGCGGCGCGACGACGCGGCTTCGAGTGCCTTGTGCAGCGTGGTCTCGAGGGCGCTGGCAAATGACGGCATCAGGTTACTCCTTGCAGGCCGCGTGAAGCCACGCGACCCCTTGCCACGAATGTCGTGATGATGGGGCGCCGCATCAAGCGTCCGCCGTCATCACCCTCTCGACCCTGCACGCATAACCCTGTCACCCACGCTAAGGTGCCGGTCTTATTTTCTGAATATCGCGTCGGCACTTGCACGATGGTTAACGGCGCCTTCGATCTTTTTGCGCGTCCGGGCAATCTCGCCCTCCAGCGCCGCGACGCGCGCTTCCAGCTCCGCGACCGACAGCCGATCAAGGTCCTCGCGCAGCAGCGCGGTCAGCGGGTCGCCGGGGCGGGCGCCAAGGATGTCGTCGAGGTCCACGGGCAGCATCGTTGACGCTGGGGAAGACGGAGTCAATATGGTCGCCGACCGCAAGACAGGGTTCCCCGACACGATGACAGACGTCCCCGATACGATGCTGGCGATCGACCCTGCCGAGGCCGGTGGGCCCGAGGTGCTGGTACCCGTGCCGCGCACCGTCCCTGTGCCGGGCGACGGCGAGGTGCTGGTGCGCGTCGCCGCGGCGGGGGTGAACCGTCCCGACGTCATGCAGCGGCAGGGGTTGTACCCGCCGCCGCCCGGCGCGCCCTCGACGCTGGGGCTGGAGATCGCGGGTGAGGTGGTCGCGCTGGGCGAGGGCGTCGATCCCGACCTGCTCGGCCGCCGGGTCTGCGCGTTGATCGCGGGGGGCGGCTATGCCGATTATGCGGTCGCGCCGGCCGCGCAATGCCTGCCGGTTCCCGACGCGCTGACGCTGGAGGAGGCGGCGGCGCTGCCCGAGACGCTGTTCACCGTCTGGACGAACCTCTTCGAGCGCGCCTTTGCGGTCGAGGGTGATACCGTGTTGGTGCATGGCGGGACCAGCGGGATCGGGACGATGGCGATTACGCTGGGCAATCTGTTCGGGCTGGAGGTGATCGTGACGGTCGGCTCGCCCGAGAAGCAGGCCGCGGCGCTGCGGCTCGGCGCGGATCACGCAATCGACTATAAGGCGGAGGATTTCGTCGCACGGGTCAAGGAGATCACCAAGGGGCGTGGCTGCGCGGCGGTGCTCGACATGGTCGGAGGCGATTATGTGCCGCGCAACCTGCAATGCCTGGCCGACGACGGCCGCCACGTCTCGATCGCAGTGCAGCGCGGCGCGTCGGCCACGGTGCCTTTGTTCGAGATCATGAAGCGGCGGCTAACGCTGACCGGCTCGACGCTGCGCGCGCGCGACGCGGGGTTCAAGACCCTGGTGACCGAGGAGATCGCGCGGACGGTGTGGCCGTTCGCCGAAGCGGGGAAGCTCAGGCCGGTGATGGACCGCAGCTTTCCGTTCGCGCGAGCCGCGGACGCGCACCGGCGGATGGAAGAGGGCAGCCATGTGGGGAAGATCGTGCTGACGATGGGGTGAGGGCGTTCGCCGCGCCGGCTCCCGTCGTGATTCCCGCACCGACGGGAATCCAGAACCTCTGACGTCTCGCCTCGATCGACGGACCTGCGTGTCTGGATCCCCGCCTGCGCGGGGATGACGAGGGGAGCAGCGACGTGAGTCAGCGCCGCTCGTAGGCTTTGGGCAACGCACCCTCCGTGGGAGTCAAATACCGATCCCGCAACTCGGTCTGACGCGAGCGCATCGGTTGCGACACTCCGTCGATCCACGTCGCGACCGGCACCGACGACAGCTCCAGCGGATCGCCATCCCAGATCACCACATCGGCGCGGCGCCCGGCGCGCAGCGAGCCGATCTCGCCGCCCATGCCGATCGCCTCGGCCGGACCGCTAGTGATCGACGCGAACGCCTGTCCCCAGTCGAGCCCGGTCGCGCCCGGTATGCGCGCGATCGCGACGAGGTTGCCCGCGAACTGCCGCAGCACATGGTCGCCGCCCGACGCGCCGGTCGAGGCGAGCGCCACCGGCACCCCGGCGGCGCGCAGCCGTCCGACGTTCGACTCGGTGGCCGCAAGATTCTCGAACTGCGCGGGCAGGTCGGCGAGCGCCGCCGCGATCACCGGCACCTTCGCCGCCGCGATTTCGCGTGCGACCAGCCAACCCTCGGTCACGCCGACCAGCACCAGCTTCAGTTTCGGATAGTCGCGCGGCAGCGCCAGCACGTTGCGGATGTCCGCGGCGCGCTCGACATGCACCAGCAGCGGCACCTGCCCGTCGAGCACGCGCAGCAGCGCTTCGGCGTCGGCGCGCGTCACCAAGGCGTCGCGCGAGCGGCCGTCGAACGCGGCGGGGTTGCGGCGGAAGTCCTGCGCCTGCGCAAAGGCGTCGCGGAGCAAAGCATAGGCCGCCGGGCGGCTGCCGCCCGCCAGCTTGCCGCCGCCTTCGCCCAGCTCGACGAACTGGAACGCGCGCGGCCGCGTCACCGCATCCGGGTCCGCGCCGAGATCGATGATCGCGCCCTGCCCGGCGAAGATCGAGCTTTCGGCGCTCGGCGTCACGATCGCGCGGGTCACGCCGAACAGCCGCTCGTTGGCGATCTTCACCGCCGCGGGATTGACCGCCAGCGACACGTCGATCGCAGCCTTGAACGGCGAGTTGCGCGCGCCGGCGTCATTGCTTTCCTGTACGCCATCGGCATCGACCAGCGACAGGTCGGTCAGCGCCGAGACGACGCCCGCCGACACCCATTTGCCCGCCGCGTCGATCACCTGCGCGCCGGCCGGCACCGCGACGCCGCGCCCGGCGGCGACGATCCGCCCGTTGGCGATCACCACCGTGCCACCCTCGATCGGCGCGGAGCCGTCGCCGATCGCGACCGTGCCGCCGGTGATCGCGACGGTCTGCGCGGCAGCGGGAGTCGCCAGCATCGTGGCGAGGAGGAGCAGCGCGCGCTTCACTTGACGTCTCCCGAGCCGGGCTGGCCGAGTTCGAAGTCGCTCACCGGGCGACGTTTCGGATCATTGGCATCGTAGAGCAAAGCACCGTCGACCCAGACCTTTTCCGGTCGCGTGTAGACGCTGAACGGATTGCCGTTCCACAGCACCACGTCGGCCATCTTGCCCGGCTTCAGGCTGCCGGTCTGCGCGTCGATGCCAAGCGCCTTGGCCGGCGCGAGCGACAGCCATTTCCACGCCGCCGCATCGCTGATCTGGATCCCCGAATGGCGTGCCGACGACAGCACCTTGGCGACTTCCTGGTTGAGCCGCTGGATGCCGTTTTCGTCGTCGGAATGGATCATCGCGCAGGCGCCGGCATTTTCGAGGATCGCCAGGTTCTCGCCGATCCCGTCATAGCTTTCCATCTTGAAGCCGTACCAGTCGGCCCACACCGCCGCGCAGGTGCCGCTCGACTTGAGCAGATCGGCGATCTTGTACGCCTCGACCGCGTGGTGGAAGGCGGTGACGTGGTAGCCGAACTCCTTGGCCATATCGAGGACGATCGCCATCTCGTCGGCGCGGTAGCAATGGTTCTGGACCATGATCTCGCCCGACAGCACGCCACGCAGCGTGTCCATGCCGATGTCGCGATCGGGGGCGTCGCCGCCCTCGGCCTCGTATTTGTCCCACTTGCGCTTGTAGGCGACCGCCTTCGCCCAGGTCTGGCGATCGACCGCGACGTTGCCCATCCGCGTCGAGGGCTCTCGGTTCTTGCTGCCGTAGACGCGCTTGGGGTTCTCGCCGCACGCCATCTTCAGGCCGTAAGGCGCGCCGGGGAACTTCATCGCCTGCATCGTGCGCGCATAGACGTTCTTGAGCACCACGCTGCGTCCGCCCATCAGGTTGGCTGAACCTGGCAGGATCTGCAGCGTCGTCACCCCGCCGTTCGCCAGCGCGCGGCCGAAGCCGGGGTCCTGCGGCCAGACGCTGTGTTCGGCCCAGACGTCGGCGGTGATCGGCGCGGTCGCCTCGTTGCCGTCCGAATGCGCCTGCACCGACGGGGTCGGATAGTCGCCGAGGTGGCTGTGGATGTCGACGACGCCGGGGGTGACGTATTTGCCCTGTCCGTCGATCACCGTCGCGCCGGCCGGCGCGTCGAGCGTCTGCCCGACCGCGACCACCTTGCCATCGGCGAACAGCACCGCGCCGCCATCGATCCGCCCGCCCTCGCCGTCGAAGACGGTGACGTTGCGGACCAGCGTCGGCGTGCCAGGATAGGCGCGGTAGGTGGAAGGATAGGGGTTGCGGGCGTAACGAACCGGCGGCGCCTTCTTCGCGGTCGTTGCGGGCTTATCCTTGGCGGTGGCGCAGGCCGAGAGCGGCAGCGCCAGCAACGCGGCCGACAGCAACACGCGCCGCGTGCGGATCGAATTCATGGCGAGGCCCCTTTTTATTCATTCTTGATTGTCCCGATCATGGACGCGGTCTTGCGCTGCGGTCAAGCGACACCGGCGTGATACGTGTTGCAAAGCGCAAGCCCCCGAAGGTTCCCGGCCGATATTTGATGATGCAAATAGATACATGTTGATTTCATTTGGGTGACGCGTTGACCTGTCGCTAAACGCTGTCTAGGGCGAGCCATGTAAATAAGGGAGCCCCCCATGTCCGAAGATACCATGACCGCCAACGCGGTTGAGCTTGCCACCGAACTGACCATCGCGTGGCTCGCCAATCCCAACACCCGCGCCTCAGGTGAGGATGTGCCGGCATTTCTGCGCACGATGCATGACGCGGTGACGAACCTGTCGTCCTCGACTGCGCCGTCGGCGCCGGAAGAGCCCGCCGCCGAATATACGCCTGCGGTGTCGGTGCGGAAGTCGCTTGCGTCGAAGGATCATCTGATCTCGCTGATCGACGGCAAGCCTTACAAGACGCTGCGTCGCCATCTGGCCGGTCATGGTCTTACCCCGGACGACTATCGTCAGCGTTATGGCCTGAAGCCCGACTATCCGATGGTCGCCGAAAGCTATTCGGAAGCGCGTCGCGACATGGCCAAGAAGATCGGCCTCGGCCGCAAGCCCGGCGCGCGTCGTGGCGAAGCTGCCCCGGCCGCCGAGCCGGCGACCGGCGGGCGTGGTCGCCGCAAGGCTGCGCAGGCGGAGGGCTGATCTCCCGCAGCGCACGGGGCGGGATGCCGATGTCGATCGTCGATCCGATGATCGCACCGGCGGTCGATCGTGCCCGTGCGTCGCTCGCGCAGGCCCTGCGCGAGATGGTGGGCAGTGGCGAGCTGGACCTCGCCCGCCCGCCCGGCGATCCCGGACTGATCGCCGACACCTCGCCCGCATGGCGGGTGCACGGCGACTTCTCCGCGATGATGATCGGCGGTATATCCGCCTTGCTGCTCCAGATGTTGTATCCCGGCGCCCTGGCGGGGGTGTGGGATCATAGCGACTTCCGGCGCGACCGGCTCGGGCGGCTGCGTCGCACCGCACAGTTCATCGCCGTCACCACGTACGGGCCGACCGCGCTGGCGGAGCGCACGATCGCGCATGTCCGCGCGATCCACGACCGCATCCACGGCCATTTGCCCGACGGAACGCCATATGACGCGAACGACTCCGCGTTGCTGACCTGGGTGCATGTTGCCGAGACCGACAGCTTTCTGCGCGGCTATCTGCGCTATCGCGAAGCGGCGCTGACGCCCGAAGATCAGGACCGCTACGTCGCCGATGTCGCGATCGTCGCCGAGCGGCTCGGCGCGCGTGACGTGCCGCGCTCGCGCGCCGATATCACCGCTTATTACCGCGCCGTCCGCCCGCATCTGCGCAGCGATCACCGCGTGCGCGAGGTCGCCGACGCGCTGCTCGCCCCCGGCCCGGATCGCGCGCAGGCCGCGGGGCTGGCGGTGGCGGGCGCGGCGGCGCTCGATCTGCTCCCCGACTGGGCGGCAGCGCTGCATGACCGCCGCGCGCCGCCGCTTGCGCGTCCCGCGATCCGCGCGGGCGCGGACGGGATGAGCCGCGTGCTGCGCTGGGCGCTGCGCGCGCCCTGAACCGTTCGGCAGCATGGCTCGTTCTGTCGGCGAAGGAGCCGGGACCATGCCGCTGACCACCGATGCCGAGATCAGGACGCTGCTCGAAGAGGTGCGCACGATCGCACTGGTTGGCGCGTCGGACCGTCCGACGCGTCACTCCAACGGCGTGATGGCGGCGCTGCAGGCGCATGGCTATCGCGTGATCCCGGTCAATCCGCAGATCACGGGCACGCATGTGCATGGCGAATTCGTGTTTCGCGATCTCGACCAGCTCGGCGATCCGATCGACATGGTTGATATCTTCCGCCGCTCCTCGGAGGCCGGCGCGATGATCGATCAGGCGATTGCGATCGGAGCGAAGGCGGTGTGGCTGCAACTCGGCGTGATCGACGAGGCCGCCGCCGCGCGCGCCGAGGCGGCGGGGCTGAAGGTCGTCATGGATCGCTGTCCGGCAATCGAAATCCCGCGTCTGGGGGTCGAGCCGGTGACGGGCTAGACTTAGATTCACTCACGTCGAAGCGGCGCGGTGCCACCGCATCCAGCTTTGGTGGATCAAACGCCATGGACTTTGCGTCGTCCTCGCGCGGCGGAATTTTGGACGAGCGGGTATTCGCTGGAGTCGCGCGCCTTCGGTTTTCTGGATTTCCCGCGTCGCGGGCGGGCGAACATGGTGGATGGTCGGCCACGGCGTCCTTTACACACCCTCCCCAACATTGGTCGCAACTGTTACATCCCGCTTCAACACCAGATGAGGGGAGTGCATGTCCAGTCTGTTCCGGCGCAAGCCGATTGCGATCGACCACGGCGACGGTCCGGTCCTCGCCCGTACGCTGTCGTGGCCGCATCTCGTCGCGCTGGGCGTGGGCGCGATCGTCGGGACCGGGATCCTGACGCTGATCGGCGTCGGCGCGGATCGTGCCGGGCCGGCGGTGATGCTGAGCTTCGCGATCGCCGGCGCGATCTGTGCCTGCGCCGCGCTCGCTTATGCGGAGATGTCGACGATGATCCCCGCGTCGGGCAGCGCCTATACGTACAGCTATGTCGTGCTCGGCGAGGTGATCGCCTGGGTGATCGGCTGGTCACTGATCCTCGAATATTCTCTGGTCGTCTCGACGGTGGCGGTCGGCTGGTCGGGCTATGCCTCGGCGCTGCTGACCCCGCTCGGCTTTCCGGTCGCGCTGACCAACGGGCCGGAGCTTGGCGGGATCGTCAACGTGCCGGCGGTGTTCATCATCGCGGTCGTAGCCGGGTTGCTGTGCTTCGGCACCAAGGAGAGCGCGACGCTCAACGCGGTGCTGGTGGCGGTGAAGCTGGTCGCGCTGACCGTGTTCGTGATCGTCGCGCTGCCGCATTTCGACCCCGCCAACCTCCACCCGTTCATGCCGCACGGCTTCACCGCCTCGGTCGATCCGGACGGCAAGGAGCGCGGGGTGATGGCCGCGGCGGCGATCATCTTCTTCGCTTTCTACGGCTTCGACGCGATCTCGACCGCGGCGGAGGAAACCAAAAACCCCGGCCGCGACCTGTCGATCGGGATCATCGGCTCGATGTTCGGGTGCATCATCATCTATGTCGGCGTCGCGGTCGCGGCGGTCGGCGCACTCAGCTACACGCGGTTCGCGGGATCGCCCGAGCCGCTGGCGCTGATCCTGCGCGACATCGGGCGACCGGGGTTCGCGACCTTCCTCGCCGCCAGCGCGGTGATCGCGCTGCCGACGGTGCTGCTCGGCTTTCTCTTTGGACAAAGCCGGATTTTCTTCGTGATGGCGCGCGACGGGTTGCTGCCGGCGGGACTGGCGAAGGTGTCGCGGCGCGGCGCGCCGGTGCGGATCACGCTGATGACCGCCGCGCTGGTCGCGGTGATCGCGGGTGTGATGCCGATCGACGCGATCGCCGCGCTCGCCAATGCCGGCACGCTGGCGGCGTTCGTCGCGGTGTGCGTGTGCATGATGGTGATGCGCCGTCGCGCGCCGGATGCCGAGCGCACGTTCCGCGCGCCGCTGGCGCCGGTGGTCGGGACGCTGGGCGTGCTGGGGTGTGCGTACCTGTTCTTCAGCCTGCCGACAAAGACGCAGGGATATTTCCTGCTGTGGAACGTCGTCGGGCTCGGGCTCTACTTCGTCTACGGGCGCAACCGCGCGGCGGTGGCCTGACCTCGCCAAACCTGTCATTCCCGCGAAGGCGGCAATCCAGAACCTCTGACCTCGCGCTTTTACCGAGGAACCTGTGCGTCTGGATCCCGCGGACTCACGAAAGAAGTGCACCACCGATAGGGTGGTGGTGCGATGGGAGAAAACTACAGGCAGCTCAGCCTTGAAGAGCGGATCGAGATTGCGCGTCGACGGGAGGCGGGCTGGTCCTGGCGCCGGATCGGTGTGGCGATCGGGCGCAGCCATACGACCGTGAGCCGGGAGGTCAGCCGCAACAGCCGTGCGACGAAGGTGTGGAAAGGCGGCTACTCCCCGGCCCGTGCGCAGGAGCTGGCACTGCGACGGCGACGATGGGACTGCCGGTTCAAACTGGTACGCCTCCTGAGCCTGTCGAAGGGCGGACCTGCGGGACCGCGTGAGGCGAGGCCTTGCGACGGGACATTCGCCTGAGCAGATCGCCGGCCGGCTGACGCGCGAGGCTGGTCGCACCGTCATCAGCCATGAGTCAATCTATCGCTTCATCTATCATCGTTCCGCCCAGAAGGATTACTGGCACCGCCTGCTGCCCCGCGCCAAGTCGCGGCGCGGCCGCTACCGCGTGCAGGGCGGCAGTCCGGCCAGCTTCATCAAACACCGCCGCCCCATCGCCGAGCGTGCGCCCGAAGCCGACGGGCGCGAGCAGCCGGGTCATTGGGAAGCCGACTTCATGCTGTTCGCCGCCTATGGTCAGGGCATCCTCGTCCTGCACGAGCGCGCCACCCGCTTCACCCTGATCGACCATCCGCCTCACCGGAAAGCGGCGATGACCGCACAGCGCATCGAGCGCCAGTTGCGTGACATTCCAAAGGCCCTGCGGCGGACTATAAGCTTCGATAATGGTACCGGATTCGCCGAGCACCACCGCCTGCACGGCCTCGGCCTGCAGACCTTTTTCTGCGACGTGCGCAGCCCCTGGCAGAAAGGCGGCGTCGAGAACACCATCGGCCGCCTGCGCCGCTACCTGCCCCGCAAGACCGATCTCGACAGCATGTCGCCCGAGCAGCTGCGCGACCACGCCAACCGCCTCAACGACACACCCAGAAAGTGCCTCGACTTCCAAACTCCCGCCGAGGCATTCTCCCAAATCTCAACCGGTGCACCTCAAACGTGAATCCACATCTCCGCCTGCGCGGGGATGACGGACAGGAGCGACCTCAGCGCTTCTTCACGAACTCCGCGCGCAGAACCAGGCCCTTGATCCCGTCAAAGCGGCAATCGATCTCCTGCGGGTGGCCGGTCAGCCGGATCGACTTGATCGCGGTGCCGCGCTTGAGCGTCTGGCTGGTGCCCTTGACCTTCAGATCCTTGATGAGCGTCACCGCATCGCCGTCCGCCAGCAGGTTGCCGACCGCATCGCGGACCTCGACGCCATCCGCCGGCGCCGTGGCGCTGACTTCACCGGCCGGCACCCATTCGCCGGTCGCTTCGTCGTAGACGTATTCCTCGCTCAACTTCATCACCCCCAAAAGCAGAAAGGGAGGACCAGCGGCCCTCCCTTCCCGAAATCACCCTGATCGTCGTCGCTTACGCAGCGAGGTTCCGCAGCACGTACTGCAGGATGCCGCCGTTCAGGAAGTATTCCAGCTCGTTGACCGTATCGATCCGGCAACGGGTCTGGAACTGCTCGGTCGACCCATCCTGGCGCTTCAGCGTGACGGTCACGTCCTGACGCGGACGCAGGTCGGCGACGTGGTGGATCGTGAAGGTCTCGTCGCCGGTCAGCTTGAGCGTCTCGCGGGTCACGCCGTCGGCGAACTGGAGCGGGAGGACGCCCATGCCGACAAGGTTCGAGCGGTGGATGCGCTCGAAGCTCTCGGTGATAACCGCCCGCACGCCCAGCAGGTTAGTGCCCTTCGCCGCCCAGTCGCGCGACGAGCCGGTGCCATATTCCTTGCCGGCGATGATGACGAGCGGGGTGCCGTCGGCCTTGTGACGCATCGCGGCGTCGTAGATCGGCATCACCTGACCCTCGTAGCGGCTCATGCCGCCCTCAACCCCCGGCACCATCTCGTTTTTGATACGGATGTTGGCGAAGGTGCCGCGCATCATGACCTCGTGATGGCCACGGCGCGCGCCATAGCTGTTGAAGTCGGCGCGGCTGACCTGATGCTCCTGCAACCACGTCCCCGCCGGGCTGTCGGCCTTGATGCTGCCGGCCGGCGAAATGTGGTCGGTGGTGATCGAATCGCCGAGGATTGCCAACGGCTTGGCCTCGATGATGTCGGTCACCGGCGCCGGGGTCATCTCCATACCTTCGAAGTAGGGCGGGTTGGCGACATAGGTCGAGCCGGCGCGCCACGCATAGGTGTCCGACGCGGTCACGTCGATCGCCTGCCACTTGCTGTCGCCGGCATA
>Ga0265798_10007423_pt1 | contig 14178 bp, 8 predicted proteins | sample P3T30metagenome_FD_192430 | JGI IMG/M metagenome (GOLD analysis project Ga0265798, IMG submission 192430) | Plant litter microbial communities from East Loma Ridge, Irvine, California - P3 T30 | ecosystem: Environmental > Terrestrial > Plant litter > Unclassified | place: USA: California...
GCAGCAGGTTGTTGAAGTCGTGCGCCATGCCGGCCGTCAGCTGGCCGATCGCTTCCATCTTTTGCGCCTGCAGCGAGGACTGCTCGCTGGCGCGGCGCTCGGTCACGTCCATCTGCGAGGCGAAGAAGTAGAGCAGCTGGCCTTCGTGGTCGAAGATCGGCCCCAGGAACAGCGCATTCCAGAACGGCGTGCCGTCGGCCTTGTAGTTCAGGATGTCGAAGGCCACGGCGCGCTCGTCGGCGATGGCCTTTCGGATCGCGTCGACGGTGGCCGGGTCGGTCTGCGGGCCCTGCAGGAAGCGGCAGTTGCGGCCGACGGCCTCGGCTTCCTCGTACAGTGTCAGATCGAGGAAGGCGCGGTTGACGAACACGATCGGGTTGTCGGGCTGGCGCGGGTCGGTCACCACCATCGGCATGCGCGTCATCTCGACGGCGGCGAAGAAGATGTTGCCGCGGTCCTCGAGGCCTTCACGGTCGATGTAGCTGGCCTGCCAGTGCTTCATCCCCGGGTTGCCGAGCGGATTGAACGCCGAACCCTCGAGCTCGCCGTCAGCCGGTACGCCCACGCTCTGGCCGCCACCCTGCGTGTCGAGGTCTTTGGTGTCGTCGTCTTCGCGGTCGGAGCCGGTTGCCATGGTGAGCCTGTGTGTGTGCTTCGTTGCTGCCGGTAATTTGCCGGATAGTCGGGGCGCAAGCGCGGTCACACAAATGGTAGGGCAGGGCGCTGAAGCCGACTGTGCGCGGCTTCACGCAAGCGCCATCGTGGCGATGCAGCTGGATGGGATGTCAATGCATACCGGCAGGCTGTATTCGCGAAATGCGTGGCGCCGCTGCCGGCATATGGCTGCGCGCGAAGTGGCCCGGCCAGGTCAGGGAGGACCGGCCGCGGCCCCTGAAAGGCATTGCCGAGGTCGGCGCAACACCCGGGTTCGTAAACGGACTCGCACAAGCGCGCTCAGTGGCCGTGCAAGCCCTGCTTGCCGGCGCTTGCCGGCGCTTGCGGTTATTGCTGGTTGTCAGTCGCGGAGGACCGTTCGGCTAGCCACGCGGAAAAGTCTGCGCCCAGTTCCGGGTGTACCGCACCCAGGTCAACGCAGGCTTGCAGCAAGCCGAGTTTGCTGCCGCAGTCATAGCGCTTGCCGCGGTAGCTGTACGCCAGTACCTGCTCCGCGGACAACAGGGAAGCGATCCCGTCGGTGAGTTGGATCTCATTGCCGGCGCCGCGTTCCTGCTGGCGGATATGATCGAAGATCGCCGGTGTGAGTACGTACCTGCCGGCGACGCCCAGGGTGCTGCGTGCGACCTCGGGCGCAGGTTTTTCGACCAGGTTGCCGATCCTGACGACGTCAGGGGCCAGTACGGTGCCTTCGGCAATTCCATAGCGTCCCGTATGCGCGCGCGGAACATCCTGCACTGCCAGGATGCTGCACCGGTAATCTGCATACAGGTCGATCATTTGCTGGAGAACCGGCGGCACGCCTACCATCAGGTCGTCTGCAAGCAGCACTGCGAACGGTTCGCCGCGTACCAGTTGCTCGGCACAAAGAATGGCATGGCCAAGCCCGAGTGCCTTGGGTTGGCGGATATACACGCATTGCATGTCATCCGGCTTGATACTGTCGACAAGGGATTGCAGCCCATGCTTGCCCTGCGCCGCCAGTTCCGCTTCCAGTTCGAAGGCAGTATCGAAATGATCTTCGATGGCGCGCTTGTTGCGTCCGGTGATAAAAATCATTTCGCGGATGCCTGCTGCATAAGCCTCTTCGACTGCATACTGGATAAGCGGTTTATCGACGACCGCCAGCATTTCCTTCGGACAGGCTTTGGTTGCCGGAAGAAATCGCGTACCCAATCCTGCAACAGGGAAAACGGCTTTTGAAATCAAGGGGCGGGGCATGGAACTGGACATGGCGCTTTCAAAATGGACGAGGACAATGGTTGGCTTAATCGAGCGTCAAGGCCGAGACCTTGAACGGTGTGTAGGCGATACCCCAGAGATCCTGCATGGTTTCGGTAGTTGGGAAATCGACGCGGAACCGCGCGCCGCCAGCGACATAATCGACGATCTGGTCGGTAAAAAGGCGTCCGAAATGCTGGGGATTTTTCTTGAAACTCCCCATGCCGGCAATGAATCCGAATTCCCCGGGACACAAAGGACTGACAAAATCGAACTCGATGACGTGGATGACAGGCGATGCGGCATGCGTAATGACCATTTCCTGCGACGCCGAATTGAAGTGCAGGATTTGAAGGCCGTTGATGTCCGTGATACCGAGGGTCAGGCAACAGCCCGGCGGTAATTCCTGGTCGACCCGGTAGAACACGCGCACCCGGCAGGCTTCGCCGAAGGCCACATGGTCCGTATCGTTTCCCGCCGCATTGATCAGGGCGATATCGAGGATGCGCGCTTCGCCGCTGCCGGTACGCAAGGGGGCCACACGCTCGGCGAAGGCCTGGTGACGCGCATGGTCCGCCGTCAGGGTATTCGCGGCTGGCGCCGCGGGCGCTTCCTGCGTGGCGGACTCGGCTTGGGTATCGCTGTCGAGTCCTGCGTGAACCGTGCGCCGGAAGACTTCGCTCTGGTAGGCTGCGCCGACCTCTGAAGAAGGCCCGATCAGGCGCACGCGCCCATCCTTCATCCAGACCCCTTCGTTGCACAAGGTGCGGATCGAATCGGCGGCATGCGTCACGTAGATAAAGGTGGTGCCCTGATCGAGCATGGACTTTATCTTCTGCATGCACTTGTTCTGGAAGTAGGCATCGCCGACACTCAGTGCTTCGTCGACAATCAGGATATCCGGCCGCACGTAAACCGCGCAGGCAAACCCGAGACGTACCGCCATGCCGCTGCTATAGGTTTTCACCGGGTGCTCGATGGCCCCCCGCAGTTCGCTGAACGCGATGATCTCCGGCAGGGCTTCCTCGATTTCCTCGCCATGCATGCCATGCAGGAGGCAAAACTGGCGAATGTTTTCGCGTCCCGGCAAATCGGGATTGAAGCCCGCGCCCAGTTCGAGCAGCGCGGAAATGCGTCCATCCACGCGTACTACGCCGGAAGTCGGCGTCAGAACCCCGGCCAGGACTTTCAGGAGCGTACTCTTGCCGCTCCCGTTGTCGCCCACGATGCCCAGGCGTCCGCCTTTCGCCAGCGAAAACGACACATCGTCGAGTGCACGCGTTTCCCGGGCGTAGGAGCGGGCGCCGCCCGACAGCAATTCGCGCAGCCGGTCCGAAGGCGCCGAATAGGTACGGTAGATCTTCGAAATGTTTTGCAGCGTCAGCGCGTTCAGCGTGGTGTCGCTGGAAATTATGTGCTTGTCCATATCAGATCACGTCGGCAAAACCTGGCCTTAATTTGCGGAACAGTTCCGTTCCAATAAATAACACGAACAATGCAACCAAAGCCAGATTGACCAAGGCGAAAACGGAAATGGGGGCGGTACCGAATACGGCATGCCTTGACATTTCTACAAGGTAATAAAATGGATTATAGTCCATGATCAGCGAGCGTACCCAGAGCGCACCGTGTTCTTTCACGAGCGTAGCGGGATACAGTATCGGCGTGAGCCAGAACATGATATTGATGACGACCGGGACGATCTGGGCCAGGTCATGGACAAAGACGGCCAGGGCCGAAATGGCATAGGCCACGCCGACGGCCAACAGGACCGTGATCAGCCACAAGGGCAGGAACCAGATGGCGGTATCGCCCAGCGGCACGCCATAATGGAACATCAGCACCGCGGTAATCGACAGCAGGATCGCCTGGGTCAGCATGGCCGACGCCAGGGGAATCAGCGGCAAGACCCAGAATGGAAATGCGATCTTGTTGATCAGGTAGGCATATTCACGCAAGATCCCTGTACTGCGCACGGTCACGTCGGAGAAAAACGACCATAAGGTAAATGGCAGGAAATAAAACACGGCAAATGGAATATTGCCGTATTGCACACCCATGCGGCCATTCATCAAGATCGAAAACACGACCACGTTGATCAGGGCGAACAGCAGCGGTACGCCGATGGTCCAGACGACCCCGGCATACGAGCTGGCATAGCGATTCCGGATGTCACGCTGTGCGAGCATCCAGGCCAGCCGCAAGGTGTCACCCAGGGCCGAGCGCTGCGCGCTTTGCGAAGCAATCATTGCCTGATCCATTCATGTGCAAGTGCTTCGAAGCGGCTTGCGAACCGTTCCGTCGTGAACCCTTCGTGGTAGCGGCTCCGGCCGTTTTCGCCATAAGTCTGACGCAATTTCTTATCAGAAATCAACGTTTCCAAGGCTTCCTGCAGGCCGGCGCGATCGCCCGGTGCAACCAACAGGCCGGTTTCCTTGTCGCTGACCACTTCCGGGATGCCACCCGCCGTCGTCCCGATGCACGGCTTACCGAAGCGCATCGCTTCAAGATAGATCAGGCCGAAGCTTTCGTAACGGCTCGGCGCGACGAAGATATCGCAGTCGGCATAGGCCTGGGTCAGTTCGGCATCGTCGACATGGCCCGCAAAGCTGATGCGGTCGAGCCAGGATGCCTTGGCGTATTTTTCGACAAAGGCATCGCGATAAGTACGGCCGTCGGGAAGCGCTGGAATCTGGTGATCGCCGATGCACACGATACGGCATTGGGGGAAGCGGGACAGCAGGGCCGGCGCGCATTCGAGCAACAGGTCGGCGCCTTTGCGCTGCTCGAACCTGCCGACATACAGCACAGTCAAGGCGTCGTCGGCGGACTCGGTGCGCCGCGATGGCGATCCCTGCGGCACGCCGAACGGGAGAATGGTCAGCTTGCTGCGCTCGATCTGCATGTCATACACGGCTTCCATGTCGCGCAGGATTGCCCGCGTACTCGACAGGACATGCGTCGCATTGCGCAGTGCCCATACTTCGGCGTCGATCATCTTGCGGACATGGCCTTCGTAGAAGCCCGGGTTGGTGCGCCATTCGGGTTTCGATTCTTCCATCAGCTTGTAGCTCGTCACCAGGTACATGGCGGTGGGGTAGCGGCCGGAGGCGATGACGGCGGCGATATCGAGGTCCCAGATCGTTCCGACGACATACTGGAAGTGGCGATGTTCGTTGACCCGGTCGAGCTCGGCAAGTACCTGTCCGGCAACGCGACGCGGGTGGTCCGGCATGTCGGGCATCGACGCCGGCAGCACGACCGGCAGGTCGCTGTCCTCGGGCAGGCGGTGCACCCAGACTCCGTCCTCGAAGTCGACGGTGTGGCCGCGGCCGCTTTCGGCCTGCGTGATCACCGTGATCTCGTGGCCCGACAAGGCCAGTTGCTTGGCCAGGTTATGGATGAAGACGGCCACGCCGCCACATGGGCGTGGAGGATACAGGGCAGTCACGAAGGCAATGCGCAGCTTGCCGGCCTGGGGGCGCCGCGGGAACGGCTTCCATGGGGTCAGGGCATGCTCGCCCATCAGGCGGCGCGGCCTCTCGAAGACGTCCGATACGCCGGTATGCGCGCCGCGCTCGATTTCGGCCATCAGCTCGCCATGGCGCGGCAAGTCGATCATGCCTTCCTTGCAGAACCAATTCGTATGGTTGCGCAGATGCTGCTTGTGCATGGCGATGGTTTCCATCGACTGTGCAAGGGGCGTGCCCGGCGGCGCGTTGCGGATGATGAAATAGGCAGTGCTGGTGATGATTTGCAACCATGAGCGTGCCACCCCGTTCTGGGCGCGGATATGGCTGGGGGCATATTTGTGGTGCACTTGCGCGTTCGGCACCATGGCGACGGCATAGCCGGCATCGACGACACGCGCCAGCACGTCGGTTTCGTCGAGGAAGTAGGCATACTCTTCATCGAAACCGCCGACTTCTTCCAGCACGGTGCGGCGGAAAGAGGAATTGACGCCGATCAGCCCGGGGAAGGTCTCGGCATGCGGACGGCATTCCGGGACATCCGCCGCATTCTCGATCAGGGTTTCGGAGGTCGACTTGCGGCTGCTGACGATGTATTTGGTCTGGTAATCGACGCCAGTGTGATTGCGAACCCAGCCGCCCGCGGCGCCGACCTTCGGGTCCGCGTAGGCCAGCACGAGGCGGTCCAGCCAGTCGGGTTCGGGCACGCCATCGTCGTCGGTGAAGCAGACGATATCGCCGGTGGCATTCTGGATGCCGACGTTGCGCGACTTGCTCAGGTTGGCAAACGGGCAAACGCAGATCTTCACCTTATCGGCCCAGTTCGCTTCCAGGTAAGCGAGCGTGCCGTCCGTGCTCGGTCCATCCACCACGATGATTTCGAGGTCGGGGTAACGCAGGAATTCGAGGGAACGCAGCGTTGTCGGCAGCGTGTGCATGCGGTTATAAGTATTGATAACTACCGAAATCTTCATGGGTTTCTCAGTCAGGGTCTGATTGAATCAGGACAGCGGTTTTTGAGCGTAGATCTGGAATTCGAGGCAGTTGCCGTTCCGGCGTCCGGCCGCATCGACCCGTATCGACGTAAAGCCCAGTTCGGCCAGGAGCGCCTCGGCGCTGCTCGGAGACAGCATGTTGAAGTGGAAGTCGCCCTCGTATTCCTGGCCGCCGTACAGCACTTCGCGCAGTTCGTCGAAGTTGAACACGCCGTCCTTGTAGGCGTCCAGCATGGCCGCGCCGTCCGGTGCGATCAGTACGATTTCTCCGCCCGGGCGCAGGAGGTCGCGCCAGTGGGGCAGCACGACGTCGTGCAATGCCTTGACCGGGAAATGCTCGATCAGGTGGGAGGCGAAGATCGTATCGATGCTGCCTGGCTGGAAATCGAGTGCGGTGACATCGCCGACGACGTCGACCCCCGGAAGTCCGCGGAAGTCGACGTTGATATAGCCGTCCTTGGGAATATGGCCGCTGCCCAGGTTGAGCCGTTTCGGTCCTGCCGCGCCAACCTTGTCGGCATTGATGATCCTCGGGGCCGTATCCGGATCGCTGGCCGATTGTGCGCTGGCATTCGTCAGGCGCATCTGCTTCCTGAGTTCGAACATGACCTCGGTGCGGATGAATTCGAGACGCGCACGGATATTGTCGTTATCAACGCTGACCCAACCCAGTTTCTCCGCGATCGACGAGACGGTATTGTTCAGCGCCGTCGCCTGTTCCTTCAGCGACATCAATTCCGCCTGCGGCGCCGCTGCCGCCGCTTGTGCCGTGACCGCCTCCGCCGCTGCCTTGGCTGTTGCCGAACCTTGTTCGACTTCGCTCCTCAGGCCGGCCACGTCTGCCAGGACCTCGGCGTGAACGTGATCGAGGCGCGCACGAAGGTTGTCGTGGCTGCTGTCGATGTGGCTCGCCTTGTCGGTAATGGCCGCAACCGCGCCGTGCAATACCGCGTTCTGCTCCTTGAGGAAAGCCAGTTCTGCCAGCAGGAGCGCGGTAGTTGGCTCGTTACGGACCTTTTCCTCCTGGAGCTGGGCCACGTTTGCCTGCAGCGCAGCCATCTCCGCTTCCAGCGCCAGGAAACGGCGGTGGACATCCTGTTGTGCGTCGCTGATCTTGGCGTCGATCTCTTTGCGCACGCCGGCGGTTTGCTGTTCCTGTTGACGCAATGCGCTTTCGAGGCCGGTCAGGGCCGAGCCATACCCGTCCGCAATCGCGTCGAGCTTGACGCCGAGCACGGCATCGGGCGTGGCGGGTTGTCGCGCGGCGATTTCCTGCTGCGATGCCGTCAATTGGCTGACGGATGCCTTCAATTCCTGCAGGGTAGCTGCAGTGTAAGGCGTACGCCAGACTGCCGCCGAGATACGGGCCAGCCGGCCAACATAGCGCACGTCGCTGACGCGCCGCCCGAGAGCCTTAATTGCAGTTCTTGCACTCATAATATCACTCGCTTTCTGTAAACAATTCATGCGAATTTATCGTTCGCTTTTCTCCGCCATGCGTGCCGTATGCAGGAATGATCCTGTTCGAATAACATGCGCAATGTGCCCGTGTGCCTGTATTGACGGGCGCTGCCATTCGGATGATCGGCCTGCGGCGCGGCATGCGGCGCGGCTGAGGCACGCATGTGGCACGCATGTGGGACGATAGGGGCGGCTTCTGGTGGAAAACTATATCCTGGCAAAGAAGGCGCCATTCGCTTATCGCTGGCGCCGAAGGTTCAATGACAGACACAGCCGGCATTCCCTGGGTCGGCACACACGTCGATTCTGTACGATGACGGCGATCGGGTTTGCTCCTTGCTTGTCTGACAATTCCTGAAATAAAGGCAACGCATTATAATCTGCTAAGCTGTGCCGCGTCATCACTTTGTGTCCTGATATGGCTGCCCTGGGCGGCTGTTTCCTGCCAGTCTTCCACTCGCCACAGCGCGGGTGCTGCGTCATGCGCTGTAGCCAGGATCGCAGCCCAGCGATGGAAACATTACCGGGCGCCATGATTGATCCAGTTATAATGCGTGCCAATTTTCATCAGCGCTGCCGGTCTTCACTGCAAACAGAATTAACCTGCCGACAACAGATCAGCAATAGGGCATTTCCTGCGCGCCTCTATTACTGTCATCAACAGACCGGTCTTCAATAACAAGGAACAAGAATGGACGACACATCCCGTGTAAGCTTTCCGCCTGCTGGCCGGGTGGAAAGCAGGATGCCTGGTAAACTGATTCGCTTTCTACTCCTGCTGCTGGTGCTGGGGTTTGCCTGGCGCGCCTTGTTCGTGTTGCGCGATCCGATCTGGATCACGAATTTCTGGCTGTCCGAGGATTTCGGCTATTCCTTGAAAATTGCAAAGAATATCGCCCTGGGAATGGGTGAAACATTCGACGGAGTAATTCGCACGAATGCTTATCAACCGCTGTATGTATGGTTGATGGTGCCGGTATATTGGATATTCAAGAACGACCTGGTCCTGCCCCTGTATATCGCCGCGACATTGCTGGCAGCGGCGAATGTCGCCACCGGGGTATTTATCTTTGCAATTGTCAGGCGATTGTCCAGCCAGCCCCTGCATGCCTTGCTGGCGGTGGTTTTCTGGATGTTCAACCTGGCCGTTGCGAAAGACGGCACCAACGGTCTCGAGGCGGGCCTGTCGACGATGATGGTGGCGGCCTCGTTGTTTTACTATCTCAAGCATCACCGGGCCGGCATGGCGCTGTGGCGCGCAGGGGTACTGGGCCTGCTGCTCGGCGTAAGTTTCCTGGCGCGGGTCGATGCCGTGTTGCTGGTCGTGGCGGTAGGCATCGGGATGGCCTGCGATAGGGCGATCGCGCTCAAGGACCGCGCCGTGCAAGTAGTCGCCGCAGGCGTGGGTTTCGCGATTGTCGCCGCGCCTTATATGGCGTGGAACATGGCGCGTGCCGGTTCTGCCTTGCCGGGCAGCGGCCAGGTTGCGGCGGGCAGCGCCAGCCTGTTTGCGCAGGGCGGCATGCCGTTCTCGCAGCTGGTCTCGCAATTCGAATACGGCTGCTATATCGTTTTCCGCATGCTCATCGGTGCGCCATCGGTCAATGGCTGGGTGGCCCCCCCGCCGGACATCAACGCAATGGCCGCGACCGCGGTCCTGGTCCTGCTGGCGGCTGTATGCGGCTTCCTGATCGTATCGCGCAGCGCGCCGCACAGTGCGGGGCGCAAGGCAGGGCTGGTATTCGGCCTGGCGGCGATATTCTATGTCTGCGCCTACACGGTCCATACCTTCCTGCCCTTCGAGCATTATTTCTTGCCCGTGATCCTGATCGCAGCGCTGGCGCTGCCGTTTGCCTTCTCCACCCTCGCCAATCCGGCAGGCCGCACGGGGACGCGGCGCCGGATTGCCATCCTGTCCTGCCTGGCGGGCGCCTATTTCTGCAATACCGGCCTGGCTTATTGGACGGGACCGGAGGCAACGCCGGTCGGATGGTATGCCGGGATCGAACAGCTCAATGCCTTGTCGCGTCCGGGAGACGTTGTCGCTGCCCTACAAACCGGTAACACGGGCTATTTCTACCGTAACGGCCGCGCCATCAATCTCGACGGCGCCGCGAATGGCGTGGCGTACGCTGTTCGCAAACAAGGCAATTTCGACCTGTACCTGCGCGAGCAACAGGTCAAGTACCTGGCCGACCAGCGCGGATGGGTCCAGGTATTGGTCGACTCCGTTCAAGACCAGCGTCGGCGCGACCTCCTGAGCGCGGCCCTGGCGCTGCGTTACCGGTCGGCGGACACCAATTACGAGATCTTCGAGCTCTTGCCCGATACGTATTCCGCGATCCGGAAGCTCGATGGCCCCGGTTGGGGACGCCGGGAAAAGAAAGGTTTCATCGGCGACAGCGCAGTGTTCGCAAGCGTGCCCGGAACGCGCCTCGATTTTTCCAGTTCGGGATGCTTCGCGCTGAAGTTCCTCAAGCATAGCTGGTCCGGCAAGGTCGACGTGCTCCGCGATGGGGTACGCATTTCCACGATTGACCTGTTCGCGCCGCTCGAAGACGAGACCTTCCGCGTCTCCTTCCGGCAGGATGCGCAACCCCATGCCTATAGCCTGGTGGTGTCGAACGAAAAAGATGCCGCCTCCCAGGGCCATGAAGTCTGGTTCGACGCGGTACTCGACGAACCGGGCTGCGGCGCGCAGGCGCCGGTACAACCTTGACCCTGCGCAGGCCGGGATGAAGCAGGCAGTTAGCGCTGCTTCATCTCATTGCCGCCGGCGCTGAAGGAGAAGAGGAGCCCGGCGCCAGCTCTTCAGGCGCCGGCATTGAGTGCATCCATGCGCGCGGCAAGCGCGTCCCCACCCTGGATGTCGGCGCTGCATAGCGAAGCCGTGGCAAGCCCGCGTGCCTGCCAGTCGGCGGGCATGTAGGGAGCGGTCTCGTCGAGCGCCAGCAGGATGTCGCCGGTCCGGCCATGCGCAACGGCATCCTCGATCAGCAAGTCCTCGCGGTGAATCAGGTCGAGCGCAAAGCGGCGTGCATAGTGATAGCGCCTGCCGTCGTGGCGCACCGGTTCGACCCGGTAGCCCGGCGTGGACTGCAGGAGCAGGCTGCGCAGCAGTTCGCGCCGGGAGCGCACCGTGCCGGTTTCGGCGGCGGCGCCGGCAAGCGCGGTCACGTCAACCAGGAGCTGGCGTTCGCCTTGCGGCGGGCGGTTGGCGGCGATCGCCGCGGCGGCCTGCAGCAGTTCATGCGGGGCCGCTTGTGCGCTGACCAGTGCAACTGCCGCGAGCAGGCGCGCTTCGGCGGCCTGGGTGCTGCCGTGCGCGAAGCTTTCGATGGCGTCGCGGTAGCGCAGGCCGATGCTTGCCGGCGCATGATGGGTGCGCATGTAGGCAGCGGCCTGGCTGCCCAGGCGTTCGCGCCGTCCGGCATCGCGTTGCAGGTCTTCGATCGCATTGCGCAACCCGGCGTCGGTAAAGGCGTCAGGCAGGCGTACGCATGCATCCGCCGGGACTTCGGCAGCCGATCCGTGTGCATTCACGATGGTCGGCAAGCCATGGGCGAGGCAGTCGAGTACCCCGGCCGAGGTCTCGCCGCGCGAACCGCTGCGCAGCTGGATGGCGGCGTCGGCGGCCGACAGGTAGCGGCGATAATCGGCATCGTCGGCATAACCGGTAATGCGGATACGGGGATGGGCCTTGATACGTTCGCGCAGGCCGAGTCCGAAACCGTCGTTGCCCGCTTCGCCTACGAAGACCAGGTGACAGCGCGGATCGTTCGCCAGTGTGCTGCCAAGCCATGCCTCGACAATCCGGTCGTTGCACTTGGGCGCCGCCAGGATGCCGAAGGAGCACACCAGGAAGGCATCGCTGCCGATGCCCAGTGCGGCCCGCGCCGCCTGCCGGTCGTCGCCGGCAGGCGGCTTGCGCAACAGCGGCAACACCTGCCAGGCCGCCGGGAACGCGTCTCCATACCAGTGCCTGGCCAGTTCGACGGCATGGGAAGAATGCACCACCACGCCGCTTGCGCGTTCGAGCACGGCCTTGTTGCAAGGGTAGGCCAGCACGGCCGCGGTGCGTCCTTGTTGCCTGTCGTCGAACAGGGCGCGATAGCCGTGGGACAGGTAAAGCATCCTGCAGAATCGGTTCGGCAGGGCATGTTCGTTTTCGGTATGGCTCAGGACGCCACTGAGGAAGAAGTCATGCAGTACCACGATGCCCGGGTGACGCTCCAGGAGCTCGAACATGTGCGTGTGGAAGGTCGAGTTCCCGAACTGGTACAGAATGCGGTCGAACTCGTGGGCGTGTTCCTCGAACCACGCGACGCTGCGCTGGGCAAAATGGTCCGGCTGCCATGGCATATCGCTGCGCGGCGCTGCCAGCACCAGGTCGATGTCATAGTATTTCGCCAGTTCCGGCAACAGGTCTGCGCTGTAGCCGGCAATGCCCGAGCGCTCGGGAGGCAGCGGCGACACGTAGGCCAGGCGCGGTTTGCGGGCTGGCTGCACGGCAGGCACGGCCACGGCCGGCGTGCTTGCGGCCGCACGCCGCCGGTGCTGTTCTTCAAAGGCCTCGACTGCCCGTTTTCCGCTCGCATCCCAGGAGAACAGGGTGGCCTGGCGCAAGCCATGCGCGCGCAGCTCGGCCTGGCATGCGGGGTCGTCGAGCACCCTGGCCATGGCCGCGCCGATCGCGGACACGCTGGTCGGGTCGAAGAGCGCATCCGCGCGTCCGATCACTTCGGGAATGCTGCTGCTGTCCGAGCCGATGACCGGTGCGCCACAGGCCATTGCTTCCAGCGCCGGCAGGCCGAAGCCTTCATGCAGGGAGGGGAACACGAACAGCGATGTGCAGCCGTATAGCGCGACCAGATCTTCATCGGGTACGAAGCCGGTCAGGATCACGTCGTCAGGCGCCAGCAGCAACTTTGCGGCCAGGCGCTGGAGCCGCACGCGGTCCGGCTCATGGATACTGCAGACCACTGCCAGCTGGTAACGGGCGCGCATCGCCGGCGGCAGGCTTGCATAGGCTTCGATCAGGCCTTCGATGTTCTTGCGCCAGTCGATGCCGCCGGTGTACATGATGAACGCGCGGCGGATGCCGTGGCGCGCCAGGAGTTCGTTACGCGCCAGAGGGGAGAGCGCGAGGGGGCGGAAAATATCGTCGACGGCCGACGAGATGTTCACGACCGTCCCGGGGCGCAGGTGAAGTGCCTCGATGGCTTCCTTGCGGGCATGCTGCGAGATTGCCAGCAGCAAGTCGGCGCGCTTCAGGCTGTCGATCTTGCGGTGGTACCAGCGCGCGATGTTCGGATCGTTCAGGTAACGCTCCTGGCGCAGCAGGGGGATCAGATCGTACAGGGTGACGGCAGTGTCGAAGCCTTGGCTGTCCTGGGGCACAGATGTCACCGAGTCATCGCTCAGGCCCTCGAACAGGCTGGCAAGATGCACGATGTCGGGGGCCAGCCCTGCCAGCCAATGCTCGCGAATGCGTTCGGCCGCCGCGATGCGCCAGGCGTTTGCCGGGTCGACTTCCGCCGCCGGTGCCGGCGCCGCGAAGGTCGAGATGTGCGAGCGCGGCACCAGGCCATCGAAGGCCTGGCGAATGACGGCGGCGCCATCAGGGAATGCCTCGTTGAGAGCGATACGGATGTCGTGGCCGGCGCTGTTGCGGGCAATGGCTTGCGCCAACGCCATCGAATAGCGGCCAATACCGCGATGCATGCTGGAAGCTTGACAAGCTTGCAGGTCGAGAACAATTCGCATGAAAGACAGATTTATGGTTGGCGGGAGCGCTCGATGGCGCGGCGCAGGTCCTGCAGTACTTGCCGCCCCGCGTCCGTCAGGTCAGCCTCGTCTGCTGCCGGAACCGGCAAGGCTTGCCAGTCGGTGCGGCGCGAACGTGCTACAGCCGCGCGCACCCGCCCGGCCAGGCCAGGGAAACGAAACAGTTGGCGCCGCAGGAAACCGTCGAGGCGCGGCCGCGCCACCACGAAGGCAACGGCGCGCAAGGCCATGGCCTTTGCGGCGCGGCGCAGGCCACGCTTGAGCGAGCGCGCCGCCGGTTCGGAATTCGGCGGCGGCGCCGGCGGTATCGCAGCCTGGCTCATACGCTCTTGTCCGCGCAATGCGGACACGACACGCCGTACACGTACTGCGGCGACAGCTGCTCGCGCGGCGTGACCACGGCGCGGCAGGCGAAGCACTGGGTGGTGACGGTCGGTTCCAGCTTCGGATTGAGCGCGGTACGGTAGTCGAACACGAAGCAGTCGCCGCTGTAGTGGGCGCCGCCGACGTCCTCGAAGTACTTGAGGATGCCGCCTTCCAGCTGATAGACGTTGTCGTAGCCGATGTTC
>Ga0265798_10007425_pt1 | contig 14173 bp, 8 predicted proteins | sample P3T30metagenome_FD_192430 | JGI IMG/M metagenome (GOLD analysis project Ga0265798, IMG submission 192430) | Plant litter microbial communities from East Loma Ridge, Irvine, California - P3 T30 | ecosystem: Environmental > Terrestrial > Plant litter > Unclassified | place: USA: California...
GCCCTCAGTCCAAGGGGCGTCGTCCTCGGCCATCTCCATGCGGACCTCGGGACCCTGGGTCGCGCCGAGGTTGCCCTCGATGGTCGCCAGCGGCCAGCCGTCGGCGTAGTTCGTGTAGTACGGGTCGGCGTCGGTCTTGTCGCGGATTGCCTGCAGGTCGGTGAGGTACTCCTCCTGTGTGGTCGGGGCCTCGGTGACGCCGGCGTCGGCCCACACCTTCTTGTTGACGACCATGCCCATGGCCGAGCCGAAGGTCGAGATGCCGTAGACCTGACCGTCGTAGGCGCCTGCGTCGACGAAGCGGTACTTCTCGCTCATCTCGTCGACCGTGCCGAGGGGCTCGAAGAAGCTCGCGTACTGGTCTTTCGTGACGTTCGAGCTGGGGATGAGCAGCGCGTCGCCGTAGTCCTTGGAGTTCAGGCGGATCTTGACGTCGCCCTCGTAGTCGGTCAGCGCCTCGAAGGTCACGCTCGTGCCCGGGTACTCGTCCTCGAACGTCTTCGCGTAGTCGGCGAAGGTCGTGTCGACGAGGTCGGTGCGGTTGGTGAGCACGGTGATCTCGCCCGAGGGGTCGCCGTCGTCGTTGGACGCCGACGAGCAGCCGCTGAGACTGATCGCGGTGAGCGAGACCATCGCCATGCCCATGAGTGCTGTCTTCTTCATGCGTGCGAACTCCTTCGTTCGTGGGTGCCGGCGAGGTGCCTCGGCCGTTCTGTCCGGCAGGTCTCGGCGGGTGCGAGCTGGTCGGGTGCCTTAGCTTCACCTGCGCCGTCACGCCGTGTCAAGACTTTGATTATTAATTTATCGCTTTCGGACCACGCTTTTTCGACAGCCACACATTTAAGACCTGGCGACTCCTGTAGTACCCCTGGGGACGAAGATGATCGGCGGTGCCTCCAGCGTGGGAGGGCTCTGGCCTTCAAGAACTGCCAGAACCGTTTCTCCCACCATCTCGCCGATTCTCTGAACGTCGTGACTGAGCGCAGAGAGCGGCGGTTCGGAGAGCTGGCACTGAGCTGAGTCGTCCCAGGCGATGAGGGATAGGTCTCTAGGCACTTGGTGACCGCTCCGCTCAGCCTCGGCTAGACCACCAAGGGCCATCAGGTCGTTGTCGAAGATGATGGCGGTGGGCCCATTCGCCTTGTCGGCGTCCATCAACACGCGAAGAGCACGCTCACCTGACTCGAGTGAGTAGTCGCCCGCCGCTGTCCACGCCTCGATGTCTCGTTCCTTGCAGATGGTCAAGAAGGTGTCCCTCCTCGCCACTGAATGAGCCAGCCCTCTCGGACCGCTCACGTGGGCGAGACGCTCGTGGCCGAGCCGCGTCAGTCCCTCGACGGCCGTTTCCATTGCCTCATCGTCGTTGGTCCACACAGCGGAGAGGCCGCTCGATAGGTCCGGAGACGAGACGGAGATGGCCGGAATTCCTAGCTCGTTCACGAGCGCAACTCGGGCGTCTTCCTCAGTGAGATCGACGAGTACGACCGCGGCGACCGCTTTCGCGGCCCACCATTCCCGGTAGCACTGCAGCTCTGCCTGACGTGAGGGGAGGACTCGCAGCAGCACACTGTGGCCGTATGGGCGCACAATTCGATCGAGTCCTGCGGTCAATTCGTGGAAGTAGGGCTCGGCACCGTAGATCTCTGAGGATCGGACCAGGGTCAGGCCTATGGGTGTCGAAATACGGCGAGCTGCTGAATCCATTCCAGACGGTGCTTCCCGGCTCACGTTGGTCCTCTCGATTACGTCCGCTTGTCAACCAATATCCCGGCAGGCGTTGCAACCACTATGGTGTCCCAGGCGCGTAGGGCAGCACGAGAACCAGCGATCGAGACGGAGGTCTGACGTGGCAAGACCTGAAGCTATCGCGTCTGGCCCTGGGAGCCGTGCGCTCGTCGTCGACCTTATCCGCTCGTCGGGTCCGATCAGCCGCGGTGAACTGACCGTCACGAGCGGCCTTACTCAACCGAGCATCTCGAACATCGTCCGCAAGCTGCTTCTTGAGGGCATAGTTCGCGAGAGCGGTCGTGTGCCCTCTGGAGGCGGCAAGCCTCGCACGCTCATCGAGATCAACCCGAGCGCGCTGTATGCGATCGGCGTCCAGCTGGGATACGAGTCGATGACGTTCGTCGCGACCGGTGCCGGGGGTGGCATCGTCGCTCGTCAGTTGGTGAATGGCGCCGCGCTGGATTCCCCAGGTGACGTTACAGACCGCCTCGTGGCCCAGTTCGAGGCATTCGTAGCAATGGCGGGAATCTCTGCTTCGACCATCGCCGGAGTGGCAGTCGTGGCTCCCGGTCCCCGATCGATCGATCAGGACCGCATTCTTCGATCGCCCACGCTCCGCGGCTGGGAGGGATACTCCCTGAGCGAGCGCCTGATGGAACGACTTGACGTGCCGATTCTGATCGACAACGACGCAGCAGCGGCTGCGGTCGGAGAGTTCTGGACCAGGAGGGTGCCGCGCACCGAGACCTTTGCCGGCATCTACATGGGTACGGGCATCGGCGCTGGAATCATCATCGACGGCGCCTTGCACAGAGGGGCTTCTTCTAATTCCGGGGAACTTGGCCATGTGTCGATTGACCTCGATGGGAAGGAATGTTTCTGCGGTAATAGGGGATGTGTCGAGCGGTACGCCGCCCCGGCGGCGGTTGTTGCGCGTGCGGACCAGCATCGTGACGACTTGATGGACCTGAGTCTCAGCTTCCATGAGGACGCAGTCGCTCAAGATTTCGACAAGCTGGCGCGCGCCGCCGTCGGCGGACACGATGTCGCAGCGCGTCTCATCGAGGAGTCGGCACGCTTTCTGGCTGCAGCTGTCGTGTCCTTCGCAAACCTGCTCGATCTGGACCGGCTGGTTCTCGCCGGGCCCGGTTTCGCGGTCGCGGGCTCGGTCTACGCGCGCGCCATCAGGGCACGACTCGTTGACAGTGCTTTCGCTCGCCAGTCGCATGGCACCGTGGTCGAGCTGGCAGCGAATCCGCGGGACTCAGCAGCGATAGGTGCGGCAGCTCTCGTTCTGCAGAGTTCCGTGTCGCCTGGCCATGGTCCACAACTGATTCGACGGGCGCAGAGGTAGGCCTGACAGCCGACAGAAGTAAGAGAGGGCCGCTGGAGCGCGGCTCACAGCGGCCCTCGGCGCGGCAGAGGAGACCCGAACTCCCGTGCCGCCACCCAGCACCGTCGACCTGATGGGACGGTGCTGGCTCTTTCAAGGACGGCTGACCGTCCCAGATCCGCTCAACTTCAGGCGGAAACTAGTTGCGCTTCAATGACGATGTTGTCCACTGAGGCACCACCCCCTGGGCGCTGGAGGCACGTAATGACTACGAGCCTCCCCGGAGAGTTGACCCACAGGTCCGAATTGGCGGCGAGATCGTTCTTGCTGACCCGGGCGCTCGTTGTCACTGCGTATTCCTGTCCGTCGACCGAGATCGACGCCCCCGTGCTGAGTGCCGACCTCTCGCTATCGACGTCGATGAGGTAGTTGCCGGGCCCCGTCGCGCCGGCACGCAGGGAATGCATGACGACGAACACCGTCCCCAACCCCGCTCTGTCCGGGGTTACACCTGCGTCCCGGACCAGGTACGCAGACGTAAAGCCAGGCGGGGTGACGACTCCGTCCACCGCATTCAATGCTCCCAGCGGGACATCGAGGCCGACACTGCTGACGACGAAACTACCTTCTCCGTCCGGGACAGCCGAAGCCTCCGGCCGGGGTGCGGCGTCCAGTTCGTAGCTCACGGGCCGTCCATTCATGTCTTCAGGCACCTGGGGACCGAAGGCGCCGAGCAGGCCGGCGGTCGTGACACCGATGAGGGCTGCGGCGAGGGCGCCGGTGATGATCCACCGACGCCCACGCCTTGTCGCAGTCAGACCCAAGCCCTAGCTCCCGAGTCCCTGTCGCCGGGCCCAGAGGGCACCCGCGCCGGTGAGCACTGTGAGAGCACCCGTGATCAGGACCCACCACGGTGAGTCACCATTCGAGGTGCCGCCGGTGTGGACCGTGAACCCCGGCGGGACGTCGGTGATCGTCCGGCAGCCACCGGTCGTGCACTCACCGCCAGGACCCGTGGGGACCACAGCGTTGATGACGCGCCGGTCGCCGGTGTCTGGGCTGTTCACGGTGACCGAGTAGGTCACTGTGACAGTGCCATCCACTGCGAGGGGACCAGACCAGGTCAGATCAGGCCGGGCGTAGACCGCCTGGCCAGCACTGGCGGTCACATCACCGTTGTAGGAGGCGTCATCGAGGACGCCGACGAAGCTGTCCCGGAAGGACGCGGGACGAGCCTGCGTGTAGGCAGTCCTACCGGTGTTCTTCACCGTCACGGTGTAGCTGATCTTCTGACCCTGGGCAGCGGTAGTGGTAGACGCCGTCTTGGTCACCGCGAACGACCCTGCGGGAACCACGCTGCGGCAGTCGGGATCTGCGCTGTCCGCCGTGCAGCTCGAACCAGGAACAGTCGAGACCACGGCGTTGTCGAGAACCTGGTCCCCCGCGTCCGGACTGTTGACGCGGACCGAGTACGTGATGGTCGCGACTTCCCCGATGCCCACCGGACCCGACCAGGACAGCGTCGGCTGGGTGTAGCTCGTGGACCCGGCCGTCGCGTTCGCGTCGCCGTTGTAGCTGGCGTCGTCCAGAACGTTCGTCAGGTCGTCCGTGAAGGACGCCGGAGCGGCTTCCGTGTACGCGACCTGGCCGGTGTTCGTGGCCGTGATCGTGTACGTGACCGTCGATCCTGCGACGACCTCATCGGTGTCCGCGACCTTGGTGAACGAGATCGACTGCACGGGCGTGTTCGTCACGCAGTCGCCGTCCGTCGCGCATGAACCACCGGGGCCGGTCGGCACAACGGCATTGGTAAGGACCTTGTCACCGGAGTCGGGGTCGTTCACTGTGACCGTGTACGTGACCGTGACGGTCCCACCGACACTCAACGGGCCAGTCCAGGTGAGGATCGGGCTCGCGAAGTCGACGACACCGGTGTCGGTGGTGCCGTCGCTGTTGCTGACTGCGTCACCGTTGTAGGTGGCGTCGTCGAGCACCGCCGTCAGGTCGTCCGAGAACGAGGCCGGGTCGATCGCCGTGTAGGCAACTGCACCCGTGTTGGTGACCGTCACCGTGTAGGACTGTGCCGCTCCCGGTGCGAGGGTCGCTGCGGAAGCGACTTTGTCGACGCTGTAGGAACGGATCGGAGTGGTGGTGGTGCAGTCGCCGGCGGTGGTGCATGTCCCGCCAGGCCCTGTGGGCGTGACAGCGTTCGTGAGGACGTTGTCGCCCGTGGCCGGGTTATTGACGGTGACGGAGTAGGTCACCTCGATCGAGGCGCCGACGGGCAATGCGCCGGACCAGGCCAGAGTCGTTCCCGTGATGCTGGAGCCTGCGGTGGCGTCACCGTTGTAGGTGGCGTCGTCGAGCACTGCCGAAAGGTCGTCCGAAAACGTGGCCGGGACGGCGGCCGTGTAGTCAGCAGTTCCGGTGTTCGTGACGGTGACGGTGTAAGTCACTGCTTGACCAGGGGTCGCCGTCTCGACCGAAGACGTCTTTGAGGTGGTGTACTCCCGGACGTTCGTCGTTGTGGTGCAGTCGTCCTGAGTGATGCAGCGTCCGCCGGGGCCCGTGGGAGCGACGGTGTTGGTAAGGACGTTGTCGCCAGCGTTCGGATCATCGACAGTAACGGAGTACGTCACCTGGATCACTTGTCCGACCGAGAGAGCGCCAGACCAGGCCAGGGTGCCACCGGTGACGGTGGCGCCGTTCGTCGCGTCACCGTTGTAGGTGGCGTCGTCGAGGACCGCAGACAGGTCGTCCGAGAACGATGCCGGGCTGGCCGTGGTGTAGTCGGCGGTACCGGTGTGGGTGACGGTGACGGTGTAGGTGACGGTGTCACCTGGGTTGACCGCAGAGGCACTCGAGGCCTTCTCCACCGTGTAGGAACGTGCGGGGATCTCGACGAAGCAGTTCGGGTCAGTGTTGCCCGGGAGGCAGTTGTTGCCCGGGGTGGTCGACGTGACCGCGTTGTCGATCAGCGAGTCGCCGGTGGGCGGGTCGTTCACGGTGACCGAGTAGGTCACGGTCACCGTGTCTCCGGCTGCCACGGGTCCTGACCAGGTCAGGGTCGGTTGCGAGTATTCGGTCGACCCTTCCGTCGCCGTGGCGTCGTCGTTGAAGACGGCGTCGTCGAGGACTGCGGAGAGGTCGTCGGAGAATGTTGCGGGGGCGGCGGAGGTGTAGTCGACGGCACCGGTGTTCTGGACGCTCACCGTATAGGTGATGACTTGACCGGGCACGACCTCGGTCTGGTCGGCGACCTTGTTGATGAGGAGTGATTGCACCGGGGTGATGGTGGTGCAGTCAGCGGCGGCTACGCAGGTTCCTCCGGGCCCGGTGGGAGTGACCTGGTTGACGAGAGAGAGGTCACCGGTGCCGTTGGGCGCGTTGGGTGTCACGGAGTACGTGATCGTCCTGGTCTGGCCGATGCCGAGGGCGCCTGACCACGCGAGGGTGTTGCCGGTGACGACGGCCCCCTCGGAGGCGTCGCCGTTGTAAGCGGCGTCGTCCAGGACGTTCGTGAGGTCGTCGGTCAGGGTTGCCGGATTGGCCTCCGTGTAGGCGACGGGGCCTGTGTTGGTGACGGACAGTGTGTAGGTCAGCGGTGTACCTGCTGTTGCCGTGGTGTTGTCGACGGACTTCGAAACGGTGTATGTAGCGGGCGTGTTGTCGAAGACGCAGTTGACTGCGGGACCGTTTGCGCCAGTGGGTGCGGGGATCACGACGGTGGCGAGCTGGCCGCTGCCCGAAGTGACAACCCGGTTCCCGTTGCTGGCGTCGGTGCACGTGTAGGTCGTGGCGTAGAGGGCCAGGTTTGCGCCCGATCCTGGGGCCGCAGTCTCACGCACCGTGTAGGTCGTGTTCGACAGGCCGACGACAGGGCCGGCCGTTGCGGCAGTATTCGTCTGCAGCCCGGTGGCGGCACCAGATGTCGTGCCGGCGCCGCCTCCAGTGGCGACGCCATTACGCTCGATGGTCAGCGTGAACTGGTCATTCGCCGCCAACCGTCCCTCGATGTTCTTCTGAGCGGTGAGCACTGGGGGTGTGGCACAGCCACCGAGGTCGCCGAAACGGTCGATGCGGCCAGCCGAGCTGCTCTGCCCGACGCTGGACACGATCGTTCCATCGTTCGGGTTGACCTGGAGGAGCTGGGTGTTGGCCGACGTGGCTTGGGCGTAGAGGAAGCCGTTCGCCGCGAAAGCAATGCCGTTGTAGTTACCCGAAGGAGCCCCCGGAAGATTCGTCAGGAGAGAAGACGGGAACGCGACATCGCCAGGAGCGGAAGGAACATCTGCCGCTGCGGCCACAACGATCGAGTTCGTCACGCCCGCCGCCGAGCCCCCCTGAAGAATGTAGAGGTTTCCCTGACTGTCGAACGCGATGTCGCCGCTTCGCTGCCCGCCACTCTGCAGAGGGGTTGAACCGAGCCGCCCCAACCACTGGCCGGTGGCCGGATTGAAGGCATAGAGAACGTCGGCGGTCGAGCTGCTGCCGGCCACGTAGTAAAGGCCGTTGTTCGGGTTCACCGCGCCGCCGAAAATGAATATATCAGCCCCCACCGGAGCTTCGACTGTCGAGAATGACTCGGCGGTGCGGTCGTAGATGCCGACGGACTGATTGGCGAAGTTGTAGGCCCGTGTTCCGGACGCATTGATGCCCAACGAGTTTGAACCGCTGCCGTTCGGGAAGGTCGCAATCTCCGTATTGGCACCTGTTGTGTAGTCGAGCGAGAAGAGCCCACCGGTGTTCTCGAGGTTGTAGATGGTGCTGGTCCCGCATGCGAGCGGTGCTGCCGCGTAAGCGGGGGCCGTTGTGAGTCCGGCGCTGAGAGTGGCACCCACCAGGCTCGCTAGCGCGAGTCCGGCGACGACTGACCTACGCCTCGCCCCACCGTTCCCCTGTCTGATCCGTGATCTCATTCTTGGCCGCCTTTCGGTGCGGTCTGTCCGTTCTGGGAACGAACGAGTCGGGTAGTACATATATTTATATTCAGGCGCACGGTAAGAGGGATCGCAATTACGACTGTCTAGGTGACGCCAGACTCTGCCCGTGCGGCCACCCCAGGTGCTCAGCCTCGCACTTTAATCACTAATTTATCTATAGATGCTCACGTAACGATTGGGCAACGGTAGGCCATGCTCGAAATATGGATAGCGCCGTCCGGCTTGCCTATGCCCCTGCTTGAACTTCAGCTTGAGGAGATGGTCACGATCGGACCGTTGCGGACGGGCGTTCGCGCTAGAGCGGCCGCGGTGTGTCGCCCTGCCGTCGAGACGGCCACCGTCGTCGCCCCGGCGCCGGTCTTGTCAGTCGTGATCGAGGCAACGGGGGCGCCGTCCCACCTGATCTCGTAAGTCGTACCTTCCCTGCCTTGGATGCTGATGGCGGCGGTGCCGTCAGCGTTGGACAGCGAGATCACCGGAGAGCGGAGAGCAGGCATCGTGCTCGAGGCAGTGAGGCCATCGGACGTGGCATCTATCGCGGTGGTTCCGGTGGTGACCGCAAGTTCATCGGCTTCCCACAGCCCGTCTGAGCCGGCAGTCACCGTGGTGGACGCAGTGCCACCGCGAACTGTGACCTTGGCGCCCGCCCTTGCTGTGCCTGACACGATCGGGAAGTACCGACCGTCACCCGTGTCGACGCTCGTGATGACGGGGGCGGTTGGTTGCACCTCTGGTGCGCTCGTGCTCGGGGATGAGGGAACTGGGGGAAGCACCGGCGGAGAGGCCTGGTTGGTCGGGTCAGTGTTCGGGCGGGGTTCACTTGAAACTTCCCGTTCCGGGGCCGGCGGGGTGCCGTCTGGGGCTTCCGCGGTGGCACTCGGAGACGTCCCGGACGCCTCAACGTCAACGTCTTTCGGGGTCATGGTGGCGGAGAGAGGTGCAGCATCGGCTTCGTGCACTCTGCCCTCGTCCCGTGCCGCGTAGGCGCTGGCGCCGGCTGCCACTAAAACAACCGCCCCAAGTGCGGCGAGAGCGACGCGGCGCTTCCTCGCCACGCTCGCTGGCCGCCCTCGTGGATGGCTACCGCCGACATTCGTCTCGTCACGAGGGAAGCCGTCCGGTTCTGCGGCTGATGCCGAGAGAGGCGGGACCAGTGCTTGGCTGAGCGTCGCGATACCCACAATCCCGACGGCCACCGGGAGGAGTGCATTCGTGAACGAGCGGCTCGCCTCGACCGCTTCGGCAGTGATGACAGCACAGTTCGGGCATTGCTCGAGGTGGGCTCGGAACCTGCTCTGCTTGCGCCCAGTGAGGGCACCGCGAGCATGCTGACCCACATGCTCCAAGACCCAACGGTGCTCAGAACCGGTGGCAGTGGAGTTGATGTGCGCCTGGATCCAGGCCTGTCGGAGGCCCTCACGGGCCCGATAAGCCAGCGCCGCAACAGCGTTCGCTTTGACTCCCATGCGTTCAGCAACCGCCGCGGGCTGAAGGCCGTCGACCTCGGTAAACCACAGCACCTCCTGCCACCGGGAGGGCAGTTTCCGGAAGGCCTGCAGCATCAAGGCCGAGTCGAGTTCTGCCAGGACTGATGCGTCCGTGGCGCGAGGGTCTGGAATGTCCTCGTGTTCGCCCAGTTCGTCTTCTCGCTTTCGCCGTGACCACGACACGGCGAGGTTCCTCACGGTGACGAAGAGATAAGGGCGGAAGGGCCCCGTAGGCCCTTTTCCTGCCTGTAGAGCGAGAAAGATCTTGAGGTATGCCTCGGCGACGAGGTCATCAGCGTCGAATGTGCGTGTCACTCCGCCGGCGAGGCGGATGGCAGCGTCCTTGTGTCTGGACCACAACTGTGCGAAGGCGGCGCCGTCCCCTCCCCGGGCGGCATCGAGCAAGTCGCTGTCAGCTCGGTCCTCCAGGGGTCCCCGCCCCCCGCGTCGTGTGCCGATCATCTTCGGGCCGTCAGCGAGATCCACCGGGTACTCCGATCGTCGGTGTCGCGTCTTCACGCAGTTCGCGATCGCCCTCAGCGGCTTGGAACCTGTTCTGCCACTCAGCGTAGGTGTGGTCGGCGTCGATCTCGCAGTCACAGAGCACCCCGATCACGAAGTTCGCGCCGGTTCCTACGAACGTCTCGACGTGCGTCTCCCGCTCCAGGGGCCGAGCCGCTTCAGCTGACCGCCGCAGGGGCCGCAGCACTCTTCCTGCGGGCAGGCCATCTGTGGTGTGGAACATGTTCATCCTCGTGATTGTGTGTCTGTCAGAAAGGCCTTCGCCCTTGCGACTTCCCCCAGCTGACCCGGGAAGGGGGTGCCGCCGCAAGCCCTCTTCCTGGCGGCACCCCTCGCCCCACCCGAAACCCCGGGGCGAAGAAACGGCCTAGGGAAACCGTCTCCACCGAAGAGACGGGCTACCCCCTGAGTCATGACGCGAACTCGCAAAAAAACTTTTTAGGCACCACTCGGCGAGCCTGCCGCGGCTGATGTGAGCAATTCCGCCGAAACCCCGTCATGATCTGCAGCAGTGACCGTCCTCACGAAGTGAACATCTACCAACACCCAACTGACAAGCGCAATCGACGAGCGCTAGCCGCCTCCGCAGTCCTGCTGCTCGGCGTTGTCGTGCCCATCGCAATGCCGCTTGACGCTGCCAATGCCTCGAGTGTGGATGTCGTCCTCCCGCACTCGATAACCCTGACGAACACCACCTCGGCCACGTCGAACACGGTCGGCGACAGAATGAGTTTGCAATTCAGCTACGACACGACAGGTCTCGACGTAGATGCAGGTGACACATTCACGGTCACGCTGCCGTCCTCACTCGACGGATTTGAAGGGACGTTCCCTCTTACAGACCACGAGACCGGTGCCACTGCAGCCGATTGCGTCACGGTGTCGATGGAGGGATCGGCCGCGTCGAACACGACATGCACCTTCACCGACTACGTCGACTCCCACTCGGGCACCAAGGGCTCCGCCGACTTCGAAGCCGAGGCCGTAGCAGCGACGACCGAATCGACGGTCGTGCTCCACGTGGGCGGCTCGAATGTGACCGTCGCTCTTCCTTACGGGACCTCGATTAGAGACGAGGCAGGGCAGGGGGCCCCGACGGCCATCGCGAAGTACGGCCGCTTCGAGGGTGCGAAGCAGGACGAGATCCTGTGGCAGATCTCGCTTCCCGGCGCTCAGCTCGCCTCCCAGGATCGTGCACTGGTGACCGACACACTGGCGCCCGGCACGCAGTTCGACCAGGACGACGCGTATATCAGCGTCATTCGAAACGCCGACTACGACACAGGCAACGCCGCTTATCTCACCCAAGGCGTCGACTACACCCTGTCTGTAAAGGGTCAGGAACTTTCTTGGAATCTGACCGGCCCGTTCGACCCTGCCAACTACTACGAGATCGTCGTACCGGTGAGCCTCGACGACGCTGCGCATGTCCCGGCGGGAACGACATTTCGGAACAGTGCGATCGTGAACGGCCTCACGGTGAGCGATTCGGTCACTCGTAGCGCCAGCGGGAGCGGGACCGGCGACGGTGACGGACTCGGCAGCCTATCTGTAGAAAAAGTCCTTGCAGGCACCGCTCGTTTCGACATACCTGCCGATCTTCGATACTCCGTTGTTGCCACGATCCGCGAACCGGGTACGTCATCGCCTCGAACTGTGACCCTTTCTTTGACCGCCGGTGGCGACGCCGCAAGCATTCACGACCTTCCCGGTGGGACAGAGGTGACCCTGAACGAGACGCCCCCGGCGGACCGGACTGACATGAAGTGGGAACAGCCAACGTTCGCGTCTCCCACACCGATAGAGACCGATGCGGGCGAATCAAGCGTCTCCATTGTCGTCGAGCCCGCCACCCTGACTCGCGTCACAATCACCAACACAGCAACTGCAGACCTGGTAGCTCACACGGCCGCCCCCGGGCCTGTGGATGCACCCAAGGCACACTCGGGCGCTCCAGCCTCGGACGCTCCGGGGACCGTGGCTGCAGCACCGGCAGCGGATGATCGCAGATTGGCCTTTACGGGCTCCATGAATTCCGCAGCGCAGGGCCTAGTCGGGCTTGCACTCTTCCTGATGGGATTACTGGCTTTGCTGATCAACCGGCGCCGTCGCAACAGGGTGGGTCCCCCTAAGCGGCCATAGACCCGCCGAACCGTCCCCGTCCCCGTCCCCGTCGTCCGGACTTATCGCTCTGGGCAAGCAGAGGCAAGGTCAAGGCAAAGGGTAGGACGAAACCACTAAGGCGGCTGCGGCGAAGTCCAAGGACCTAAATGCAGTCGCTTCGGGCTCGAATAAGCCCCACCCCACTTGTTCTTGTGGAGGCTCCGGGCAGGATGGGCCGGAGCCCGCCTGGCGGAGCATTCACGCGGTCCAAAGCGTCTCTCAACACGAACCAGCCACGAACGGACGTAGATCGGTTAAGTCAGTGGCAGATCGATGTCGTCAAGCCGGATCTGCTCCTCCGTGAGCCTGTCGTTCCTGCCGCGGTCGTTGTCACAAGGTGGGCACCACGCTCGATACGTGCCGAGCGCGGTCACCAACAGGCGCTCAATTGCCCGGTAAAGCGGACGGCCGTTCGCCAGCGAGACCGAGGGCGACGGCGGGTCGGCGCTGGCCCTGACGCACGGCCCGCCGTTGCGTGATGGAACTGTTGCCACCTACAGCGAGCCGACGCTGCCCCAGCGAGGACCCTTGATACGACCCAGGCCGAGCAAAAGTGGATCGGGCTCCTGACACGCTTTTTTCCGATCACCGACCTGGAAGGGTATGGAGCGCTCCCAGTCGTGAGGCAAGGAGGTCAGCGTAGGTGCCGTCACGTTCGGCCCAGCGCAGTCGCTGCGCTGCCCGCACGACGACCTCGTGGGGAGTCGGGTCCTGGGTCAGCAGCGCGATGACCTCGTCGAGGTAGACACCCAGCGGCAGGGCTGACGGGTTGACCTTCTCCTGTCCGGCCGTCGCGACAGCCGGTGGCACGAGTTCGCTCACCTCGACGCCTGTGCCGACGAGCTGGGCTCGGAGGGACTCGGTGTATGCGTGGACGCCCGCCTTAGACGCTCCGTAAGTTCTGCAGTACGCCCCCGCATTCCGGGCATCAGCATCGGGGGGATACCCAGTCCGGACGATTCGTCGCGAGGTACCCTTCTCGTTCAAGTCGAGGCGAGCACCAGCGCGCCCCACCTAATTGAGCTTCGCGGAAAACCGGATTTGCGCGCCCCTGTTCGCTCGGGCGCGGCTAATGACTACCTCAATGAGTACGAACTCAGCAGGCTCTATCTGCGACGGGGCCAGCGCGCCGAGCTTTCTATCCACCGCCACGGAGACGTTCTCGCAGACGCCCGGAACCGAATGCAGTGCCCCGCCTTCTCCAGGCCATCACCTGCACATAAGGCCGGTAATTCGGCTTCTTTTGCAAACTTTGTGCAAGGCAAGGCCGGACGTGCATCGGGCCGGCGGACTCTACACGAGGCGATTCGCTAGCTGGGCATGTCGACGAAGCGGGAGAACATGCCGTGGAACGCCACGGTGATGGTGTCGGTGGGGCCGTTGCGGTGCTTGGCGACGATGAAGTCGGCCTCGCCCTGGCGGGGGTTGTCCTTCTCGTAGGCGGACTCGCGGTGCAGCAGGATGACCATGTCGGCGTCCTGCTCGAGCGAACCGGACTCTCGCAGGTCGCTGATCGCGGGCTTCTTGTCGGCACGCTGCTCGGGGCCACGGTTCAGCTGCGACAGCGCGATCACCGGCACCTGCAGCTCTTTCGCCATCAGCTTCAGGGCACGCGAGAACTCCGACACCTCTTGCTGACGGCTCTCGACCCGCTTGCCCGACGTCATCAGCTGCAGGTAGTCGATCACCACGAGCTTGAGGTTGTGCTGCTGCTTCAGGCGACGGCACTTCGCCCGGATCTCGACCAACGTCATGTTGGGCGAGTCGTCGATGAAGAGCGGCGCGTCGTTGATCCGGCCGCGCACCTGCGCGATGTTCGTCCAGTCCCGCGCGTCGACCGTTCCTTTACGCATGTTCTGCAGCGGCACACTCGACTCGGCCGACATCAGACGCATCGCGATCTCGCTGCGCCCCATCTCGAGTGAGAAGAACACCGACGCCTGCCCGTGCTTGATCGACGCCGCCCGCGCCAGGTCGAGCGCCAACGTCGACTTACC
>Ga0265798_10007426_pt1 | contig 14172 bp, 12 predicted proteins | sample P3T30metagenome_FD_192430 | JGI IMG/M metagenome (GOLD analysis project Ga0265798, IMG submission 192430) | Plant litter microbial communities from East Loma Ridge, Irvine, California - P3 T30 | ecosystem: Environmental > Terrestrial > Plant litter > Unclassified | place: USA: California...
AACAACCAATAGTACTACAAGTACCCCACTCTGGACAGGAGCAAAAATGGCAGACCGTAGGATGACTAGAGTGCCGACAATGATGAAGATGATGGGAAGGAATATAGGTGGACGGTAAGGTCGCACAAGCTCTGGCTCTCGACGACGAAGTATGAGTAGTCCAACTGCTGTGCTGACGTAGAAGACCCATACGGCCATGCCAGCAAATGTCAAAAGCGCCCGAAAACTGCCCGTGAGTATATACCCAAGGGTCATGACGAGGGCCAGAGCGTTGGCATAGCTGTCGTTGGCGTTAGTAAGCCTCCCTATAGTATGAATACATTCATGCTCTTACATTGGGGCATCAAATTGGATTGAGGAACTGCTTTCTGCTTCAGACACCTTTATCATTGGCAGCCCTCGTTTGCTGAAGAATGCTGGAAGATAATGACGCTGCGATGCGGCCATGGTCAACCTGCCCACTGAGAAAACATTACTGCTAATGGATCCAGCGCAGGACACAGCGACAAGAATAGTGATGAGAATACCAGCCGGTCGGCCAAACAGCGATGTCGCAGCAGCGACAGCTACAGCATTATTGCTGCTCAACTTGTCCCAAGGCACGAGGATGTAGTAAGCGACGTTGACAAGCTCAAATGAGCCGAGGACTACAATCATAGCTGCTCTAATAGCTTTTGGAAGGGAACGGCCTGGGTCACGGATCTCGCTCGCAACCATGTTGGCCTGAAGACGCTGTTAACACGGCGAAGGGCGCGCCACATAGATGAACTCACATTATCCCATCCATCGTAGGCCCATAGTCCGCCGTAGATGGCTGCGCAGTAGTGACCATAGCGATCCCACGCGCCCATCGATGGCCAGTCAATCGTCTTGCCATCCGTTACCGTTGGCCTTGGCTGGAACCAATCTTTCGAGTACCAGTCGCTCGAGCCTGCAAGTGAAGAAGCTGGGTTTGTCAAGTGAGCAATGACAGCGATGAGGCCACCGAGCACGATAAGAGAGACAGTGGCGAGCTTGAAGACAGTGAATGACTCGCTTAGTCGTATGGTGAATTTCATGTTAATCGAGTTGAGGAGTACCATGGAAACAAAGGCAAGGGCTGCAATGAGCTTGAGTAAGCCGGCACCTGGCAGCTGGCCCGTTGCAGATGTGACCGAGGCGATAGACTCGGCGATGACGATGCTTTGGATGGCCATGGACGAGGGCTTCACGCCCAGGATATATACCCAGGCCATAAGAAATGCGGCAGTATCGCCGTAGACATGGCGTAGGTATTCCTGCATACCCCCATTGAGAGGGAGGGCGGCACCGAGCTCGGCAAAAGACACGGCGCCTGCCCACGACAAGAGGCCGCCAAGTACCCATACAGCAAGGGCAGCGCCTGGCGAGGGCACGTTTGCATCTACCTGGGCGGGCGATGCAAAGATGCCCGAGCCGATCTGGAGGGTGACGAGGACGGTGAATGCGTGGCGTGTGGTGAGCTGTTTCGGCGACGATGTCGACGACACAGCAGATGATACCGACGATCGTCGAGGGAGCAGCGGCTCCGCGTCGGTGGCATTGGGGGGCTCCATGCTTGGGTTTGAAGAGTAAGCAGTCTAATCTGACGTCTGGAGTGAAGTAGTGCTGGGCTGCTGTGGTGGCTATGGTGGCTGTGGCGCCAGTGTGGCTTGAAACGCTCGGCCCTCCTGTCGTGCCTGCCCTGACACCCCTCTTCGCTTCCTCGCCAACATCAGGTACGTCAACACGACGCCCGCGCTGAGCTCTCCACCGCGCAATCTCCATAACTTACAGCACATAGACACCAACATGGACGCGAATCAGAATGACGAGCTTTACCCCATCGCCGTGCTGATTGACGAGCTCAAGCACGACGACGTTATCCTCCGCCTCAACGCAATTCACCGACTAAACACAATTGCTCTTGCGCTAGGCGCCGAGCGCACACGCGAGGAACTCATCCCGTTCCTGGATGGTAGGATTCTATTTGGTTTTTGTCGTTGTATCTGGATAAGCTAATGAAAGTGTTTAGAGTCTGTCGAGGACGAAGACGAGGTTCTCACAGCATTGAGCGAGGAGCTGGGCAAGTTTGTCGAGTATGTGGGAGGCCCTGAGCACGCACATGTGCTCCTATCGCCCCTCGAGAACCTGGCCGCCATAGAAGAGCCGCTTGTGCGCGAGAAGGTGTGCGCTACGATTACTACGTCTGTGGCTGTCTCTAACGTGGCCAGGCTGTCGAATCACTCAACAAGATCTGCGAGGAGCTGTCGCAGCAGCAGATTGAAGAAAACTTCATCCCCCTCGTCCTCCGCCTATCAAAAGCCGACTGGTTCACGTCGAAGATCTCGGCGACCGGCCTCTACCAGACGCCATACAGCCGCGCTACACCCCCTTCACAAGAAGCCCTCAGGCAACATTACGGCCAGCTGGTGCATGATGACACTCCCATGGTCCGGAGACAGGCTGCCAACAACTTGGCCAAGTTCATCAAGGCCATGCCGCCATCCATTGTCATCGACGAGATGATTCCTCTTTTCCAGCACCTTGCTTCAGACGACCAGGACAGTGTCCGCCTCCTGACTGTCGACATCCTCATCGCCATCGCTGAAGCAGTACCCAAGGAGCAGCAGTCCAGCCACGGGGTTCTGCTGACGGCGCTGCGGAGTCTGTTTGAGGACAAGAGCTGGAGGGTGCGATATATGGTCGCCGACCGATTTGAGAAGGTGCGTTTCAGGACACGGCAGGACAAGGCGTACGCTAACGCCAGCAGATTGCAAAAGCAGTCGACGACGAGGTGGTCAACCGAGACCTTGTCCCTGCCTTTGTCAAGCTTCTCAAAGACACAGAGGCCGAGGTCCGCAGCGCGATCGCAGGGCAGATTCCAGGTATATCACCTGTCACAGTATTATCGTGAAATAGGACTAACAAGCACAGGCTTCTGTGCCCTACTCGAACGCGAGACACTCTTGCACGACGTCATGCCCAGCATAGAGGAGCTGGTCTCGGACCAGTCGCAGCATGTCCGCGCCGCGCTTGGCACACAGATTAGTGGACTGGCTCCAATCCTCGGAAAGGAAGAGTAGGTTGTCCTTTACATGGCATGTGCGTACCACTAACATGCCCTAGAACCATTTCACATCTCCTGCCTATGTTCCTGCAGATGCTCAAGGATGAATTCCCTGACGTTCGCCTCAACATCATCTCCAAGCTCGAGTCGGTTAACAATGTCATCGGCATCGAACTCCTCTCACAATCACTCCTCCCAGCCATCGTCCAGCTCGCCGAAGACAAGCAATGGCGCGTACGTCTCGCCATCATCGAATACGTTCCCCTCCTCGCGTCGCAACTCGGTGTGCAGTTCTTCGACGAAAAGCTCAGTAGCCTATGCATGAGCTGGCTCGGCGATACAGTCTTCTCGATTCGCGAGGCGTCGACACAGAACTTGAAGAAGTTGACCGAAGTGTTCGGTGTTGAATGGGCCAACGAGGCCATCGTTCCCAAGGTCATGGCCATGGGCCAGCATCCCAACTACCTCTACCGAATGACGACATGCTTTGCTGTCTCGACACTCGCACCCGCGCTCAGTCTGGATGTGATTGAGCAGTCGATTATTCCCATGATGGACAAGCTGGTCAATGACGACATTCCCAACATCCGATTCAACGTGGCAAAGTCATACGGCCAGCTGATCAACACCCTCAAGCAGCTGCCGGAACAAGGTACTGTCATTGCACTGGAGAAGGCAGGCACACCGGGCCAGGGTTGCCAAAAGGCCACAGATGTCATCACCAAGAGCATTCTTCCCAACCTAGAGAAGCTCCAACAGGATGACGATGTTGATGTACGATACTTTGCAACAACGGCGGCGCAAAACTTCACGGACGCAATGCAGACCTAGGAGGTCATCTAGGGTCGAGTGCAGAGGACGATACGATGAATGGCACGCACATGGATAATGACATTGGTAGATGGGAGAATTCAGCCCGGTGAAGGTGGCGCAACGTTGGCCGAAGGGCACCAGGCTCTGTTTTGAAGTGACGTTTTCAAGAGCTTTGGGGGGCCAGTAGTTGGGGCTGACTCACTGAGAGCATGATCCATCAAGATTACCCCTGTTAGATAATCAAGGGCAGCTTATCAATGCATTACTATGGCGTGACTGTGTGATGGATGAGCGCAAGCATTGTGTTGAAAAGGGAGTATGGGCAAGTCATGTTATTATGTTGTGCTATGTGGGTTATTCTAGATGTTGCATGCACTTATAGGGCGCCAGCATCCTTGAGGAGGGTTGGGAGCTCCCCCTTCTTGGCCTGCAGGTCGCTGTTTCCACCAATGTGCTTCTGAGCGATAAAGATGTTGGGGACGGTGGTCTGGCCGGTAATTTCGCCAAGTGCCGACTGCATGGCTGAGCCATCATCTAATCGAGCCATGTCAGCTATCATGTTGATGTCGTGGGAGGGGGTGTGTACGTACCAACTTGGTCCAGCTCGATGGCGTAGAACTTTGCGCCTTTGTCGCTGAGCAGCTGCTTGGCCTGGCGGCAGTAGGGGCAGTATGATTTGGAGAAGACGGCGACGGGATTCTCGTCGATGATGGTCTGAACTTTGGTCTTTGTTGCGGACATGGTGGCGGGCGAGGGGGCGCGCGTGAACAAGCTGCGAAGGAATTGAATTTTGGCGGTTGATCTGTGTAGGTGTTAGAGACGGATTTTTGCGACCAGGACGGGTGGTGCTGGCGTGCCTGTAAGTTTGTGGTAGAGGGGCAAGTATCTGTGACGTGGGATATTGTCGAGTGTTTGTACGGTAGCAAAGTGATTAGTGAGAAGCGCCCCGCAGTAGCAACAGCCTCGACGGGAATGATGCAATCCAAGATGGCAAATGAAGGCTAAGCCTGTCCGGGCCGGATCGGCGTCGGGGTGATTACGAAAGCACGAAGGATGCAAGCAAGGGCCGCCGCCCATGAGTCGGAATGACGCGTGCGGCCTTGTTAGGCGGCGGACGAATATAGGGCTTAGGCTCGTAATACATGTTACCATCCCGCCGAATCTGGGCGCCTGGAGAGAGAAAGAGAGATAGAGAGGCCTTGGGGCTTATCGATACCTATCGTTTCAAATGCTAGTCCCCGCAAAGACTGGGTCAAGACGGTAGGGAAGAACCTGGGCAGTAACTAATCGCGCGACTCCCGCGTTCCGAGACGTCGCGTTCCGACCCTCCGCCTCACGCCGACATCTTCAGAATAATCTGGCTTCCACCCGTATACGACACACGTCGCACACCACCAGACCACGCGTGGCCGCTCTTGTTGTTTCTTATGCCCACCTCGCACCGCACACGACGATGACGTCCTCAGCGGCCGGCTCAACCGCCTTCTTCGTCCTCTCCCTCATCTCCATAAGTGGTCTCGTCCTGCTCGTCCTGCGCTACTACCTCCCACTCCGCACCACACCCGCCTACGTTGTCGTACCCGTCTTCCTGGCAATAGCGCTGCCGGCCAGCATCATCGTACTCTTGCCTATCGATCTCGCGAGCAGTGCCGGACTAGACACTACCGATGGCGCAAGAGGGATATGGCTGAGTGACACGGTCGTGTACAAGGCATGGCGCATCATCTACTGGCTGACATTTGCCCTCACCTGGGCCATTCTACCCATGCTGGGCGAATACTGCGATAGTGGCTACAGAGAACCAAAAGCCCGGCTGCAGTATGCGCTCAGGAGCAACGGACGGTACTGGCTTATTGTCTTGTCATGCAGCATCGTCGGCTCCATATATCTCATCTGGCGGAACGGCTTCGAGGCCGATACCTTCAAGAGCTTGGTCATGGCCCTTGCCTACACCTGGGGTCTCATACTGGGCATTTACCTCATGGGTCACGGACTCGTCGCATTCCCGAGGAGCCTGTTCCGGTACGCGAGTGTGAGCGAACGGCTGAAGAGAATACAGAGCCAGGCACCCAAGGTCCACGACAAGTTGACCGAGGCGCTGGAGAAGCTCGACCAGTATGAATACCAAGTTGTGCAGCTCAAGCAGCGGAAAAATGCTACTGCAAACGAGTTTGGAGAGTGGATTGATGAGCTGGCCGAAAAGGGCAACTTGCCGGAGAGCAGAGCTAGTGTTGTTGGCCGAATGGGCACAGCGACCGTACCTCCTGTCATCACCGAAAGATATCTCGCCGACTTGACAAGGAAGCTGAAGAGGGCACGGCATGCAAAGTGTCGGTTTGAAAACGAATGGGACCGCATTGTCCACAAGGCAGTTCGAACACAAGCGATTCTCGATTCAAAAGCCAGTAAACATCTCGAATTCAAGGGCGCCGCTCTGTCGACTGCGAGAGGCCCCTTGGATCGCATCACTATCCTTACGCCCATGTTGCGGTACCACCTGCACGTCCACGTCATCCCTGCACTTGCCTATGCTTCATGGCTGATTTGCATTTTCGCCTCAATCTCCATCGTCTGGTCAGAATGCGTCCGCGAAGCCCAAGACCTCGGTGGACCCAAACTCTCCATCATTGGCTGGACAGTCGTCCACCGCCACGATAGTGGGCGGTCATCCGTTGGCTTCAACAGCCAGGTTATCGCTGCAGCCTGGCTATGCTACATGTGCATTTGCGCATTCTACAGTCTCACCGAAGTCAAGATCTGGGGCAACCGAGCACTTGTACGCCGCAATACATACCAAGAAAGCGCAACATGGTACGGTCTGCAGGTCGCCAAGCTGACAGTGCCCCTGAGCTACAATTTCTTGACCATGACGGACAAGAACATATGGAAAGACACCATGTTTTACAAACTCCTCGGTCGCCTGATTGTCCTGACCCCACTCGGCAAAGGCTTCAGCGCCTTCTTCCCCATTTTTATCCTCGTCCCCGTCTTCGCGACTGCATTTGGTCTCTATGGCAAAGTCAGGAACATTTGTGGCTTCGGAGACTTGCTTGAGGACGATCAAGATGAAGCTAGTGGCACACATGCGGGTATCGGGTCCTGGCGCGAAGGTCGCGCGCTGATTGAACGCGAGATTCAGAACGCGAGCGGAAATGTTTTGGGCCTTTCGCAGCGCACTGCTTCGCCGCCAAGCGAACGATATACCGATACTCCGGTGCCGGGATCGTCATCCAACCATTCCACAGCCGCCAATGGTGGACCGAGTGTCGCATCTTCTGCTCGCCCGCTAGCAGCGAGACCAGAACGCAGACGTCCACTAACTGATGACGACCCAACCGAGGAAGGCAATTTCTTCGAAAACTTTGCATCAAGAGTAAAGAATACATTCGAATCAAACGAGTTTTCTTTCTCCAGACCGAAATGGTTAGGTGGTGATGACGACGAGGTTGAGCAGGGAGCGAGGAGAAGAGAAATTGAACGCGGAGAAGGGGATCGTGGGAGTGGGTTTTTGAGCTTGTTTGGTGGAAGGAGTGATGAGGGGAGGTTGAGATTGTAGGCTAAAAGCCTTTTGACATGTTTTTGGTGTATTGTACATGTTGTAGGATTGGGCTTCAGGATTGGGCATTGCTATGGCGTTTTTCTAGGGGAGGGGGTGTGTGTGAGTTGGAGTTATGGACCAATAGACCAAATGGGGGATGGTTAGGTAGTTTACTCTTTGCGTTTGCGTATCTTCTAGTAGGGCAGGTTTGGAAGAATTATCATCTTGTAATACGGAGAGTTTGTTTGCTGTCTTACCTTGTAAGTTAGGCGTTTTCTTGGAATGAATATCAGGTAGAGTTTGTCTGGGATGACAAGGGCGGCCAAATGAACTATCGTGATGAGATTACGTCAATCTCCAATCACCTACACTACACACGATGTGTACAAAATAGATACATGTATAAACCTGGTTGATTGATAAGAGAAACAAAATTTGTCCTAATCTCGTAGTAAATCTTTTTCCGACTGCTTGTTCACTCTCACCCACTCTCTCTCAACGAACCCGCATATTCTCTTCACTCTCGCCTTTATATGGTGGCAATCGTCGCTATGAGGGGTGCTGGTTAATCAAAACCTGCACCAGTCAGCTTTCATAGCAAAATGTCGATTAGTAAGGAATATATTATTGTATCACATCGACTATGTTGTGACAAGCGTAGGATATTTTCTGACAGTGGCGGTGAACAGTGTTGCTGTCCATGTGAGGTGACCACCGCTACACAAGAACATACTACAGCCAAGTATCATCACTAGTAGTCCGCAAGTCGTGTCATAGATTTGAAAATCACATGCAGGCAGTTAAGCACAGTTGAAGAGAAGACTACCATTGATTGATTACACATACATGATGACACCGTGAAAGACACAAGGAAAGTTCAAATTGAGCCGAGTGGTTAGAAAAAGTGTAACCGGGTTAGGGGATATACGTGTAACGCCCTAACTCGCGGATTCCCGTCGGGGTTGTTTGGAAGCGCGCACCAGCGCCTTCTCTGTACAGAGAGTGTTTGTTGTGATATCGATACAATTGACCCAAACGCTAGACGCCATTGAGCGCCCCAAGAAGAAAGAAGGAAAAGACCAGTTGGAGTACACTGCCAAGGTCACCTTGTCGAACGACACCTATTTTGCCCGACTGACACGATTTGCTCACGGCATCTCCTCATCGGAGGCGTCGAGAATATCGTACTCCTCATCGGTCATGAAACCGTCATCGGAGTGGAGGGCAACGCTCTCAGCATCCTCGAAGAACTCGTCATCAGAAGCAACGGTGACTGTACGAGCAATTGTGCTCTTCTGAGATTTGGGGGACATGGGTTGAACGGTAGACGGTGCCTCATAGGTACTAGACTCGGGAGACTCCTTGTCAAGCTGAGGGAAGATCATGCCGGAAGCCACGGGCTCAGCTGTTGGCTCCGCAGGCTTCTCTTCAGCCTCAACCTCAACCTCAACCTCAACCTCAGCCTCAGCCTCAGCCTCAACCTCAACAGGTAGCTCGACAGCTGGCTCCTCAGGAGCAACTTCAGCCTTGGGTGAGGGTATGGGCTCCTGCTTAATTGTAGCCAGGGCAGCCTCATGTTCCTTGCGGCGGTTCTCCAGTACGCGCTCCACAGCAGCCTTTCGGATACGCTGGATGCGCTCCATCTTTTCCTGGTCGCGCTGCTGAGTGAGCTGGTTGTGCTTCAACTGCAACTGATTGAGGTGCTCTAGCTGTTGCTGCTGAGTGTGCTGTACATGCTTCATTCGCTCAGCCCTGGCTTGGAGAAGACGCTCGTACAGGGGGTTTGACTTGGGTGCTACCTCGTAGGTTGTAGCCGAGCCTGAGGCAGGAGCAGCAACGACGACGGGAGATCGAGGAGCTACAACAGCGATGTCGCACCACAGGCGATGTCCGAAAGGTAGACCAGCAGGGGTCTTCAGACGCCAGTATGAGATGGCGGTACCCTCGCGGTGGGGCGCCTTCATCATCACACGGAACTGGAACTCCTCTCCAGCTTCAATAGCATGAGGCAGGATGTTGCTCTCACTAGCTTCAGCAAGATCTGTTTTGCTCAAAGGACGGGTGTTGTCAATGTTGAGCATGTTATCGCCACCGACATGTCGGACACTGCATCCCTTAGGCCAGGCGTTGGGACCTGGGTTGCGCAGAGTCCAGGTTTGGACAAACTGGGCACCTACACAAATCTTGGAGCCATCCACAATGGTGTCTCGGATAAAGTGCGCATCGAGGCCCTCAAGAGAGACGGCGGAACTGGGAACTGGAATGGCCTCAGTCTTGACAGTCTGGTTCGGCTGAGCTTGTACGAATTCCTCGTGCATGGGCTCTACAGACTCAACGAGCAGATCGCTGATGGCAATCTTTTCCTTCTTGGCCTGTGGCGCCTCTGATGGCTTCATGTCAACAATAGTTTGAACCTGGGTCGCGGCGTTGGTAGAAGGTGCGACGGGAGTAGTCTCGGTTGCCATGGATCGCCTATCAACCTGGCGGTCACCAAGTCTGGCGATGCACCTGCCTTGCTTATCATCGTTGACAGTAGTCACGCTGACGCTGCGAACAGATGTCTGGAACTTGATGAGTGGATGTGTATGGTTGTGCTTATTGCTGGGATGAGCCTCGCAATTTTGGCAGAAATCGGTGTCGTGGCAGACAGCGCACTTGTAGCGAACGCCTTCGATATATGACACGTTCTCCTTCTCTTTGCAGAGAGGTCCGTCACAGTAGATACCGTAGTGGCGATTGGCAGTGGCCATGGGCTCAGCAAGAGGCTCGTAGATGGGTACGAAGCGGTGGCGTGGGTGGATGAACTTGGCGTTCTTGACACAGTCGGAGCAGTAGTCCCAATCTGGGCAATTCAAACACTTGTGGCGGACACCATAGATGAACTTGTCGCAGCCATCGCAGACAGCCGAGTGGCGCACATTCCTGCCAGAGTTGCAGAGGAAGTCGGCCAGCGTAGGGAGCACAGTCTCGGATGTGGCTGCCTTGAAGGTGTGACCAGGATGGTGTCCGTGCTTGTTGGTAACATGGCACTCGAGGCAAAGATCATAGTCCTCGCAGGAAATGCAAGTAACAAAATCCTTCTCGGGAAGAACCTTGACGCAGCAGTTGCAAGTACGTGTGGGCTCCTCTTCCAGTGCGACGGACTGCTTCTCGTCGGTGAAGGCTCCGGGAACTTCGTGCTCCTCCTCGACCTTGACCTTGGGTGCAATGCGCTGCGTGGTGCTGTTGACAACAGTGCCGTTCTTGACAAAGCGCTTGACCATCCAGTGGCTAGTTCCGGGGCAGTGGATGCCATTGTCCACACAAGCCGGGCAAAGGTCGTAGTCGCCTCCGTCGCATACGCTGCAGTGGAAGTGCTCGTCCTCCATAGGCTCATTGCAGTTGTTGCAGTATACAACCCACGAGGTGCACGCGTTGCTCGGCTTGGGGCGGAAAGCGAGACCCGAGTGATGATTGGCAGTTGCGAGGCCGCGGAAGAAGCCTGTCCTGTGTGTCAGTGATGTGTCGCATACCATGTCATCTTCGCATGGAAGCTTACTCTGACGCGCGGTGGTGAAGGCTTGCGGCACAGGAGCCTCGTCATCAGCCTCTGCGACCTTTGGTGGCGAAACTGGGCTGATAGGTGGACTCGGCTTTGCATCGGGTGAGTGGGCAATAACCGGAGAGACTGTAGCATTTGCCTGGGGGGTCAGGGTGTCGGTGCTCATCCGGTGCATCGAGGGCACGTAGCCAGGAGCCAGATGAGGTGGAATGGCGGCCGGAGGTGCAGCTGGAGGTGCAGCTGGCGGCTCTTCGCCAGGGATAGTAGCCCTCAGACGCAGCTTGAGCTTCGCCTTTGCGGCGCGGAATAGCGTCTTGTAGACCTGAGGCTTGTCCGCGTCCAGGGTGACGTAGGCAGCAGCCGAGTCGGAGTAGCGCTCAAAGACAACATTGTCTTCAGGCTGGAGCTGAAGGACGCTGCGGAGCTGCGCATCACATCTCGAGTCAGTATCGTAGTCCACAAGCGCGCGTGGCATCAAGCTCAAGAGGCACAGTCCTGTCTGCATCTGCGTGACGAAGCTCTGGGGGCGTTACGGACCTTTTCGGGAAGCACATGAGCTCCGAGGTCCTTCAACGGCAGCTTGAACTTCTTGTACTGGCCGCGAAACAGGACCTTGACGACGATGGGCGTGTCCAGCGTCACGGGGACGGTGTTAGTCGCCGCCATGCTGGGCGAGGCTTGGGAGAGTGGATGTGAAGGGTATGGTTGTAGGAGACAGCGCGACCGTGGTTACTTTACCGCCGCTCCTAAGATGGAGAAGGGAGTAATACAGCAGCTGTCAGGGAAAGGTGGGTGGTGATGGAGAGTGAAGCGGAGAGCGGAGCACGGTGGAGCAGGTGAGACGGGCGAGTAGCTGGTTGTAATGGTCGCTGCCTAAGCCCTGGAGTGGGGTCAGTGCTTAGTGCAACTTGTACACCGGACTCCCCCAGATCGCCGCGCCGAGTGGACGAGAGGCAGACACTCAGCGACTGATCCGTGGGTGCCTTGAGGAATTCCATGATTGTGACAACGTCGTCGTCAACACGGCCTTTACCGGCTCCGAGCTGCTGCTCCGACTACTGCACTGCAGGCGGCTCAGATTAGCAGTGCTCCGTATGGCTTCCATGTGAACCTTGGAGTTCCAGACTACTTGCTACCACGGAAGAGATGCCAAATACGTGTCAGCCGGGGAGGAGCCGTGCCAAAGCCGCATATTGTACAGCTCACGGTTACCCTCTTGCCTAGCCCAATGCCCTGCTCCATGCATGTTGCGATTTGTCTTGTTCGCTCGCACGTGATGGTCATGATGGGTTGCACAGGTCATCACCACGATAACGTTTCACTAGTGCGATACACCGATAACGAGGGCGTAGACCGCCTCTCACAGGCGCCTGATGGCTGCGCTCAGACAACGAAGCACTCAGACGATAAATGGTGGTCTGTTACATTTCCATATGACGCTCGCACAGACTACCATATTATCTTGCAAGACCAAGTTCCCTGATGTTTCGCCTCCGCAATGGAGCATGACTAAGCCCGGTCTCCTCTAGCGTGAAGCTTGCTGCAAGCGAAAATGTGAGAAGGCCCAGAAAAAAGTTCCCAAGTCAGTGAATCTAGGCACCCTTACCCACCACAATGTCCAGAGACGCAGAAATGAAGTCCTCGTCCGAGGCCGCCGTCGTCTCAAAGAAAGAGCGCCGCGACAAAAAGGACAAGAAGGAAAAAAAAGACAAGAAGCGGTCAAGATCAGAGTCGAATAACGAAGTCGACATGGCCGACGCTAGCGAAGAAGAAGCAGCAGCAGCAGCAGCAGCAGCAGCAGAAACAGCAGAAACACCCAAGAAGCGCAAGCGAGAGATTCTACCCGACGAGCTCGAAATCGATGTAACCCTCCCCGAACCTGCCTCCAAGAAAGCCGCTCGCAAAGCAAAGAAAGCGAAGCTGAACCCCACGTCTACCACGGACGCCGCAAGTACCACAAAGACAGACGGCGAGGCAAAGGAGGAAAAGGATACTGGAAAGCGATCAGAATACGGCGTATGGATTGGCAACCTGCCATGGTCCGCGACCAAAGACTCGCTGCGTAACTTCCTATGCGAAAACAGCGACATCAAAAGCGAACAAATTACCCGCGTCCACCTGCCGCCGCCCACGAAGCCCGCGAACCCCAATTGGACCAACAAGCCCCTTAACAAGGGTTTCGCGTACGTGGACTTCTCCACCGAGCTTGCCATGTACTCCTGCATTGCCTTGACCGAGACCAAAATGGACGGCCGCGCGCTGCTCATCAAGAACGCGAAGAGTTTTGAAGGCCGGCCCGACAAGCCCAAAACCGAACAAGAGGATGGTGGCCGTGGAGCCAAGGGCGCAGCTAAATCAGCACACCCTCCGAATAAGCGCGTCTTCGTGGGTAACCTTTCCTTTGACGTGACAAAAGAGGATCTAGAATACCACTATGGCCAGGCCGGCGAAGTCGAGCACATACACATGGCTACATTCGAGGACTCGGGCAAGTGCAAGGGCTACGCCTGGGTTACATTTGGCGACGTGGAAGCCGCAACCGCTGCTGTGAACGGCTTTGTCTACAAAGACCCCTCAGCGTTCAAGAGCAAAAAGGACAAGCACGATAGCGATGACGACGATGCAGACACGAAGAAAGCTGGAAAGAAGCGCAAATGGCTACTCAATAAGATTGCCGGCCGGGAAGTCCGTTGCGAATTTGCAGAAGACGCAACTACGCGGTACAACAAGCGCTACGGCAAAGAGAAGCCCGTCGACGCCGTCGACGGCGTCAACCCGGATCGCTGGAAGAACTTTGGCAACAAGGGAAGCGGAGATAAGAGATTTGGCAAACAGGATAAAGGTGGGAAACCCGACGGGCGCGATTCCAAGCGCAAGGTGGACCCTAGGACTATTAGAAGCGGTGCTGCGCACTCGAATGCTCCTAGGGCTAGTCAGGCGATTGTGGAGTCGCAGGGCAAGAGGACGACGTTTGAGTGAGTGTGCGAGCTTTGCCGGGTAGTAGTTGGTCTGTAGCAAATTATGGTCTCTTCTAGTTCATGATACCCCATCTTCCCTTGTCCGTAGAAGACTATGTCTTATTCACCGGTCCCAGGTATTTAAATGAGCATTGTTTACATTTCGGACATGGTGTTCATTAAGCCATGAAATCATGACGGTGATGAAATGTGGATAGCTAGAAAGAGAGAATAAGCAAAAGGCGTCAAAGGTTAG
>Ga0265798_10007427_pt1 | contig 14171 bp, 13 predicted proteins | sample P3T30metagenome_FD_192430 | JGI IMG/M metagenome (GOLD analysis project Ga0265798, IMG submission 192430) | Plant litter microbial communities from East Loma Ridge, Irvine, California - P3 T30 | ecosystem: Environmental > Terrestrial > Plant litter > Unclassified | place: USA: California...
CATTGACAGGGGGTAAAGCGTAACGTGTGTGCAAAGTAAGCTACGCTGTTTCTTGGTATAACCTAGCAGGCTATCTTTTGTCAAGCGCGTTGCGACTGGGGTTGTAGCCCGCCGCCAGCGTTGGTTTGGAAGCAGTCGGCTAGGCCCGGCAAGCGTTGTGCCCGCACTGGCCTGGGCCGAGCACCCCGCCGCAACCGCCGCCCACCGGTCCGCGTTGCGGACCTATGCAACCGCTCTACCTGCTGGCCCTGCTGCCGCCCGACCCCGTTTTTTCACAAACCTGGGCCCTCAAGCAGGAGGTGCACGGCCTCACCGGCAGCCGCAACGCCGTGCGCCTGCCGCCGCACATCACGCTGCTGCCGCCCATGCGCGAAAGCCTTGATTTTGAGCGCCAATGCGTGGCGGCATTAACGGACTTTACCGCCAGCGAAGCCGCGTTTGAGGTTCCCCTGGACGGGTTTGCCTGGTTCGGCGACCGCACGCTTTTTGTGCGGGTAAGCGAAGGGGCAGCCCTGCGGGCGTTTCACGCCCGGCTACTGGCCTGGTGCGCCGTTCACTTGCCCCAGGTGCGCCCCGAAAACCGGCCCTACACGCCGCACCTGACCCTGGCCACCCGCGACTTGCCCCCGGCCCAGGTGCCCGGGCTGCGGGCGCTTTTTGGCGGGCGCACCTACGTGGCCGCATTTGCGGTGCAGCAGCTCACGCTGTTTCGCCACGATGGCCAGCAGTGGCAGCCGTGCGCCACGTTTCTGCTGGGCGGCGCTGCGCCTGCGCAAGGCGAATGACCGCCTAGCCAAGCGCCGCTAGCTGCTACTCGTGCCGGAAAGCGCCAAGTGCAGGGGAAATACCTAGCCTGGAAATCCGTACTAAAAACGGATTATTTACGCATTTGTGCCGAAAAACTAGTGTTGGGGCGCACCCGAATTTTGCTAATAGATACTGCACCCTAAGTCAGCTAATCAAGATGTTAGCCCTACAACTAGACAAAGCTGGGTTCTTTCCCATTCAGTGGGCACTTGCCGAGCCGGGTACCACCTACGTGCGGCCCAGCGCGCAAGGAGTGCTGCGCGTCTTTGTGCCCGCCAGCCGCGATGAAGTGGCGCTGTACGCCGGCAGCTTGGCGGCGGGCGAGCTACGCTACTGCGGGCCTGTGCCGCCCGAAGCCGAGCTACGGCGGCTGCTGGCCGGCGACTTTGGCCGGCCGCTCTACCAGCGCCCTCGCCCTGCCGAGGCTGGGCTAGCCCACGCCGCCTAGGCGGGCCCGCCGCCCCACCCATTCAAAACTCCACCTAGCCGCCCGGCCCATGACCGACCTCGCCAAGCTAACGATGTTCTGCGCCCACGACCTGCGCCTGCGGCCGCAGGTGCAGGGTACCGAGCAGGGCAGTGCCACGCTCACCGTGCAGCCCGATGGGCAGGTGGTGCTCGGCCCGGCGGGCAGTCAGCTCGTGTACACTTTCCAAGACGGGCACTTGGTGAGCCTGGAGATTATGGTGGCTACCGGCTAAGGGCGGCCCTTGAGGTGTGTGCTTACTGCTTAATTACTTGTTATTTACCATCCTTTTCCTGCTATGAATCCGACTGCTCAACTCTGCTCTGTGCCCCCCGGGCCTATTGCCCGCACGGCTACCGTCAACCTCGACAACCCGGACGCCGTGCGCCGCCTGTGCGCCCGCCCGCAGTGCCCGCCGCTCTACATCGACTGCGCCAACCTGGTGTGCCAGCGCACGCTCGGCGTTAGCCACGTAGTGTCGCAGCTGCTGATACTGCACCGGGCCGGTGCCCGCATCTGGCTGCGCAACGTGAACGCGCCCCTGCGCCGCTGCCTGCGCCTGCTGCAACTGGAGGCATTGTTTCACCTCGCCGTGTCGCGCTAGCCTGTGGCGATGCGGGTTCCTTAGGCAATTAGTGCAAGGCCCTAATGCTGGCTGCTAGGGGAGAGGCGCTGGCTGGGCTGGGCCTTACTGGGCGGGCTGGGGCGGGGCGGGTGGGAAATTGCGCCAGAAAAACCGCTCCTTATACAGCTTGGCCGTGTAGCCCTCGCCCGGCAAGATGCCGCCTACGTACTGCCAGGTTTGCCAGAGGTTGAGCACGATGCAGCCCACCACCAGCGCCCGCACGGCCACCCCGCCCAGGGCACCGGGCCGCAGCACAGCCGCTAGCAGCGCCGCCAGCGACAACGCCAGCAGCGGGTAAATGCTGACGAGCGGGCGGGCGCTGAACGTCCAGCCGTAGCCCCACTGCCCCCAGCTGAAGGTGAGGTAAAGCAGCACCGGCAGCAGCACCAGGGTCGCGGGCAGCGCCTCGGGCACGTAGCGCCGCAGCCGGGGCAGCCCCGCCACCAGCGTCACCGCTATCAGCGGCGTGTACACAAACCAGCCCTTTTGTATGCCAAACAGCGCCTCCATAATGTGCGGGTGGCGGAAATCGAACACCTCGCCCTGATAGCCATCGAGCACCCAGTGCCCGCTCACGGCGTGCCAGAAAAAAAACTGGGTGCTCACCAGCGCCAGCCCCAGGCCCGCCGCCAGCGCCAGCTGCCCCATGTGGCGGCGCCACACGGCCGGCCGCTGCCGCCACGCGGCAGCACTGCCCAGCCCCCAGGTGAGCGGGATGAGCACGTAGAGGGCCTCGGTGAACCGGCACAGCGTGGCTAGCCCCAAAAACAGCCCGATGCCCGCCGCCCAGCGGCGGCGCGGGCTGGCGTACCAGCGCGCCGTGCAGTAGAGCAGCGAGGCCTGCCACAGGAAAAGCACGGCGTGCGCCAGCGCCGCCTCGTAGCTGGCGTAGTTGAAAAAATTGGTGCCCAGGGCAATGCCTGCCAGCGTCCAGGCCACCACCGCATCGGCGTAGTAGCGGCGCAGCAGCTTGCGCAGCACCCACAGGCCCAGGATGCCGTAGAGCAGGCCCGCCAGCATAATGGCCTGCTGATAAGGGCGCGAGTAGCCGTTGGGCGGGTCGCCATGCAGGCGTGCAAACAGGTGCGCGCCCCCAAACCACGGCAGCTCGCCCACGGCTACGCCCAGCGGGTACTTGGTGGCGTAGCGCCCGTTGGGCAGCCGGTGAATACCCAGCGAGGCAATGGAATGCTTGCGGTCGGCGGGCCAGCGCTGCTGCACCAGCTGGCCCAGCGAGTCGACCCGGCCGGGGTCGTTATACAGGAAAGTAGCCGGCAGGTAGGAGTAGTACCCGCCCGGGTCCCAGTCAAATACTTCGAGGCCCTTCCAGCGGCGGTCCTGAAACTGCGCCAGGATGAGCAAGGCCGCCGTAAACCAAAAAACGAGGCGCGATTTCATGCGGTTGGCTAGGCTGCCGGCTTGGCCGGCGCATCCAGGTAAGTGCCGCACACCTTACAGGTGCGCAGGTCGTCATTGGCCCAAAAGCGGTCCATGATGGGCGGCAGCTGGGCCACGATATCCGTAATCTCGGCGTACTCCTCGTAGAGCTTGTGGCCGCAGTTTTCGCAGTACCACTGAAAGCCGTCGAGCTCGCCGGCCGTGCGGTAGCGCTCCAGCACCAGGCCCACGGTGCCGGCCGGGCGGCGCGGCGAGTGCGGCACGCCGGGCGGCAGCAAAAACATGTCGCCGGGGCCAATAACGATGTCCACCGGCTGGCCGTCCTCGATAATCTTGACGGTCATCTCGCCTTCGAGCTGCCAGAATAGCTCCTCGCCCTCGTCTACGTGGTAGTCTTTGCGAGCGTTGGGGCCGCCCACCACCATCACGATAAAGTCTTTATTATCCTTGAAAACCTGCTGGTTACCAACCGGCGGCTTGAGCAAGTGGCGGTGCTCAGCAATCCACTGCTGAAAATTGAAGGGACGAGCGACGGGCATACGACGAAAGCTGAAAAGGGCCTGGGCGCAAAGCTAGCGACTGGGCTGCGGCTACTTTTGCTAAGGCCCGGCCGGTTGGCCAGCCTGTCTTCTGCATGTCATCACCCCTTGCTCCCGGCCCGGCCAATGCCCTTGGCTGGCGCGGCCTGCTGCTGGCCGGGCTAGCCTACGCCGCGCTCTTCTTCTGGTATTCGTGGCCGCTGGGCCGCGCGTGGAGCACGGCCTTGGTGGGCCTGCCCCACCACGACGCCAACCAGTACCTCTGGAACGCCTGGAACTTTCAGCGCCAGGTGGCGGCCGGCCACAACCCCTTTTATACGCCGCTGCTGCTCGCGCCGCAGGGCACCGGCCTGTGGCTGCACACCTACACGCCGGTGCTGGGCCTGCTCAATGTGCTGCTGCACCAAGAGTATTGGGCCGTGAACGTGGGGCTGCTGCTGAGCTTTGGGCTGAGTGGCGTGGGCGCGGCGCGGCTGGCCGGGCGCTGGGTGCGGCAGCCGCTGCTGAGCGTGCTGGTGGGCTTTGTGTTCGCGTTTTCGCCCTATAAGCTAGCCCACTGGCCCGAGCACTACCACCTGCTGCTCACGGCCACGGTGCCGTTCTACATCCTGGCGTTTCTCGATGGGCTGGCCTTTACGCCGGGCCGCTGGGTGCCGCAGGTGCGCCGCCCGGCGCAGGTGGCGTGGGCGGCCTGCCTGTTGCTAATAACCTTGCTCAGTGATTATTACACGCTGGCTGGCCTGGTGTGGTTTTCGGTGGGCTACGCCGCGTGGTGGGGCCTGCGGCTGGGCGAGCTGCGCTGGCGTAGCTGGCGGCCCTGGGCGGGGCTGGGGCTGCTGTTTGGGCTCGGGCACTTTCTCTCGCGGGGGCTGGGGCTGCTGGGCCTCAGCGACAACGCGGGTATCTGGTGGGGCGGCGACCTGGCCAGCTACCTCGTGCCGCCGGTGGGCAACCGCTGGCTGGCCACGCCCGCCACCGATGCCCTTTGGCACAGCAGCCGCATCCACGCGCCCGGCTCGGTCGAAAACGTGACCTTTTTGGGCTACCTGCTGCCGCTGCTGGCCCTGGCCCTTGGGCTGGCCGCGTGGCGCCGGCCCGCTGGCCTGGTGCCCGCCGCCCCGGCCGCCACGCGGCCCTTCGCGGCGCTGGCGGTGCTGTTCGTGTTGCTCACCATGCCCGAGCTGCGCTGGGTGGGCCACGACCTGCTGCGCCTGCCCACCGGCCTCATGCACTTTGTGCCGTTTCTCAACAATATCCGCTGCCCCACGCGCTACGTGCTGCTGCTCTCGCTGCTGCTGCCACTGGTGGTGGCGCTGGGCCTCGATGGCTGGCTGCGCCGCTGGCCGGCCGTGGTGGGCTGGCTGCTGGCCGCCGGGCTGAGCCTGGGCGTTTTTATTGAATTTCAGCCCACGGCCTACCCGCTCATCCGCGCTACGGATGTGCCGCTGGCCTACCGCGTGGCCGCCGCCAGCCCTGGCGAGGTGCTGTTTCCCATCCCCCTGGGCCTGCTCGATGGCATGCGCGAAATCGGCCACATGGACCCCGCCGAGCTGCTCTACCAAACCCAGCACCACAAGGCCTTGCCAGGCGCCTACGTTTCGCGCCTGCCGGCCGAGGCATTCGCCGCGTTTGGCCGCGAGCCGGTGCTGCGCGCCCTGCTCACCGCCCAGGCCCACCCCGATTCGCTGCGCCTGCTGCCGCCGCTGGCCCCTGCCCAGGTGCAGGCCTTTTGGCAGCGCTACCCGGCGGCCGTGTTTGTAGTGCAGCCCCCGCTGGTGCAGCAGCCCGTACACGAGCTGCTGCGCCAGCTCACGCGGGGCCGGGGCTACCGCGAGGAGCTGGTGCAGGGCTACCTGGTGCTGGAGCCAGTGGCGGGCCTGCATTCTCACGCAGAGTAAGTTGTGCGCGCCGCCGCGCCGAGGGCAAGCCATGCCGCACAAAATTTGCCCGCCGCTGTTAGGTAAAAGAATCCCATCTGCCGATTTCCCTCATGCAACTTTCCCCTTACCACGCCCTCGTGGGCGGTAGCAGCCAAGGCATTGGCCGGGCCGTGGCCGAGGCGCTGGCTAGCCAAGGCGCCACCGTGACGCTGCTGGCCCGCAACGAAGCCCGCCTGCGCGAAGCCGCCGCCGCCTTGCCCACCCCCGCCGGCCAACGCCACGATTTTCTGGTGGCCGACTTCACCGAGCCAGCCCACCTGGCGGCCGTGGTAGCCGAGTACCTGGCGGCGCACCCGGCCGGCTTCCAGCTACTGGTCAACAATACCGGCGGGCCGGCCGCCGGGCCACTGCTGGCGGCGCCGGGCGCGGCGTTCGAGGTAGCGTTTCGGCAGCATGTGGTGTGCAATCAACTGCTGGGGCAGGCGCTGGTGCCGGGCATGGTGGCGGCCGGCTATGGCCGTATCATTAACATTATCAGTACATCAGTCAAAACGCCGCTGCCCGGCTTGGGGGTGAGCAACACCATTCGCGGAGCGGTGGCGAGCTGGGCCAAAACGCTGGCCAATGAGGTTGCCGCCCAGGGCATCACGGTCAATAATGTGCTGCCGGGCGCCACCATCACCCAGCGTCACACCTCACTCATCGAAAAGAAAATGGCCGAAACCGGCCAGAGCCAGGCCGAGGTAGAAGCCACCATGCTGCGCCAGATTCCGGCCGGCCGCTTTGGGCAGGCGGCCGAGGTGGCGGCGGCCGTGGCTTTCCTGGCCTCGCCGGCAGCGGGCTATATCACCGGCACCAGCCTGCCGGTAGACGGTGGCCGCACGGGCAGCCTCTAGCGTCGCGCTGGCTGGGCGGGGCAAGGCAAGGAACCTGACGCTATGGTCTTGCAAGTGGCCGGAAGGGGCGGGCACGTCGCCCCAATAGTAGACGGAAAACCGAATCATCAAGGCTCTGTGCCAGCGCGGTGGCGGCCGGGTTTTCGGCAGCGCTGGGCCGTTTTGGAAACCTTGGCTAGCACCGGGCCGGCTAGCTTGCCGCGCTAGTGCTAGCAACGGTGAAATGCAGCTGCTATGGCAAACCGGCCGCCTTAGTCTCGGCGGTCGGCACCGGGGGTATTGAGTGGCGCAGGCGGCGCGGGCCTGCGCCCAGTGCAAGGAGCCGGCGCTAGGGTTTTGCCGGCCAGAGTAGCCTGCCTATACCGTGGGAGAGAAGTGCTAAAAGATTGTGCTGAAAAACGGCCGTCTGGAACAACCTTGCCCGCCCGGCACCCGCCTTTGGCAGGATTATACCCAGCGTATGCCTCCAAATTATACCCAGCGTATGCCTCCAAAAATACCTCGCGCTACTTTGTGGTTGACTATGGCACTGGCTAGCCCGGCGCTGCCTGGCTACGGCCAGCCGCTACCGGCGGCGGTGCCGGCGGGCAGTGCCCGCCAGGTAGCGGGCCGCCTCACGGGGACCGTTGTGGACGGGGCTACTGGCCAGCCCATTGCCTACGCCTCGGTGGCGGTGCTCAGCGCGGCCGGGCTGCCGGTGAGTGGGGGCGTGTGCGGCAGCGATGGCCAGTTTGTGCTGGCTGGCCTAGCGCCCGGCATCTACGCGGTGCGGGTGAGCTTTTTGGGCTACCAGGAGCTGGCTCGCCCCGGCGTGGTGGTGCCGGCGGGCGGCACCGTGGCCCTGGGTACGGTGCCGCTGCTAGCCGCCGCCCAAAAGCTGGGCGAGGTGGTAGTGACGGCCCAGCAGCCGCTGATTGAAGAAAAGGTGGACCGCACGGTCTACAACGCCGAAAATGACCAGACTACGCGCGGCGGCGACGCCACCGACGTGCTGCGGCGCGTGCCGCTGCTGAGCGTAGACCTGGAGGGCAACGTGAGCCTGCGCGGCAGCCAGAGCATTCGGGTGCTTATCGACAACAAGCCTTCGGCCATCATGGCCAACAGCGTGGCCGATGGCTTGCGCCAGCTACCCGCCGACCAGATTAAGCGGGTAGAAGTTATCACTTCGCCCTCGGCCAAGTACGACGCCGAAGGCGCGGGCGGCATCATCAACATCGTCACCAAGGGCAATGCGCTGCGTGGCGGCCAGCTGAGCTTCGACGGTAGCGGCGGTACCCGCTCGGGTACGCTCAACCTGAACGGCAGCTACCGCACCGGCAAGATGGGTTTTGCGCTCGGGGGCTTTGGCCGGGCGGGCTACAATACGCCGGGCAATTTTACCAATGACCAGCTGACCACCAACCCCACTACGGGCGCCCAAACCCGCACGACGCAGGCCGCCGATACGCGCCAAAACCAGCTGTTTGGACGCTACACGCTGGGCTGGGACTACGACCTTAACAAGCAAAATTCGCTGGCCGCGTCGCTGACCTACGGCACGCGCAACGCCACCGGTTATCAGGATGCGCTCGCCACCAGCACCCAGCGGCTAGCCGCCTCCGGGCCGCCCGCTACGTCGCTGCGCAACGTAAAAACCACCGACGACTCGGGCACGGTAGATGCCAGCCTCACCTACACCCACGCCTACGCCGTGGCGCAGCGCGAGCTGAGCGTGCTCGCGCTGTTTAGCCGCAACGACCGCGCGTATAAGTTTACCAACGACATCTACGCGGCCACCGACGCGGCCGGCCCCGGCACTGCGGGCAACGACAACGCCAGCGCCAACCAGGAGCTAACGGCCCAGCTCGACTACCAAACGCCCACTGCCCAAAACCAGCTGCTGGAGCTTGGGGTAAAAGACATCCGGCGCACCGTGCGCAGCGATTACAGCTACTACGGCCAGCTGGCTAGCTCCCAGGCGAATAACTCCTTTGCCTACCTCCAAAACGTGGCCGCTGGCTACGTCGCCTATACCCTGGGCTTGCCCCACGGCTTTACCCTGAAGCCCGGCGTGCGCTACGAGTACACGGCCATTACGGCCGATGTGGGCCGGGGCCTGCTGGAGGCTATTCCCGCCTACGGTGTGCTCGTGCCCAGCCTAAATGTGCTGCGCAAGCTCCCCAACGGCAACGTCGTGAAGCTGGCCTACAACCGCCGCCTCCAGCGCCCGTCGCTGCAATTTCTAAACCCCAACCTGCAAGCCGCCAACCCGCTGCTCCAAACCATCGGCAACCCGCTGCTGCGCCCGGAATACACCAATAATTATGAGCTTAGCTACAGTACGCTGCTCCGGCAGACCAACCTGAATTTCTCCGCCTTTATGCGCAATACCAGCGGCTCCATCCAGTCGGTGCGCACGCCGCTGGCCGTGGCCGACTACCCCGGCGCGGTGCTCATCACGTACCAGAATGTGGGACAGGAAAACGCCTACGGCGGCAGCGTATTCGCCAGCCTGGATGTGGGCAGCAAGTTTAGCCTCAGCGGCGGGGTAGATGCCTACTATGCCGTGCTGCGCAACAACGTGCCCGATGCACGCTACGCCGCCCGCAATGCGGGCTTTGTAGTGGGGGGGCGCCTCTACGGCAGCTACGCCCTGCCCAGGGGCTGGGGCTTGCAGGCATTCGGCTTCTACCGGGGCCAGCAGGTGCAGCTGCAAGGCAGCCAAAGCAGCTTCGCGCTCTACAGCATGAGCTTAAAGCATGATTTTGCCGCTAAAAAAGGCAGCCTCGGCTTCGGCGCCGAAAACTTTTTCTCCCCCAGCAACACCGTGCGTAGCGACATTGCCGGCCCGCTGCTCACCCAGCAAAGCGTCACGGTGCAGCGCATTACCAGCTACAAAGTGTACCTGAGCTACCGCATTGGCAAGCTCACCGCCGACCCGCGCCCCCACAAAAGCGTGAAAAACGACGACCTGAAAACCGACGAAAACGGCGGCGGTAGCCAGGGTAGTGGCAGCGCGCCCGCCGCCACCCGGCCCGCGCCCGCTAGCCCGCCCCCAGCGGCTACTCCCAGCGGCCGGCCGTAGCGGTGGCGGGCTAGCGGGCGCGGATGGCGGGGGCACGGCTATCTTTGGCCGGCCCAACCTGCTTACGATTTTGGTTAAATTCGACACCTTGTCCATCGTCGTCCCCGTGTACAACGAGGCGCGTACCATCCACCAGATTCTGGATTTGCTGCGCGAGCTGCGCCTGACCAACGACATTGCCAAGGAGATTATCCTCGTCAACGACTGCTCAACCGATGCCTCGGCCGACACCATCCGGGCCTACGCGGCGCGCTATCCCGGCATGGGCCTGCGCCTGCTGGAGCACACCGTGAACCAAGGCAAGGGCGCGGCCCTGCACACGGGCATCCGCGAGGCGACCGGCGACTACGTCATCATTCAGGATGCTGACCTGGAATACGACCCTGAGGAATACAATCTCTTGATTAAGCCAGTGTTGAAGGGCTTTGCTGACGTGGTTTTTGGCTCCCGTTTTATGGGTGGGCAGCCGCACCGCATCCTGTTTTTTTGGCATAGCATCGGCAATGCGCTCCTCACGTTTTTGTCGAATATGGTGACCGACCTCAACCTGACCGACATGGAAACGTGCTACAAAATGTTTCGGCGCGACATCATTCAGGGCCTCAATCTGGAAGAAAATCGCTTCGGCTTCGAGCCCGAAGTGACGGCCAAGGTGGCCCGCGTGCCGGGCGTGCGCATCTACGAAGTGGGCATCAGCTACTACGGCCGCACCTACGCCGAAGGCAAGAAAATAGGCTGGCGCGACGGTTTTCGGGCCATTTACTGCATTGCCAAGTACGGGCTGCTGGGCCGCTAAGCGCGGCCCGGCTACCGCTGAAAGTACAGTTTTTTACTGGGCGTGACGCCCCAGTAGTAGAGCATTGCGGCGTTGCGCTCCGACTCTTGGGGCGTGGCCAGCGGGCCCCAGGCCAGCACCGTGCAGGCGGCCGCAAGCGGTACCTCGGGCCCTGGCGCCTGCGCCAGCGTGGCTAGGGCCTGGCGCTCGCAGTCATTGTTGTAAGGCGAATGCAGCACGAAATCGACGCCCGTGAGGTAGCCGCCAAACAGTACCACCACTGCCAGATAGGCCCCGCGCCGGCCACCGGATAAGCGCCGCAGCAGGTAGCGCGTCGAGAGCCCATAGGCCAGTAGCAGCAGCAGCATAATGGGCAAAAACGTGTCGTAGCGCACCAGGTAGGGCCGGTACGTGCGGTAGCCACCCAGCGGCAGCAGCAGCAGGTACAGGGCCGCCGCCGCCGCGCCCCAGCCCAGCAGCCGTAGCACGCGTGCGCCCCCGAGCTGCCCGGTGCGGCGCACCAACTGGGTGTTGATGAGCAGTAGCCCAAGCAGCAGCGGCAAGCCCGCGTGGATGAGCAGCAGCCGCGCCACGCCCTCGGGCAGCAGCCGGTAGAGCTCGCCCAGGGTGTGCGTGTGCACGTTCTCGCTGTTGTTGCGGCCAATGTAGAGCGAATACAGCGTGAGCAGCCCCAGCACCGTGAGCAGCCCCAGCGCCTGGCCCGACAGCCACGCCGCCCGCTGGCCGGGCCGCCGCAGGCCCCCTAGCCAGCGCGCCCCCACGCCCAGCAGCACAATGGCCACCACTGCGCCCGCCAGCGGGCCATTGAAAGCCACCACCACCATCAAGGCCAGCAACAACAACACTTGCGGCGCCGAAAGCCGCAGTGGCTGCTGCTGGCAGGCCGCCCGAAAAAACGGCCAGAACAGCACCAGCACCAGCAGCAGCGGCCAGGCATAGAAGAAAGTGTACGTGATGGCGTGGTCTGTGATGCCGACTTGCTCATAGAGCCGGGTGGTGGTTTGGAAAAACGGCCGCAGTAGCGCTGCCACTCCCCAAAAGGCCGGCCCGCCGGCCTGCTCGCCGCCCGCCCGGCATACGTAGCTAGCCAGCACCAGGGTAAGCGCCGCCTGCGTGGCGGTGGCAAACAGCGCGCTGGCCACGTACAGGCTCGTAATGGGCGCCATAAAGTATTGCAGCAGCCGGGGCACTAGCTTCCAGTAGAGGCTCATGGTGGCGTGCGCAAAAAAGCGGTTGGTGGCGCTGTACACCTCGTTTTTGGTGAGCACCGCCCAGCCAAACGGGTCGTGCAGCACCTGGCTATACCACGGTGCGGGCAGCACAAGGGCTACCAGGTCGCCATCGAGCGGCAGGCGGTAGTGCTGCCAGAAGGTGAGGGCCAGGTCCAGCACCACAAATCCCACCAGCAAGGCCATTACGTAGCGTTTAGTCATCTCACTTGGCCAGGAAAAAGTAGCGTAGGGGCCGGGGTGGCTAGTTTTTAATGCTCAGCTTCACGTCGTCCAGCAGCACTTCCTCGCTGGCATCGGCGCGCCACATAAACACGCGCAGGCGCTGGAGGGCCGTGATGGTGTCGGGCAGCGCAATGTCTTTGGTCACTTTCACCCACTTGCCGTAGTCGTGCACCGCCTCGCTGAATTTAAGCTCGCCGCCGCCCACCGAGGCGCTGCCATCGGGCTGCATCACCTGCAAGCCGATGGTGGCAGTGCCCCGCTTGCTGGCCATAAACACCCACGCCTCCAGGTGCACCGTCTTAAACTTGGTGGGGCTGATGGAGCCCAGCGGCATGTCGTAGGTCAGGCTGTATTCGTGGTCGCGGTCTACCCGCAGCGCATACTGGCCCGAGTGGGCGTTGCCACGCACCACCAGGTCGGGGTTGTTCTGGTTGGCATTGCTACTCCAGCCGCCGCCAGCCTCAAAGTTATTGAACGTGAACGTGCTAGTGTCCACATCCGGGCCCACCGGGTTGGGCGAAGAGCAGGCCGCCAGCAAGGCCAGGCCCAGTAACGCGGTAAGTTTTTGCATCGCGGCTTAAAAAGTAGAAGGCCCTGGAAAGGGGCAAAAATAGGCTTCCCCCGCAGCTATCCGTCCCCGCCGCCCGCCGAATAAAAGCGCCGGGCTAGCCGCTCCGCGTTGGGGTTTCCGATGGCTGGCTGGTCGGGCTATCTTTGCGGCTGCCTGCCGGGTGGGGCCGCGTGGCGTGCCCGCCCGCTTACTTGCGGGCCGGGGCTGTTCTTATTCAACTGATTACGATGGGTGTTCTTTCGCTCCGCCAACAAGTAGCCTATACCATTCTGCTTTTTGTGCTGCTGCTGCTCGTGGTGCCCCGGGCAGGCTACGAGGGCGACGTGGCTTTTTGGGTGCGCTGGGCCACCCACATTTTCGAGCACGGGCTGGGCAACGTCTACCAAGTAGCCGATAATAACTACAACCCCTTCTACCACTACATCTTGTGGCTGTACGCCCACCTCATGGGCAACGTCGAAAAGCTGAAGTACTACAGCCATTTTCTCAAGGCCTTCACCCTGGTTTTCGACTTTGCCGGGGCCTTTTGGGCGGCCTCGCTGGTGCCCGAGCGCAGCCGGCGCTTTGGCCTGGTGCTGCTGCTGCTGCTCAACGTGGCCTACCTCTACGACACCCTGCTCTGGATTCAGGTCGATAGCATCTACACCTTCTTCTCGTTTGGGGCGGTGGTGCTGGCCGCGCAGCGCCGCCCGGTGGCCAGCCTGCTGCTGTACGTGCTGGCCTTTGCGGCTAAAACGCAGGCCATCATCTTCTTGCCGCCGCTGCTGTTGCTGTGGGCGCCGCAGTGGTGGCAGCGCCCGTGGCACCTGGTGCAGGGCGTGGTGGCCGGGGCCGTGCTGGCCACGCTGCTACTGGCACCGTTCATCTGGTGGTCGTGGGAAAACTACCTGCCTCGCATCATCGAAATCAATGCCTCGGCGGCCAATACGTACCCGCGCATCTCGATGAATGCCTTCAATTTCTGGTACTTAGTCTCGGGCTACGACTCGCCCTCCGAGGTGTCCGACCTGCTGCCCTTCGCCGGCCTCACGTTTCGCCGCTGGGGGCTGCTGCTGTTCCTGGGGTCGTCGGCGGTGGCGCTGCTGCCGCTGCTGGTAGCGGCCGTGCGCAGCCTGCGCGCCCGCGCCGCTAGCCCCGGCCCGGCCCCCGACCTGGCGCTGGTGCTGCTGAGCTGCGGCATCGTGCCGCTGCTGTTCTCGTTTTTCAATACCCAGATGCACGAGCGCTACTGGCACGCGGCGCTGCTCTTTTTGGCGGCCTACGGCTTTGTGCGGCGCGATTACGTGCCCTTCGTGCTCATGTCGGCCGCCTACTTTTTTCAGCTAGAGCGCATGCTCCAGCACTTGCTGCTGATGCACTACGACGTGCTGCTCTTCCAGCCCAAGTTTGTGGCCGGGCTGTTTGGCCTGCTCATTGGGCTGGTGCTGTGGCGAATTTACCGGCTGGCGCCCTGGCGCACTGGCCAGCCTGGTACCCAGCCGGCGGTAGCGCCCGTGCCCGCGCTGGCGGCTCGCTAGCCCTCGCTACCGTCGGGCGGGCTCTACTTTTGCCGATGCCGTGCCCAATTGGCTTGTTTTTACATGGATTTGTCGGTCGTTATTCCCATCTTCAACGAGGAAGCCAATATCGGCGAGCTGCACCGCCGCCTCACGGCGCTGCTCGCGCCCATGAGCCT
>Ga0265798_10007428_pt1 | contig 14170 bp, 13 predicted proteins | sample P3T30metagenome_FD_192430 | JGI IMG/M metagenome (GOLD analysis project Ga0265798, IMG submission 192430) | Plant litter microbial communities from East Loma Ridge, Irvine, California - P3 T30 | ecosystem: Environmental > Terrestrial > Plant litter > Unclassified | place: USA: California...
GGGCAAATGAACAGTTAATCGCTTCCGTTCGTGTTCGGTGAAACGAGCAGCCTTAATCCGCAGGTCACAGATGGCTGCGCGACCGACGACCCTGTCGCCGCCAAGCCAGCCACTGCCAAGCGCAATCTCAGGTTCTAGGATGAGGAGGCCATAAGCGTCAGGTGCGAAATGTTCGATTATGACGATGGTGTCCTTTTGGCCGTCCGCGCGGCTTGCGTTATACTCAGGATCTCTGCTTGGCGACCAGCAGGCCTTTTGACCCGGTAGCGGACATCCCCGACTAATTTTCAGCTAGCCAACTTCAGACATTCGTTCAGGTGAGTAGGCGACGCTTTCGTAAGGCTATGCGGTCGCCCGAAAAGGCTTACGTACCTTGGTTACCGTTCCCGTCGCAGGCGCGCCGTGCTGTATGCTACAACCCGGCTCTCTTGCGATCGTCGATATCGATGTTCATGCCCAGCCACCGAACGATCGAACCGTCGCTGTCGCGCAACGGTACGGCATGCACCTGCATCCATCGGTACGTGCCGTCCCAGCGTCTAAGCCGGTATTGTGCCTCAACCGATTGCTGATCGTGGACGGTATCACGCCACTTTCGCACTGTAGCGACCCGGTCGTCGGGGTGGATGGCGGTCATCCAGCCATACCCCTTCCAATCGTCATAGCTCTGGCCAGTGTAAGTCCGCCAACTAAGACTGTCCGTTTCGATCAAGCCGTCCGGCGCGGTTTCCCAAGAGGCGGCCGCGATCCCGTCGACTAGCAGTCGTGCCCGCTCTTGGGTCCCGTCTCCGGTAACGTTGACGGCGAAGCTTGGGTCGGTCGCGCCGTGCGTCCCAAAGGCAGTAGGGCGCACGACCAGTTTGCGTACAGCGTGCCGTTCGGCCTTCTTCCGGCCAAGCGCTGTATCGGCAGCGATCAGCAGCGCGTCCAGCGTCTGAGCGCTTGTTGCATGTCGGCTCGATCCTATGCTTGCGCCGACCTCGATCGAACGTCCTCCCAAGATGTACGGTAAGTTTAAGGAATGTTCGATCCGCGCCGCTAGCTGCTCAACGTCGTTCTCGGAGGTGGTATCAAGCTGCGCCAGCACGAATTCGTCGCCCCCAAGCCGAACGGCAACATCGCCGGGGGAGCAGCACGCCTTCAGCCGCTCACCGACAAGGCACAGAAGACGATCGCCCGCGTGATGCCCGAACTGATCGTTGACTGGCTTAAACTCGTCTAGGTCAACATAATGGAGCGCGACCCGCCCTGGCCGTAAATCCTGGCTGTTCGTGGCAAACGTATGTGCGAGCGCAAGACGGTTGCCAAGGCCGGTAAGGTGGTCTGTCTGCGCCTGGCGGGCCAGGACCTGCCGCGTCGTAGTTTTAGCACGTTGTGACCGGTAGCGCTGGCGCGCACTCCGTAGCCCTCCCGCAAGAAGCGCGAGCAGGCACACTGAGGACAGAAGCGCGTTTGTGTTTTCGCGCAGCAAGAGGATGCAAGTCGGTGGGATAACCGAAAGAGCCAAGCTCCAGCCGACGATGCACGGACGCATAGCGACGGTGGATGCAGCGCCAGCGGCATAGCCGACTACCAGAATGCCGATCGGCATCTGCCATTCCGCAGGCGGAAGCATGTAGGCCCGCGCGGCGAAGGCCCCGAAAACCGCTGCGAACCCGCAATAGCTGAGGGCGAACTGACGTTCAAACCGCCGCGCGCTGTCCAGCGACATTTCCGCACGGTCACAGATCCTTCGTCCGCGGAACAAGACGACCAGCCGTGCTGCGCTTACAATCCCGCCAGTCGCAACCAGCGCCGCCAGCGCATGGTCGGACGAGGTCCGCACGCTCAGTGAGCCGACCATTAGGAACAAGATGGTCATCACTACCGCCGGCATCCGTGTCCCGCACAGGCTCGAAACGAGTTCCGCATACGTCCCCTCGGGGAGGTCGCGAACGGGCGGGCGATCGGCGGTTGTCACAGCTTTTTACGGTAGGAGAAGAAAGTTAAGGGTTTGCCTCTGTTCGACTTCGTGACCAGGCCAGCCGGCGGGCCAGCCGCCTAGGCGAACCAGATCCATGCTACCGTTTTGCAGTGGCGGTAGGCCAATTCTCACTGCTATAGCAAAGTATTGAACCGATCTTCGCGTTTGAGCGTTTGAACCGACGCGCTGTGGCGCTGGATGGAGTATATCTATGACCTGGAAGACCCCAAAAATTGTCGAGATCGCTCTCGGTGCCGAGATCAATTGCTATGCGTCGGCCGAACTGAACGCCTGACACGGCAGTGAGAATTGTAGTCCTGGGGTCAGCCGCTGGCGGCGGGTTTCCTCAGTGGAATTCTCGTGGCGAAGGATGTCAGCGCGCACGCGCCGGCGACCCGGCGGCGCTCCCCAGGACACAAGCCGGCCTCGCTGTCAGTGCCGACGGCGAACACTGGTTTCTTCTTAACGCTTCGCCTGACCTACGCGAGCAGATCGGGCGGACGACAATTCTTCATCCGCGCGAGGGCTTGCGGTCTAGTCCAATTGCTGGCGTGGTCCTGACCGGCGGCGACGTCGATGTGATTGCAGGCCTGCTAACGCTCAGGGAGCGCCAGGCGTTCACTCTGTTTGCAACGCCGCGGATCCACGCGGTGCTCGATGCCAATACCATTTTCGAAGTACTCAGTCGCGACTTTGTCGACCGGCGGACGGTCGAGCTCGACCAGACTGTTGAGCTGGGGGACGGTCTCACCGTTGAGCTGTTCGCAGTACCCGGCAAGGTACCGCTCTACCTTGAACAGCGCGATGCCATGCCCGCCATCCAGACAGACGACACCACGGTGGCAGCGCTAATATCGGACGGGACGCGCCGGCTTTTCTTTGTCCCTGGCTGCGCAGCTATGACTGCCGGCCTTGCCGATCGGTTGCAGGATGCCGACATCGTCTTCTTCGACGGTACTTTGTGGCGTGACGACGAAATGGTCTCGGCCGGGTTCGGCCCAAAGACGGGGCTGCGGATGGGGCACATGAGCCTGTCCGGGCCGGACGGCACAATAGAAGTGTTCCGCCAGATCCACGTTCGCCAGAAGGTCATTATTCACATGAACAACTCCAACCCCGTGCTACTCGCGGACTCACCGGAACGGGCCGAAGCGGAAGCGGCCGGCTGGATCGTTGCGCATGACGGACTGGAGATCAGCCTTTGACCGGCGCGCCGATGGAGCCTGAGGAGTTAGAAGCGGCGCTGCGCGCGATCGGTGCCGAGCGTTATCACATCCACCACCCGTTCCACCGGCTGCTTCACGACGGCAAACTGACCCGTGCACAGGTACAGGCATGGGCGCTTAATCGCTATTATTATCAGGCGAGTATCCCAGCCAAAGATGCAACGCTAATGGCGCGACTGCCGACGCCTGAGCTCCGGCGAGAATGGCGGCGTCGGATCGAAGACCATGATGGCGACGGTACCAAGCCCGGCGGCATTGAGCGTTGGTTAAAGCTGGCGGAGGGGGTGGGGCTCGACCGGGACTTCGTATTGAGCACGATCGCGATCCTGCCGGAGACGCGCTTCGCCGTCGATGCCTACGTTCATTTCGTGCGCGACCATACGCTGCTAGAGGCGGTCGCGTCATCGCTGACTGAGCTATTCTCACCGAGGATCATCGCCGAACGTGTGTCGGGGATGCTAGCGCATTATGATTTCATCACGCCAGATACTCTCGCCTATTTCACTCCGCGCCTGACTCAGGCGCCGCAAGATAGCGACTGGGCGCTTGGCTACGTGAAGGCGCATGCGGACACGGCAGAAAAGCAGGAGGCGGTGCTGGCAGCGCTGCGCTTCAAGTGCGACGTGCTATGGTCTCAGCTTGACGGGCTGTATTACGCCTATGTCGCGCCGGCGTTCGTGCCCCCGGGCGCCTTTGTGCCGGACGCGACGGCATGAGCGATGAAGCAAGCGTGCCGCGCTTTCGGCGCAGCGTGAAGTTCCGCTTCGATGCCGTGCGTGAGGCTTGGGTGCTGCTTGCGCCCGAAAAACTGTTCATGCCGGACGAGGTGGCCGTTGAAATCTTGAAGCTGATCGATAGTGAGCGCACGATCGCGGAAATCGCGGACAACCTTGCGACCCGCTTTGATGCGCCGCGCGATGTGATTGTCGCCGACGTCATGGCGACCCTCGACAAGCTGTCTGAGCGCGGCGCGGTACAGCTGTGAACATTCCTGCACCGCCGATGGGGATGATCACGGAACTCACACACCGCTGCCCGCTGCAATGCGCCTATTGCTCCAATCCGCTGGAGATGGACGCGGTCAAGGGTGAGCTGACCACCAAGGATTGGTGCCGCGTGCTTGACGAGGCAGCGGCTTTGGGCGTGCTTCAGGTGCATTTCTCAGGCGGTGAGCCGATGGCGCGGCGTGATCTGGTGGCGTTGGTCCGCCATGCTTCTGCCGCGGGGCTGTACACCAACATCATCACCTCGGGCGTGCTTCTGAGCGATGCCGCCATGGCCGATCTGCTCGCTGCAGGGATCGATCACATCCAGCTCAGCTTCCAAGACTCAGGTGCAAGCAAGGCGGATCGCTTCGGCGGCTACCACGGCGGCCATGCCAAGAAGCTGGAGGCGGCACGACGCATTCGCGAAGCCGGCCTGCCGCTTACCGCCAATTTTGTCGTCCACCGCCAGAATGTTGAGCGGGTAAACGACATGATCGTACTTGGCGAAGAGCTTGGCGCCGAGCGGATCGAAATCGCGCACGTGCAATATTATGGTTGGGCGCTGCTCAACCGCAACGCACTGTTGCCAAGCCGTGAGCAATTGGAGCACACCAATGCGATCGTCGCGGCAGCCCGCACTCGCCTGAGTGGCCGTATCGCTATCGATTACGTGGTGCCCGATTACTACGCCGCCCGGCCAAAGGCATGCATGGGCGGTTGGGCCAACCGCTTCATCAACATTTCGCCATCGGGCAAAGCGTTGCCGTGCCATGCTGCGGAGACGCTGCCCGACTTCACCTTCCCTTCGGTGCGCGAGCATTCGCTGGCGTCGATCTGGGCGGAATCGGACGCGTTCAGGCGCTTTCGCGGGACGGCCTGGATGCCTGAACTGTGCCGGTCCTGCGATCTGCGCGAGATCGACTGGGGTGGCTGCCGCTGCCAGGCGTTGGCGGTAGCCGGTGATGCCGCCGCGACCGATCCCGCCTGCGCACGGTCGCCGGATCATTACCGGATGGCGGACGCAATTGCCGAGGCTGAGAACGCTCCGCTCAACCTTATTCCGCGCCGGTTGCAGCACAACTGACATGGCTGATGCGATTCGCACGCTCTACCCGCCGATCGAGCCCTATGAAACCGGGATGCTGGATGTCGGCGATGGTCACGTCGTCTATTATGAGCGTAGCGGTACACGCGGCGCTAAGCCTGCGGTATTCCTCCACGGCGGCCCTGGTGGTGGCATCTCATCCAATCACCGCCGCCTGTTCGATCCGGCGCTCTACGACGTTCTACTGTTCGACCAGCGTGGTTGCGGTCGATCAATCCCGTACGCCAGCCTGGAGGCCAACACCACGTGGCATCTGGTTGCCGACATGGAGCGACTGCGGACGCTGATGAGTGTTGAACGTTGGCTGGTGTTCGGAGGTTCGTGGGGGTCGACGCTGGCGTTGGCTTATGCCGAAACTCATCCTGAGCGTGTCAGCGAACTTGTGCTGCGCGGCATCTTCACCGTCAGCAAGGCCGAGCTCGACTGGTATTATCAATTCGGTGCGTCGGAGGTGTTTCCCGACAAATGGGCATTCTTTCAGGGCCCCATCCCGGAAGCTGAACGCTGCGACATGCGTGCGGCCTATCGCAAGCGGCTCACTGGAGATGATCCCGCCGCGCAGATCGAGGCTGCCAAAGCCTGGAGCTTGTGGGAGGGACAGACGCTGACGCTCCTGCCTGATCCGACCATCACCTCGGGGTTCGAAAACCCGCACTTCGCGCTTGCCTTCGCCCGAATCGAGAACCACTATTTCGTCCATGGCGGTTGGCTGGAGGAGGGCCAGCTGATCCGTGATGCCGCAAGCCTGCAGCACATCCCCGGCACGATCGTCCAGGGACGTTACGACATGGTATGCCCCGTTCGGACTGCATATGCGCTGCACAAGGCATGGCCGCAAGCAGACTTCCGCTTGATCGAGGGAGCGGGTCACGCGTGGTCGGAGCCGCAGATCCTCGACGAGCTAATCCGTGTCACTGAGCGATACGGACGCAAGATCTGCTGAACCGGCCTCAATCGTATGGGTAGCTGCGATGGGTGATTCTTTACGAGCAAAATCCATGCCCGCTGTGACGGTCAAGGCCGCCCTCGCGGCTTCGTCCTGACAGGCGGAGAAGTGTCGGATTACCGGACCGTGTCGGCGCTGCTCGACGTGCCAGTGGCCAAGCCAAAGGCCCTGCTCGCCGACAAAGGGTATGATGGTGATGCTGTCTGCGAAGACCTGCTTTGGCGTGGCATCCTGCCGATCATCCCGCCAAAAGCGAACCGTCGCGAGCCGCCCGCCTGCGACTTCCGGCGCTACCGCGATCGCAATCACGTCGAGCGCCTGTTCAACCGACTAAAGCAATCTCGACGCATCGCGACCCGGTACGACAAAACCGCCACTTCCTTCCTGGGCTTCCTATCGCTCGCCGCCGCAAAACTCTGGCTAAGCGACTATGTCAACAGGGCCTAGTTCGAAAAGAGCTTGCCGACCGCCCCGACCTTCGGACGGTTATTATTCCAGGTTACACGGGAGAAAGCACCTAACGCACCGGGCTTACGGACCGCTTTCTACAGAAGCCGTTCACGTTACGGACTCTAGAAATGAAGTTCGAAGTTTATTGCCGGCTTAGCCTCAGAACCCCTCAATATGACAGACGCTATCACTACGCTGGCAGTTCCTTCGATGAGCTAATGGCTACGGTGGCCTGCTTCCCGTTTCATGCCGCTAATAAGTTAGCTTCGAGGTTGATATCCTTGGCCTGCGCGGTTCGTGGAACCCTGTGGAGCGCCAACACGCCGAATCTGCTGTGTCGACCCACGGTATGGTAGTCCGTCCGCTATGCGACGATGATACGTCTGACTCAGACAGCGTCTAAAATAGGTGTTTGCTCTCGCTTGTTCATGATTAAAAGTTCCAGTAGCCAAACCGGCGACGCTTGGACGGTGCATCTTGTCGATCCCGCAGTCACACGCCGATCAAGTGACCCAGCCTCTCAAAGTCGTTGCCACCTCGTAACGATGACGTCACTGAGGGCGGCGTTGACGACATAGTGATGTTCGTGCACCTTTGCGACTTCTCAATTCTTCTGTGCGGCTCGATGACGCCTTTACCTAGCGTTTCAGTGTGGCAAGATGGCGTCATGACCCTGACGATCACAAGTACCCCGTTTCTCGACCAAAAGCCCGGTACCTCTGGCTTGCGCAAGAAGGTGCGAGTGTTCCAGCAACCGCATTATGCCGAGAATTTTGTGCAATCCGTGTTCGACGTGATTGGCGACTTCGCCGGGCAGACGTTAGTTGTGGGCGGAGACGGCCGGTATCTCAACCGCGAAGTGATCCAGACGACGATCCGGATGGCGGCTGCCAACGGATTTGGCCGCGTGCTTGTGGGCATTGGCGGCATCCTTTCTACGCCCGCGGCGAGTAATGTCATCCGCAAATATGGGGCGTTCGGTGGCCTCATACTCTCCGCCAGCCACAATCCCGGCGGCGTGGACGAGGATTTCGGCATCAAGTACAATATCGGCAATGGCGGTCCGGCACCGGAGAAAATTACCGACGCCATCTACGCCCGATCGATGGTCATCGACCAATACGTGACCGTGGACACCCCCGACGTCGATCTAGAGCAGCTCGGAGAAACTAAGGTGGCGGAAATGACCGTCGCAGTGATCGATCCAGTCGCCGATTATGTCAAATTGATGGAGCAGCTGTTCGACTTTGCCGCGATCCGCAAGTTAATTGCTGGCGGATTTCGCCTCAGCTTTGATGCGATGCACGCTGTCACCGGTCCATATGCGCATCAAATTCTGGAGCGTTGCCTTGGCGCGCCGGCTGGCACGGTTGTGAATGGCACGCCGCTACCAGACTTTGGCGGTCATCATCCCGATCCAAACATGGTCCATGCACACGAGCTGTTCGCACGAATGTTCGGTACCGACGCGCCCGACTTTGGAGCGGCCTCGGATGGGGACGGCGACCGGAACCTGATCCTTGGCCGCAACATCTTCGTGACGCCATCGGATTCGTTGGCGGCACTCGCCGCAAACGCCCACCTTGCCCCCGGTTATGCCGGTGGTCTCAAGGGCGTCGCCCGCTCGATGCCGACAAGCGGCGCCGTTGATCAGGTGGCGCACGCCCTCGGTTTACCGCTGCATGAGACGCCGACCGGCTGGAAGTTTTTCGGCAACCTGCTGGACGCGAACATGGCGACGATCTGTGGCGAGGAAAGTGCCGGTACCGGTTCGAACCATGTCCGGGAGAAGGACGGGTTGTGGGCAGTACTCCTTTGGCTCAATATTCTGGCGGTGAGGCGTCAGAGCGTGGCCGAAATCATGACCGATCACTGGGCGCGATTTGGCCGTAATTATTATGCGCGACACGATTATGAGGGGCTGGAAAGCGCTGCAGCGGAGCAACTAATCGACGAGTTGCGCGCCGCTCTGCCGACCCTTCCCGGCCGCAAGATCAAAGGTCTTACCGTCGTCAAAGTGGACGAGTTCGAATATCTTGACCCGGTCGATGGTTCGCTCAGTCGCAACCAGGGGCTGCGGTTGCACTTTGAGAGTGGCGCACGGATCGTGTTCCGTCTGTCTGGCACTGGCACCAGCGGTGCCACCTTGCGGGTTTATCTTGAGCACTTCGAAGGACCAAACGGGATACTGGATGCCGAAACTTCGGAGGCGCTGGCCGAACTCGTAGCCGCCGCAGATGACCTAGCAGGCATTACCCGCCACACCGGCCGCACGTCCCCAACCGTGATTACCTGATCGCAAACAAGCCTGTGTAGGGTCAAGCTTGCTACCCAAGGCATTGATTGTGACATTTAACTGGTGCTGCTTAGGGGGCAACGTTTCGATGTTGAAGTTTCATTGGCATTTTTTGCGCCATCCTTGGCGGTGTACCGGTGCGGTGCCTGTTAGAGTTGGTTTAAGCCTGTCAGTCATCGTGCAAAATATGCTCACTTGGAGGAACTTTTCGTAAGAGTCTTGCCATCCTAGGTCATCTAAACACGCGCCACGCGATGTCCTCTACAACCGAACGCTCGGACCGTTCGGTTGTAGTCAGATGCGGACGTTTTTGCCGCACCATCTAACCAAGAACGTAGCGGAAACGCCTAAGCCCCTGGTTGCGATGTTTAATATAAACAGGTAACGTATTTATACGGTAGCATAATCAAAAAACATGACTCTCAAAATTACATACGCAGAAAAGCATCCGCTGGATGGGGTGATTGGCTAAACAGTTTGAGCCTTTGTCTATTTTAAACTTTTGGCGTGATATGGAACCGAATGGCAGGCTTGATTTCACGCCTAAGACAATTGCGCCGTTCGGATCAGGCGGTTGCCGCGCATGTGCGGGAAACGCTGACTCAGTCGCTGTACGCATCCCCGCAGTCGCTGGTGATTGGCGCGGTGACAAGCAGCCTGATCGCCGTATTGGTTGCGGTAATCAGCGGTCGTACCGTAATGTTTGCGTGTGCACTGGCGATCCTGGTTGTTGCGGGCATTCGCATCGTTGATGCAATGCGGTCGCTTCCCTTGTTCAGCAAAGACGGAGCAAACTGCTTCGGCGGTAAGCGGCAAGAAAGATTATATCGCTTCGGCGCGCTTTCATACTCAGGCCTTCTCGGCGCCTTCGCTTTCCTGACGCTGATCGAGACCGACAACGGGGAGCTGCAGCTGCTCGCAGTGACGACTGCTGTGGGGTATGCGGCCGGAATAGCAGGCCGCAACGCGGGTCGCCCCTGGATCGCCCTGTCCCAGTTGTGCTTGGCCGCGGCACCACTTGCTCTGGGCCTGTTCCTGACATTCGAACCGTTGAACGCGGTTCTTGCCCTCGTCATCCTGTTTTTCGTCGTGGCAATGATGGACATCACGCTTCAGACCTACGGTGTCATCCTGCGCGCCACGGTGGCCTCTATGGAAAAGACGGCCCTGGCAGAGCATCATGCTGCGGTGGCACGGCGAGATGACTTGACCGGAGTGGCCAATCGCACTGCCTTTCGCGAACGCTACGAGGCTCAACTGGAGGAGCTGACCTCGTCGAAGGAAAGCGAGGGCCGCAGCTTGGCCATCTGTTGGCTCGATCTCGACAAGTTCAAGGAGATCAACGACAGCTTTGGACATCTCGCTGGCAACGCGCTCTTGTCAGGCATTGCCAGACGGTTGAACGAAGCCTTTGGTATAGATGGAATCGTCGCGCGATTGGGAGGGGATGAATTCGCGGTGATCTGTGCGATCCGCGACAAGGAAGATGCAGTCGGCATTGGCCGTCACATTCTTGATCTCGTCGAATCTCCCGTGTATCATAACGGCCGACATTTGAACGTAAGTGCCTCGATCGGTATCGCCATTGCTCCGGCGGACGGGACAGACGCGGACACACTTCTAAAAAACGCGGATCTTGCTCTTTACCGAGCCAAAGACAGCGGACGGGGCATTATGCGTTTTTACGAACCCGTAATGGACGAAAAGATCGAACGTGCCCGTGATTTGGCCGCCGAGATGCAAGGCGCCCTTGGTCGCGGCGAATTTTATCTCGTGTTCCAGCCGATCTTCGACCTGAGTGGCGGAGGCGTGCAGTCCTGTGAAGCCTTGCTGCGTTGGAACAACCGTAGATACGGGCAGGTGTCACCGGGTGAGTTCATTCCGATCGCCGAAGGTAACGGGTTCATCGTCCAGATTGGCGGTTGGGTAATTCAGGAAGCGTGTCGTACCGCAAGCCAGTGGCCCAACTGCGTGACGATTGCGGTAAACCTATCCCCGATCCAGTTGCGTTCCGCCAATCTGCGAGGTGTCATTGTGAATGCCCTGGCGGCAAGCGACCTAGCCGCTGAGCGGCTGGAACTTGAGGTCACGGAGTCGGTACTTCTCGAAGACATCGATGGCTCGCTTGCAGCATTGCAGGCTATCAACCTGCTGCACGTTCAAACTACGCTTGATGACTTCGGCACGGGATATTCCTCGCTCAGCTACCTTTCCAAATTTCCGTTCCAGACGCTCAAGATTGACCGCTCCTTCATTGCCGATCTCGACCAGAGCCCCGCCTCGGTGGCGATCGTGCAAGCGGTGATTGATCTTGCCGCCAAGCTTGGAATGCGCACCATAGCAGAAGGAGTCGAGACGGCGGCGCAGCTTGCGCAGCTTCGTCGGACACAATGCGATGCGGTGCAGGGATACTGGCTGAGCCGTCCGATACCGGCAAGCACGGTTACGACCATGCTTGCCGGTGAGACCCCCAACGCCAGCTGCCGGGCATCTCCGGGCGCTAGCCCAGGTTAGGCATGGGGCGGTTTGTTAAGAAGTCTGGTCTGGGCACCAACTAGCCTCCGCATGAGCTTCAAATCGGTCTCGCTGAGACGCAGTGCAGCACCTGCCCAGAGATCCACAACCGCCTCCAACTCGCCCAGCGACAGCGGGTTTACGGAGCGCGATGCTTCATAAATGGCACAATGTCCGCTATGACGCCGTCGGTTTTGCCGCACGTACCGTTCTACTTCCGCACGGCCGTCTCCGCGGTCCGCAAGACCATGGACGATCCCGAGATCGTACAGCTCTTCAGCCGAGTAGGATCGTCCGCTCAGAATCATCTGCTCGGCTCGGGCGGCACCAAGCCGACGGGACAAGAAGCAGTGGGCGCCCATGCCCGGAAACAGGCCAAAGGCGGTCTCGGGCAGGCTAAACTGGGTTCCACGCTCGGCGATGACGACGTTGAACGATAGCAAGGCCTCAAACCCGCCTCCCAAAGCGTCCCCTTCCACCAGTGCGATCGTCACGATGGGCAGGTTGAGACTGAGCATGTTGCGATGAAGGATGCGTACACAAGCCCGTCCGTACCGAACCAACGCTGCCTGATCCCGCGCACGAATATGTGCCTCAAACAGATCCAGATCGCCACCAAGGGAGAACACGCCTGAAAAGCGCGAACCGAGCACAAGATACCTTACCGGTACCGCACCCGATGCCGTGGCTATCGCGATATCGGTTTGCCATTGATCAAATTGCGCAAGCAGGCTTGGATTAAAACTTGGCCGAACGCGCTGATCCATATAGGTCCATAGCGTCTCAAGGTTCGGGTCGAAGCTGACGTCGAGATCTACGTAATCGAACGACCCAACGCTTCTGTCGAGGTTTGTGTCATTCACCAACGTAGGAACGGAATGATCGCCTGCCCGAACAATTGGAGGGTACTGAATTGACATGGTACTTACCTTTCTACGTACAGCGTATCGCTGCTCGCAAACGGTAGGCCGACACGGATAACAAATGCGATGCCTTGGATCGCAACCAGCCTTGGACAACCAGATTGCCGCTGAACGACTGTACTAAAGTTTATTCGCAGCCTCGTTCGCAGCGGGCAGTTGGTCTGGTCGGAACGTCTGCGTCCCGCCCGGCGGTGGACGTTACGTGCTACTCGCCGTGGTAACAAACGGTACCGGGTATAAGCACCCTGATGGCGCGTGGTAAAACCGCCAGAAGCCATCTTACTTTCATCCGTCGGCCTGCTCGTTCTATCGACGGGCGGACGGTTACTCGTTTTTCGGCAATGAACGGTGGCCTAACTTCGCGTACAGCTCAACGTAAGGCCTCCAGTGCATAAGCATAAGGCTGAATCACCGGCCATCGTGGGCACGGCGGTAAGTTTTATGCTGGAGAACCGACATGGATGATAAAGGAGAAGTTCGATCGCTATGGATCGTTGCGTTTTTCCTACCGTTATGGGTGTTGTACTTCGCTGCGAAAGCGTTTGTTAGATGGATGGATGATAACATTTAATTTGAAAGATAGTTGTTCCACCCTATGCGTCCGTCTGCCCTCTGTGCCAGCAGCTCCGCACAGGCCCATCGTAGATAGCAGTTAAGCTTTCTAACGGCATGCTACCGTCTTTCCCCCCGTGGCGCATGGCCGGTCGCAGCATGGCACGATCGCAGGGCTCGGAGGGTGCCCCGCTCAACGAGGTAGTGACAATGCTTGTTGATCGCTTGTCGGCACCGCCGCGCCCCTCGCGGGTAGGGGCGACTGACCGTCGAGCGCAACGTCAATTATTGCGTTCCAATGCGTTACAGCGACACTTCGATCGTAATTTGCCACAGCCGACATTTGTAGGTCTGGCTCGCGCATGGCGATAAGAACGAAACGCGCGGTCAGTTCAAAGCTTCGCCACATCGGCTTTCCGTTATAAACGGTATTCTCTGAAAGACCGTCCGCTCTGCACAGAGTGCGTGCTACCCGCTCAATCATATCCATATACGATCCCCGAGACAAATTGCTTCTGGCGCCGTCTCAGTTAAACAGAGTACGAGCAGCTTATTCGGGCTACCGTTCGGCACACTACTGTGACGACAGCCGTCACCGTTCAGACTGCCGAGGCGATCTGAAACAGTAGGCAAAGCGTACACTCTCGAATGTTTCTACCAACTTAATGTCGATATACAGGAAATGGCCGACGTGGTTCGTTCATACGTTGGGACGGTGATATGTTCGCGATTGCAAGGATAGCATTTTCGTTCTGACCGTACTGTTCGTGAGCGCGTGCGGGCGTACGGCGCACTCGGCCGCGAAAACGACCGTCTCTAAGGAGACCCAGGCTGCTCAAGAGCGTACCAGAAAGAAGGCCAATGACGATGTTAACCCCGCTATATCTTTGACAGTAGAGCAAAATAACAGTTCTACGGCGACTGGTCATACCAGGCTTTAGGTGCCAACATCCGTTGTCATGGATTTATCTCGTCTAAATATCGCATTTGGGCGCGAGTACTAATGTCTACTCGTAGCCGCCAGCTCGACTGGGGCATAATCGGTCCCTTGCGTCATACTGCCAACTAAAAATGCCCACGGCAGAGGCTGCCGTGGGCGAGGTTGTGAAGCCTGCGGGTATGCGTACTAGGCCCGCTGGCACCGCCTTATCTTAACGGTCAACCAACGTCTACGGATCGCAATCCTCAGAACACGTCGATCGCATCAAT
>Ga0265798_10007429_pt1 | contig 14170 bp, 15 predicted proteins | sample P3T30metagenome_FD_192430 | JGI IMG/M metagenome (GOLD analysis project Ga0265798, IMG submission 192430) | Plant litter microbial communities from East Loma Ridge, Irvine, California - P3 T30 | ecosystem: Environmental > Terrestrial > Plant litter > Unclassified | place: USA: California...
TAAAGAGCTGGATTCCGGCGAATGGAAGACCGGCGAATCCAGCACCACCAAAGTGTCCGGCACCAACAGTTACGCAAAGCTGACCATCAACGGTGAAGTGCTCTACGAATGCGATCTGGTGAACATGATCGAAATCGTTGACGGCAAAGACCTGATGGAAGCGCACCGCAACGCGCTGGGCCTGTAATCATCCCGGCAGGCGCTGAGCCTGCCGCTTATCTCTCTTTTTAACGGAATCAAATCATGACTGATAAAACCGCTTCAAATGAAAAAGTCGTTGAGCTGGACACCCCTATCCTGCGCGGTAAAACAGAAATCACCTCCGTCACCGTGCGCAAGCCGCAGTCCGGCGCGCTGCGCGGCACCCGCCTGCAGGCGCTGCTGGACATGGACGTGAACGCACTGATCACCGTGCTGCCGCGTATCACCACCCCGGCGCTGACCACAGCGGAAATTAACGAAATGGACCCCGCCGATCTGGTCAGTTTGTCGGTAGAGGTGGTCACTTTTTTGCTGAAGAAGTCGGTCCTGTCGGATTTAGCGACAGCCTGACGGTAGACGATCTGGTGGCGGATATCGCCACCGTCTTTCACTGGCCGCCCTCCGTTACCGAGTCCATGACGCTGACCGAGGTGCTGGAATGGCGGCACAAAGCAATCCTGCGACACAGGGCCAGCGATGAGTGATAAAAATCTGCGTTTACAGGTCGTTCTGGGCGCGGTCGATAAGCTGACACGCCCCTTCCGCAGCGCCCGCGACAGCACACGTGAGCTGGCTGGCACGCTGCGCGACACCCGCAATACCCTCAAGGCACTGGACGCGCAGGCCGGGCGCATTGACGGCTTCCGTAAAACCCGCTCGCAGCTTGCCATCACTGCCAATAACCTTAAAGCCGCCCGCGAAGAAGCGGCGCGGCTGGCCGTGCAGTTTACGGAAACAAACAAGCCTACCGCCGCGCAGGCCCGCGTGCTGGAGCAGGCAAAAAACCGCGCCAGCCAGCTGCAGCAGACTTACAACGGGCTGCGCCTGTCGGTGCAGCGGCAGCGTGAGGCGCTGGGCGCTGCCGGTATCGACACGAAGAAACTGAGCCAGGCACAGCGCGAGCTTAAAAGTCAGTCGGACGAGGCGCGCGCCGCCATTGACCGTCAGCAGCTGTCGCTTAAAAAGCTGGGAGAACGGCAGGCAAAGCTGAGCGCGGTACGTGAGCGATATTCCCGCTCGCTGGAGGTGCGCGATCGCGTGGCCGGTGCCGGTGCGGCAACGTCCGCCGCCGGGCTGGCGATGGGCGCGCCGGTGCTGGCCGCCGTGAAGTCTTCGGCGGCAATGGAAGACGCCATGAAGGGCGTGGCAAAGCAGGTCAACGGGCTGCGCGACGATAAAGGAAACCGCACGAAGCAGTTCTATGACATGCAGGCCGCCATCAAGGCCGCCAGTGAGCAGCTGCCGATGGAAAACGGCGCGATTGACTACGCCGCGCTGGTTGAGGGCGGCGCGCGCATGGGCGTGACGAATCAAAATGATTCTTATGAGGACCAGAAGCGCGACCTGATGGCCTTTGCCACCACGGCGGCGAAGGCGTCCACTGCGTTTGAACTGCCCGCCGGTGAGCTGGCCGAAGGGCTGGGCAAGATTGCGCAGCTTTACAAAATCCCCACGCGCAACATCGAGCAGCTGGGCGACGCGCTGAACTATCTGGACGATAACGCCATGTCTAAAGGTTCAGACATCATCGACGTGCTGCAGCGCATGGGCGGCGTGGCTGACAGGCTGGACTACCGCAAAGCGGCGGCGATCGGCTCAACCTTCCTGAGTCTGGGCGCGACGTCGGAAACCGCCGCCAGTGCAGCGAATGCCATGGTGCGCGAGCTGTCCGTTGCCACCATGCAGAGTGACCGCTTTATGGACGGCATGGACCTGCTGAAACTCGATCCGAAAAAGATTGAAAAGCAGATGACCACGGACGCCATGGGCACCATCCAGCGCGTGCTGGAAAAGGTTAACAACCTGCCGAGAGACAAACGCCTGACTGCCATGACGATGGTGTTCGGCAAGGAGTACGGCAAGGATGCGGCCAAACTCGCTAATAACATGCCGGAGCTGAGGCGCCAGCTGCAACTGACGCAGGGCGACGGGGCGAAAGGATCCATGCAGAAAGAGTCGGACATCAATAAGGACTCGCTTTCTGCACAGTGGATGCTGACCAAAACCGGCGTATCCAACACCATGAGCGGCCTGGGCGATTCGCTGCGCGCGCCGCTGATGGACATCATGAACATGGTGAAGAAAGTCACCGGCGTGACACGCCGCTGGGTGGAAAATAACAAGGAGCTGGCTGGAACGCTGGTGAAGACTGCCGCCGTTCTCTCATTACTGGTGCTGGGTGCCGGGGCTTTTCTGGTGAGCCTCGCGGCGTTTTTTGGGCCGCTTGCTTTGCTCAGGTTCAGCTTTAATGTGCTGGGAATAAAAGCATTCAGCGCGTTTGGATTAATAAAAAGCGCCATCGGCATCGTGGGGAACGGCGTGCTGTGGCTGGGGCGGCTGATGATGGCAAACCCGATTCTGGCCGTTATCGGGCTGATTGCCGCCGGAGCGCTTCTTATCTGGCAGAACTGGGACACGCTGGGGCCGAAACTTGCCGCCATCTGGGACGCTGTCAGCACAAAGGTCAGCAGCGTCTGGACTGCGATCCGCACCTATATCAGTACAAAGTGGGGTGAGATTGTAGCCGACGCGAAGGCGCTGCCCGCGCGGTTTCAGGAGGCCGGTTCACAGATGATTGACGGCCTGATGGCGGGTATCAGCCAGAAGTGGGATGCGATTAAAAACAAGCTGTCGTCACTGACCGACTACCTGCCGGACTTTATGAAGCCGGGCGGTGATAAGACCGGCGGACCGCAGCTGCCGCGCCCGGCAACTGCAAAAACGGGTGGCGGTGTATCCCTGCCGCCGGGCGGGTTCCCCGGATTTGCGGGCATGTACGACAGCGGCGGTTTCATCCCGTCCGGGCAGTTCGGCGTGGCCGGTGAGAACGGGCCGGAGCTGGTCAGCGGTCCGGCAAACGTGACCAGCCGCCGGAGCACCGCACGGCTGGCAGCACTGGCGGCGCTGACGCTGGGCGGCGCAGCGACGGCGGAGACAAAGCCCCTGCACCCGCTCAGCCTGCCAGTTCAGGCGTACCGGCAGGAAGCACCGCGCATGAGTGGCAGTGCTGCACAGGCAGCTGCGCCGCAGATTCACGCCTCCTTCACCATCGTGCAGCAGCCGGGAGAGAGCCAGCAGGATCTGGTTGATGAGGTGATGCGCAGGCTGGAGGCAAAAGAGCGGCAGGCGCAGGCCCGCGCACGCAGCAGTTACCGGGACAGGGGAGGATTTGAGGAATGATGATGACGCTGGGCTTATTTGTTTTCATGCTGAGGACGGTGCCCTATCAGGAACTGCAGTATCAGCGCAGCTGGCGTTTTCCGTCAAACAGCCGCGTGGGCGTGAGGCCGTCGCTGCAGTTCTTAGGCCCGGACAACGACACGCTGACGCTTTCCGGCGTGCTGCTGCCGGAGATTACCGGCGGCAGGCTGTCGCTGTTTGCGCTGGAGCAGATTGCAGAGCTGGGCCGCGCGTGGCCGCTTATTGAGGGCAGCGGGACGATTTACGGCATGTTCGTGATTGAAAGCCTGAGTCAGACCAAAGCGGAGTTCTTCAGCAGCGGCGTGTGCCGCCGCATTGAATTCACGCTGACACTGAAGCGCACCGATGAATCACTGGGGGAAATGTTCGGCAGCCTCAGCGATCAGCTGTCTGCCATGCAGGGCGCAGCAGTTACCGCAGCCGGTAAAGTCAGCGCAGCAGCGGGAGGGTTATTCTCATGATGACAACCCCGTGGATTAACGGCCAGCAGAATTCCCCCGCCTTCCGGCTGACGATGGATGGGGCAGACATCACACAGAAGCTGGAAAAGCGCCTGCTGAGCCTGACGCTTACCGACAACCGGGGGTTTGAGGCGGACCAGCTGGACATCGAGCTGGACGACGCGGACGGCCAGCTGCAGCTGCCGCGCCGTGGTGTCGTGCTTTCCCTGTCGCTGGGCTGGCAGGATGCGCCGCTTTTCCCGAAAGGCAGCTATACCGTTGACGAAATCGAGCACAGCGGCACGCCTGACCGCCTGACGCTGCGGGCGCGCAGCGCGGACTTCAGGCAGACGCTGAACACGAAGCGTGAAAAGTCCTGGCACAAAACCAGCGTGGGCGAAATTGTCCGTGAGGTGGCCGGGCGGCATAAGCTGAAAATGGCGATGGGTGAGGATATGGCAAAGATGGATATTGACCACCTCGATCAGACCAATGAATCAGACGCCAGCTTTATGATGCGCCTGGCTAAACAGTGCGGTGCGGTTGCCTGCATCAAGGACGGTAATCTGCTGTTTATCCGGCAGGGCCAGGGAAAAACGGCAAGCGGCAGAGCACTGCCGGTTATCACCCTTCAGCGCAGGGACGGAGACGGCCACCGCTTCACCCTGGCGGACCGGGACGCCTACACCGGCGTTATTGCCAGCTGGCTGCACACCCGCGAACCGACAAAAAAGCCGGTGGCGAAGGTGAAGCGCAGGCGACGTAAAACAACGGCGAAGAAGAAAAAGGAGCCGGAGGCAAAACAGGGCGATTACCTGATCGGCACGGACGAGAATGTGCTGGTACTTAGCCGCACTTACGCGAACCGGGGCAATGCCGAACGGGCGGCCAAAATGCAGTGGGAACGCCTGCAGCGTGGTGTGGCGACGTTCTCAATCCAGCTGGCAAAGGGACGTGCAGAGCTTTACACGGAAATGCCGGTGAAGGTCAGCGGCTTCAAGCGGCAGATAGATGACGGAGAATGGATCATCACTACGCTGACGCACACCCTGAGCGCTGACAGTGGGTTTACTACCAGTATCGAACTGGAAGTAAAAATCGATGAATTGAGTATGCAATAGTAGATTTAGCTATTCAATTGAACGTTAAATCGTTAATATTTGCTGAAAATTTCAAGAGGAAGTATCTGGAATGATGAACTGCCCAAAGTGCTCCCATGCAGCCCACACACGTAGCAGTGTTGTGCTTTCAGAGAACACAAAAGAACGTTACAACCAGTGCCAGAATATTAATTGCGGCTGCACCTTCAAGTCCTTAGAAACTGTTACTGACATAATCATGTGTCCGGGAAAAATCAACCCTGCCCCGCCACACCCAACACGCATAAGAGCTACTCAAACACAGGGTAACTTATGGCTTTAAAATTTTTATAAGACGTAAGATCCAGGGCACTGATTATTCAGTGCCCTGCTTTGTTTTGGTCATTTGAATGTGGGGCTAAAAGTTGCGGCAGCAAGGCGATCATCCATAAAAGCTATACCCTCATCAGTATTCATGCTTGCCATCTGCTCACAGCTTTTGTCTCCATCCTCATAAGTAAAGCCCTGCGTAGCTGAATCGTTCGTGATCGTAATATCTTTTATCACCCCAGCGTTCCACGTTCGCTTAGGCGGATTATCCCCGTAGTAAGTGAAGCAAAGAGTGTCTACCAAACTACGAGCCTGCAGTAACTCTATTTTTTTGAAGTTATACGAAACGTATAAGGTGCCATTTACAAGTGATGGGGGCCGGGAAAGACTGAGCTGCTTGAGGCTATGTAAGAGAGGTGCAGGGATCTGGTCAGGTTTAGCAGCATAAGCTGAAGCCGCAAGAGTCAAACCAGCAAGACAGATGCAAAAATTTTTCATTGGGTATTCCTTCACGTTTTGGGTAGCCGCAATCACAACGATTATGACCACAACTGACCACAAAAAAAATCTGCGTAGCCAATCCGTGGACAAGGACATAAAAAAAGGGGCTGGCATCACGCCAACCCCTTGTTTGCTATTAACTTTTAGATGTCGCGTTAGCGATACCTTAGTTAAGACGCTCTTTAATACGAGCAGACTTACCAGTACGCTCACGCAGGTAGTACAGTTTGGCTTTACGCACAGCGCCACGACGTTTAACAGCGATGCTGTCAATTACAGGTGAATGAGTCTGGAATACACGCTCAACGCCTTCGCCGTTAGAAATTTTGCGAACAGTGAATGCAGAGTGCAGACCGCGGTTACGGATAGCGATAACCACGCCCTCGAATGCCTGCAGACGTTTTTTAGAACCTTCAACGACCCATACTTTCACTTCCACGGAATCACCCGGGCGGAAGGAAGGTACGTCCTGTTTCATCTGCTCTTGTTCAATTTGCTTGATAATGTTGCTCATAATTAAATCTCATATCCTGGGTAAACTGATAGTCGGGGAAGAGCTTACTCTTCCACATCATCGTTTTGTTGCTGCTGAGATTCCCGCTGGAACTCATTCAGCAACCTTGCTTGCTCTTCAGTCAGAGCCAGGTTTTCCAGAAGTTCAGGTCTTCTCAGCCAGGTACGGCCTAGCGACTGCTTCAGACGCCAGCGGCGAATATCAGCATGGTTGCCTGACAGTAATACTGCCGGGACCTCCACGCCGTCTAACACTTCAGGTCGGGTATAGTGCGGACAATCCAGCAAACCTTCCGAGAACGAATCCTCATCGGCTGACGCCTGCTTGCCGAGCACGCCAGGAATAAACCGGGCGACTGCATCAATCATCGTCATCGCTGGCAGTTCCCCGCCGCTGAGAACGTAATCGCCGATTGACCATTCTTCATCAATTTCGGTCTGGATTACGCGCTCATCAATCCCTTCATAACGGCCACAGACCAGAATTAACTTGTCCCGTGCCGCCAGTTCGCAAACGCCCTGTTGGTCCAGTTTGCGCCCCTGAGGTGAAAGATAGATCACCCTGGCCCCATCACCTGCCGCTGCTTTCGCTGCGGAGATGGCATCCCGTAAGGGTTGTACCATCATCAGCATTCCCGGTCCGCCGCCATAAGGACGATCATCCACGGTACGGTGCCGGTCGTGCGTGAAGTCACGAGGACTCCAGCTCTGAATGCTGAGCAGACCGTTTTTTACAGCCCGGCCAGTTACCCCGTAATCGGTAATAGCGCGAAACATTTCTGGAAACAGGCTAATAACACCAATCCACATTGTATTCGCCGTTACGTTACCGTTCGATTCGGAGATCAAAAACCAGGATCCCAATCTACCTCAATGATGCCAGTAGAGAGATCGACTTTCCTGATAACCTGTTCATCAAGAAACGGAATTAACCGCTCCTGAGCACCGAATGCATCCTTCAGGTTTGCCTTAACGACGAGAACGTCGTTCGAGCCGGTTTCCATCATATCGATGACTTTACCCATCTCGTAGCCTTCAAGGTTAACTACCTGGCAGCCCATAAGGTCTTTCCAGTAGTAATCGCCCTCTTCCAGCGATGGCAACTGCGTCGAGTCAACCTGAATTTCGCAATTGGTTAACTGAGCCGCCGCATCCCGATCTTCAATGCCTTTGACTTTGATGATCAGGTCCTGATTGTGGTGCTTCCAACCATCCAGTTCGACCTGCTGCCATTTACCGGCGCGCTGGATGAACCAGGGTTGGTAGTTGAAGATGCTTTCAGCGTCTTCAGTGGAGGAAAACACTTTGAGCCAGCCGCGAATACCGTAGGCGGCTCCCATCTTACCCAATACAATCGGGTTAACAGGAGGCTGTGCGGCAAGTTGTCTGCTCATGCTAACCACCGTGACAGATTAAGCTGCTTTCTTAGCTTCTTTGACCAGCGCGTTAACGCGATCAGAAAGCGTTGCGCCCTGGCCAACCCAGTGCTCGATACGATCCAGATCAAGACGCAGACCTTCAGCCTGACCAGATGCGATCGGGTTGAAGAAACCAACGCGCTCGATAAAACGACCGTTGCGTGCATTGCGGCTGTCAGTGACGACGACCTGATAGAACGGACGCTTTTTAGCGCCGTGACGTGCCAAACGAATTGTTACCATAACATCCTCTTCAGTTAATAAAACACCCGGCCCCCATCGAGGAACGGGGTCCGGGTGCTGTATAAAAAGCCCGAAAATTTTACTCATTTTGGCGAAAAAAGCAACCTAAACCGTGCCATTTCGGGCTTTTTTGTGGAACGCTTTAGCGGCCAGGAAAACCTGGCGGCATCATACCCTTCATGCCGCGCATCATTTTCGCCATACCGCCCTTCTTCATTTTCTTCATCATACGCTGCATGTCGTCAAACTGCTTCAATAAGCGGTTAACGTCCTGCACCTGCATACCGGAGCCGGTGGCAATGCGGCGCTTACGTGAGCCTTTGATGATCTCTGGTTTCTCACGCTCTTTGCGTGTCATCGAGTTGATGATCGCCTCCATGCGTACCAGCACTTTGTCATCCATCTGTGACTTCACATTGTCAGGCAGCTGTCCCATACCCGGCAGTTTGCCCATCAGGCTCGCCATGCCGCCCATGTTGCGCATCTGCTTCAGCTGCTCAAGGAAGTCGTTGAGATCAAAACCGTCGCCGGTTTTCAGCTTTTTAGCCAGTTTCTCCGCCTGATCGCGGTCAACCTTGCTTTCGATATCTTCGATCAGTGACAGTACGTCACCCATGCCGAGGATACGCGAAGCAATACGCTCCGGATAGAACGGCTCAAGTGCATCGGTTTTTTCACCGACACCCATAAATTTAATCGGCTTACCGGTGATATGACGAATCGACAGCGCCGCACCACCGCGTGCATCACCATCGACTTTAGTCAGGATAACACCGGTCAGCGGCAGCGCTTCATTAAAAGCTTTAGCCGTGTTTGCCGCATCCTGACCGGTCATGGCATCGACCACAAACAGCGTTTCTACCGGCTTGATCGCAGCATGAACCTGTTTGATTTCGTCCATCATCGCTTCGTCAACGTGCAGACGACCAGCGGTATCCACCAGCAGCACATCGTAGAACTTCAGGCGAGCTTCACGCAGCGCATTGTTAACGATATCGACCGGCTTCTGGCTGAGATCGGATGGGCAGAAATCCACGCCAACCTGCTGTGCCAGCGTTTCCAGCTGTTTGATTGCCGCCGGACGATAGACGTCGGCAGAAACCACTAAGACTTTCTTTTTGTGCTTCTCGCGCAGGAACTTACCCAGCTTAGCGACGCTGGTCGTTTTACCGGCACCCTGCAGGCCCGCCATCAGTACTACGGCTGGCGGCTGAGCGGCCAGGTCCAGGGCATTGTTCTCTGCACCCATCGCCGTAACCAGTTCGTTACGAACGATTTTGATAAATTCCTGACCCGGTGTCAGACTTTTATTCACATCATGACCGACCGCGCTCTCTTTCACACGGTTGATGAAGTCACGCACCACCGGCAGCGCAACGTCAGCTTCAAGCAGTGCCATGCGGACTTCACGCAGGGTCTCTTTGATGTTCTCTTCAGTCAGCCTTCCGCGGCCGCTGATATTTCGCAGGGTTTGCGACAAACGATCGGTTAAATTATCAAACATGGTCTCTCACTAAAAAAAAGATCGCGAGGCGCCTGATCGGCAGAATGCGGCAGATTATAACACGAAGCCTCAGCGATCTCTGCAATTGCCCCTCAGATCGTTTGGAGCCTGCTTCGGCTGGCGCTATACTGCCTTTTTCCTTATCTGACTGAACCTGAAAGGATCTATGTTCGTTTTCGCGATAGTGGCGCTATTCGCCTACTCCTTAAGTCTTGCCCTGATCATTCCCAGCCTGTTGAAACGTAACGGCGGCTGGCGGCGAATGGCGATGCTTTCTGCCTGTGTGGCGCTGGTGACACACGCAGTGGCCTTGCAGCAACGCATATTTGCTGTTGATAGCGGACAGAATTTAAGCCTGCTCAACATAGGCTCGCTGGTCAGCCTGTTGATTTGCGCCATCATGACCATTGTGGCGTCACGCAACCGTGGCTGGCTGCTGCTGCCGATTGTTTACAGCTTCGCGCTGATCAATCTGGCCTTCGCCACTTTTGTACCCAATGCCTTCATCACCCATCTGGAAACCACGCCAGGCATGATGATCCATATCGGCCTGTCGCTGTTCGCCTACGCAACGCTGATTATTGCCGCGCTCTATGCACTGCAACTGGCGTGGATCGATTACCAGTTAAAAAACAAGCGCCTGGCGTTCACACAGGATATGCCGCCGCTGCTGACCATTGAACGTAAGATGTTTCACATCACCCAGGTAGGCGTCGTGCTGTTGACGCTGGTGCTTTGCACCGGTCTGTTTTATATGCAGGATCTCTTCAGCGCAGAAAACGTCGATAAAGCCGTGCTCTCTATCATCGCGTGGTTTGTTTATATCGTTTTGCTCTGGGGGCACTATCATGAAGGCTGGCGTGGTCGCCGCGTCGTCTGGTTTAACTGCAGCGGTGCGGTGCTGTTAACCATGGCTTACTTTGGCAGTCGCATCCTCCAGCATCTGCTTGTCCCTGGCTCTCGTTAAAAAGGAAGTTCTGCGTTGGAACATGTTTCAACCACCACGCTGATAATTACGCTGGTCATCATGGTGCTGGTTTCAGCTTATTTCTCTGGTTCTGAAACCGGCATGATGACCCTGAATCGCTATAAGCTGCGCCATCAGGCAAAAAATGGCCATCGCGCAGCCCGTCGTGTCGAAAAACTGCTGCGCCGCCCTGACCGTCTGATAAGCCTGGTGCTGATCGGCAATAACCTGGTCAATATCCTCGCTTCCGCCCTGGCCACCATTGTCGGTATGCGTCTGTATGGCGATGCCGGTGTCGCCATTGCCACCGGCGTGCTGACCTTTGTGGTGTTGATCTTTGCGGAGGTGTTACCGAAAACCGTGGCGGCCCTCTATCCCGATAAGGTCGCCTATCCCAGTAGCTGGCTTCTCGGCCCATTACAGTACATCATGCTGCCGCTGGTCTGGCTGCTGAATACCATTACCCGGCTGTTGATGCGAATGGTAGGTATCCCCTCTGACGGCTCAGTTAACCCGGCGCTGAGCAAAGAGGAATTACGCACCATCGTCTACGAGTCACGTAGCCTGATGTCACGCCGTAATCAGGACATGCTGCTCTCTGTGCTCGACCTGGAAAAAGTCAGCGTTGACGACATCATGGTGCCGCGTAATGAGATCGTCGGCATCAACATCAACGATGACTGGAAGTCGGTGGTGCGCCAGTTAAGCCACTCGCCACACGGCCGCATTGTGCTGTTCCGGGACTCGCTGGATGACTGCGTCGGCATGCTGCGGGTGCGCGAAGCCTGGCGCATGATGACGGAGAAAAAAGAGTTCACCAAAGAGACGCTGCTGCGCGCCGCCGATGAGATCTACTATATTCCGGAAGGGACGCCGCTGAACACCCAACTGGTGAAGTTTCAGCGCAACAAAAAGAAAGCGGGCCTGGTCGTGGATGAATATGGCGACATTAAAGGGCTGGTGACGATAGAGGACATTCTGGAGGAGATTGTGGGTGACTTCACCACCTCAATGTCACCGTCACTGGCAGAAGAAGTGATGCCGCAGAATGATGGGTCCGTGCTGATTGAAGGCAGCGCCAGTGTGCGTGAAATTAACAAGGCGTTTAACTGGCATCTCCCAGAGCAGGAAGCGAGTACCATCAACGGCATGCTGCTGGAAGCGCTGGAAGAGATCCCTGCCATCGCCACCCGTGTTCAGATAAGCCACTACAACGTCGATATTCTGGACGTGCAGGACAACATGATTAAACAGGTGCGCATCACGCCAAAGACGCCACTGAAAAAATCGGTAGGTTCCTGAAGCGATAAAAAAACGCCGCAATCGACATGATGCGGCGTTTTTTTTAGCAGCAAAGCCCTGACTAGATGTGCAGTTCTTTCAGCTTTTCAGCAGGCAGTTTCAGATCTTCGTTGCGGTTAACGCCGATCTCATGCGCCAGCACATTGCGGGCGATCTGCTGCGCTTCATCCAGCGAGTGCAGCTTGTAGCTGCCGCACTGGTATTCATTCAGCTCAGGGATCTGGTTCTGATCTTTCACTTTCAGAACATCTTCCATCGCCCCTTTCCACGCTTTGGCAACGCGCTGCTCGTCTGGTGTACCAATCAGGCTCATGTAGAAGCCAGTGCGGCAACCCATTGGCGAGATATCGACGATTTCCACACCGTCACCATTCAGGTGATCACGCATGAATCCGGCAAAGAGATGCTCCAGCGTATGAATGCCACGCTCAGTGAGAATATCAATGTTCGGGCGGCAAAAACGCAGGTCAAAAACGGTAATCGTATCGCCATGCGGAGTTTTCATGGTTTTCGCCACGCGAACTGCCGGTGCGCCCATGATGGTGTGATCAACGGTAAAACTGTCCAGTAGTGGCATACGTCACCTCCTGTTCTGAGAATTTTTTTTAAAACGATGAAACTTTTCTGTTCGCCCAACGTCTGAATATATGAAAGACGCGCATTTGTTATCATCATCCCTGACAACAGAGATGTTAATTTGGCCACATTGATGTGGCCTTTTTCTTTTCTACCCTTTCCGGCTCGCCAGATAGGCTTCAAAATCCAGCTTATCATTTGCTTCCAGCTGCTGCTGTGCAGCAACAGACTCCTGCGCCTGACGCGTGAAATCTTCTTCTGTCAGCACTTCCAGCGGCTCTTCACAGAGCAGATGGCGATACTGTTCAGCCAGCGCCACGCCGGTTCCGGTTACACCATTGTCCTTCATTGCCTGAAGGATGCGCGCCGAGTAGGTTAGCTCAGGATCGTCGAACGATGCTACCAGTTGATCGCAAACCTGCTGATATTCCGTGCTGTCCTGATTATGACTGTCTAAGACTTCAGCAACCCGACGCAGATCGGCAAACAGGGTTTTGCCCACTTCAACCAGCGAATGTTCCGCTTCTCCGCAGCCCACAGCAATTTTCTGATCCGGTTTACGCCCTTCCAGCACCACCCGATTCCAGTTTTTGCGGGTGCATTGCAACTCATCTGCACTCATTTCCGGCGCATCGGCCAGTGTACACCAGATCAGGAACAGGTCGAGGAAGCGAACCTGATTCTCATCTACGCCGATCGCAGAGAACGGGTTGATATCCAGCGAACGCACTTCAATGTACTCAATACCACCACGCAGCAGCGCATCAGAAGGCGCTTCACCCGAGCGCGTCACACGCTTAGGCCGGATTGGCGCATAGAGCTCGTTCTCAATCTGCAGCACGTTGGTGTTGAGCTGCAGCCAGTTACCGTCAGCATCTTTGGTGCCCATCGCCGCATACTCTTCCGACGGCGTCTTGATCGCTTTCTTCAGCGCAGTGACATAGCCTTCCAGCGAGTTAAACGTGATGCCCAGAGAGCTCTGCGATTTATTGGTGTAGCCTAAATCGCTCAGACGCAGCGAGGTGGCATAAGGCAGCCACATCGTGTCTTTGTCGTTGGTTTCGAACGGCAGCGCGCTCTCACGGCCCTGCAGGAAGCTGGAGCTGATAGCAGGCGATGCGCCAAACAGATAGGGGATCACCCAGCCGAAGCGATAATAGTTGCGGATCAACCGCAGATAGCCCGCTGAAATCGTCTCTTTTCCGCTTTCCTTATCTTTCACATCAGCCCACTCCTGCCAGAATGAGAGTGGCAGTGAGAAGTTATAGTGAATGCCGGAGATGGTCTGCATCAACGCGCCGTAGCGGTTTTTAAGCCCTTCGCGGTAGAGCGTCTTCATCTTACCGATATTGGAAGTGCCATATTGCGCCAGCTCAATATTGTCCGCATCGTCAATCACGCACGGCATACTAAACGGCCACATGCGTTCATCACCCAGTTCACGGGCAACGTGACGATGAATATCGCGCAGGAATGCCAGCATATGATCAATGCTGTGATCGACTGGCGTAATAAATTCCAGCAACGTTTCAGCAAAGTCAGTGGTGATCCAGTCATGTTTCAGCGCCGATCCCAGAGATTCCGGGTGGCCGCTTTTTGCCAGCTCGCCATTTGCCTGTACACGCAGCGTTTCCCGCTCGATGCCACGGCCAATACCTTTAAGGGCATTGGGATGCGCTTCCAGCCAGGAGAGCGCTTTAGATACGTCCGGGATCACATTACCCCCCCGCTGTGATAATAATTTATTTTTGTTCAGCATAATGTTAACCGTAGCCTCGAATCTGTGCGAATCAATGCCACCATTGCATACCCTGTAATGTGGCAGTCGCGATAACGATATAACGCAGTGTTTTGCCGACAGCGAGAAACAGCATCGCGGGTAGCCAGGCGAAACG
>Ga0265798_10007430_pt1 | contig 14168 bp, 13 predicted proteins | sample P3T30metagenome_FD_192430 | JGI IMG/M metagenome (GOLD analysis project Ga0265798, IMG submission 192430) | Plant litter microbial communities from East Loma Ridge, Irvine, California - P3 T30 | ecosystem: Environmental > Terrestrial > Plant litter > Unclassified | place: USA: California...
CCGGACTTCATCAGGCGGGCGGCGATCGCACCGGAGACGAACGCGATGAGTCCCCAGGCGGGCAGCACGTAGAACAGGAACCGGTTCGCGTCCGACAGGCCGAGGGAGGCGCTGACCCGGCTCGTGACGATGAGACTGCCGATCTCGAGGACGACCAGCGTCCCCCAGAGCACCGGCCGCGGCGCGCGCGCGAGCAGCGGCACGAGCAGGGGGAAGAGCAGGTAGAAGAACATCTCCGCCGAGAGCGACCAGCTCGGCGCGTTCATGCCGAAGTAGATGTACGGCTTGGGCACCCACGCCTGCACCAGGAACAGGTTGGTCACGGCGATCGTCTGCGTGATCTTCACCCCGGCCAGGTACAGCACGGGGAACGCGAGGAGCCACGTGACCGCGTGGATGGGGTAGATGCGCGCGAACCGGCGGCGGTAGAAGGCGAGCGGGGTGTCGTCCGGTCGGTGCGACCAGGTGAGGACGAAGCCCGAGAGCGCGAAGAAGAAGGTGACGCCCGCGGTCCCCGTGTCGAACAGTTCGCTGATGTGCGGGATCGGTGCGAGGTCGCGGGTGCTGTGGCTGCCGAGCACGAGTATCGCGGCGAAGAACCGGAGGGACGTCAGCCGGTCGAGCCGCGGCCCAGAGGGAATCGGAGGCACCACGAAAATCTACCTGGTCCGCTTGCCCGGTACCTGCACGGTCAGGACCCGCGCTGATTGAGTGACCGCTAGTATTCCGGAATGATCGGCACCGTGTTCGTGGACGAGTCCGAGCCGGGCGACGCACGTGATCCGGGCGCCTACATCCTCGGCGCACTCGGGGTGCATCCTGAAGCTGCTGACGCGCTCCGGCACGACCTGTCCGCGCTCAAACCGCTCGGCACGCAAGTTGCACTGGACCGAGAGCGATCACCGTCACCGCGACGAGGTCGTCCGGACGCTCGCTCGTCACCCGATACTCGCGATCGGTGTCGTCAGCGTCACGGCTATCTCCGTCAGGAGTGAGCGCCGACGCCGACTCGCTCTCGAGCGCCTGATCGTGGAACTCGTCGAGCACGATGTCGAGCAAGTCGTGCTGGAGTCGCGCGGACCGGCCGACCGTCATGACCGAGCGCACATCGACGCCCTCCGGGCGCGGCGGATGGTGCACGGCACGCGCTTCGATCATGTGCCCGGGGCAGGGGAGCCCCTGCTCTGGGCAGCGGACGCGATCTGCGGACTCATCGCCTCGGACCGCCGTGGTGTCACTCGGCATGCTGTCGCACTCGGAGCGAGACTCTCGATCCACGAATCCCGCCGGTGAACGCGCGATCCCCGGGCCCCGCTATACCGCAGGATCTCCCGGGGATCACTTCCGCTACCACCTCGATGGAGCGACTGACTTCATTCTGGCACAGCAGCCGCACGAGGCGGAAGCCGCCCTTCTCAGGTGATCAGGGGACGAGGTGCCCCGCCGCCGTGAAGATCCGGTACCACTCCTCGCGGGAGAGCGTGACGTCCGAGCCGGCGGCCGAGTCGCGGACGCGCTGCGGGTTCGTCGTGCCGAGGACCACCTGGAAGTGCGCGGGGTGCCGGGTGATCCACGCCACCGCGATGCCGGTCGGGGTGACGCCGTGCGCGGCAGCCACCTCGTCGAGCACGTCGTTGAGCTCGGCGTACTGCTCGCGGTCGCCGAGGAAGACGCCGTCGAAGAAGCCCTTCTGGAACGGCGACCACGCCTGCAGGGTGATGTCGTTCAGCCGCGAGTAGTTGAGGATGTCGTTGTCGCGGTCGATCGACTGGTCGACCGCGCCCATGTTCGCCGAGACGCCCTGCGCGATGACGTTCGCGTGCGTGATGCTGAGCTGCACCTGGTTGAAGGCGAGCGGCTGCCGCACGTGCCGCTTGAGGAGCTCGACCTGGCCGGGGGTGTGGTTCGAGACGCCGAAGTGGTGCACCTTGCCGGCGGCGTGCAGCTCGTCGAACGCGCGGGCGACCTCCTCCGGTTCGACGAGCGCGTCGGGCCGGTGCAGGAGCAGGACGTCGATGTAGTCGGTGCGGAGCGCCTCGAGCGACTCGTTCGCCGACTCGATGATGTGCTCGTACGAGAAGTCGAAGTACCCCTGCCGGATGCCGACCTTCGTCTGCAGCACGATCTCGGACCGCTCCGAGGCGGACAGCGTGACCGCGGCGCCGAAGCGTTCCTCGCAGCCGTGCCAGCCGCCGTAGACCGCCGCGTGGTCGAACATGGTCACGCCGGCGTCCCGCGAGGCCGTGTAGAGCGAACGGATGTCCTCGTCGCTCATGTCGTTGATCCGCATCAGTCCGACGACGACGTCGGAGGCGGTGAGGTCCGTCTGTGGCAACTCCAGTGTCTTCACACGCTCGATCCTGCCACCCGCCGGCCCCGGCAGGCAGGCCCTGCCCGTACCCTGGTCGGGTGCGCGACGACCTGCTCCCCGTGCTCGCCTGCCCCGTCTGCGCCGAGCCCCTCGGCCGCGTCGCCGGGGGCCAGGTCGGGTGCGCGAACGGGCACCGGTTCGACGAGGCGAAGCAGGGTCACCTGACCCTGCTCCCGGCGAAGCGCCGGGCGCTGACCGCCGACACCCCGGAGATGGTCGACGCCTGGATCCGTTTCCTCGGCCGCGGGCACTACGCGCCCGTGGAACGGGCGCTCGCCGCGGCCGTCGCCGAGGCGACCGCACCCGGGGTCGTGCTCGACGTCGGGTCCGGGCCCGGGACGTACCTCGCGCACGCGCTCGGCGCGGCGGACGGGAGGCTCGGGGTCGCGTTGGACCTGTCGGCGGCCGCGATCCGGCGGGCGGCCCGCGTCCACGAGCGTGCGGGGGCCGTCGTCGGGGACGTGACCGAGCGCCTCCCGGTCGTCGACGGCGCTGCCGCCGTCCTGCTCGACGTCTTCGCACCCCGCAACCAGACCGAGTACGCGCGGGTCCTGCACCCGGACGGGGTGCTCGTGGTGGTGACCCCGCGCTCCGGGCACCTGGCGGAGCTCGCCGCGGCGACGATCACCGTCGACCCGGAGAAGGAGCGGCGGCTGCACGACTCGCTGACGCCGTCGTTCGTGCCGCGCGCCTCGGAGGACCTGAGGTGGACGATGGACCTCTCCGCCGACGACGTCCACGACGTCGTGCACATGGGTCCGAGCCACCACCACGTCGCACCGGACACGGTGTTCGGGCCGGCGTCGGTGACGGCCGCCGTGACGGTCAGCACCTGGACGCCGGCCCGCTGACGCGGTCCAGCCGCTACGCCTCCGTCGGCGCCACGTCGAGCGCCCAGACGACCCCGAAGCGGTCGCGGAGCTGCCCGGCGAGCGGCGCCCAGGCGGACGGGCCGAGCGGCTGCCGGATCTCGGCGCCCTCGGACAGTGCGGCCCAGTACCGCTCGACCTCGCTCGCGTCGTCCCCGTGGACGTACACGTAGAAGGCGTTGCTGCCCTGGTCGTACGGCTGCCCGGGCCAGACGTCGAACGCCATGATCCGGAAGCCGGCCTCGGTGCCGACCTGGCCGAAGACGATGCGGTCCGCCCAGGCCGGGTCGTCCGAGGCGCCCATCTGGCCGTACGTCATGGCGGCGACCTGTCCGCCGAAGACCGACGCGTAGAAGTCGAGGGCCTCGCGGGCCTGTCCGTCGAAGTTGAGGTGGGTCGTGGTCTCGATGCTCATGGGCACAGCCTGTCCGGCGTACCGGTCAGATCGTGTCCGCTTCTCACGCGATACTGACGGACATGGCCGGACCGTCCTCCCGCATGCTCGCGCTGCTCTCCCTGCTGCAGGTGCACCGCGACTGGCCGGGCGACGAGCTCGCCGGGCGGCTCGACGTCAGCCCCCGCACCGTGCGCCGTGACGTCGACCGGCTCCGGGGACTAGGGTACCGGGTCGAATCCCTCCGCGGGCCCGCCGGCGGCTACCGGCTGGCCGCGGGATCGGACCTGCCGCCGCTCCTGTTCGACGACGACCAGGCGATCGCCATCGCCCTCGCACTCGCCGTCGCGCCGGCCTCCGGTGCCGACGTCGCCGAGTCCGCCGCCCGGGCGCTGGCGACGGTCCGACAGGTCATGCCCGCCCGACTGCGCAACCGGATCGACGGCGTGCACGCAGTCACGGCCCCCGGCGCGACCCGCACCGATCCAGACGTGCTCGTCGCCGTCAGCGAGGCCGTGCACCTGCGCGAGCGGTTCCGGTTCGGGTACGGCGACGACGACCGCCCGAAGCACGTCGAACCGCACGCCGTCGTGGCACGGAACGGCCGCTGGTACCTGCTGGGCTGGGACCTCGACCACGACGACTGGCGCACGCACCGCATCGACCGGATCACGCCGAGGATGCGCACCCGAGTGCCGTTCGCACCGCGGGTGATCCCCGGCGGCGACCCGGCGGCGTTCGTGGCGGCGCGGTCCAAGGGCTCGGAGCGGGACGACGTGTGGCCGTGCGTCGGGACCGCCGTGCTCGAGGTCGCATCGAGCGTCATCGCGCCGTACCTGCCGCCGGACGCGCAGGTGGAGGACGTCGCGGCGGAGCGCTCCCGCGTCCGGATGGGGTCGTGGTCGTGGACCGGCCTCGCGGCCGCGTTCTCCGGCTTCGCCGCGGACTTCACGGTCGAGGGGCCTGCGGAACTCCGGGACGCAGTCACGGCGCTCGCCCAACGGCTCGGACGGGCGGCGTCCGCGGACTCAGCGTGAGACGTCGTCCGGGTGCCGGTCGCTCCACAGCGGTTCCGCCAACCAGTGTCGAAGGACGCCGGTCGACGTGACGTCGATGTGGTCGGTCTCGGGGAACGACCGCAGCAGACGCCGTGTCCGGCCCTGCCAGTCCTCGTTCGACGGGATCGAGTCGAGCAGGTGTGCCAGGACGGCCAGAGCGTTGTAGACGCCGAACTCCTTCGGGGCGGGTTCGGCCGAGAGGTGGGCGAGGGACGGTACCTGATCGACGGTGGGGCGCCTCGGGGCGACGACGAGCTTGCGGTTGAAGAGGCGGGCATGGTGCGCTGCGACGTTGCGGACGTAGTTCAAGGACGCGAGCCAGCTCTGCATGAGTTTCTTCGTCGGCACCGAGAACTCGCGGGCGACCTCCGTGGCGAGGTCGTTCCGCAGCCCGCCGTACAACCGTGAGACCTGACCGAACTCCATGAGTTCGGTCACCACCCAGATCGGCATCCGGCCGTCGTACTTCTCGCGGAAGTGTGTGACGAAGGCCTCCTCCGAGGCGGCCTGACGCACCCGCAGCCGTTCCGACCAGGCCTCGTGCCCGCTCGGACGCACCTCGCCGTCGGTGGAACGAGGCTGGAGGAAGGACCGCGCGAACGACGCCTCCTCCTCGTGGGCGAACGGCGACACTCGGCCGAGTGTGTGCGCGAGACGGGTCCGCACCGCCACCTCCACTCGCTCGACCGCCTCGAGTACGAGCAGCCGGAGGCGGCGATCGAAAGCCAGGAGTGCCGCAGCATCTCCGAACGACGTCCCTGCCCGGTAGGTCTCCCCGACCTCGGTCGCGCTCCGACCATCATCACCGGTGACGACCCGGGAGACGCGGAACGGGTAGAGGTAGCCGGTCAGTCGGTAGTACCCCACCTCGCGGAGGACGGCTGCTGCCGCGTCGTCGTCCGGAACGGCGAGACCGCGGGAGCGCAACAACGCGATCTGGTCGTCGATCGACAACCATGGTTTCGCGTACGACTCCATGCAGCTCCCGGGAACAGAAAATCGGCCCGAGCCGTGAGGCGAGCGGGCCGATCGTGATGCCTCGATCGTACTGGACCTCGATGGTGTGAGCAACAGCGACGCAGCGTCGCGTTCGGCGGGCGTTAGCGGGACGCATGCGTCGGGCGAGGCGGCGTCAGGATTCCGTTAGGGACCGCCTGGAGGCCCGGCGCAGGACCCAGCATCGGTTCGGCACCACACGTGGTGCGGTCCGCGTCGCCCGGCGCGGGCTCCTTCGGAACATCATGGAGTCCCTCGTGTTCGACGTCTTCGTCGTCGCCGGTGTCCTCGCCGTGTTCGGCGTGGTGGCACTCATCGCCAAGTGGGTGGAGCGGCTGTGATCGTCGTCACCATCGCCGCCGCCGTCCTCGGCATCGCAGCAGTCGTGTACCTCGTGTGGGCGCTCGTCCGCCCGGAGCGGTTCTGATGGGCGCCGCCGACGTCTGGGCGGGCATCGTCCAGGTCGCGACCCTCGTCCTGCTGCTCGTCGTCGCGTACCGGCCGCTCGGCGACTGGATGGCGCGCGTGTACACGCCGACCCGGCACGCACGCGTCGAGCGCCTGGTCTACCGGGTGATCGGCGTCGACCCGGACGCCGAGCAGTCCTGGCCCGCGTACCTGCGCGGCGTGCTGCTCTTCAGCGTCGTCGGGCTCCTGCTCGTGTACCTGCTCCAGCGCATCCAGGTGGTGCTGCCGGGCGACCTCGGGCTGCCGGCGGTCGGACCGTCGCTCGCCTTCAACACGGCGGCGTCCTTCGTCGCGAACACGAACTGGCAGTCGTACTCACCCGAGGTCACCGTCGGGTACACCGTGCAGATGGCGGGCCTCGCGGTGCAGAACTTCCTGTCCGCCGCGGTCGGCCTGTCGGTGGCGGTCCCCCTCGTCCGCGGGTTCGCCCGGCGCCGCTCCGGCACGCTCGGCAACGTCTGGGTGGACGTCGTCCGCGGCACCGGCCGCCTGCTGCTGCCGGGGGCGTTCGTGTTCGCGATCGTCCTCGTCGCCGGCGGTGTCGTCCAGTCGTGGGGGAGCGGCACCGACGTCACGACGCTGATCGGCGGGACGCAGCACATCCCGGACGGCTTCGTCGCGTCGCAGGAGGCCATCAAGGAGCTCGGCACGAACGGCGGCGGCTACTTCAACGCGAACTCGGCGCACCCGTTCGAGAACCCGCAGGCGTGGACGAGCCTCGTCGAGGTCTTCCTCATGCTCGTCATCCCGTTCTCGCTGCCGCGCACCTTCGGCCGGCTCGTCGGCGACGACCGCCAGGGGATCGCCATCCTCTCGGTGATGGCGGGGATCTTCCTCGTCTCCCTGTCGGTGATGTCGATCGCCGAGCTCGCCGGCGGCGGCAGCGCGACCCAGGCCGCGGGCGCCGCGATGGAGGGCAAGGAGGTCCGCTTCGGCATCCTCGGCTCCACGCTGTTCTCGACCGCGACGACCTCGACGTCGACCGGCGCCGTCAACGCGATGCACGACAGCTACACCCCCATCGGCGGGATGATGGCGCTCGTCAACATGATGCTCGGCGAGGTCACCCCGGGCGGTGTCGGCTCCGGCCTGTACGGCATGCTCGTGCTCGCCGTCATCACGGTGTTCATCGGCGGGCTGCTCGTCGGCCGGACCCCCGAGTACCTCGGCAAGAAGATCCGGGCACGCGAGATGACCTTCGCGGCGCTGTACATCCTCGTCACGCCGACCCTGGTGCTCCTCGCGACCGCGCTGTCCCTGGTGATCCCGGGCGTCCGGGAGCAGGTCCTCGGCACGAGCATCTTCAACCCGGGCAACCACGGCCTGTCCGAGCTGCTCTACGCCTTCACCTCCGGCGCGAACAACAACGGCTCGGCGTTCGGCGGCCTCACCGCGAACACGACGTGGATGAACTCCGCGCTCGGCGTCGTGATGCTCCTCGGGCGCTTCGTCCCCATGGTGTTCGTCCTGGCGCTCGCCGGGTCGCTCGCGAACCAGGACCGCGTCCCCGAGACCGTCGGCACGCTGCCCACGCACCGCCCGCTCTTCATCGGGCTGCTCGCCGCCGTCGCCGTCATCGTCACCGCACTCACCTACTTCCCGGTGCTCGCACTGGGACCGCTCGCAGAAGGACTGTCATGACCATCGTGACCTCCGAGCACGAGGCGACCAGCGCCTCCAGGCCGGCCACCCGCTCGTCCGCATTCGGGCCCCGCCAACTCGTGGCGGGCCTCCCGGGCGCCCTCCGCAAACTCGACCCGCGGGTCATGTGGCGGAACCCCGTGATGTTCATCGTCGAGGTCGGCGCGGCGCTCACCACCGTGACGGCGTTCGTCGAGCCGTCCGCCTTCACGGCCGCGATCGCCGTGTGGCTCTGGCTCACCGTCGTGTTCGCCAACCTGGCGGAGTCCGTCGCCGAGGGCCGGGGCAAGGCCCAGGCAGACACCCTGCGGAAGACCCGCTCGACCACGAGCGCCCGCCGCGTCATCGGGTACGACGCGTCCGACGCGGCAGCGCTGGCGAACGCGACCGAGGAGATCGCGTCCGTCGACCTCGCGAAGGGCGACGTCGTCGTCGTGGCGGCCGGCGAGGTGATCCCCGGCGACGGCGACGTCGTCGAGGGCATCGCGTCCGTCGACGAGTCGGCGGTCACCGGCGAGTCCGCGCCCGTCATCCGCGAGTCCGGGGGCGACCGCAGCGCCGTCACCGGCGGCACCCGCGTGCTGTCCGACCGGATCGTCGTGCGGATCACCTCGACACCCGGCGAGACCTTCATCGACCGGATGATCCGGCTCGTCGAGGGCGCCGCCCGGCAGAAGACGCCGAACGAGATCGCGCTGAACATCCTGCTCGCGTCGCTGTCGATCGTCTTCGTCATCGTCTGCCTCACCATGCAGCCCATCGCGGGACTCGTGGGCGCCACCGTCAGCGTGCCGGTGCTCATCGCGCTGCTCGTCTGCCTCATCCCGACCACCATCGGCGCGCTGCTCTCCGCGATCGGCATCGCCGGCATGGACCGGCTCGTGCAGCACAACGTGCTCGCGATGTCCGGTCGCGCGGTCGAGGCCGCCGGCGACATCACGACCCTGCTGCTCGACAAGACCGGCACCATCACGTACGGCAACCGCCGCGCGTCGAGGGTCGTGCCGGTGCCCGGCGTGTCCGAGCGCGAGCTCATGGAGGCGTCCGCGCTGTCCAGCGCCGCGGACGGCACCCCGGAGGGGCGCTCGATCGTGTCCCTCGCCGCCGAGTCCGGGGTCGCGCCGGGCCTGCCCGACGGTGCCGTCGAGGTGCCGTTCACCGCGCAGACCCGGATGTCCGGCGTCGACCTCGCCGACGGCTCCTCGGTGCGCAAGGGGGCCGCGGCAGCAGTGCTCGCGTGGGCTAGAACCGCCTCAGCCGGTGTCACCGCGGCGATCGACGCCGCCGTCGCCGAGATCTCGGACCAGGGCGGGACACCGCTCGTCGTCGGCCGGCGATCGGCCGCGGGACAGGTGGACCTGCTCGGCGTCGTGCACCTGAAGGACGTCGTGAAGGACGGCATGGCCGCCCGCTTCGAGTCGCTGCGCGCGATGGGGATCCGCACGGTGATGATCACCGGCGACAACCCCCGCACCGCCGCCGCGATCGCCGCCGAGGCCGGGGTCGACGACTTCCTCGCCGAGGCCACCCCGGAGGACAAGCTCGCCTACATCCGCAAGGAGCAGGAGGGCGGCAACCTCGTCGCGATGACCGGCGACGGCACGAACGACGCCCCGGCCCTGGCCCAGGCGGACGTCGGCGTCGCGATGAACACCGGGACGACCGCGGCGAAGGAGGCCGGCAACATGGTCGACCTCGACTCGGACCCGACGAAGCTCATCGACGTCGTCCGGATCGGGAAGCAGCTCCTCATCACCCGCGGCGCGCTCACCACCTTCTCGATCGCCAACGACGTCGCGAAGTACTTCGCGATCATCCCGGCGATGTTCCAGGCGGCGTTCCCCGGTCTCGCGGCGCTCAACGTCATGGGGCTGCACAGCCCGTCGTCAGCGATCCTGTCCGCGGTGATCTTCAACGCGCTCGTCATCGTGGCGCTCATCCCGCTGTCGCTGCGCGGCGTGCAGTACCGCGCCGCGTCCGCGTCGTCGATCCTCGGCCGCAACCTGCTCGTCTACGGGCTCGGCGGCGTCATCGTCCCCTTCATCGGCATCAAGCTCATCGACCTCGTCGTCGGTCTCATCCCGGGATTCTGATCATGACCGTTCGTTCCACCTTCCGTTCCGCGGGCGTCGCCGTCCGCCTCACCGTGCTCGCCACCGTCGTGCTCGGCGTCGCCTACCCGCTCGCCGTCTGGGGCGTCGGCCAGGCCGCGTTCCACGACCGGGCGAACGGTTCGATGGTCACGGACCCGTCCGGGAAGGCCGTGGGCTCGTCGCTCATCGGGCAGTCCTTCGCCGGGGCGGGGGCCGACCGCTGGTTCCAGTCGCGGCCGAGCGCCGCCGGCGAGGACGGCTACGACGCGGGCGCGTCCTCCGGCTCGAACCTCGGGCCGAGCAACCCCGACCTGACGGATTCGATCCGCGAGCGCCGTGCCGCGATCGCCGAGGCCGACGGGGTCCCCGTGTCGCAGGTCCCCGCGGACGCGGTCACGGCGTCGGGGTCCGGGCTCGACCCGGACATCAGCCCCGCCTACGCACTGCAGCAGGTCTCGCGGGTCGCGGCGGCCCGGGGGGTGTCGGAGTCGACCGTGCGGGAGCTCGTCGAGCAGCACACCGAGGGCCGGCAGCTCGGGGTCTTCGGCGATCCCACGGTGAACGTGCTGGCGCTGAACCTGGCGCTCGCGGACCTGCCCTGACCGTGCCCCCGCCCCCGCCCCCGGCCCCGGCCCCGGCCCCGGCCCCGCCCCCGCCCCCGCCCCCGCCGGCCGCGCCGCTTCGTGCGGCTGAACACCGGTGTTCCCGCGTCGAACACCCGCACGCCGGGGTTCGAAGCGGAAACACCGGTGTCTTGCGGGCAAGACGGGCGGGACGGGCAAGACGGGCGGGACGGGCGGGACGGGCGGGACGGGCGGAACAGCACGGCACGAACAGCGAGAGGATGAGCACGTGAAGCGCGGGAAGCTGCGGGTCCTGCTCGGTGCAGCACCCGGCGTCGGCAAGACGTTCACCATGCTCGAGGAGGGCCACCGCCTCCGGGCCGAGGGCCGGGACGTCGTCGTCGCCGTCGTCGAGACGCACGAGCGGGCCGCCACCGCCGCCCTCGTCGACGGCCTCGAGGTCGTCCCGCGCCGCACGGTCCAGCACCGCGGCGTCGAACTCGACGACATGGACCTCGACGCCGTGATCGCCCGGGCGCCCGACGTCGCCCTGGTCGACGAGCTCGCACACACGAACGCCCCCGGCAGCGCGAACGAGAAGCGCTGGCAGGACGTCGAGGCACTGCTCACCGCCGGCATCAGCGTCATCTCGACGGTGAACATTCAGCACATGCAGTCGCTCGGCGACGTCGTCCGCGAGATCACCGGCACCGTGCAGCGCGAGACCGTCCCCGACGCCGTGGTGCGCGCGGCCGACCAGATCGAGGTCGTCGACCTGGCCCCGGCCGCACTCCGCGAACGGCTCTCCGACGGGCTCGTGTACCCGGCCGCCCGGATCGACGCGGCGCTGTCGAACTACTTCCGGCTCGGCAACCTCACCGCCCTGCGCGAGCTCGCCCTGCTCTGGCTCGCCGACGAGGTCGACGACGCGCTCAAGGCCTACCGCGCCGAGCACGGCATCGACCACCGCTGGGAGACCCGGGAGCGCGTGCTCGTCGCGCTGACCGGCGGCCCCGAGGGCGAGACGCTCCTCCGCCGTGGCGCCCGCATCGCTGCCCGGAGCGCAGGCGGCGAGCTCGCGGCCGTGCACGTCACGACGAACGACGGCCTGCGCGAGCGGCACCCCGGCGCGCTCGGCAAGCAGCGCACCCTGCTCGAGCAGCTCGGCGGGACGTACCACCAGGTCGTCGGCGACGACGTGCCCGGCACGCTCGTCCGCTTCGCCCGGTCGATCGACGCCACGCAGATCGTCATCGGCGTCAGCCGTCGCAGCCGGATCGCCGCCGCGCTCACCGGGCCGGGCATCGGGAACACCGTGATCCGCGAGTCCGGCGACATCGACGTGCACGTCGTCACGCACGAGCGCGCGGGCGGCGGGATCGCCCTGCCGAAGCTCGGCGGCAGCCTGTCCCGCAGCCGGATCGTCGCCGCGTTCGCGATCTCGGTCACCATCGGACCGCTGCTGACCTGGCTGCTCTCGTTCACGAGCGACCCAGACGCCATCACCGTCGACGTGCTCGCGTACCAGCTGCTCGTGCTCGTCGTCGCGCTCACCGGCGGCATGTGGCCAGCAGTGTTCACCGCCGTGCTGTCCGGGCTGAGCCTCGACTTCTTCTTCGTGCAACCCCTGCACATGGTCACCGTGCAGCAGCCGTGGCACCTGGTCGCCCTCGTCATGTACGTGATCAGCGCCGTGCTCGTCAGCTTCGTCGTCGACCGTTCCGCCCGCCGGTCCCGCGCCGCGAAGCGCGCCGCCGCCGAGTCGGGCCTGCTCGTCGGCATCGCCGGCAGCGTCCTCCGCGGCGACGACGCCCTGCAGGCGCTCGTGGACCGGACCCGCGAGGCGTTCGGCTTCGCCGGCGTCCGGGTCCGCCAGGGCGACGAGGTGCCGGCCACGTCGGGGACGTTCGGCGGGACGGCGGACGCCGCCACGCGCCTCCCGTCCGGCGCGGTCCTGGAGTTCGCGGGCGCGCCCGACGACCCGACCCAGCGCCGGCTGCTGCGTGTCGTCGAGCAGCAGCTCGACGCCGCCCTGGAGCACCGCGAGCTCGCCCGGACCGCCGGGACGGCGGAGCGGATCGCGGCGGCGGACCGCGTCCGCAGCGCGATCCTCGCGGCCGTCGGCCACGACGTCCGGCGGCCGATCGCGGCCGCCTCCGCCGCCGTGCAGACGCTGCGCGCCCCGGACCTGGTCCTCGCCCCGGCCGACCGGGAGGCGCTGCTCGCCACCGCCGACGAGAGCCTCCGTCAGCTGGCGGTGCTGCTGGCGGACCTGCTCGACGTCAGCCGCGTGCAGGCGGGGGTGCTCGCCGTCACCCCCGTGCCGACCGCCCTCGAGACGGTCGTCGCCCCCGCGCTCGACGAACTCGAACTCGGCCCGGACGACGTGGACCTCGACCTGCCGGCGGACCTGCCGCCGGTGCTCGCCGACGCCGTGCTCCTGCAGCGCGTCGTCGTGAACCTGCTCGCGAACGCGCAGCGCTACGCGCCCGACGGCACCCGCGTCCGCATCGCCGCGAGCGCCTTCGGCGGCGGGGTCGAACTGCGCGTCGCCGACCACGGGCCGGGCATCCCGTCGGACCGGATCGAGGAGGTCTTCCAGCCGTTCCAGCGGCTCGGCGACACCGACAACGACACCGGCCTCGGGCTGGGGCTGGCCCTCGCGCGCGGCTTCACCGAGGGGATGGGCGGCACGATCGAGGTCGACGACACCCCCGGTGGCGGCCTGACCGTCGTGGTGCGGCTGCCCATCGCCGGGCACGTGGGAGTGGAGGTCCGATGAGCACGAAGGTCCTGATCGCCGACGACGACGCGCAGCTCGTCCGCGCCCTCGCCGTCACCCTGACCGCCCGCGGCTACGACGTCGTGACGGCGCGCGACGGCCGCGAGGCGATCGACGCGGTGATCACCGAGCGGCCGGACATCGTTCTCCTCGACCTCGGCATGCCCCGGCTCGACGGGCTCGGCGTCCTCGAGGGGATCCGGGCGTGGTCGCAGGTGCCGGTGCTCGTGCTCTCCGGCCGGACGGACTCATCGGACAAGGTCGACGCGCTCGACGCCGGGGCGGACGACTACGTGACGAAGCCCTTCCAGATGGACGAGCTGCTCGCCCGGCTCCGGGCGTTCGGCCGTCGGCAGGCCGCCGTCGCCGCGTCCACCGGTGCGACGCCGACGGTGTCGGTCGGGGACCTCGTGGTCGACCTCGTCGCGAAGCAGGTCACGCCGCCGTCCGGGCCGGCGATCCGGCTCACTCCGACGGAGTGGCGTCTGCTGGAGGTGCTCGTGACGAACCCGGACCGGCTGATGACCCGCGAGATGCTGCTCACCGAGGTGTGGGGGCCGACGCACGGCAGCGACTCCGGGTACCTGCGGCTGTACATGGCGCAGCTGCGGCGGAAGCTCGAGCCGGACCCGTCGCACCCGCGGTACCTCGTCACCGAGTCCGGCATGGGCTACCGGTTCGCCCCCTGACCCGCCGTCCCGCCCGCCCGTCCCTCCCGTCCCCGCGCCCGTCCCGTCCCCCCGCCCGTCCCCCCGTCCCCGCCAGTCCAGTGAGCAGAAATCGTCGGGTGCGGACGCGGCACCCGACGATTTCTGCTCACTGGACAGGGACAGCACGGGGACGGGACAGGGACGGGACAGGGACTGCACGGGGACCGCAACGGGGCAGGCGAGGACCGGACGGACGGGAGGCGCGGTGCCAGCTGGCACCGCG
>Ga0265798_10007432_pt1 | contig 14165 bp, 12 predicted proteins | sample P3T30metagenome_FD_192430 | JGI IMG/M metagenome (GOLD analysis project Ga0265798, IMG submission 192430) | Plant litter microbial communities from East Loma Ridge, Irvine, California - P3 T30 | ecosystem: Environmental > Terrestrial > Plant litter > Unclassified | place: USA: California...
TTGTCCACCATCATTATGCGTCAAACGCGGCGTGATGAATTCAATTCTTAGCTTCCACTCTAGACTCACACCACTGGTGATGAACTCTGGCGTCGCATTTGGTGGTATTGTGGGCGAGAATGCAAGCTTCCGGGCAAAAAGCGCATTTTCGGAAAAAGAGGCGTGCACCTTCTTTGTGACTCGGTAGATTGAGGCGTTGGAACGGAGTGCTATGGCTGGGTCGACCTTTTCAGAGGTCTCGAGCGAGATCTGGATAGAGTAACAGGGAATGTGCGAGTCTGTAAAGTCTATGACTGCGGTCATCGTTTCCCCTAGACGATATGAGGGTCGAGCTAGCATAATAACTGCCACACGCCGACCACTGCGAGCTATTTCAAAGCGATTAGCGCTTTGATTGGCTGCACCAGTCAAGTTACTACGCAAAATCGCAGTGTCAATGAACTCTTTCATGGTCTGAGGTTCTTCACCAAAGGATGACCGGCCAGGCATAGTACCTGTAGGTGACAGCAGGCCCATGCTGGAGTTCTGCCGAGGGCGGTCAAGAAGATTGTCGACATATTCAAGGAATTCGCCAACTGTGTTTTCGTCTGGCTTGCCGGGCGGAGTACTCTTCTTGGTTGGAGAGAACTTTGCGCTTGCTGAAGGATCTACGCTTGTTGTTCGTGCTTGATCCCGTAGCATGATATATGGGGACATGAGATCGTGCCCGAGGATCTCGCCACGGCCTGGATAACATTAACACGCAGTCAATATCGTACAAGGGACCAAACATACTGTTTACGCTGCCGAAGACCCGGAACGGGATATCTACATGCTTCACTTGCTGTTCTTTGGTCGAACCTGCGCGTTGTGTGCCGATGGTAAGGTTGTATGCTACCTTCATGGATCGTCCTTTATGCGAAGGTGGCAGACCTCTTGGTATCGTGAAGCTGTATGTATAGCTGCGGCTTTCCCCAGGCGCGAGCTTCAGATCGACAAACAGGATGGATTGTGGCGTCGTAATGAGAGGGACAGTCTTGGAACTGGCGATACCTCTCATTTCCCGGATGCTCGAGGGCTCGGAAGGACCCAGTAATCCACCTATCGACTCTCCGATGTTGCTCCAGCCCAACGCACCAAATAGACCGCTTTCGCGCTTCGTCTTTTCAACGCCCACGACGCCACCCGAGCCCTGACCACCAAGTACACCCTTTCTCTTTACTTCTTCAAAGGGTGCCTGGTTAATGAGAGATCCATCCAGAGTAAAGGAACCCATTATCTGTGCATAGCCCATCATGATCGACTCTGGTTGGGCCTGTCTGCTTGGCGGGGCCAAATGCGATAGACGTCGCTGATGCAAGGGTCGGGGTAGTAGGCGTGCTGAAGGATGAGCAGCATACTCGGAAGCCATTGTCTCGTTAGAGTTGTTGCTCATCGAGTAAAACTCTCCACTGCTACGCGGGGTGTCGTTTAAGCTTGAACCGGATATTATGCGGGCGACGGGCGAAAGCGAGTCGACATTGGAGTGTCCGAGTAGTTTCTGGCTGTCAGGGGGCGGTTGTGGAGAGTTACGTCGTACGTGTATCGGGAGCTTCGGAGGACTGTTATTGGGCGGTGGTTGCGATGCATCTTCAAGCGGAGGCGCGGCGGGGAATTTGAAGTTGTGTGAGAACGAGTTTGAAGGCTTCCGTCCTGTAGCTGGTAGAGCTGGTGTGCTTGGGGTTGTCGTGACACCTGGGCGCCTTCCATTCCGACGGGCAGGAAAGGCAAAGTCGGTGGACTCGTGGCTTCTCGGAGAAGAGGCTTCGCCGGAGAGTGGAGAGGGGTGTGTGGCTGATCGATGGCCCGGTGAAGCAACTACTGCCATGTCAGCCAAGGGAATATATCTCAAAAATTTGTGTTCTTCGTACTGGGATATGAGTTTGGCCGGCCGGGCACAACCTGCAGACTCGCTGATCTTCCGTGCCCCCTGGCTGGCCGTCTGGTGGGTATGCTTCTATCATGACTCAATTCGGTGCCGGCATCAGTTCCCAAGGAGACAATTGATACGGATCTCCCATGCTTCTGCGCGCTCGCGTTATTGCCACTGCCACTGCCGTTACCATTGCCATGTGCTGGGCTCGGCGGCACAGCCGATGCGCGACCTCCAGCTGTTGATGGGGCGTATATTGATAGCGCAGGGCCATGTCCGCGAACATGTGACGGCGGTAATTGGGAGGCAAAGGATGAATTGCGGGAGACGGAGGGCCGGGTCGAGGAGTGAACGGGTGGTACGTTGAGCTTCCGCTGGCGCTGGCGCTCTCCTCCCATAGCAAAGCCATTCGGCCTGCGTGTGGGGGAGCGTTCGTGTCCTTCGGGCAGGGCTACATTCTTAAAGGTAATAGTGCATTCTATGTCTTCGCCGGCGAACACGGTAGAATCCTTCCATTGTACGAATACCCGGATGTTCGACGCGGACATGGTAGGGAAGAGCGACACGGGCTGCGGTCTTGGGAGCAGCTCATCGGGCGCGGCAATCAAGCGGCATGACGACTGCCAGGCATGAACCCTAAGAACGGCAGCGACGGCAGCAAGCTGGGTTGGAGTGCAGGTGAAGATAGCGGCTCTGTACTTGAGGTGAACGTGCTCCGTCATGCACTGGCCATCCATGTTCCTACCCCAGGGTCTAGCTAGGCTTAGGCCCGTGCTTCCCTGTATCGCCCAACAGAACAGCACGACCATATCTCCACATTTACAATTACAACACTACACTCAACCGGATCATGGAGGAGACGGTTGGTTACTTCAAGTTCATTTCCGAACCCATCTGCATTGATTGTTTCCAGCCAAGACAACCACTGACTGCGTCGACCTCTATTTCCACCCGAACCTACCTAATTGTTGGAAGGGTATCTATACTCCATGACGGGAAAGAACTCCTCTTTTATCAACCGTGGGCTCGTGAAGCGGAACATGGGATTGGAAGACCCAGCTTTGTCATTGGTACCGCTTGCTCGACTTCCACCAAAACTCTGCTGGCCAATGAGGGCGGCCGTGGTTTTGCAGTCTAATGAATGATAAGTGCTTGGATCGAGACATGTTTTGACTGTAAACTTACTAATGTAGAAGTTTCCAGCAGAATAACGGAGAGCATCTTCAGCCTCGCGGATGGCAGCACGCGAGTTGGCGAAGACCGCGCCTGTCAGCGCAAAATTGCCACCAGTTTGGTCAACTTTCTCCAACATCTGGCTCCATTCCCCGTCAGGATAGATGTAGATGGCCAGTACGGGGCCAAAGACTTCGTGGTTGAATAGCGTATGGTCTGGCGAATCGGCAAGGTAGACTGTCGGCTTGACGTAAAAGCCTTCAGAGTCGTCATAAGTGCCACCCACGAGGAGCTTCAGTGAGCTATCTTTGTTGCTCTCGTCGATGATAGCCTTGATCTTCTTGAATGAGCGGCGATGGATTACCGGGCCCATGAAAGCAGCGAGATCTTCATGTGGATTGCCCTGAGTGATACCCGTGACGTCTTCGACCAATGTGTCGATGAACTCCTTGGATCGAGATTCTGGAAGGTATAGACGAGACGTTGCAGAGCACTTTTGGCCCTGATATTCGAATGAGGCACGGATGACATGCTTCACTGCGGATTGAACGTCTGCAGTAGAGTGGAGAAGAGTAAAGTTCTTGCCACTAGTCTCTCCGACCATTCGAGGGAACTCCCGATAAGTGCTGTTACCGATGCCTTGGCCGATGCGGGCGCAGAGAGACCGGAAGACATCTGAGGACCCCACAAAGTTGAGTCCGGCAAAGTCACGATGGTTGAAAACAACATCATTGATCTCTTCAGGCTCTCCGGGTACAAATTGAATGACATCTGGCGGCAGACCAGCCTCTAAAAGAATCTTGTAGACGATGGTGCTCGCATAGACATTAGAGGGGGAAGGTTTCCAGAGTACCACGTTACCCATGATCGCAGGACCGGAGATCAAGTTGCCGCCAATAGCAGTGAAATTGAATGGCGAAACAGCATAGACGAAACCCTCCATTGGCCGGTAATCGACTCGAGACCACATGCCGTCTGTACCTCGCTCAGGTTGTTTCTCAAGAATCTCGGCCGCATAATTGCAGTTGAGGCGGAAGAAATCTGCCAATTCAGCAGCAGCATCTACCTCCCCCTGCCAGATATTCTTGCCCTGACCGAGCATGGTTGCAGCTATCAGTTCATATCGGTACTTGGTTGCGACCAGCTCGGCGGCCTTGAGGAAGATCGCTGCTCGGTCGACGAAAAGCGTGTTTTCCCATGATCTCTTTGCCTTGAGAGCTGACTCAATGGCCGCAAAAACCTGTTCCTTGGTAGCGAGTGGGTAAGAGGTGAAGGTAATCTTATGGTCCGCTGGCAATGGCTGATCCCATGTTTTATACACCTCGTGCGATTTTCCACTGAAGAGTATCTCGCTCTGAAGAGGAATCTGCGACTTCATACGCTTCAACGTCTCTTCTAGCTGGATGCGTTCAGGAGAGCCCCTCTCGTATGTGGGATTTGGCTCGTTACGCGCATCAGGCAACCGGAATGGTACTGTAGCTTTTGTACGAAGCTGGTATGGAGAGTGTGTACATCGTGTTGTGTAGGCCAGAGGTCGTCGTGCGCTGTGGTGTAGTTGTCGGAGCGTTCGAATGTTCGACATCTTGGATAGGTATGGCGGGGCGGGGAGGGGTGAGCAGGCAGCTACTCCATTGCTGGATATAGTCTTCTATAGTAACAACAGTACTCACTCCACAACGGCATCGCGTTCCGACAGCTGTTAGCATTTATCTGGTGACCTCGCTGGAATCTACTGCCCGCGAATATCCGTTTGTGGCATGAATCGGAGAGACCTTTGGTAAGCTGAACATGGTACCGGCTTAGGCCCTTACTTTGCGTCAATTTGCAAGTTCATCGGAAGGGTTCCCGATGCAAAAAAACACGTGATATGAACAGTGAGGGGGCGGGACATGACAAAGAAAGATGTATAATGGCACTAAGCTATTGAAGGACGTTGATGCACTCAGATTGACATTTTCCTCATTCCACCTGAGCAAGCGGTCAATTTCCGGGTCATGCAAGATAACAATTCGGATAACGAGCGTGTGGAAACACGTGCTAGGTGATAAGAGCGGGAGGGCATCCGTACTTCGGGTGCGCTAATTCAGCAACTTTATCCAGATAGGTCAAATGCTTATTAATTTGGACAACGCAGCTCCGCGCGTTACCGGAGTCTTCACTAGCATTAGATTGGGAAATTTTGAATGACGAGGAGTTCATGAAATGGGAGAGCAGGCACAAGCGGCCCGAGAATGCCAAGCCATGACCTCAGACAACAATACCTAGATCCCCGCACCGGGAACTAGCTACAATCTTTCCTCGATCCGTAGTAGACCAAGACAATCTGCCTCCTGCATCTAGAATAAGACGACCATTTTTCGTATCTTACTAATGACTTCGTGCGGAGACTCTTACACACCACACCTAACCACTTCTTCTGGCAACTGCAAGCGCAATGGCAACCCCCGGTAACAGCCATAGAGTGATGAAGAGATCTACAAACGCGTATAGTCTTTCAATTGCACCTGGAAAAAGACGGCACTGAGACTGCGAACAGCTGCTCGCGATGCAGGAGACAAAAGATCAAATGCTCAGGCCAACACCCGTGCTCGAACTGCGGCAGACGAAACCTTAGTTGCATTTTCGATGACCGAGATAACAAGGTGCTGGTGACTCAAGGGTGGTTTTAGCGACCTCCAATGAAGGTGGAGACTGACACTCCTCAGATATCTCTCCGATCTACAGGCAAAAATAGCCCAACTAGAGCAAACTCCAGTGAATAGATCAAGGTCATCTCAAGCAGGAACAACAGGGAATAATGTGGCGCCTCAGGGCGAGGAGATGGATCCATCAGAGATCGACGAACGACAGCAGATGGTAAATCAATCTAGCCTTGAGGGGACAAGAGAGAACTCACCAAGAGCTCGACTTGATGCTGATGAACCGAACTTGGTCAATCCGCTCATCGAGTCCTCCAAGTTCATGCTGTCGTCAGGGAGGACTTGTGAGTTTCCTGACATTCTACAGTTCATCTGAACTGACTAATACTCTATAGTTTACATGGGAACCTCGTCGAATTGGTCATTTCACGGACAGATATTGAGCTTAGTGCATGAACACATCCGCAAATCACCACTCCCTAGTTCGGATCTCTTATTCGATGGCTCAGCATATGAGCTACAGTGGGACGGCTCAAGAAGTCTGCCAGACTCTAATACTGCGGTCATTCCAAGCATCGATTATGCCATCTACCTTATTAATGCTGTCAAGTTTCACTGTGCTCAGCTGTTGCATCTTTTCGATGAGGAAGAGTTCATGGCAAACTTTCATGCATTCTATTGCAATTCCGAAAGAGGACTTTGGAAAGGGAGCCTGTGGTACATACACTTCCTGCTGATCCTCGCATTTGGAAAAACATTCGTTCAAGGGAAGAGCCAAGCACAGCGACCGCCAGGTGCAGATCTTTTCGTCCAAGCGCTTCAGCTCCTTCCTGATACCAATCGCCTATGTCAAGAGCCGGTGGTTGCGATCGAGATACTATGCTGTATATCGCTTTACTGGCAATGTTTAGACTCGAGAAACGCAGCTCATGTAACAGTATGTCGGTGTCTTTTGCGATCTTTGCCTTACTTACCTCAATATAGATAGGCCAAGCTATGCGTATATCAATGATCCAAGGTATGCATACAGATATGCCAGTTGAAAACCTAGGAGAGCCTCTCGTACAACGATGTCGAAAAATATGGTGGACAGTATACATCTTAGATCGACAGATGACATCGTTGATGGGCATACCTCAATCGATTCGAGATGACGACATCTCTTGCCAACTTCCAGACTTTGTAGGCTCTACGCAGCGTGCTGCAGCTCTCAACATGCAGATCAAGCTCGCACAAATATATGGAGAGATGGCTAGAAGTATGTCATCTTAGTCTAAGCTACTTCTGACATGGCTAATCTTAGCACTCAGCTGTCTATGGAACCAAAGGCAGACTACGCAAGAAGTTTGTGATCAGCATAAAGGCTGCGTTAGATAATCTCGTATCACTGGCGGATGAACTCCGACAGTCATTTCCCCTGCATGACGACGAGCGCTTTGGTGGCATATCGAGGATACCTGCACATTTGCACCTATACTACTACCAGGTACTCAACTGCGTCTTTTGGATATCGTTTGAAGCTGACACCACTTTCAGGCCATTGTTGTCGTGACAAGACCATTGCTCTTCTGTTGCCTAAAGAAAGTCTTTGAGTCACCACAGGAGGTTAAGCCCTTGATCTCGTCACGCAAGATACGACAGTTACTACAAATGTCGCTCGAAGCGTCACAGAAGATTTTGAACATCGTAGAAAGTTTACAAGACCAAGGGCTGCTTGGTGAGAAGCATTTTCAAAATGTGCTTATCGTTAATTAATTGTCATCTAGATACCTTCCTCCCGTGGGACCTCGACGCTCTCTTCGTAGCAACTGTAATTCTCATACTGACGCGCTTTGTCGATATCAGCCTGATGGACAGCCAAACGTCATACTTGGACAAAGCCTATGGCTTCTTGGAAGAGATCATATCGAGTGGTAACCGGATCGCCGCTTTCCGAAACATCGAGTTGCGTAAACTTGACGAGATGCTAGCGGAATACTCTATGAATAGACAGCGACCGCCCATTGAATCACCATCTCTGATAAGACCTGGACAGAGCATACAATATCCACTTCCGTTTCCTGAAGGGTACCAATCTACAGCAAACCTGCTTAGCTCGCCAGACACGATGCCGCCGCCATATACAGGTATCAGTGATGAAGGGAGCGGGTTTGGCGATGATATGACTGCTGCGCAAATTCTAGCTGTGGCTGAAACAATGGATATTGAAGAAACGGAGTGGCTATCTTTCGCGACGCTGGACAACTATCAAATGGTTGAACCAACGATCTAGCGGAGAATGGAAGCAGAACATGGCAGATATATCGCGATGAGCAAAGTACTCACTGAAACGAGACGAGTAGCGCTTGTGGCTTGTGAATTGTGCTATAGTATACGTGATAGTTAACTACAGTTTTGATGGAGAGTGCTCTTGTATATCGCGAATCTCCATGACATTGCCTATGCGCCAGCTCACATCATCGTCAAAGCTCTTCTCCTTCGACTTCGGCGTCCTCCAACGCCATCTTTCAATAGTCTGCTTTCCATCTTGTGAGTTCAGTAGGCTATTGACCCACTGTCCAACTATTGGCAACATCTTGAACCCGTGACCCGAGTCACCCGATAAAACCAAGACCGAGGACGAAGTATTGGGGACATAGTCGATGATGAAATCAGAATTGGCGGTATCTGCAAACCAACAGATAAAGGGCTCTACCAGAGGTCGATCGGCAAGATACGGGAGCGTTTGGCGGAGAAGCTCGCGCATATTTCGCTCATCACCTTTCGGTACGAAACGCATCAGCCGGTCCGGTGCTTCCGAGATGCCAGTTAACGGATTGGTGTTGATATAGCCAGCGCCCATGGGACAGATTTTCAGTAAATTCGTCTTGGGGTCTGGCTCGAAGAAGAAGCCCAAATCACGAGCGTAGGTCACAGGAATACCGCGAAGAGCGGCAGTCTCGTTGTAGGTGAGTCGTACATGTGCCACAGTCCACGACTTTGCGGTCACCTCGGTGCCGAGTTCAGGTAGAATTTTGTGGGCTGCAGCACCAACCGCAACGACGACTAGTTTCGCAGCGTGGAAACGCCCGGCTTTGGTTTTAATACCGATGCTCTTTCTGTTGTCTCCTGCTCCCTCATATACAATATTTTCGATGGCTCCGGTATTCGCACCTAGGAAGAACCCGATGCCTTTCTTCCTCGATTCGCAGTATATGCCTTTCAGTGCGTTTGCAGAATGCACATACCCGTCGTATTTGCACACATAGCCTTTCCAGCCAGGCATCTCCCCAGTGAATTGCCAAGCTCCAGCTACATTGCGGACATCATCAGCACCGGAGATGGTATGCAGGAAAGGCTTCAATTCAGGATGATTGTCAGCCGCTGCTTGGAATCTATGTAGCGTATTCATTGCTTTCTGGGGCGCAGCACCAGAAACTACATTCAGATATCCGACACGATGGAAGTACGGTGCATATAGCGGAGTCTGCCAGGCCTTTGTTGCTTCCTATGGTGGGTCCGGTCAACCACTTGAGAACGAGAGAGAGGTAGAGAAGGTGTCGAGATTGGTGTTGGCTACTTACAACAGCCAGATTCGTGTAAAATTCATCTTCATATTCTGCACGCATAATCTTGTTGAGATCATTGCCGGCAGACCATCTCGATGGGATCTCCTCGTCTTTCTCAAAGACAGTAATGTTTGTATACCCATTGTTGGAGAGCTCGAGAGCCGTGGAGAGGCCGAATGCTCCGCCGCCTATGATGGCGATGGGATCGTCTTTTGATATATGCATTTCAAAGAATGAAAGTTGTTCGTACGTTGGAATGGATGATGTAAGTTTGCAAAAGTAATGCGTGGATGAGAGCTAGCAGTGGCCTTTTACCATCCCCGCCGATAGATAGTTGTGCTATGATGTGTGATGCTTCCAGATGTGGGTTTTAAGCAGACGACATGACAGTTTATCGGAAACCCATCTTGTGTCTATTATGGCGGCTCGCTTCCCGTTGTCGTAAATGTTGAGTAAAACCCCCCATCAAATTCGGGTGTCGCTGTAGTGTCAGGGCACTCCGTTACGTGGTTCAGGGTGAACGCTAGTGCATTATCGATAAGACATCTACACCGACTGGCTCGCTCTTCCCCACTTCTCTTGAACTCATGCGCTATCGGCAAAGGTCCCGTATTTGCTGCGGCATGGTATTGTACCGGTCGTTTGCGCTTCTGCTGGTGACGAGAGATAAAGAATAGCTGTGAATTGGTATGGCTGCTATCGAGGGCTACTGTAAATCCTATCACCCACTCCTAGTACAACCTCCGAAACGGAAAGTACTCCCCTATCCTCAGCCATCGACCGGCAAGTTTGTGTGAGAAGATAGCCCATCACCTCTCGTTTAGTAGCAGTATATCATTGATAGATTTGTTCTCAAATAGGCCGCATCAGGCAGCTACAATACCTCACTACCCATCTTAACAAAGCCTATTAGAAGTATACATGCACACATGTACTGGAATTAGGTATTCTATCTGCGAAGTACAAGTACATATCAAGTTCCTGGACCGAGATGCGGCTTTTTATGTATAACAGCGGCGAGGCCTCTCGCTTGATATTGACTTGCGGCATCTGTATAATCAGGAATGCAAGGCTGAGTGAGGAATGACACTTATAGGAAGGTGACAGTGAATAGGGAATACCGAAAAGATAACATCGCGACAGCGAATATGGGGCTTGTCATCAAGAGCAAAAGAAAACATTCGCTGTTCTATCATGAGATGACCTCAAAAGATTTACAGGTATCGTGAAGCTGATACGCGAAGCTTCTACAGCTTCCATAGGACTCTTCCGCAGTAAGCCCGACATCGTCATTTGCATAACCCGATCAAAGCCGCTCAACGTCAACCCCGCACTAGAACACTCTCACATACTCTCATGATTACCATTGGCCTTGAGATGCTTATCATTATATCTCGTGCATCATACTAGCACCAGATGCAGCCGCATTTGGTATTTCCACACGCTTCGGCTGCACGTCCGAAGTACAGGCCGTGACGTGATAGTGTCACGAGCATGGCCACGCCCCACGTTCTAGACATGGAGCGGGGTCCTGCATTAGCATTATATGATAGGGGGTAAGATGAGATAAGGGTATCTACCTGAGATGTTGAGCAGTAGCCAAAGGTGCAATCTCTTCTTGGATGCATTACCTCGTTCGCTTTGCGAAATTGTTCTTCTCCGTAACTGCTAGTTTACAATCATTCAAAGTACATCAAACATGCTTCAACAACGGTTCTCTCCGGTGCCTTTACGATACCTATCTTGTAGAAGGAGCGTTCTCAATGGTTTCAATACCTATGGAATACGACACATTGCCACAACCGTAGTTCCCCGAGACAAGGGCACACCAACAGAAACACAAACGAAAACCCAACTGCGCTCGCAATATCCCCTATCAATAATGCCAACGAACATGCTGATCCGCTCCTTTTTCATAGCTACAATCTCGTCCAACAAGTTCCTTCTCACACCAGCACTGCACCTCCTATCATTTTTCTCCAAACCAGGCCGGAGCTACTTGTTCAATGTAGAACGCAATCCGGTTCTGAAAGCTATCTTGAAGCGGACGCTATACAATCAATTCTGTGCTGGAGAAACGGGACAAGAGACTAAAGCATGTGTGAAGCAGCTAAAAGATCTCGGCTTCAAGGGTGTGATTTTGACATACGCAAAAGAGATGGTATTCGACCACAAAACTGAGTCGGCTGAGGGCCATGCCTCGGAGAAGGTTGCGAGTGACAAGGCTGTCGTGACGCAGGACATGGATATTGAGGCCTGGAAAATGGGGACACTGGGCACACTGGATTTGATCTCGGAGGGCGATATTCTTGCTATAAAGTGAGTCGATCCATCATTGATACTTGCCAGATCAGTCACTAACCGCTTTACAGGACTACAGGAGCTGGCCCCGCCGTTGCTGCCGCGTTCAGCAAAGGTGAACTTCCACCAAAGCAGATGCTCGATGCACTTGAGGAGATAGCTGTCAAGTGTAAAGAGCGCGGTGTACAAATTATTGTTGATGCAGAGTCTCAAAAATGGCAGAAAGGCATTGCTCGGATGGCCCTCGAATTGATGCGCAAGTTCAACCGCGACGGAAAGGCCGTCATCTACAACACTTATCAGTGCTATCTCAAGGAAACTCCCGCAGTGGTCGAACAGCACTTGGCTGACGCAGAGAAGAACGGGTTTACACTTGGACTGAAGCTCGTGCGAGGTGCATACATGCTTTCAGACGACCGGTCTTTGATTCACGACACGAAAGAAGACACCGACAACGCATACGACAGCCTAGCCCAAGGTGCTCTACGCCAGCAGATTGGACCCTTCGGCGCAACTGGACTACATGCAAGACCTTTTCCCTCAGTAAATCTCTTCATCGCTTCGCACAACCGGGACTCCGTGCTCTCGGCCAACAAACTTCACCGTCAGCGTCTAGAAGCTGGCTTACCCACTGTGCCAGTCGCATACGGACAGCTGCACGGCATGTCAGATGAAGTCAGTTTTTCGCTATTGGCAGAGAAAGGAGAGGGTGGGAGGGCGCCAGAGGTCTTGAAATGTACTACGTGGGGTAGTATGGGTGAGTGTTTTGGGTACCTGCTCCGGCGAGCGGTCGAAAATAGGGATGCTGTTTTGAGGACCAAGGATGAGTTTTCTGCGCTGAAGAGGGAGGTCAAGCGGAGATTCTTCTGGGCTTGATGGAATATCGCCATGTTGTACATAATTCATACAAATTTAATCAAGATCAATTTCGTCGCTGCGGTACTAACGCTCATCGTCCACAACCATCTATCAAGTGCCCAGGATAGTTATCTTTTGGCCGATCTCTGTATGCAGACCAACGGCTACCATCGGGCTAGATTCTATAATGACTATGCATACATGCAGAAGAGTGCAGGCGTAAGTGCGGGTCGACGTGGACCCATGCGATAGATAGCCTAGGTCCCAAGCAAATCCGAAGATGTGGGGTCGGGTAGCCTCCCGATAGCGGCATGTCTGTAACGCAAATACTCAAGCTACGATACCCCAGATTTACCAAGTACAACAGGAAATATCACAGATCTGCTTCATCATATCTCATGTGGTTTAAAGTCGACAACTTGAAGAGCAGTATGCCAGGTGAAACACTTTGCATGTTGGGATGCGGTATATACCAACACAACTAGCATGCTGCAGTGCATTCTAACCTTTCCACTAGGCAATCTTGGGACCTCAATTCTGAAGAGCCTTATCAAGGTCCCAAGTGACTCTCGAGCCAGATTCGACAGGTTTGTCGCCTGTGTCCGGAGCGAGTCCAGCGCGCAACGATTAGAAGCTCTCTGCAAGGATTCCGGAGAGTACGGCGACGTTGTTGTGGTTAGGGGTTCCAATATCTCGGCGGTGAAAAGTGCCAGCGTTGTGATATTGGGCGTTGATCCATCACAGGTCCAAGTGACTCTCGAAGAGGAAGGCATGGGCCAGGCACTTATTGGCAAGCTTTTGATCAGTGTAGTTGCAGGATGGTCCAGAGAGAGATTGGAAAGCCTCATCTGTGTCGAATTATCAGAGGAAGAGGCAAAAGAGATATGGGTTCTCCGCACTCTACCTAACGTTGCAGCGCAGGTCTCGCAATCATTGACCGCCATCGAAGAGCCAGCTTGGGGTTTCCCACAGGTGTTCATTGACGTCGCAAACGCAATTTTCTCTCATATCGGAAAACCCGTACACATAGCTCCACGTCTGATGGCTGCAACAACGGCTGTTGGAGGCTCGACACCCGCTTTCTGGGCCATAATGTGCGACGCCTTCATCGATGCTGCTGTAGCAGTTGGCCTGCCGCGTCACATGGCCCAGGCGCAGATATACCAGAGTATGCGCGGCACAGCAGAGATGCTGCAGAGCGGAATTCAGCCAAGTGAGTTGAGAGATATGGGCACAAGTCCAGAGGGGTGTACAATCGGGGGTATCATGATACTAGAGGAGATGGGCATAAGAGGAGCGTTGGGGAAGGCGTTGAGAGAGAGTGTTACAATCGCAAGAGCAATGGAGAAAGATGAAGGGGAGCAACACGTCAATGATACAAGAAGACCATAATGAGGGAAGTAGGAGAATCTAAACTTGAGTTGGCGCAAAAATTACCCGTCTACTGGGTGCTTTATCACATGTAGCATGCTGTAAGATTATACTCTCTGCAAGCTTACCCAGAGGCTTCAGTACCTAATGTCTTGGCAATTATACAGGTAAATTTTTGAGTTAATAGCACGTATAGAACGAATGCCATGCTGGCAACTCTTCTAATCCAGCACGCAGACATGAGACACTCAGCACAGTGAATGCCCGATTATGCTTACTGCCCATGAATAAAAGCTCGTGTATCTTTTGCAACTATTTCCAACACTATGAGCAATTTGCTGCCCTGCAAATATCTACGTATATTAATCGTAAGCCGTAGAGACC
>Ga0265798_10007434_pt1 | contig 14163 bp, 14 predicted proteins | sample P3T30metagenome_FD_192430 | JGI IMG/M metagenome (GOLD analysis project Ga0265798, IMG submission 192430) | Plant litter microbial communities from East Loma Ridge, Irvine, California - P3 T30 | ecosystem: Environmental > Terrestrial > Plant litter > Unclassified | place: USA: California...
GCACCTGGGAAGTCACCTGGGTTACCGGCATGCGGGTGGCGCGCTGCAGGACCGCCGCAGCCGAGCTCGGATGCTTGGGCGAGAGGTGCAGGACGACCACGAAGGCCATCTCCTGCCCGGCCGGCATATTCTCGAACAGGCGCAGCAGCGCCGGCAAGCCGCCCGCGGACGCGCCGATCCCGACCACGGGAAAAGTGATGGTGCTCGGGACCACGCCCAGTTCAGTTGGAGGCGTGCTTGGCGCGCTGGCGGTATCGGACATCGTCTTGGCGTTGTATGGTCAAGCCTGAAGTCTAGACGAACCGTTACCTTTTTTGGCCAGATTATGAAAAAAACAGCATAAATAAAACGAAAATATGGCCGCGAGTAAATACCAACAGGTGAAACCAGTGCTCGATTCAAGGCGCATGGTGCAGCCATCCTGTCGAACGGCGCCGCCCAGGCGGCATGGCTTGCGCCCCTTGCTGCGATTTTCCGGTAGCTTTGTCGTGACGACTACTGGAGGGACGATGACGAAAATCGTGGTGATCGGGGGATCTGCCGGCGCGCTCGAAGCACTCAAGGCCATGCTGCCCATGCTGCCGCAGGACTTTCCTGCAGCTGTCCTGATCGTGACGCACATCGGTTCGCAAAAAAGCACGGTGCCCGACATCCTGGGCCGCTGCTCGGCAATGCCGGTCCGGCACGCGACCGATGGCGAGCCGATCATCTCCGGACGCGTGCTGGTCGCACCGCCCGATGAACACCTCACGGTCGTCGCCAGGGACGGCCGGGCCTACGTGCGGCTGGTGCATGGCCCCAGGGAAAACCACTGCCGGCCGGCGATCGATCCGCTGTTCCGCTCGGCGGCGACGGCCTTCCTGGCCGACACCATCGGCGTCCTCCTGAGCGGCTACCTGGATGACGGCACAGTCGGCTTGCAGGCCATCAAGGCCTGCGGCGGCATGGCCATCGTGCAAGATCCGTTCGAAGCCAAGGCCATGGACATGCCTGCCAGCGCGCTGCAGCACGTCGATGTCGACCGCGTCCTGCGCGTCGGCGACATCGGGCCGTCACTGGTGGAGCTGGCCACGGCCAGCGTGAGGCCCGACGCCCGGGGCGACGACACGTCCGCCTCAGCGGTTCCGGGCTGGATCGGTATCGAAAATCGCATCACGAGCAGGGATAGCGACATGGACGATCTCGAGAAAATCGGCAAACCCTCTTCGCTCACCTGCCCGGAGTGCGCCGGCGCCTTGTGGGAGGTCGGCCACAAGGGTCCCATACGCTACCGCTGCCATACTGGCCATGCCTTTACTGCCAGGGTGCTCGAGACGCTCCAGCGCGACTCGGTGGAAGATGCCATCTGGGGCGCCGTGCGGGCGCTCCACGAGCAGGAGCGGCTCTTCAGCAAGCTCAGCGACAGGGAACGCCAGGCGGGCAATCCGGAAAGCGCGGCCGACTACGCAGCGAAAGCGATGCAGGCAAAGGCGCATTCGCAGACCCTGCGCGAAGTGATCGTGACGCGGACCCTGATGGTCAAGGCCTGAGCCGTCGGTGTGCCGGTCGTTGCCGGCCTCAGCGCCGGGCCGCGGCGCCGATGGCCTGTTCCAGGTCGCTCAGGCCGAAGGGCTTCTGCAGCACGCCATCGACCGGAATCGCCGGCCCCAGCTCGCCCCGGGTGCAGGCCGTGACGATGACCTTCGCCCCTGGCTGGACCGAGCGGACCAGCCAGGGCAGCGACACCGACGGGTTCTTCAGGTGGCGGTTGGTGATGACGACGTCGTAATGCTTGCGCGACAGTTCCGCCAGCGCCTCGTCGGTCGATGCGCAGATGCACGGATCATGCCCGAGCACCTGGGCCATGCTGTGCACGGTCTGCGCCACGCACCCGTCACGCTCCAGGATCAGTATGTGTTTTGCCTTGCCGACCATTTTTTTCCTTTCAGACAGGAAATGATAGTGAAGCGGCGCGCATTCACCGTGCGCCAGCGAACACAGCAGTAAATGGCCGTATGCATGGCGGCTGAAATACAGCTTGACCCAAGCGGTTTTCCAGCGCATGGTGGGGCTACCCAGGAGGAGCCATGCCGATCCCTTCGATACACCCGCAGGACCCGCCCGTGCAACCCACCGCGCCGTCGCCGGAAGAAAAAGCCGCCATGAAACGCGCCCTCGCGCGCGAGGGGTCGGCCGAGCTGTTCGGACGCCTGGAAAGGGAAAACACGGCTTCCCGGGCCGGGGGCCATCCCAAGCGCCGCGGCTTTCGCAAGGAATGACTTGGCAAGCGCCGCTCCCGTCCGTGCCGATGCTTCCCTTGCCTCCTCCAGTCTCGAGGCCGTCAGCGCACGCCTGCAGCGCGTGAACGCCCGCCGCAACAGCCTGGCCAGTGCGCCCGGCGCGGCCATGACCGGGCTTCAGCGCGCATTCGTCCATGGCCGCATGCCGGACCAGGACGCGGCCTCGTTCGTGCAGTGCCATGCCCACCTGATGGGCGGCCTGGCCGCTGCCAGGCGTCCTTGAGCGGCAGGCAGGCGCCGCCCCTGCCCTTCCCTGCGCGCCGTCCTGGCGTGCATGCGTCTTGCCGCTCCTGCCCAGCCGAAGCGGTTAAAATGACGGTCCTGGCATCCCCTGCCCCGCCGTACCGAACACAACAGAAATGACCACCGTCCCGACCGAAATCAACGCCGCCGCCGTCAAGAACAGCGCCACGGAAAAAGTCACCCCCATGATGCAGCAGTACCTGCGCATCAAGAACGACTATCCCACCATGCTGGTCTTCTACCGCATGGGCGACTTCTACGAACTCTTCTTCGAGGACGCGGAAAAGGCCGCGCGCATCCTCGGCATCACGCTCACCGCGCGCGGGAGCATGGGCGGCAATCCGATCAAGATGGCGGGCGTGCCCTTCCACTCGCTCGATCCCTACCTGGCCAAGCTGGTCAAGCTGGGCGAATCCTGCGCCATCTGCGAACAGATCGGCGACCCGGCGCTGAGCAAAGGCCCGGTCGAGCGCAAGGTCGTGCGCGTGGTCACACCCGGCACCCTGACCGACTCCGACCTGCTGCCCGAAAAGGCCGAGCGCCCGCTGCTGGCGCTGTATGCGGTCAGCAACCGCAAGCAGGTCACCACGGGCCTGGCCTGGATGTCGCTCGCCAGCGGCGCGCTGCGCCTGATGGAATTCACCGGCGACGCGCGCGCCAACGACATCCGCCTGGCCCAGGAACTGGAACGTATCGCCCCGGCCGAGATCCTGCGCGCCGACGATGGCAACCTGTTCGAGGACGGCCCGTTCGCCCACACCCAGCGCGTGCCCGAATGGCACTTCGACGTGGTCAAGGGCCACAAGGCGCTGATCGACCAGCTGGCCGTATCGACCCTTACCGGCTTCGGCGCCGATGGCCTGGGCGCCGCGTTCGGCGCGGCCGGTGCGCTCCTGCGCTACGCCCACGCAACCCAGGGCCGCGGCCTGCAGCACGTGAACAGCCTGACGGTGGAAAGCGAAAACGAATTCATCGGCCTGGACGCCGCCACCCGCCGCAACCTGGAGCTGACCGAGACCATCCGCGGCCAGGAGTCGCCGACCCTGTTCTCGCTGCTCGACGGCTGCCGAACGGCGATGGGGTCGCGCCTGCTGCGCCACTGGCTGCACCACGCGCGCCGCGACCAGTCGGTGGCCCGTTCGCGCCACGAAGCGATCGAGGCGCTGGCCCAAGGCGACGCCGCCGATGGCTTGTCCAGCATCCTGGCCCAGGTGCCGGACATCGAGCGCATCACCACGCGCATCGCCCTGCTGTCGGCGCGCCCGCGCGATTTGGCCAGCCTGCGCGACGGCCTGAAGCAGTTGCCGGCCCTGCGCGAAGGCGTGGCGCGCTGCTTCATCCCGGGCGACTCCTGCCTGCTGCGCGACATCCACGATGCGCTGATGCCGCCGGCCGACTGCCTCGACTTGCTCACCCGCGCGGTGATGGAAGAACCGGCGGCGATGGTGCGCGACGGCGGCGTGTTCGCACGCGGCTACGATGCCGACCTGGATGAATTGCGTGCGCTGTCGGAAAACGCCGGCCAGTTCCTGGTCGACCTGGAGACGCGCGAGCGCGCCCGCACCGGGATTGCCAACCTGCGCGTGGAATACAACCGCGTGCACGGCTTCTATATCGAGGTCACCAACGGCCAGGCCGACAAGGTGCCCGACGATTACCGCCGCCGCCAGACGCTGAAGAACTGCGAGCGCTACATCACGCCGGAACTGAAAGCCTTCGAAGACAAGGCCTTGTCGGCGCAGGACCGGGCGCTTGCGCGCGAAAAGCAGCTCTACGACGAGCTGCTGGCTTGCCTGGCGCCGCACATCGGCCAGCTGCAAACGGTAGCCCAGGGCCTGGCCCAGGTCGACACCCTGGTAGCGCTGACCAGGCACGCGCTGGTGCATAACTGGTGCGCGCCGCAGCTGGTGGATGCACCCTGCCTGACGATCCACGAAGGCCGCCACCCGGTGGTGGAAAAGCAGATCGAGCGCTTCATCGCCAACGACTGCAAGCTGTCGAACGAACGGCGCCTGCTCCTGATTACCGGTCCGAACATGGGCGGTAAATCGACCTTCATGCGCCAGACCGCGCTGATCGTGCTGCTGGCCTACATCGGCAGCTATGTGCCGGCCACCAGTGCCACCATCGGCCCGATCGACCGCATCTTCACGCGTATCGGCGCCAACGACGACCTGGCCGGCGGCCGCTCGACCTTCATGGTCGAGATGACCGAATCGGCGGCGATCCTGAACGGCGCGACCGCGCATTCGCTGGTGCTGATGGACGAAGTCGGGCGCGGCACCTCGACCTTCGACGGCCTGGCCCTGGCCTGGGCGATCGCGCGCCACCTGATCGACATCAGCCGCAGTTTCACCCTGTTCGCGACCCACTATTTCGAACTGACCCAGCTGCCCGAGACCCATGCCAGCGCCGCCAACGTGCATTTGTCGGCGGTCGAGCACAAGGACAGCATCGTGTTCCTGCACGCGGTGCAGGACGGGCCCGCCTCGCAGAGCTACGGCTTGCAGGTGGCCCAGCTGGCGGGCGTGCCGCCGGCCGTGATCAAGGCCGCGCGCAAGCACCTGGCGCGGCTGGAATCGCAGGCGCTCGACGCCACGCCGCAGCGCGACTTGTTTTCCCAGGCGTGCGAGGAGCCTGCCGAGGAGGAAGCGCCTGTGGTGGCGCCGGCCGGGTCCAGCGAACTGCTGGACGCCCTGGCCGACATCGATCCCGACGCGCTGACGCCGCGCGAAGCGCTCGCGCGCCTGTACGAACTGAAGCGCCTGGCCGCCTGATGTACCCGCCCGCGTCCATCCTGCTGGCGGCCGCCCTGTGCGCGGCGCTCTGCCTGCCGGCCATGGCGGGCGCGAAGGATGATGATGCGCACCACTTCGGCGTCATCGGCCACAGCTTCGACGGCAAGGGCGACAAGCGCTTCCGCCAGGCGCTGGACGACACGTCGGACAAGACGAATGCCTTCGTGGTCCTCACCGGCATCAAGCACGCGAGCGAGCCTTGTGGCGACCGCCTGTATGAGACGCGGCGCGACCTGGTCGAGCGCGTCAAGCGGCCTGTGATCGTGCTGCCGGCCGGCAGCGACTGGACCGCCTGCCGCAACTCGGCCGGGCGCACCAACGCGGTCGAGCGCCTGAACCGGCTGCGCGAGCTGTTCCATGGCGAGCCGAGTTCGCTCGGCGCGAAAAAGCTGCCGCTCACGCGCCTGTCGATGAGCCCGCGTTTTCGCGCCTATGCCGAGAATGCCCACTGGACCGTGGGCAAGGTGCTGTATGCGAGCGTGAACCTGCCGGCAAACAACAACCACTACCTGGCCGCGGCCGGACGCAACAGCGAGTACGAGGACCGGCAAGTGGCAACGCGCTTCTGGCTGAACCGCCTGTTCACGCTGGCGCGCGGCGACCGGCTCGATGCGATCGTGCTGTTTTCCGAAGGCGACCTGAAACCGCTGGCGGACCCCGTGGCGCCCAGCCTGCTGCGGCGCGGCTCGCCCCTGTTCGACGGCTTTGCGGCGACGCGCAAGCAGGTGCAGGCGCTGGCTGGCAAGTTCGACGGCAAGGTGCTGCTGGTCGACAGCGCGGGGCTGGGCAAGGGCAAGAAGCCGGCGATCGCCTGGCGCGGAAACCTGGGGCAGCTGTCGGTGGATGACGAGGCGGTGGAGGTGGAAGTGAAGCCTGGCTCGAAAGCGCTGTTTGTCGTGAAAGACGCCGCGGATTGATCGGCGTTTACGCGTGGGCACGGAGCGCCCACGCGTGAAACGTGCACCGTGTCAGCTTCGATGACGCATAAAAAAACCGGAACTCACGGTCCCGGTTTTTCATGACAACACTACGCAATCAATGCAGCGGCTGGCTGCGGAACTGGTCGCCTTCTTCGCTGTCGTCGTCGCCTTCTTCGCCATGGTGATGGCCATGCGCGCCGTGCACGTGGCCGTGGGCGATTTCTTCGTCGGTGGCGGCGCGCACGTCGAGCACCGTCAGTTCGAAGCGCAGGGCCATGCCGGCCAGTGGGTGGTTACCGTCGAGCACGACCTTGTCGTCGGCGATCTCGGTCACGGTGAAGATGACCGGCTCGTCGTCCGGCGCGCCGTCGGCCATGCCTTCGAACTGCATGCCCACTTCCAGCGGCTCCGGCAGGACCTTGCGGTCTTCGACCTTCACCAGCTCCGAATCGTAGTCGCCGAACGCGTCTTCCGGCTCGATCTGCAGGGTCGACGCGAAGCCGGCTTCCTTGCCGTCCAGGTGTTCCTCGATCTTCGGCAGGGTGTTCTCGTAGCCGCCGTGCAGGTAGACCATCGGCTGCGCGCCTTCCTCGATGAGGTTGTTTTGCGCATCCGACAGTTTGTAGTTGACCGACACGACCGTATTCTTGGCAATCTTCATCGCACATCCTTTCGTTGTAAGGAGCGGATTATAACCCTGGCCGCTTCCGCCTGTTGCCCGGCTGGTTATAATGACGCATGAATAAATTACCGCTTCTCGGGAACATCACTCCCGCCCAGTTCCTGCGCGATTACTGGCACAAGAAACCGCTGCTGATCCGCGGCGCCATCCCCGGCTTCAAGCCCCTGCTCAAGTTCGAGCGCCTGGCCGACCTGGCCGCCAAGAACTTCGTCGAATCGCGTTTGGTGACGCAAATCGACGGCCAGTGGGACATGCAGCATGGCCCACTCACCGAGCTGCCATCGCGCGAGCAGAAGGCTTGGACCATGCTGGTACAGGGCGTGAACCTGTACGACGAAAAGGCCGATGACCTGCTGCGCCAGTTCCGCTTCCTGCCGGACGCCCGCCTCGACGACCTGATGATCAGCTTCGCCACCGACGGCGCCGGCGTCGGTCCCCACTTCGATTCCTACGACGTGTTCCTGCTGCAGGCGCACGGCAAGCGGCGCTGGAAGATCAGCGCCCAGCAAGACCTGTCGCTGGTCGACGGCCTGCCATTGAAGATCCTGTCGAACTTTACGCCGGAGGAGGAATTCGTGCTCGAGCCGGGCGACATGCTCTACCTGCCGCCGCACTACGCGCACGACGGCGTCGCCGAAGGCGAGTGCATGACCTATTCGATCGGCTTCCGCTCGCCCTCGTACCAGGAGCTGGGCGAAGCCTTCCTGCAGTTCATGGCTGATTCGATCGACCTGCCGGGCCGCTATGCCGACCCGGGCCAGCAGCCGGCGAAAAACCCGGCCGAGATCCCGCGCGAGATGCTCGCCAATATCACCCAGGAACTCGACAAGGTGCGCTGGGACGAGGAAGATGTGACCATCTTCTTCGGCGAGTACCTGTCCGAGCCGAAGCACAATGTCTTCTTCACCGGCCCGGCCAAGCCGCTGGTGGTGGGCCGCTTCATGGAAGCGGCCGCGAAAAAAGGCCTGAAGCTCTCCAGCAAGACCCTGATGCTGTACCGCGGCAAGCACGTCTTCATCAACGGCGAATCGTTCGCCGTGAGCCGCAACGACAAGATCGTGCTCGACGTGCTGGCCAACGAACGCCGCCTCGACGGCGAAACCCTGGGCCACGCCTCGGACGACGTGCTCGAAGCGCTGTACACCTGGTACCAGGACGGCTGGATCGAGCTGGGCTGAACCACACTGGAGGAAGCATGGACGAGCCGCTGATCGTGCGTTTCGATACCCGCCGCGACTGCGAGGCGCAGTGGCATGCGCTGCTGGCGCGCGCGGTCGGGCGGCTCGACCTGTTCGACCCGGATGGCGCGGTCTTTGCGCTGGGCTCCAGCGAGACTGACGCCCGGCTGCGCGCCTTCCTCCATGCCGGCGGCAGCCTGCGCCTGGCGCTGCACGACCCCGCCCCCATCGAACGCGACGCGCCGCGCTTCCTGCGCCTGCTGCGCGACTACCGCCACCGGGCCGAATGCCGGCAAACGCCGCGTGGGCTGCGCCAGTTGACCGATTCTTTCTGCATTGCCGACGGCCGCCACGTGCTGCGCCGCTTCCACAGCGACTGGATGCGCGGCGAGGCTGCTTTCGACGCGCCGCAGGCCGTGGACGTGCCGGCGCAGCGCTTTGCCGCAATCTGGGAAGAAGCCCGCCCTACGCTCGCGCAAAGCGTCACTGGACTGTAGAATTAAGGCAAGAATCTGAGCCTGTAAGAAAGGTCTTAAAGGCTGTTGCATCTTGTAACAAAATGAAGCTTAACAAGTCACACAATACTTACATTTTGGCATGACTTTTCTATTGCGAATGAGTAAATTTGGCTATAATATCGGGTTAGGAAGGTTCCGTTGTATCCGTAGCACTGTTGCAATATTGCAAAGTACACGAGAATTCCAGCGAGCGATAATTACCGGTAATTATTCATCGTAAAACAAGAAGTACTTCACTTTTAATTAAAAGGAAAATCATGAAAAAATCCCTGCTGATCGTCTCCCTGATGGCTGTTGCCCTGGCTGCTTGCTCGAAGAAAGAAGAAGCACCTGCAACCCCAGCTGCTGTCGAAGCGCCTGCTGCTGACACCACCGCAACCACCACGACCACCACCACCGACGCTGCTGCTCCAGCAACCACCGACGCTGCTGCTACCACCCCAGCCGCTGACGCTGCTGCTGCTGCCGCTACCGCTTCGGCTGCTGCTTCGGAAGCCGCTTCGGCCGCTTCGACCGCTGCTGACGCTGCTGCTTCGGCTGCTGCTACCAAGTAATCAGATTTTATCTGGTTCGAAAGACCGGCCTGCGGGCCGGTTTTTTTTCGTCCGTACGATTCGTGGCGAGATCATCGTTTGCGGTGATGGACACGCCCTACCCATGCCGACCCCAACGCGGCGTGAAGCACCAATAAAAAACCGGCCACATGGGCCGGTTTCTTCATCGAACAACAAGCGATTACTTCAGCTCGCCATTCAACAGCGACAGGATCTTGCCCGCCGTCGGCGAGGTATCCGCCTCGCCCGCGTTGTTCTGGACGGTGACGGTGCTGCTGTTGCCGCCGTCGTTGCCCTTGACCAGCACGCGGTAGCGCTGGGCTTCCTTGGCCTTGTCGTCGCTGCCGAAGCTGAACAGTTTCGAGAAGAAGCCGTCCTTGCCGGTCGCTTCCGGATCGACGTAGCGGACAAAATAGATGCCCTGCACGCGGTCGCGGTCTTCGACGGTGAAGCCGACGCGGTCGAGCGCCAGGCCGACACGGCGCCAGGCGCGCTCGAAGCCTTCGTCGACCTGGACGGCGTTGCCGGCCAGCTTGGCGCGCTCCGGCGCCGGGGCGGCGGCGTCGACCTTGGTTTGGGCGGCCTGCACTTGCTCCGGTGCGCTGGCGCCGGTCAGGCGCGCCAGCAGGCGGGCCAGGAACTGGGCTTCCAGCGCCGGGTCGTTCGGGCGCACGGTCCAGGCCGTGGTTTCCTTCTGGGCGCCGGTCAGCACTTCTTCGGCGCCGCGGTGGCTGATGTAGATCTCGGTCGAGCCGTCCGGCAGGCGCTCGAGGCGGGTGCGGAACTTGTCGCGCTCGCCGGTCGAGTAGGCGCCGTCGAACACGCGGCCGATGGTGCGGCGCAGGATGTCTTGCGGGATCTTCGAACGGTTCTCGACCCACTCGGTTTCCATCACGCCGGTTGCCGGCGATTCGGTCGCCACCGGCAGGCCGGCGTCGTTCCAGAACTGTTGCAGCTGCGGCCAGAGTTGTTCCGGCGTCTGCTTGACCACCAGCCAGCGCTGGTCGCCGGCGCGCTCGATGCGCACGGCCTCGGTCGAGACCGGGCCGATGGCGCCGGATGCGGCAGGGCCAGCAGGGGCGACGGTGGCGCCCGCGGCTGGCGTCGCAGACTGCATACCGGAAGCGGTGGCCACGCCGCGGCCATCCGGCACCGCGTAGCGGTTGTCTTTTTGAAGCTGGGTCAGGTCCGGCGGCACGTCCAGCGGCGCCGCTTTCTTCGAGGCCTTGTAGTCCACCTTGTCCGACTGGAACACGGTGGTGCACGCTGCCATGCTCAGCGCCAGTGCGGACAGTGCCAGCACGCGCGCAGCGGTCGGCGCAGAGGTCTTTTTGTTGCGAGTAGTCATATCGTTACGATTTCAGATCTGTAAACCAACACCCTTGCGGGACTCAGGATTGCGGCAGGAGGCCCGCCTCGCGCAGCGCGGTGCGCACGGTGTCGTGGAACGACGCGGACAGCGGCGCCAGCGGCAGGCGCAGGCCAGCCGGCATCTTGCCCATTTCCGTCAACGCCCATTTGACCGGGACCGGATTCGGCTCGACGAAGAGCTTGGCGTGCAGCTCGAGAACGCGGTTGTTGATGGCCACGGCCTGGGCGATGTCGCCGGCCATGGCGGCGGCGCACAGCTCGCGCATGGCGCGCGGCGCGACGTTGGCGGTGACCGAGATATTGCCGGCGCCGCCGCAGAACATCAGCGCCATCGCGGTCGGATCGTCGCCCGAGTACACGGCAAACGACTTGTCGACCATCTTCAGCAGCTCGATGCCGCGCCCGATGTTGCCGGTGGCATCTTTCACGCCAACGATGTTAGCGATCGGCGCCAGGCGCGCGATGGTCTCGTTGCTCATGTCGGCCACGGTGCGGCCCGGCACGTTGTACAGGATGACCGGCAGGTCGACCGCTTCGGCGATCGCCTTGAAGTGGCGGTACATGCCTTCCTGGGTCGGACGGTTGTAGTACGGCACCACCTGCAGCGAGGCGTCGGCGCCGACTTCCTTCGCATGGCGCGTCAGGGCGATGGCTTCGGCGGTGGAATTGCCGCCGGAACCGGCGATGACCGGGATGCGGCCGGCCACGTGGTCGACCGTCAGCTTGATCAGCTCACAGTGCTCTTCCGGGCTGACGGTGGCCGATTCGCCGGTGGTGCCGACGATGACGATGCCGTCGGTGCCTTCGGCAACGTGCCAGTCGAGCAGTTTGCGCAGGCTGTCCTTGTCGAGACTGCCATCCTCAAACATCGGCGTGACGATTGCTACTATGCTGCCCTTGATCATAATTTCTGGTACGTGCTGGAAAATAAAAATCTGATTGTAGCGGATAGCCCGCCCCTATGGTTCATTCGGCACCAGATAAATGGTCGAGCTTTACCTCGGTTTGCACCACGCCCCGCCCCGCCGCGCACAGGCGCTGCACCCGGGCCGGCTTCGGCTGTTCGACCATCCCATCCTCGAAAGCCAGCACGCGCAGGCCATTTGCCGCCGCGTGCTCCAGCAGTTCGCCGGGACGCAGCAGGAAGGCCGGATTCGAGGGCTTGCCGAAGCGTTCGTTCCCGAGCGCGAAGGTTTCGTAGATCAGGACGCCATCCGGCGCCAGGCTGGCCAGCAATGGCGCCATCAGCGGCCGGTGCAGGTAGTTGGTGACGACGATGCCGGCGAAACGCCCCACGGCGAAGGGCCAGGCGGCGCCCTCGGCTTCGAGGTCGTGTTCCACGGTCACGATGCCGGGTGCGGCGGCGGCGGCGGCCAGCGCCTGCGGGTCGCGGTCGAGCGCCAGCACCGGGTGGCCGAGCGCGGCGAACAGGCGCGCATGGCGTCCGCTGCCGCAGGCCAGGTCCAGCACCTCGCCCGCCGGCACCAGCGGCGCGCAGCGGCGGACCCAGGGCGAAGGCGGGGACATGGCGTGCGCGCTCTGCATGTCAGCCCAGCAGGTAGGCCAGCGGCGAGGCGATCAGCTGCACCGCGATGCCGCCCAGCTTCATCACCGGCGCCACCCAGAAGCTCAGCACCTTGAAGTAAATGAGCGCCAGCATGATGAAGAAGCCGTAGGGTTCGATCCTGGCGTACTGGTAGGCCAGGCGGTGCGGCAGCAGGCTGATGACGATGCGTCCGCCATCCAGCGGCGGCAGCGGGAACAGGCTGAAGGCGAACAGCAGCAGGTTCACGAAGATGCCGGCCTCGGCCACCTTGCGCGGGAATTCCTCAGTGACGTTGCCAGCCACCAGCAGCATGCCCAGCACCAGCCACATCAGCGCCATCGCCAGGTTGGCCAGCGGACCGGCCAGCGAGACCCAGGCCATGTCGCGCTTCGGGTTGCGCATCTGCGAAAAGTCGATCGGCACCGGTTTCGACCAGCCAAAGGCGAAGCCCGTGAACAGGTAGAGCACGACCGGGACCACGATGGTGCCGATCGGATCGATGTGCACCAGCGGGTTGAGGGTCACCCGGCCGGCGGCATAGGCGCTGTTGTCGCCGAAGTAGCGGGCGGCATAGCCCTGGGCCGCCGCATGCATGGTGATGGCGAACAGGAGGGGCAGCGCGAAGACCGCGATAGTGCGTACGATTTCATCCATAGGGGAGCGATTCTAACAGAGCCGGACATGATGACGGCGGGCAAGCAGCCTCGAGGCCGCTTGCCGCGGGACGGTCGTGGGAGCGCAGGCGCCTACAGGCCGAAGGCGGCCGGGTCGCCCCTGCCCTCGCGCAGCAGCACGGGTTCGGGGCCGGTGAGGTCGATGATGGTGGTGGTTTCCAGGGTGCCGGCGCCGCCGTCGATGACCAGTTCGATCTGCTTTTCCAGGCGCTCGCGCACTTCATCGGGGTCGGACAGCATGTGATCGTCGCCCGGCAGCTGCAGCGTGGTGCCGATCAGGGGTTCGCCCAGCTCTTCGAGCAGCGCCAGCGTGATCGTGTTTTCCGGCACGCGCAGGCCGATGGTCTTGCGCGACGGGTGCGACAGGCGGCGCGGCACTTCCTTGGTCGCTTCCAGGATCACGGTGTAGGGGCCGGGCGTGGTGGCCTTCAGCAGGCGGTATTGCGTATTGTCGATGCGCGCGTACCTGGCGATTTCCGACAGGTCGCGGCACAGCAGCGTCAGGTGGTGCTTGTCGTCGATGCCGCGCACGCGGCGCAGCTTTTCGACTGCGCTCTTGTCGTCGAGCTGGCACACCAGCGCATACGCCGAGTCGGTCGGCAGCGCCACCACGCCGCCCGCGCGGAGGATCTGCGCCGCCTGCTTGATCAGGCGCGGCTGCGGGTTGTCTGGGTGGATCTGGAAAAATTGGCTCATCGGTTTCCTAAGTGATTAGCGCAGGGCCTGGAGCGCGGCGATGCGCTCTTCCATTGGCGGGTGGGTCGAGAACAGCGCGCCCCAGCCGCCACCGCCGCCCGAGATACCCGAGGCATTCAGCGACGACGGCAAGGCGCCCGGCTGCAGGCCGCCCAGGCGCGCCAGCGCATGCTGCATCGGCACGGTGCTGCCCAGGAGTTTAGCCGAGCCGGCGTCGGCACGGAATTCGCGCTGGCGCGAGAACCAGGCCACGATGATCGAGGCCACCAGGCCGAACACGATCTCGCAGACGAATACCGTCACCATGTAGCCGATGCCGGGGCCGCGGTCGTCGTTCCCGCGCAGCAGCACCTTGTCGACGAAGAAGCCGACCACGCGCGCCAGGAACACGACGAAGGTGTTCACCACGCCCTGGATCAGGGTCAGCGTGACCATGTCGCCATTCGCGATGTGGGCGACTTCATGGCCGAGCACGGCTTCGACTTCGTCCTGGGTCATGCCTTGCAGCAGGCCGGTGGAGACGGCTACCAGTGCCGAGTTTTTAAAGGCGCCGGTGGCAAAGGCGTTCGGCTCGCCATCGTACACCGCCACTTCCGGCATGCCGATGCCGGCGCGCTCGGCGAGTTTACGCACGGTATTCACCAGCCACTGCTCGGTGGAATTTTGCGGCTGCTCGATGACGCGCGCGCCGGTCGACCACTTGG
>Ga0265798_10007436_pt1 | contig 14161 bp, 8 predicted proteins | sample P3T30metagenome_FD_192430 | JGI IMG/M metagenome (GOLD analysis project Ga0265798, IMG submission 192430) | Plant litter microbial communities from East Loma Ridge, Irvine, California - P3 T30 | ecosystem: Environmental > Terrestrial > Plant litter > Unclassified | place: USA: California...
GCTATGTAATGCACTACTGGCTGGTATTTTCCTCGCCCGATATGGTGACCTGGACCGAGCATGCGATTCCGCTGAAAACCACCGATTTTGCCTGGGCAAAAGATGATGCCTGGGCCGGGCAAGTGATAGAACGCAATGGTAAATTTTACTGGTATGTAGCCATCACGCATAAGGATATTCATGGCAAAGCCATTGGCGTAGCCGTGGCCGATAACCCATTAGGCCCGTTTAAAGATGCGCGCGGTTCGGCTATTATTACTAATGATATGACCACAGAGGCCAAGATCAGTTGGGACGATATTGACCCTACTGTATTTATTGAAGATAATGGCCAGGCCTACCTCATGTGGGGCAACACTACGCTGCATTATGCCAAACTAAAAAGCAACATGACAGAACTCGACGGCCCCATTGAAACAGTTACCGGCCTGCCCCACTTTACCGAAGCGCCCTGGCTGCACAAGCGTAACGGCTGGTATTACCTCAGCTACGCTTATGAGTTCCCCGAAAAAATAGCCTACGCCATGAGCCGCAGCATTACAGGTCCTTGGCAATATAAAGGCATTATCAATGAAATAGCCGGCAACTCCAATACCAACCACCAGGCTATAATCAATTTTAAGGGTAAAGATTATTTCATTTACCACAATGGCGCTCTGGCTGACGATGCAGGCGGCTTCCACCGTTCGGTATGTATTGATTATTTGTATTACAATCCTGATGGTACGATAAAGAGGGTGGTGATGACGAGTGAGGGTGTGAAGAAGGCGAAGTAGACCCTTCCCCGACCCTCCCCAAGAGGAAGGGAGATGGAACTCTTGCGCTCGTCTGCGACGAGTGCTTAACCTGGTTAGCGATTGCATCGCCTCTTTAAAATACAAGTACTGCAACTGGTTTTTCACCTGTCAAACACAACTTATTACACTCCTTAAACTTTTTGAGGAAATTTGAGGTTTTATGAATTTTTATATGAAAAAGATAACGTTTTTTCTACTTCTGACTACCTGTGTTTTGCGGCTTCAGGCACAACCCAATTGGTACAACATCCGTACCTACGGCGCCAAAGGCGATGGCCAGAATATGGACAATAAAGCTATAGATGCCGCTATTGACGCAGCAGCGGCGGCGGGTGGTGGCACGGTTTACTTTCCGGCCGGCAGTTACCTGAGCGGCACCATTCACCTTAAAAGCAAGATTACCCTGAGGCTGGAACAGGGTTGTACCCTCATAGCCGCCGAAACAGGTTTTGACGATCCTGAGCCTAACCCGGCCGGTGGTGCTTACCAGGATTTTGGCCACAGCCATTGGCATAACAGCCTCATCTGGGGTGAAAACTTAACGGATATAGCCATTATTGGTCCCGGTAAAATTTATGGCAAAGGCCTCACCCGCGACAGGCCTAAGCCCGGCCAGGGTAATAAAACCATTGCCTTAAAGCTATGCCGCAATGTGATGCTAAAAGACTTTACCCTGTTGTATGGCGGCCACTTTGGCCTGCTGGCTACCGGCGTCGACCTGCTCACCATAGATAATGTAACCATGGATACCAACCGCGATGGCATGGATATAGACTGCTGCCAGAACGTACGCATAGCTAACTGCGCCGTAAATTCTCCTTGGGATGATGGAATTTGCCTCAAAAGCTCTTATGCCTTGGGTTACAACCGCTCCTGTGAAAACATTACCATCACCAATTGCAGCGTAAGCGGTTTTGACCGTGGTACTCTGGCCGACGGAACCTACCAGCGCAAAGAAGCCAAACTGGTACCCGACCATGAAGGCCCTACCGGACGCATTAAATTCGGCACCGAGAGCAATGGCGGTTTTAAGAACATTGCCATCAGCAATTGCACCTTCCAATATTGCCGGGGCCTTGCCCTCGAAACTGTGGATGGCGCTAATTTAGAAGACATTACCATCACCAACATTACCATGCGCGATGTAGGAAACTCGCCCATATTCTTGCGTCTGGGTGCTCGTATGCGTGCCCCGACCGGTGCACAGGTAGGCACCTTGAAACGCGTAATTATCAGCAACCTGATTGCCTATAACGCCGATTCGCACTTTGCCTCATTAATTACCGGCTTGCCCGGCCATGATATTGAAGACCTTCAATTGAACAATATCCGCATTTACTACCGCCCTATTGATTCGGCCGCTAGCAAGATACAGCAGGTGGTCCCCGAACATGAAAAGCTATACCCCGAACCCGAAAAGTTTGGCGTATTACCGGCTTACGGCTTCTTTATCCGCCATGCTAAAAATGTAAAGTTGAACAATGTAGAGGTAAGCTACCTGGGCACTGAAACCAGGGTACCCATTATATTGGATGATGTGAAAGACATCACTGTAAACCAGGTTAAAGCGCAGGCTGTTGCCGGTAAGCCGTTATATCAGTTGCATAATGTTAGTGGGTTTGAGATTTTGCCTGTTGGGGCGGTGAATAAGAAGATGATTCAGGTTCATTAAGCTTCCTTAATGTCATTTCGAGCGGTAGCGAGAAATCCTATACGAGCTGTTAGTGAGTTTTTGAATTTGTTTTGTGCTTTTTTAAACTCACTTCGTCTCGCTCATTGCCGCGAGTGGCTACTACTTTTGTCTTAGCCACAAAAGTAGCAAAAAAGGCCAAGCCAGCACAATCCCTGCCACTACACAAAGCCATACGCCCGGCCGGGTGCGCTGGCAGCAATACGCTTCTTTGAACAGCAACTTTGCTTCGTAAAGCTGCTTCTATGAGTTAGCTCTTAAAGTCCCCTCCCCTTTGGGGAGGGTTAGGGAGGGGTTTTAATTCTTCATCATCAAAGCACTATCGTTCACTTCAAAAGTGTGTTTCTTCAACAGATTAATTACCTCTGCGCCGGCTAACAATACCGGGCCGTAGCCGTGGGCAGCGTATACGTTCACTGGGCGGTAATAATAAAAGGCCGGGTCAAAAGCCATGCCCGTACCTACGCATACGCCTTCTACTTGTCCTTGTGCGTTTACTTTGGTGGTCACTGCATTCCAAGCTAAGATTGTTGCAGGGCCGTAAGCTTTACCGTTGAGCCAGCCTTGGTTTATACCACGGGCCAGGCAGTAGGCGTAAATAGCCGTGGCCGATGTTTCGAGGTAGCTGTCATTACGGTCTAACAACTGGTGCCAGAAGCCCTGGCTGCTCTGGTAAGCCACCAGGCCTTTAGCTAAGGCCTGGTACTGTGCCAGTACCGCCGCACAGCCCGGATGCTGAGCGGGCAGCACATCCAATAATTCGGTCATGGCCATCAATGCCCAGCCGTTGGCGCGGCCCCAGTGAAATTGCGGATGTACATCCATTTCCTGTACCCAGCCGTGCATGTAAACCCCCTTTTCGCGGTTAAACATACGGGCACTAAATTGCAGCACCTGCTTTACGGCATCGTCATAATACTTTTTATCGCCAGTTAGTTTACCCATTTGCGCTAAGGCAGGCACACTCATAAACATATCATCAAGCCACAAGGTATTGGGCAAAGGCCGGCTGCGGGCTAGGGTACCATCGGCAAAACGCTGCTGTTTGGTGGTTATAAAGTTGATGAAATTATCGGCCATAGGGCGCAAGCTGGCCGAGGCTCCTCCCATGCGTATCGTTTTAATAGTAGCCGCACACAGTGCACCGGCATCATCCAAAGCGCCGGGCTGCATAACTGAGTGCAGCGGGTTGCGGCGCGATGGTATTTGCTGATCCAGCTTTTTAAACGTGGGCACAGCATCGGCCAAAAAGTTAAGGCGGGTTTTAGTATAGTCAGTATAGCGGCTGTCGCCGGTAGCTTGTCCGGCCAGCAGCATCCCGGCATAAGTTACCCCCCACTCATAGCTGGTCAACCTGAAATCGCCGGGTTTGAAAATGGTATTGGTATCGGCGGCAGCTAAAGTAACTACTGCGTTGGTATTGCGGTTTACAAATTGTGCCGGTGTACCTTTGTCCAGGTAGTTCAGTATGCGGTCGAGCGTTTGTTTTACCTTAGCCTGGTCGGGAATATCGTAGGGCACGGGGTAATCTACTTTCATGGCATGTAGAGGCGTTACCACATCGTTTACCTTTTGTGCGTAAGTGATGGTGCTGGCAAGCAATCCGCCATAGAGCAGTAATCCGGCTTTTATCTTCATTATTTTTATAGGTTATTACCGTGCCTGATTAGGGCCTGGCGGGTTTCAATTAGCGTGACAAATTAAAATTAATAAATTTAAAGTATTATATTTTAGCAGACAGTGTAGGACGGTTAAACTATTTGTATCCTCCGGTAATCTTATACCTTTGGCTAATTTAGCTATCTGCTACAAACCAATTATATTAATGAAGAAGCTTTTTATTCTATTTTTACTCTTAAGCCCAGCTTTCGTGCAGGCGCAAACCACGCCCAAAGAAGTCTATATTTTCTGCTATTTTAAAGGAAGCAGTGCTGATGGACTGCACCTGGCCGCCAGTACCGACGGACTGAAATGGACAGCTTTAAAAAACGATAGCTCTTTCCTGAAACCTGCGGTAGCTAAGGACCGGCTCATGCGCGACCCTTGTATTATTAAAGGTGCCGATGGTTTGTTCCACATGGTATGGACCGTAAGCTGGAACGATAAAGGTATAGGCTATGCCAACTCCCCCGATTTGATCCATTGGTCGGAGCAGCAGTTTTTGCCTGTGATGGCTAAGGAAGAAGGCGCGCGCAATTCATGGGCACCCGAAATTACTTATGATGCCAAATCTAAACAGTATATGATCTATTGGGCTACGACCATTAAAGGCCGTTACCCCACAGTTGACAGTACTGCCGAGGCAGGTTACAATCACCGTCTGTATTACACGCTTACGAAAGACTTTAAAACGTTTACAGATACCAAGCTGCTTTACGATCCTGAATTTAACATCATCGACGCCACCATTGTACCTCAAGGTAAAAAGTTCATCATGTTTTTTAAGGATGAAACTCTGAAACCTGTGCAAAAGAACGTCAAGATCGCTTATGCCGATAAAATTACCGGTCCTTATAAACAAAACGACCCTAAAATAACCGGCGACTACTGGGCCGAAGGACCAACCACGCTGCAAATTGGCAAGCAATGGTTCGTGTATTTCGACAAATACCGCAACCATAAATATGGCGCCGTAACCTCTACCGATCTAAAGACCTGGAAAGATATTTCTGACCAAGTGCAGTTGCCACCAGGAATTCGCCATGGTACGGTACTTAAAGTAACGGCTGCGGAATATAAGAAGCTAAAAACAGCCGGAAAATAATCGTTATCCTGCTGTTAAACCGGGCTCTGTAAAATTTATTTCCAATCAACTCTATACTACCTTCAATTAAGATGAAAATCTGCAACCTGATACTGACCGCTGCATTGTCTTTGGTATTATGTGCACCTGTAATGGCGCAATCAAACAAGGCCGGTAACAAGGCACCTAAGCCACTATTCCGCGACCCCGTTTATGATGGTGCGGCCGACCCTGTGGTGATCTGGAATAAGGGTAAGAAAAAGTGGTTCATGTTTTATACCAACCGCCGCGCTAAAGATACCACCATTGGAGGCGTGGCCTGGGTACACGGTACCCGCATTGGCATTGCCGAAAGTAAAGACGGTGCCACCTGGAAGTACCGCGACACCGCCGATATTCAGTACCGCCCTACTGCCGGCTACACCCACTGGGCGCCCGAAATCATAGAGCATAAAGGGCTATATCATATGTATTTAACTTACGTGCCCGGCGTATTTACCGACTGGAGCCATCCGCGTAACATATTGCATCTCACCAGCAAAAACCTGCTCAACTGGAAATATGAAGCTACACTTAACCTGGCCACCGATAAAGTCATAGATGCCTGTGTAGCTGCCTTGCCCGATGGTACTTGGCGCATGTGGTATAATAACGAAAAAGACCACAAATCTATTTACTACGCAGATAGCAAAGACCTCTACACCTGGGTAGATGGCAAACGTGCTGTAGCTGACCAGGGCGGCGAAGGCCCCAAGGTCTTTAAATGGAAAAATAAGTACTGGATGATAACCGACGTATGGCGGGGACTGGCCGTATACAACTCCGATGATATGCTGAATTGGAAGCGCCAGCCGAATAACCTGCTCCAAGCGCCCGGCACAGGCCCCGACGATGGCGTAATTGGTGGTCATGCCGACATCATTGTGAATAAAGACCGGGCCTACATCTTCTACTTTACCCACCCGGGCCGTACCACGCCACCGGCCAAAAGTCAGTTTGAAAAACAGCGCAGCTCTTTACAGGTAGCCGAACTGCAATATGCCGATGGTGTTCTCACCTGCGACCGCAACGCGCCGACCTATATCAAACTAAGCCCCCCGGCCCCCTGAAGGGGGAGTACGATCTATGCCATCAGGTTAGCAATTAAGGAGATAATTAAGTGGAAGAATCAGTGCCCACAGGCGGCAAAAGTGTTCACGCAGAATTGTCCGTTTTTGTTCATCAAAATACATAAAACTTCAAAAAAGTACATTTTTCTTCATTTAAGCAGGGTTTTGCAATTGCTTTAAAAGAGAAAAACTGGTAAAAATGGTGGAAAAGTGTTCACGCGTGAACACTTTTTGAACGGTTTATGAACACTTTCGTGAACGCTTTTTTTTAGAAAGTTTGCGTTCATACCAGTCAACATTGCTTTTGAATTTACTGGGTTATGGCGCACCAAACCTGAATCATCGACATTAGAAATTCTGAGTTCGGTATAGGCGCCTAACTTAATAACCTGGGAAAGTATAAATCCTACTACAGGCAATCGTGTATCAATCCTGTTATATATTCCCCCTTTAGGGGGTCGGGGGGCTTTCGGGAGCCTCTTTGCAGGACGGTACAGGATACCCTTTAGGCGCACATCAAATAAATTTGAACCAACAGTTTATAACCAAGCCTGCATCAGCGCAGGTATAAACCCCTGTGAATATTTAACTTATCCTGTAATATATGAGGTTAACCTCGGTAAAATCTTTTGCACTATCGTTAACACCGGTTTTGGCTTGTATAGCTATGAACGTAAATGCACAGAGCACGGCCAGCTATAAATTCGATTTTGGTACCGGTAAAGCCAAATCCGGCTTCACCCAGGTATCTCCCGCTAAAACCTATACCGATAATTACGGCTTCGATTTTGGCACCACCGCACAAGCCGTTGCCCGTAAAGGCAAAGCCACTACCGGTTTTGTAACCGCCGATAAACCATTTTACTTTTCGGCCGCCGTACCCGAGGGCAACTATAAAATTACCCTGACACTGGGCGACAGCGAAAGCAGCAGCGAAACTACGGTAAAGGCTGAGTCGCGCAGGCTGATGCTCGAAAAGTTTACCACCAAAGCCGGTGAAGTAAAAAAGGTAAGTTTTATAGTAAATGTGCGTAAGCCCGAAATCAGCACCGGCGGCAGGGTGAGCCTTAAACCCCGCGAGAACGGCAAATTGGATTGGGATGATAAGCTAACCCTGGAGTTTGACGGTAAAACCAGCCTTAATGCCCTGGAAATTGAAAAAGTTGACAACCAAATCACCGTTTACCTGGCCGGCAACTCTACCGTAGTAGACCAGGATGATGAGCCCTGGGCAGCCTGGGGACAAATGATCCCACGCTTTTTTAAACCCGGCGTAGCCATTGCCAATCATGCCGAATCGGGCTTAACCCTGGGCAGCTTTATTGGCAGCAAACGGTTGGATAAAGTAATGAGCGTTATTAAACCCGGCGATTACCTCTTCATCGAGTTTGGCCATAACGACCAAAAAGAGAAAGGACCTAATGATGGTCCGTATAAATCATACACTGAGCGTTTCAAAACTTTTATTAGTAAAGCGCGTGAGAAGGGGGCTATCCCGGTTATTGTAACCTCTACATCGCGCCGTTCGTTCAGTTCCGAAGGCAAAACAGTAAATACACTGGGCGATTACCCTGCCGCCGCACGTAAAGTAGCGCAGGATGAAAAGGTGCAGTTGATAGACCTGAATGAAATGACCGCCCGCTTTTACGATGCCATGGGTGTGGAGCCCTCCAAGAAAGCATTTGTGCATTACCCGGCCAACACCTTCCCCGGTCAGGATAAAGCGCTGGAGGATAATACCCACTTTAATCCTTACGGTGCCTACGAACTGGCCAAATGCATAGTAGAAGGTATAAAGACATCCGATTTAGGCTTGAAAAAATACCTGGTCAATACACCCACTTTCGACCCATCTCACCCTGATGCCATAGAAAGTTTTAACTGGCCAATGAGTCCTAAAAATTCTACCATTAAACCAGATGGTAATTAATAAAACCGCATTGTTATGAAGAAGAAATTTTTAGCCCTGCTCCTTTCCTTAAGCTGCTATCAATTTGCTGCCTACGCGCAGCAACTACTCGAAACCGGCGCCGGCAAGCAATCTATGCCCGTGAGCGAATGGATAGACAAAGCTACCGGCCATAAGGTGGTACGGCTGGTTAAACGCGAGGGCGGCAACACCAGTTTCTATTTTAATAACAACTGTTTTGTACCCCAGCGTAAAAGCGAAGGCGATATCATGGTATTTACCGGCGGCACGCCACAAGGCCGCCAGTTGTTCACCATCAATCTTAAAACTAAGGCAACATCGCAGCTTACCCACCGCGACAAGGTAGCCGGTGAAATGGTTTGCCCCAAAACCCGCGAAGCGTACTACCAATGCGGCGACAGCATTTTTGCCGCCAACGTTGATACCCGCAAAGAACGTTTTATTTACGCTTTCGACCCGGCTTTTAAAGGACGCGTAGGCACCATTAATGCCGATGGCACTTACATGGCCTGTGTAAAAGCCGTAGGTGATCAGGAACGCGAGATATACAAGCAATACCCTGAAAAGAAAGACTACTTTCAGCGCATTTATAACGCTCACATTGAGCATATCCTTTATACACTGAACACCAAAACCGGGGAGTTAAAAGAGGTAAACCGCGAAAACGAGTGGACCAACCACCTGCTGTTTTCAACCACCGATCCTAACATTCTTTCTTATTGCCACGAAGGGCCGTGGGAAAAGGTAGACCGCATTTGGAACTACAATATCAAAACCAATAAATCAACCTTACTGCACAAGCGCACCATGCCTATGGAGATTGCCGGCCACGAATTTTGGTCGCCCCGGGGCAATACCGAGTGGTTCGACCTGCAAAAACCTAAAGGACAAACCTTCTTTTTAGCCGGTTATGATATGAAGAGCGGTAAAGAAAAGATCTATGAAATGAACCGTAACGAGTGGAGCATTCACTTTAACGTAACGGCCGATGAAAAACTATTTTGCGGCGATGGCGGCGACCCGGGCCAAGTAGCTAAAGCACCCGATGGCATGTGGATCTACCTGTTCCACCCGGAGGGTGATAAGTTTCGCTCCGAAAAACTGGTGAACATGAAAAATCATGGCTACAAGCAAGAGCCTAACGTGCACTTCTCGCCCGATGAAAAGTGGGTGATTTTCCGCGCCAACTTTGAAGGTCATGATGAAATTTATGCCGTTGAAGTAGCCAAATCATCCAAAACCGAATAAATAGAAGCTAATCCCCTCTTGAGAGGGGCAGGGGTGTGTTAAACGCCTTAATAATTAAATCGCTACCCAAACCCATGAAAAAACACCTGCACCTAATTGCCGCCTTCTTACTCCTGCTTAACCTGCCAGTGGCTAAAGCGGCCGATGAGCCCGACTGGGTGAAAACCGTAGGTGCAAAAAAATATCCGGCTAAAACCAAAACCTACCTGGTAAATGATTTTGCCGCCGTGGCCGATGGCTCCACGCTAACCACCAAAGCAATTCAACAGGCTATAGATAAATGTGCGGCTGCTGGCGGCGGTATTGTTAAATTCAAACCGGGCAAATATTTAACCGGCTCGCTGTTCATAAAAAACAATGTCAACCTGCAATTGGACGAAGGCGCCGAACTATTGGGCAGCCAAAACATAGCCGATTATCCTGAAATTGATACCCGCATAGCCGGTATTGAAATGCGCTGGCCGGCTGCCTTGCTCAACATCATCAATCAAAAAAATGCAGCCATTACCGGCAAAGGATTGGTTAATGCCCAGGGCAAACCTTTTTGGGATATGTACCGCACCATGCGCAAAGAGTACGATGCCAAAGGTTTACGCTGGATCATTGATTACGATGCCAAACGCCCGCGTACATTATTAGTGGCCAACAGCAGCGATATTACCATTAAAGGCATTACGCTGCAACAGGCCGGCTTTTGGACCGTGCAATTGCTGTACTCCAACCAGGTTACGGTTGATGGCATCACCATTCGCAACAATGTGGACGGCCACGGACCAAGCACCGATGGTATCGATGTAGATTCATCTACCCGTATACTTATTCAAAACTGTGATATTGATTGTAACGATGATGATTTTTGCCTGAAGGCGGGTAGAGATTGGGACGGCTTACGGGTAAATAAACCAACCGAGTATGTGGTAATCCGCGATTGTGTGGCCCGTGCAGGTTCGGGTTTATTAACCCTGGGCAGCGAAACCTCGGGCAATATTCGCCATGTGTATGCTACCCGTTTAACCGGCAATGGCACCAGTAACGGCTTAAATCTTAAATCGGCCACTACACGCGGGGGCACTTTAGAAGATATCCATTTCACCAACATCACCATGAACGGCGTGGGCACGGCCTTCCAGATCACCATGAACTGGAACCCCAGCTACAGCTACTCTAAACTACCCGATGGATATACCGAAAGCACCTTGCCTCCGCATTGGAAAAAAATGCTGACCAAAGTAGAGCCGGCATCTAAAGGCATTCCTCATTTTAAAGACGTGTATATTAGCAATATTAAAGCAACCGGCGCTAAAAAGGCCGTAAATGCTATTGGTTTGCAAGAGTCGGCCTTACAAAACTTCCAGTTTAAAAACGTGGAGATAGGCGCAGCCACAGCCGGGAGCGTAAAGTTTGCCGAAGGCTGGAAATGGGAAAACAGCAAAATTACCGCTGCCGACAACAGCACTTTAACCATCCCTAATTTAACTACCCAGCAGTAATTTAATATGAAAAAAAGAACACAATTAATGGTGGCTTTGCTGCTGGCGGCAACATCGGCTACGCAGGCACAGCGGTCTGTTACCCCGTTTGATGATAACTGGACGTTTTTCAAAGGCGACGCCACCGGTGCCGAGCAATCTGCATTTAACGATAAAACCTGGCGCAAGCTTAGCCTCCCGCACGATTGGAGCATTGAAGGCCCCTATGACCAGTCCAACCCCACCAGCCGTGGCGGTGGCTATTTACCTGCTGGTACAGGCTGGTACCGCAAACAATTTACGCTGGGTAAAGCCGATGCCGGTAAAAACATAACCGTAGATTTTGACGGCGTAATGGCCAACAGCGATGTGTGGGTAAACGGCAAACATTTGGGCAAGCGCCCCTACGGTTACAGCAGTTTTATTTACGACCTTACGCCTTACGTTTCTTTTGATAAACCCAACACCGTAGTTGTAAAGGCCGATAACAGCATACAACCGGCATCGCGCTACTACACTGGTGCAGGTATTTACCGGCATGTAAGGCTAGTAACTACCAATCCGGTGCATTTAGCACCCTGGAGTGTTTATGTAACTACGCCGGTAGCCACGGCTGCGAAAGCAACGGTGAAAACTCAGGCACAGGTTATAAACCCAACCAAAGCAGCCGGGGAGTACACGATAAGTATAACTATTAACGATGCTACGGGTAAAACGGTAGGTACGGCCAGTTCGGTTAAAAATGTAGGCGCAGGCCAAACTGTTGATTATAGCATAGAAACCGCCGTAACTAATCCTAAATTGTGGAATTTAGATGAACCGGTTTTATATACTGCCGTTACCCGTATAAGTAAAGGCAAGGAAGCTATTGATGACGTTAAAACCACCTTCGGCATCCGCGAAGCAAAGTTTGAAGCGGCCAACGGCTTTTGGCTGAATGGTAAAAATATAAAGATCAAAGGCGTTTGCTTACACCACGATGGTGGCGCTGTAGGTGCTGCCGTTCCGCTGGATGTTTGGGTAGAACGCTTTAAATTGTTAAAACAGGCGGGCGTTAATGGTATCCGTACCTCGCACAACCCTGTAGCCCCGGAGTTTTTAGACCTGTGCGACCGTATGGGTTTTGTGGTGATGGACGAAACCTTCGACACCTGGACAGCCGCCAAAAATAACGGTGAAAAAGGCTACAACCTGTATTTTACCGATTGGTGGGAACGCGACACCCGCGATATGGTAATGCGCGACCGCAACCATCCATCTATTGTACTTTACAGTGTAGGTAACGAAATTCATGACAGCCTGAAAGATTCTGTAGGCTTTAAAAAATATCGCGATCAGCAAAACCTGGTACACCAGTTAGATCCTGGCAGGCCGGTTACGATGGCCTTGTTTCGCCCCAATGTATCGGGCGTGTATGCCAACGGCTTTGCCAATATGATGGATGTAGTAGGCCAAAACTACCGCGAAAACGAACTTGTTGCCGCACACGAAGCGCACCCCGATTGGAAGGTGATAGGTACCGAAAATACGCACGTGTTGAACATGTGGCTGGCTTTGAGAGATAAACCTTACATGGCCGGTCAGTTTTTGTGGACAGGCTTTGATTACCTGGGCGAGGCCGACTGGCCGGAAACCACCAACAACCAGGGCCTTTTTGACCGCGCCAGCAACTGGAAACAGCAAGGCTTGCAGCGCGAAAGCTGGTGGAGTGATAAGCCGGTGGTACACATTGTGCGTAAATCTGACAACGCCGGTGCCGGCACCTGGGTAGCCAACTGGACCCCAACCGATTTTGATACTTACGATAATGCCAAAGTGCAGATCTACAGCAACTGCGATGAAGTAGAACTGTTTTTGAACGGAAAATCGGAAGGTGTAAAATCTAAACCTACCAATGATTCGCCCCGCGAGTGGGACGTTACCTTTGAAAAAGGAACCATCCGCGCCGTAGGCCGTAATAAAGGTAAAGAGGTAGCCAGCGAAGAATTTAAATCGGCCGGTGCTCCTGCTAAGATCATCTTATCGGCCACTAAAACCAAACTGGCTAATACGTTTGATGAGGTATCTATCATTAGAGCCACGCTGGTTGATGCAGCAGGCGTACCTTGCCCTAATGCCGATAACCTCATCAAGTTTGCGATAACTGGTGCTGGAAGGATTCAAGCGGTTGATAATGGCAACATTTTAAGCCATGAAGCCTATCAGGCCAATGAGCGCAAGGCGTTTCAAGGCAGTTGCATAGCCATTGTGAAGGCCAATGCACCTACCGGGAACATTACCTTTAAAGCCAGCATGATCGGTTTGCCCGATGCCAGCATAATATTACAAGCAGTAAAATAACAATTCTAAGCCCTCTCCTTCGGGGAGGGTTGGGAGGAGTTAAACTATTTAATTAATAAACACTCATATTACTACAAACCAATTATATGAAACTATTGAAACTATCCGGGTTGGGCCTCGTGGTCCTCATAGCCGCACTGGCCTTTAGACAGCCCACCAAACCGGTTATCTATTTAATCGGCGATTCTACCGTACACAATAACGATAAAGTGCAATGGGGCTGGGGATCTATGTTAGGTGATTACTTTGATCAAAGCAAGATCAGCGTGAACAACCAGGCCATGGCCGGCCGGAGTACGCGTACTTTCATTAAAGAAAACCGCTGGCACCGGGTAGACTCCATGCTGCATCCGGGCGATTACGTGCTCATGCAGTTTGGCCACAATGAAGGCAGCAAGCCCGATACCGGTAAAGCTGGTTATCGTGGCGTACTCAAAGGCACCGGCGAAGAAACCGTAGAATTAACCTGGCCAAACGGCACCAAAGAAATTGTACACACTTATGGCTGGTACCTGCGCAAGTTCATCCGCGAAACTAAGGCCAAAGGCGCGACCCCTATCGTGCTGTCTATGATTCCGCGTAACGAGTTTCGCGATGGCAAAGTACTGCGTGCCGATAACGATTACGGCAAATGGGCCAAAGAAGTTGCCGAACAGGAAAAGGTTGCTTTCGTTAATTTGAATGGAATTTCGTCTGATAAATATGACCAGTGGGGTGCCGATTCTGTAAAGAAATTCTTCCCGGGCGATCATACACACACCAATAAAATGGGTGCAACCGTTAACGCCCAATCGGTGGTGGAAGGCATCAAAGCCAACAAATCAATTGCGTTGAA